>ENA-OYZX01000370-OYZX01000370.1-human-gut-metagenome-genome-assembly--contig:-NODE-370-length-23330-cov-6.383459_pt1 | contig 23330 bp, 30 predicted proteins | sample MGYA00243296_ERZ653489 | MGnify/ENA primary metagenome ERZ653489 (study PRJEB26926, sample SAMN06165098) | human gut metagenome | biome: ENVO:00009003; feature: ENVO:2100002; material: ENVO:00002003... | reverse complement strand
GATGTGTATAAGAGACAGGAACTGATGCGTGCAGGTATCCCGGTCGACAGACAGGAGCTGAATAAAAAGGGTGGAGATTTTGCTTCCTTACTGTATACAATTAAGCCTGCAAATAAAAAGTCAAGGCTAAATTGAAGAACATTGAAAATTTTATACAGGTTGAAAATTAGGTATCAAAATAAGACCACCACACCAGTGCTGGCCTGAAAATATTAGTGGATAATTAAGATTCTGGAAGAGATGAAAGATATTCTTTCACTCGTCCGTAGTAGATTCTTAGAAACTTGTTGGCACCTGCAGTCATATAGACATAGTAAGGCTTGCCTTGAGCACGTTTCTTATCTAAGAACTGATAAACAGGATCATCTTGCGGATGCGTTTTAATCAGGACATCCATTACCTGAAATAAAGTCTTTCTAAGATCAGAGGAGCCTCGTTTGGAAGTTGGAACACTTTTTTGTTCATAACTTCCCGATTCATTAACACCGGGATCTACACCGGCAAATGCAGTAATAGCACTTTTGTGAGTGAAACGGGAAACATCTCCGATCTCAGCTATCAACTGAGGACCAAGTGAAGTTCCAACCCCTTTCATAGCCATAACGACAGGATATTCCGGGAGTTTGGATGCAGTTTCATTCATGAGAGTGCGTAGTGACTCAACAGTTGTAGAGGCACTATTAAGCTGGTCTACAGCCTGCTTAATAATAAGCTTTGTAATGGCATCCTTTGAAAGTACAGGAACAAGTTCCTTTGCTTTTCCATAGATTTCCTCAGCTTTGGATTGGCTGAAGTTGTACTTCTTACGTTTGCACCAGTTTTGATAATGGTCGATAAAGGAATTCAGGGACATTTTACGGACACAGTCTACATGCCAGTATGTAGATGCAAAATCAACCCATTTCTGGCTGCCGTCACTGCGTGCAGGACTGTCAAAGTAAGTATTGACACCAGGATAGGTTTGGTCAAGGATGCCGATAAGATTATTTTTCATAGCCGTCTTGTGTTTTATGTAAAAGCCGAACTGACGGTTCATGGTTTTGAGCTGATTGCGTAATTCATCCATAACATTATACTGTTTAAGATTTTGCCATTTGTCAAGAGCATATCGGGCAATCTTAACAGCATCTGCTTTATCAGATTTCACTTTACGAAGAGAATCATTATCAAAGTCTTTGATAAGTTTTGGGTTAATGGCACTGACGAAAAGATTTGCCTCTGAAAGCTGATGAGCGAGGACTTCATAATAACGCCCTGTGTGCTCCATCACGATTCGGGACTCACCTTCAACAGAGTTGATGAGTTCTACAAGTGAATTGATACCACTGGCTGTGTGTTTGATTTCGAAAGGTGCGGAAACAATTTCACCGAAAGGTCGCATGATAGCAACCATACTCTTACCTTTTGAAACATCGATACCTACTGCGTTCATAAATTGTCACTCCTTAAGATTATTGCAATGGATAAGTACCAGTTTTACTCATTGCCTATTCAATCTACTGTGGTGTGACACGAATGCGCCTGTGACGATTCAACCTGCATAAAACGAACGCTGCGAATGAGGAACTGGTTATCAGTCTATTTTACGGACGCGAAGTCCAAGAAAGGAAGCCGATATACCAATTGCTCCATCATTATACAGCTTAAGCAATAAGATGGCTAACAACCTAACTGGTTGTTAAGTGCATTAACCAATTTATATTGTAGTAGAAAGGAGAACAAGATAATGGCTCATTTTGTGTATACGGGCTTGAAAGCAAATTTGCCAGAAGTCCGTGAAAATGCGTTTTATCTTTGTACGGACACAAGAGAGATTTACTTTGGTGCAGATCTCTTTACCGAGGCAGTTCGTACATACACTGGTGAAAAATCGGCAACTCCTGCCACTGGTGTTCTGTATGTTAATACGGACACCAAGGTTGGTGAGATTTGGACGGGCAGTGCATGGGTACAGCTATTCGGCGGATCGTCAACAGACGATATTGTGTTCACAGAAGATCTGGTGTTTACATATCAGTTTGGTAAGTATACGCCGGTCGGAGGCAAGGTCACAGTTCCAGCAAAGGATAAGACTTTGACAGAGCTTCTGAATGACGCTTTCGCAGAAGATCAGAACCCGACTGTAACTCAGCCGAGTGTTACATTGACTGCGGCTAAGATCAAGGCTTATGAGGTCGGTACAAAGGTGTCTCCGGACTATTCTGCCGTTCTGAATCCTGGCTCTTATGAATTTGAACCGAAGGCTACCGGTATTGTCGCTTCCGCATGGAAAGTGACTAACACGGACGGCGGCGAGAAGACAACAGCCAGCGGCACATTTGACGAGATTCAGGTCGGAGACGACACGGTTTATTCTATCACTGCAGAGGCGACTTATGCGGACGGCGCTATGCCGCAGACTGCACTTGGCAAGAATTACGCCGCAGGCCAGATCAAAGCCGGTACAAAGTCTGCAACAAAGAGCAAGATTTCCGGCTATCGTAATAGCTTCTATGGCACTCTGACCGCAAAGGACGGCGAGGTGAACTCTGCACTCGTGCGTGGTCTCTCCGGAAAGAGTGGCAGAGCGCTTGCTGTCGGCAACAGTTTCAGTATCACAATTCCTGTCGGGGCAATCCGCGTTGTGTTCGCTTACCCAGCGACGCTGCGTGATGTGAACTCTGTGCAGGATGTGAATGGCATGAATGCTGAGATCAAGTCCGCGTTTACCAAGTACACCGTCGATGTTGAGGGCGCAAATGGTTACACGGCCAAGTCTTATAAGGTGTATGTGATGGATATGGCGAACGCCAACGACGCTTCAAATACCTATAAGGTTACGATCTGAGGAAGGAGGGAATTGTAATGGCTGATTTCGGTAAACTGAATTTCGCGGTTGCATTCGTTCCTCAGACGGCTTTCCCTTTGGACGGACGTACATATTTTGAAAGCCTTGAAGCGGCGCAGGCCGCTGCTGCAACTGCTGTTCCTGTCGGCAGCTCTGATGGTGTATATCATTATGGTATGCAACTATTTGTCGTTGAGAACGGTGTGTCTGCTGGATATCGTATCCAACCGGATAAGACTCTTACGAAAGTCGATGGTATTTCTGCCGAGGATCTTGTCGGAGAGTTTTAATCTGTTTGCTTGATTTGGCGAGGGCAATAGCTCTCGCTTTATCTATATTTATCACTATTTTATAAGCCGTATCAACGGCAAGAAAGGATGAAGAAACTATGGCAAATCTAATTTATAAGGGCTTGAAAGCTAACTTGCCTGCGGAGCGTAATGTAAACAGCTTCTATCTCTGCACGGATACCCGTGAGCTGTTCTTCGGCGCAGATCTTTACACTGAGGCTGTGCGCTTCTATGATGGTACTAAGCCTACTGCTCCTGCCCAGGGTGTGTTGTACATTGATACTGTTTCTGGCGCTGGTGATGTGTGGACTGGTACTACATGGAAGTCTGTTTTCACCGCTATTGTAACAAAGACCGTTGCTACAACTATCGGTGCTGCTGCAAGTGACAGCGAAGTGCCTACTGCAAAGGCAGTCAAGGATTATGTTGCTGGTATTACTGGTAGCGAACTTGGCGAGCTGGCGCACAAGGATAGTGTATCCGAAGCTGAGCTTGAAGAGACTCTAAAAAACAAGATTAACGGTAAGGTTGATTCTGTCGGTGCTGGTGACAACAGCGTTGAGGTCGGTGGTACTGCCACTAAGCCTACAGTTAAGGTAAAGCTTTCTCCCGCTGCGGGCAATGCTTTGGAGCTTGATAATACCGAAGGTCAAGAAGGTCTGAAGGTCGTTATCCCAGATGCAGACACCTATACTGTCGTTAAGGACGAGTCTGCTGCTGACGGTTTTGCTGCAACCTACCATCTGACTAAGAATGGTGCAAATGTCGGTGCTGCAATCAATATTCCTAAGGATATGGTTGTTCAGAGCGGTACTGTTGTCACCAATCCGAAAGGTCAGGCTGAGGGTACTTATCTGAAGCTGGTGCTTGCCAATGCTGAGAACAGCGAGATCTATATCCCTGTTGATTCTCTGATTGAGTATGTCACCTCTGGTTCTGCTGCTGGCGATATGGTCGTTATCGACATTGATGAGACTACTCACAAGGTAACTGCTACTATCACTGACGGTACTATCACCAAGGCTAAGCTGACCACTGAGCTACAAACCGAAATCAATAAGATCCATACTCATGCCAATAAGGACGAGCTGGATAAGATTGAGACCGGCGACAAAGAGAAGTGGGACACCGCTACTGGTAAGGCGCACGAACACGCTAACAAGGCAGAGCTTGACAAGATCGAGGTTGGCGATAAGGCAAAGTGGGATGCCGCAGAGCAGAACGCGAAAGGCTATGCGGACGAACTGAACACCGCTATGGACAATCGTATGACTGCTGCCGAGGGTAAGCTTACTACCTTGCAGGGCGACGAGAAGACCGATGGTTCTGTCAAGAAGGCTCTTGCTGACGCTAAGGGCTATGCAGACGGCTTGAACAGCGACATGGATACCCGTGTTAAGGCTGTCGAGGAAGCTGTCACTGTCGGTACTTTTTAATCGAGGATTTTTCATTCGCTTTAATCAATGATATATCCGAAAACGGCGGACGGGCAAAAGCCCGTCCGCTTTCTTTATCAATTTAAGGAGGTGTGCAAGTGGGATACAATTTTCGGGTTTTTGAAACGGTAAAAAGCAAGGCTGAAAATACTGCCTTGATTCCGATTACACCTGGACGGTATCTGATCTGCACTGATACTTCCGATGTCTACTATGACACCAAAGACAATGTTCGTAAACATCTTACTGACATTATTGATTTGGAGACGGACGCGGAAAGAACAGCAATCCTTGCTCCATTGGACAAATTTTACTTTGTAAAAGATACGGCTCACTTCTGGCGCTATTTGAATGATGCGTGGGTTGACCTCACATCTGGAAGCGGCGCAAGCGACGCTGTTTATGCAACTCTGGCCGCAGATGGATGGGTGAACGGCAAACAGAGTATTTCGATCAATGGATTAGGTGCAAATCAGAATGGAATTATCAGCATTACACAAGACATTTCAGCACAAGCGATGGAGGCAGTAAAGAATGGAGAGCTTTATGTCTGCGCTCAGGCCGATGGAACTATCACAATCGCTGCGGATGGCACTGTACCCACCTGCGATATTCCAACCGTCATTATTTTGCTGAGTTAAGAAAGGCGGTGTTGACGGATGAGCGAAACAACTAACTACGGGCTTTATTTGGAAGATGATGTGTCTGCTAAGTTCCAAACATGGAGACAGAAAATAAATGGTTCTGAGCAATCCAATATGGTGAAAATTGACACCGCTCTTGGTGAGAAAGCAGACAAAAGCACTTCAGCTACGGCAACATTGCTGGCTTCCGCATGGGTAGGCGTAGATGCTCCTTTTACACAAGAACTCTCTATTGAGGGGCTTGGTGCTGCGCAAAACGGAACTATTTCGGTGGCGCATAGTGCGACTGCCGAGCAACGGGAAATTGCGCGAGAAGCGTTGCTCTCCATCACTGGTCAGGAAAACGGAAAGCTACAAATCGTAGCTGATGGTGAACTCCCAGAACAAGATATTCCCGTTGTAATTATTCTCTTAGGTTAATGGAGGAATCAATATGCCTATTATTTCTAATTTCCCAACTGGCGGCGGATCTGGCGGCGGACTTGCCCTTGCTGCTGTTACGGGAATTGCAACGCTCGCGGCGGCTGGAAAGGTCTATGTAAAATGGACTGATCCTGATGATATGGTCGTTGCCGGCTCTACTCTTGCCGCATGGGGAGGAACACTCCTTGTTCGTAAGGCTGGTTCTGCTCCGACAAGTCGTAGAGATGGCACAATCGTTCTCGACAGCAAGACACGAGATCAATATAAATCTGCCTATTTCTGTGATAGTGGATTGACTAACGGCGTGAAGTATTACTACAAGCTGTTCCCATACACTACCACTGGTACATATACGGACAGTGCGGAGGACGAATTCAATGTTACTCCTGCTGCTGTAAATGTTGGTAATATTTCTGGTGCAAGCGCCGTTGCCGCTGGTAATGGAAAGCTTGCAATCAAGTGGACTGATCCAGCCGCGACCGTAGTTTCGGACGGCGTGACGCTTGCGACATGGGCAAGCACAAAGATTGTCGTTAAGGCTGGAAGCTACGCAACTTCTCCAGATGATAGCGCTGCGGCTTATAGCTTAAATGTGACCACTCGTAATCAGTATGCGAATTCCGCACTTACTGTTACCGGCCTAACTAACGGAACAACCTATTACATTTCATTCTTCCCCATCTCTACGGATGGTGCAGTTAATGTAAACACAAGTAATAGAATAACCGGAGTTCCAAATCGTTTGAAGATTTCGACTGTTCCAAGCCAGAGTGGTACATTGACATACAATAAGAACTCTCAGTCCCCATCTTGGAGTAACTATGATACATCCAAGATGACGATTGGCGGAACGACATCTGGGACAAACGCCGGTACATACAATGCTACATTTACGCCGAAAGATGACTATTGCTGGTCTGACGGTACGATTACGGCAAAGACTGTTTCGTGGAAGATCGGTAAGGCAACTGGTACGCTGACTGTAAGCAAGACAAGTATCACGCTGAACCTAAGTAAGCTGACTGATACATTTACAATCGGCGGAAATTATGATGGTACTTTGAGTGTTACATCTAATAAGACAAGCGTGGCGACAGCTTCTCGTAGTGGGACTACGGTTACAGTTTCTCATGTCAATCAGACAAACGGAGAAGCTACTATCACAGTTAGTTGTACTGCCGGTACGAACTATACCGCACCCGCAAGCAAAACTGTCACGGTCAAAGCTGAGTTCATTCTTGCTACGCTGAATGACAACTCTTGGGCGGCTATTCACAGTGTCTCTGGAACAGGTGCAAGCTATTGGGCGGTCGGTGATCGTAAGGCTGTCTCTGTGAGTGGAACAGTTGGTACTAAGTCAGTCAGCGGAACTTATTATGTTTTTATCCTTGGATTTAATCATAATGGTGCAACTGGTATTGATTTTGGTACATTCAAGACCGCTTTGACTAATGGTGTTGATATTTGCTTGACAGACAGTAAGTACAACAGCTATTCCACAGACGGAACGAAATATTTCAACATGAACCATAGTTCAAATACGAACTCTGGTGGCTGGAAAGGCTGCGATCTTCGTTACGATGTGCTTGGCTCAACGAATACGAATGATGGCGATGCTACATCTACGACTGCGACAAATCCTGTTGCGAATACGCTAATGGCAGCTCTTCCGTCAGATCTTCGTGCTGTGATGCAGCCAATGACGATCTATACGGATAATGTTGGCGGCGGTTCAAACACAGCGTCGAATGTTACCACATCTGTTGACTACTTGCCGCTATTGGCTGAGTATGAGATTTTCGGTAGTAGAAGCTATGCGAATTCTACAGAACAGACTTATCAGGCACAGTATCAATACTTCAAGAATGGTAATTCTAAGGTGAAGTATCATGATAGTTCCACCTCTACCACTGCGTGTTGGTGGGAGCGTTCTCCGTACTGCGGCGACAGCAGCAGCTTCTGCAGTGTGTACACGGACGGCAGCGCGAACTTCTACGGCGCCAGGTATTCCTTTGGCCTCGCCCCCGCTTTCCGCGTCTAATCCCGTATCAAGAGAATCCTGCCCTCGAAAGAGGGCGGGTTTCTTTTTGTTTTTCAAAATATAAAAAGGAGTTCTATTTATGTCGGTATTAAAAGCACATAGATCTGAAAGCAAAGCTGAGTTTGTAAATACCGCAAACAAGATTTATGTGGAAACGATTAACTTCTTATCTCGACTTTCTGCAAGATTTTCAAGATTGATGGCAAACGATGTATCACATCTTGCGTCAGAAGTCCTTGTGAACGCAGAAAAGGCAAATAGTATCTTTCCATCGGATCACACCAGAAAGGAATTGCGCAAGCAACACCTTTTAGAGTCAAGAGCTGCGTTGATGGCTTTGGATGTTGAGTTGTCTCATTGCTACGACATTATGATGCTGAATCCAGAGGGATGTTTCACAACATCAAACGGGAATCCAGTTAAACCAGCGAGAGCGAAAGAAATTCTTGAAAATATGGCGCAATCGCTTGGTGAACTGATTGATTCCGAAAACGGTCTTTTGACAAATACATTAAAGAGCGACAAAGACCGCTGATATTATATCTACCCACGAAAATTGGGCTTTGCTTACCAAATCATAAAAATTGGGTGCATTTCTGTAAAACCTGTCGGCTTTGGGGATTCCCGCTGTCCACTGCGAATTGGTGGGAGCGTTCTCCGTACTACAACAACAGCAACAACTTCTGCAATGTGAACACGAACGGCAACGCGAACAACAACAACGCCAGGAATTCCAATGGCCTCGCCCCCGATTTCGCAACCCTTTTTAGGTATGGTCAAATACGGTAGTCCTTTTGAGGATGACGGAGACCTTTGCGAAAGGAGAAATGTTTCCCGTGGATAAAACCCGAAACCGCTCTTTTGATGCTTTTGCACGGACGCTTCTTGCATGGTGGGAGGATATTGTGCTTAATCCTATTTCATGTGTCAAGGCAAAGCAGTTTAGGCGCACTCTATATTACAACTGTACGAAAGGCGAATAACTATTTATGACAAGCAAAGAGCGTCATGAGGCAAGATTCCAAAGACGGAAAGCCGAGAGATGGCGCAAGAAACAAGAACGAAGCTTTGCTGTAGGAACAATGGCAGATGTATTTTCCTATGGCGACTTATACAAAGCAGGAAAGCAATGCTGCAACGGTGTACGCTGGAAGAATAGCGCACAAAGATTTGAAATGCACTTGTTTTCTGGTACGGCGCGGCGGAGAAAATTACTGCTGGATAAAATGTGGAAGCCATGTCCATATGTTCATTTTGTTATCTCCGAGCGCGGCAAAACAAGACCAATTGACGCACCTCGTATTCAAGACAGGCAGATACATAAGGTTTACACAAAGAAAGTCCTATTACCTTTATATCTGCCAGATATGATTTGGAATAACGGAGCAAGTCTTCCAGGCAAAGGTTTTCATTTCTCTAAAAGACTTTTGCGTGAGGACTTGCATTATCATTTTAAGCGCTATGGGAGAAATGGAAACATAATCCTTTTAGACTGCAAGCAATTCTTTCCGAGTGCATCGCATCGCATTATTTATGCTCGTCATGACAAGCTGATTCATGATTATGATTTACGCAAGCTTGGTGATGATATCGTTGCATCAAGCACCGGCGATAAAGGTATGCCGCTTGGAGTTGAGCCAAGTCAGGCTGAAATGATTGCTTTTCCATCTCCGCTCGATAACTACATTAAATGCCAGCTCTCTATTAAATGCGCTGGTCATTATATGGATGACTACTATATCATAGTCCCTCCGAATCAAGATCCAAAGGAGATCATGCGTCTCATTGTTCAAAAAGCGTCAGAACTGGATCTGACAATTAGTAAAGAAAAATCCAGAATTGTTCCGCTCTCCAAACCGTTTCGTTATTGTAAGGCGAAATATACCTTGACGGAAAGCGGTCGTGTTATTGTGACTGGTAATCGAGGAAGTTTCAAGCGTACCAGACACAAAATCAAAGCATTCTATGAGAAAGTCCAGAACGGAGAAATGTCCTACGAGGATTTATGGACTTCTGTAAATGGAATGCTTGCGTATTTAGAGAGCTACCAAAACCATCAACGAGTGTTGAGGCTGCGACGGCTCTTTTATGCTATCTATGGTTTTTCAGCAGAAAACATAGAAAATTTCAGAGCAATGGAGAGATTAAAAGATGCAGTACATTGTACATAGAAGATTGAAGGACACTGCTATTTGCGGTGGCATAAATATTCCAGCGACAACTATTTGTGAAGAAATCTGCGGTGTTATTTATTATAACGGTCTTCCTGTTTGTTATACGACAAGTGAAAATGCTCATCAGTTTTTTGCGAGAAACGATGACGAGTGCGGTTTGCGTCGTGGCAAATTAACTCAGACCATTCAAAAAACACTTTCTAAGCGTGATGGTAATTATCAGATCCGATGGGATAAGGTCTGGGCAGATCCAAAATGCCGTCAATACAAAAGACCAGAATATGAAGATTATTGGCTTTGGAATCACGAGTTTTTCAACGCTGATATTGATGTTTTACTTTATATTGCAAATTTAGTCGGAGCAAAGGAGGACAAGTAAATGTATCGAATTATTAAGGTAGCCGATGGAGCGGAGGTTGGAATTACTGAGGCTGTCAATTATATCAAAATTGGCAGTAGTGGCAGTTTTGCAACCGCAACAAAAAGTGATGCCATTGGTATCGCATTTGATAGCACTCCATATAACCTCGTTGGACATGACGAAATTGAAGGTGCAGAAACCGTTGTTGTATCTAAGATTGACGGCGGGACTGCTGTATCCCATCAACAGTCCGCAATCAATGAAATGATTCAAACGATTTTGGAGGGATAACAATGAAAGAGAAACTTAGAGAGCTATACCAGAATGGACAGGCCGGCATTACGCCTTGCATTAGTGCGAACGGCTTGCTTAAAGCAGTTGCAAACGGCTGGATTACACTTGATGATGCTGTTGAGATCATTGGTGGTGAAGACACTTTACCAATTGTCCGTGCGGCAAAGCTGAAGGAGATTTCGATTGCTTGTAACGAAACAATCGTGAACGGCGTTGATCTTACTCTCGATGGCGAAACAGTGCATTTTAATCTAAGCACGGAGGATCAAGCAAATATCGCAAACCTGTTCCGCGTTGTCGAGCTTGGCGGAACTGAGTTCCCGTATCAGGCTGACGGCGGCGTTTGCCGTATCTATACAGCGTCGGAAATTGCAACGATTTACATTGCTGCGCAAACACTTATTACGACACAAACAACATATCACAACGAATTGAAAGCTTATGTACAATCTTTGGATAGCGTTGAAGCTGTCACATCAATTGTATATGGAATGACTTTGCCAGATCCGTATAATACCGAAATGAATGAAAAGCTTGCTGTTGCAAATGAACAAATGCAAGCAATTATTGCTCGTCTGAGCAGCGCGGCAAATGCGTAATCTGAAGACATTTTTCAAACTGGCAGCACTGTTTGTTATTGGCGGTGCTGCCTATGTTTTGATTGAATTGCTCTGGCGCGGTCATAGTCATATTTCCATGTTTATTCTTGGCGGTATGTGCTTTGTTTCCATCGGTTTAATCAACGAGCTGTTTCCGTGGGAACTTGGTATTGTATGGCAGGCTTTAATCGGCGGTGTACTTGTAACTGCTCTTGAATTTATTACAGGCTTAATTGTGAATGTTTGGCTTGGATTAAATGTGTGGGACTATTCAAATCTACCGCTTAATTTGATGGGGCAAATTTGCTTGCCGTTTTTCTTTGCTTGGGTTGGATTGTCTGTCGTAGCTATTGTACTTGACGATTATTTTCGATATTGGTTTTTCGGAGAAGAGAAGCCGCATTATACGCTGGTTTAAGGGCGGTGATATAAATGAATGAAGAAAAAATCTGGAAATTCTTAAAGTCAAGAGGTTTTACTGATTTTGGCGTATCTGGGCTTATGGGGAATCTATACGCCGAGTCTGGATTAAGTCCTATCAATCTACAAAACTCATATGAGAAAAAGCTTAATTTTACAGATCAGAGCTATACGCAAGCCGTTGATAATGGCAGATATACAAACTTTGTCAAGGATGCTGCTGGTTACGGACTTGCCCAATGGACATATTGTAGTCGAAAGCAAAACCTATTGAATTACGCACGAAGCGTCGGAAAATCAATCGGTGATTTGGACATGCAGCTTGAATTTCTCTGCAAGGAGCTTTCCGGATATTCTACTGTGTGGAAAACACTACAGTCTGCGACGTCCGTTTTTGAAGCATCCAACGCTGTGCTATTACAGTATGAACGACCCGCTAACCAAAGCGAAGCCGTTCAAAACAAACGTGCAAGCTATGGACAAGCTTATTATGACAAGTTTGCACAGAGTACGACAAAGGAAGGAGTTGGTAGTTTGACTGCGATTGAAAGACTTATTGCGACGGCAAAGGCAGAAGAGGGCTATTTGGAAAAGGCGACGAACGCCCAGCTTGATAGTAAAACTGCAAATGCCGGTAGCAACAACTGGACAAAGTACGCCCGTGATTTGGATAACATCGGGAACATTTACAATGGCAAAAAGAACGGCTATGCCTGGTGCGATGTTTTTGTTGACTGGTGTTTTATCAAGACATTTGGAGTAGATCTTGCTATGAAGCTGCTGTGTCAGCCATATGGCGGTGCTGGAGCTGGATGCACCTATTCTGTTCAGTATTATAAGCAAAAGGGACAGTTCCATAAAAGCAATCCTCAGGCCGGCGATCAGATTTTCTTCACTAACGATGGCGGAGCAACATCTTATCACACCGGACTTGTTATTGCTGTTGGAAATGGCAAAGTCTATACGATTGAGGGAAATACATCAAGCGCTTCTGGAGTTATCCCTAATGGTGGATGCGTAAGAGCTAAATCCTATAATCTTACCGCTACATATATTTGTGGGTACGGTAGACCAGATTGGTCGCTTGTTGGTGAAAGTGCAGAACAGGAGGATGAAGATATGACTTTGGATAGATTCAAAGAGTTGATGAAAGAGTATCGTGCAGAGCTTCAGGACAACGATTGCGGTACTTGGAGTAAGGACGCTCGTGAGTGGGCAATCGCAAACGGTCTCATTGGTGGCACTGGAAACAATGCAAATGGAGAGCCGAATTATGCTTGGGCGGATCAGCTTACAAGAGAGCAGGCTGCAGCGCTATTCTATCGTTTTGCAAAATTGATGGGTAAAGCGTAATGGCTGTTAAGCGTAAAGTGAAGCGTCGCAAGAAAAAGAAAGGTCTTATCCATCATCTTGTTTCGCTTGGCTTTAGCAATCGGCTTGCAATTTACATACTTTTGTTTTTGGCTGCTGGCTTGGCCGGCGGCTTTTATCTTGCCAACGAAAGCATTAGAACCGGATATACTGGCGCTCTGATGTGCTGGACGGTGGTATTTACGCCGATTGGTACAGCTTGTAGCATTGTGCTAAGTAAAATCGTTCATAAAAGCGAAGCTGAAAATGTTGGTGGAAACGGAGACGGCATCAAATTTGCAATGGCAATGTCTGACGCAGTAAATGATGACGGATCGAGCTGGGAAAGTCCAGCTATTTAATTTGAGAAGATAACAGTAGTCTGCCGGCTACTGTTATTTTTTTATTTGTTAGGAGGATATGCAATATGGAATGGGTAAAGATTCTTGTTTCTGCTCTGGCCGGTTTAGCTGCCGCAATTCCTCTTGTAGTCGAGTTGGTGAAATATGTTCAGAAAGCAATCAGAGAAAAGAACTGGTCTAAGGTGCTGGATATGGTAATGAACCTTATGCAGACCGCAGAGACTAAATTTGAGACTGGTGCTGAGCGTAAGGAGTGGGTGCTTGCAATGGTAAAGGCATCTGCTGACACCATCGACTACGATATTGACATGGATGCAATCAGCGATTTGATTGATAGTCTGTGCAATATGAGCAAGGTCGTAAATGCCCCAAAAGCTTAATTAGGTTTGAGCAGATTGGAGGTACTTTATGACTGGACTCGAAGAGTTTCTAAAGACTTTCGGGAACATTACGGTTTCCAATGTGATTACCGTTGCTCTTGCATCCGTTTTTCTTGGTATGACTTATAAGAAGATTAGAGATTATCTTATTAAGAAATACGAAGCTGAAAAAGAAAAGGACAAAGAGCTGAAAGAGGCGCTTGAAGCTGTGCGTAAGTACCCCGAATATCGTCAACAAAGCATTAGGATTCAAGAAAAGCTGGAAAGCGAAATCCAAGAGCTGCGTAAGGCGCAGGATGAACATACCTGCCGCTTATTGCAGATGGAAGAAAATGCTCAGCGCAGAGAGCGTAATAAACTACGCGACAGACTGCTCCAAAATTATCGTTATTACACGAGCAAGGAGCATAACCCGCGTCAAGAGTGGACTCGTATGGAGTCAGAAACATTCTGGGAGTGTTTCGCAGACTATGAGAACATGAATGGCAACGGTTATATGCACAGTGTTGTGCAGCCAGAAATGAATTTGCTTGGCATTATCGAAATGGATGATGCAAGTGGAATCGCTGAGCTGATGCACAGCAGAAAGTGATTTTAGATCGGCAAGATCGCCCAGAGTCATTCTGGTGAAGTTTCTTCAAACGAGGAAACAAAACAAGGGTACAGATTTATTTCTGTACCCTATTTTTTACGCATTTGTTATTGTACTCAGATTATGACACCATTTCGCGCTGGTATAATAAGCTCAATATAATAATTTGTAAGCTAAAGTGCGAGTTGTTTCAAATGGTATCTTTAACTAAGTGAATCCCCGTTTTCCCACTTGCTGACCGCCTGGCGCGACACCTCAAGTATTTCGGCCAGCTGCTCCTGCGACAGGCCGCGGGAGCGGCGTAGCGTCTGCAGCTTTTCTCCTAATGTCATATCGTGTTCCTCCATCGGTTTTGATGGCCCGAGCGTAGCAAATTTCCGTCCGAAGTGCCACCATCCCACGCTGGAATTTCCGCAACCAAACGTGGCAAGGGCCGTTTTACGGCGCTTTTTCATCCTTTTTCAGCAGAGCCGGCACATCCAGCTCCATGATGAGCAGGCTCACGAGCATCAGCGCCGCGCCGAAATAGCCGCGCACCGTCAGGCGCTCGCTGAGCAGGAAATAGGCAAACACGGCGGAGAATACCGGCTCGAGCGTGAAGATCAGGCTCGCGTGGCTCGCTGTGGTGAACTGCTGCTCGACGCTCTGGATGACGAAGCAGATGCCCGAGCAAAACACGCCGAGGAACAGCGCCGCCGCCCAGACCCTGGGCGAGCCGGGCAGGCTCGGCGTCTCAAGAAGGAGGGACAGCCCGAGCATCACCACGCCCGCCACCGCCGTCTGCAGCACGCCGAGGGCGATGGGGTCGACCTCCGGCTTCGCGACCGCCTTCTCCGTCACCATCAGATCCGCGGCGTAAAAGGTCGGCACGAGCAGGCAGATGATATCGCCCGGCGCGGGACGCAGCGCCTCGTTGAGCGTCAGGAGCGCCATGCCTGCCATGCACACCGCCAAGGCAAAGCCGAGCTTGCGGCCCGGTCGCTTTCGGTAAACGACGAACTCAAAGAATGGGGTAAAGAGAACGGTCATCGCGCCGATGAAGCCCGCGTTGGATACGCTGGTATACAAAACGCCGTAGGTCGCGCCGAGGTAGATCACCACGAGCGACAGCCCGACGAGAACGCTGTACCTCCATGTTTCACGGCTCGCGCGGAGCACCCGCTTGTGAAACACCGCGCCGAGCACGACGAAGGCCGAGAGAAAGCGGAAGGCATTGAGCGTCACCGGCTGCATATCGCGCAGGCAAATGGCGATCAGGCAGTTGGAAATGCCCCAAAAGCCGGTCGCCAGCACCAGCATCATGTCGGCTTTTCTTTGACGGTCCATACACATTCCTCCGATTTGGTCAAAAAGACGCCCGCGGCGCGGGCGAACAATGCGATTTTAACACGAGATCAGCCGAAACGCAAGCCCGTGCTAAAAAAGCAGCAGCTCCTGCGAGCTGCTGCTTTTTTCAAACGGTTGGGTGAAATTACTTGATCTCGACCTTCGCGCCGGCTTCCTCGAGCTGCTTCTTGAGGGCCTCGGCATCGTCCTTGGAGATGCCTTCCTTGACGGCCTTGGGAGCGGACTCGACAAAGCCCTTGGCCTCGGCAAGACCCAGACCGGTGAGCTCGCGGACGACCTTGATGACCTTGATCTTCGCAGCGGCGTCGAAACCGGCGAGGATGACGTCGAACTCGGTCTTCTCCTCGGCAGCGGGAGCGGCAGCGCCGGCAGCGGGAGCGGCCATGGCGGCGGCGGAAACGCCGAACTCTTCCTCGAGCGCGTGGACGAGCTCAGAGAGCTCCAGAACGGTAAGGCCCTTGATCTCTTCGATCATAGCAGTGATCTTTTCAGACATTGTAATATCCTCCTGATTTAGATTGTTGTTTGTTTTGTTGTTTGGATGCCGGATTTACTCGGCAGCGGCTTCGGCCGCCTCAGCGGGAGCGCCGTCCTTCTCAGCGATCTGCTTGAGGACGCAGGCAAGGCTGGTGATGGGCGCGAGCATCGTGCCGAGCACCTGGGCCTGCAGGACAGGCAGTGCGGGGATCGCGGCGAGCGCATTGATGGTGGCCATATCGACGACCTTGCCATCCATGAAGCCGCCCTTGATCTCAAACTTGCCGTTGAGCTTCTTGGCATAATCGGCGATCACGCGGGCGGGAGCGACGGGGTCGCTCGCGACGGCGAGAGCCGTGGTGCCGTTGAGCTGCTCATCGAGCTCATTGAGACCGACGTTGTTGAAAGCAAAGCGAAGGAGCGTATTCTTGACGACGGCATAATCGACTTCGTTCTTGCGGCACTCGGCGCGAAGAGCAGTGTCCTCCGCGACGGTGATGCCCTTGTAGTCGACGATGATACCGGCGGCCGCGCCCTGCAGCTTCTCGGTCAGAGAGGCCACGATCGCCTGCTTTTCAGACAGGACTTTTGCGTTAGGCATTCTTGTTTTCACCTCCGTTAGATTTGCGGCATAGCTCCCTATGCCCGGGGAAAAGAGGCGTTCTAAAAAGGAAACCGTCCTCATGCCGAAAGACACAAGGACGGTGTAAGCAATCATAACGATTTGCCATCCTCGGCAGGACTTACGAGGTGTGACCCTCCCCTGCTGTCTTTGGAACGCTTCATTATTATATTCAGAGCCTGTACAAATGTCAAGCCCCAAATACCACATTTGCGCGCTCTTAGAGCTTCGCGGTGCTCATCTTGATGCCGGGGCCCATGGTGGAGGCGACGACGCAGGACTTGATATACTGGCCCTTGGCGGCGGCGGGCTTGGCCTTGACGATGGCGCCCATGATCGCGTTGAAGTTCTCGGTGAGCTTCTCGGGACCGAAGGAGACCTTGCCAATGGGGCAGTGGATGATGTTGGTCTTGTCGAGACGGTACTCGACCTTACCGGCCTTGACTTCCTTGACCGCCTTGGCAACATCGGGCGTGACGGTACCGGCCTTGGGAGAGGGCATCAGGCCCTTGGGGCCGAGGACCTTACCGAGACGGCCGACAACACCCATCATGTCGGGGGAAGCGACGACGACGTCGAAATCGAACCAGTTTTCCTTCTGGATCTTCTCGACCATGTCCATCTCGCCGACGTAATCGGCGCCAGCCTCGCGGGCAGCGTCCGCCTTGTCGCCCTTGGCGAAGACGAGAACGCGCGCGGTCTTACCGGTACCGTTGGGCAGGACGATCGCGCCGCGGACCTGCTGGTCGGCGTGACGGGAGTCGACGCCCAGCTTGACGTGCAGCTCGACGGTCTCGTCGAACTTCGCGGAAGCGGTCTTGCAGATCAGGCCGAAGCCCTCTGCGGCGTCATACTGCGTATTCTTTTCGATCTGCTTGGCAGCATCCTGATACTTTTTACCTCTGAACATTTCCGTATACCTCCCTTACTCTTCGACCACGACGCCCATGGAGCGCGCGGTGCCGGCGATCATGCTCATCGCGGACTCAAGAGACGCGGCATTGAGGTCGCGCATCTTCATCTCGGCGATCTTCTGAACGGAGGCCTTGGAAATGGTGGCGACCTTGGTCTTGTTGGGGACGCCGGAACCGGACTCGATGTTGCACTCCTTCTTGATCAGGACCGCAGCGGGAGGAGTCTTGGTGATGAAGCTGAAGGAACGGTCGGCATACACCGTGATGACGACGGGGATGATAAGACCCATGTCGTTCTTGGTGCGCTCGTTGAATTCCTTCGTGAAGGCCGCGATGTTGACGCCGTGCTGACCGAGCGCGGGGCCGACAGGGGGCGCGGGAGTTGCTTTACCAGCGGGGATCTGCAGCTTAACGTAGCCGACTACTTTCTGTGCCATTTTAGGCACCTCCTTGATTATAAATGTGGTAACGGCCGCCCCGGAGGCGGGCCGCCCTTGGCGAGACGCACAGCGTCTCTCCCACTTTGCCGGGATACCGGCTCATCGCTTCTGGCGATTCTTGCTTATCTTTCGACCACTTCGACCTGATCGAGCTCGAGCTCGACGGGCGTTTCGCGGCCAAACATGGAAACGACCACGCACACGCGGTTCTTCTCCGGCTCGATCTCCTCGACCGTGCCGAGGAAGGTGGCCAGAGGGCCGTCCGTGATCTTGACCTGGTCGCCGACGTTGTAGGCCACGACGATCTCGCGGCGCTCCATGCCGAGGGCCAGGACCTCATCCTCCGTCAGGGGGATGGCGTTGGTGGCGCTGCCGACAAAGCCGGTCACGCCGCGGATATTGCGGATCAGATGCCAGGTGTCGTCCGTCATGACCATCTTGACCATCACATAGCCCGGGAAGGTCTTGCGCTCGACCTCCTTCACCGCGCCGGATTCCGTGACCTCGGTCACCGTTTCCATGGGGATCTGGATGTCGAGGATCATATCCTCCAGATGGCGGTTCGCCACGAACTTCTCGATGGCGGTCTTGACGGCGTTTTCATAACCGGAATAGGTATGGACAACATACCACTTCGCGTTATCAGCCATTTCCTGCGCCCTCTTAGCCGGCGAACACGCCGAGCAGAGACTTGACGGCCAGCATAGCCACGGCGTCAAAGATCCAGATGCAGGCACCCACGCACAGGGAGCACAGAAGCACCGTGCCGGTGTTCTTCGCCGTATCCTTGCCGGTGGGCCAAACGACCTTTTTCAGCTCGCTTTTCATTTCGCGGAACCACTTGCCGCGATCCTTTTTCTTCTCTTCTGCCATTGTTACACTACCTTTCCTAACTTACTTGGTTTCGGTATGAACGGTGTGCTTTTTGCAGAAGCGGCAATACTTGTTCAGCTCAAGCTTGTCCGGGGTATTCTTCTTGTTCTTCATCGTATTGTAGTTTCTCTGCTTGCACTCGTTACATCTCAGAGTGACCTTCACGCGCATAACGGCACCTCCTTATTATGGCAGCTTCCCGTCCTGCGGGACTGCCGATTGCCTCCCTGCTCTTGAATTAAGAGCGGCTCTCCTTCGCGGCGCGAAAAGCGAAAAAGCGCACAAAAAGAAAGCCCTCTTTCACAGGTAAGTAAAATAGTAGCACAAGGCAAGCGTCCCGTCAAGCACAAATTGCTTGAAAAATGAGAAATTTTCGCTATAATGGTGTCACTACAAATGCTGAGAGGTTGTTGCATGAAAATTATGGCCATTGACTACGGCGACGCGCACACCGGCATCGCCGTTTCCGACGCGCTTTTGACGCTTGCGGGCTTCACCACCGTCATCACCGCCTACCGCCCCGAGGCGGTCGCGGCGGAGGTCCAAAATCTCATCGCCGAGCACGGCGTCACCGAGCTGGTGCTCGGCCACCCGCTGAATATGGACGGCACGCGCGGCCCGCGGGCGGAAAAGGCGGAGGGCTTCGCGGCGCTGCTGCGCGAGACGACCGGCCTCCCCGTCACGCTTTGGGATGAGCGGCGCACGACTGTGGACGCGCACAATATTCTCATGGCCGGCGGAAAGAACGCGAAGCAGCGTAAAAAGACGGTGGACGCCGTAGCCGCGAGCCTGATGCTCGAGGGCTACCTCACCTTCAAAAAGCGACAGAAATAGCGGAAAAAGGAAGCGCGGTGGCGCTTCCTTTTTTCATCGTTTTTTCTCTTGTTATTTATCGGTTATTCCGATCACTTTTTGAATTTGCGGATCGTCTCCGCCATGATCGTCTGACGCAGCAGCAGGCTCACGCCGAGATAGACCGCGCAGCCTGCCACGCCGGTCAGGCCGCACTTGACGACCAGCATCAGCTTGCTCTCGTCCGCCGTGACGAGCAGCGCGTGCCCGCCGTAGAGCACGAGCGACATCGCCGCCGTGGCGGCAAGCCCTTTCAGAAGCGGCACGAGACGGACGATGCCCGTGCCGCGGAAGAGCTGGGCGATCATCGCCAGCGCGCCGATCGTCAGCGCGATGGAGGTCGCCGCCGCCACGCCGGTATCGGTGCGGAACACGCGGTTGAGCACGATGTTCAGCGCCAGTACGCCGAGGTTGATGAGCAGCGGCACGAGCGTTTTCTTCATCGCGTAGTACGCCTTGTTCAAAAGGTCGAGCACGGCGAACGCGCTCATGCCGAGGGCGTAGCGGGCGAAGATGCTGCCCGTCATCTCCGTGGACGCGGCAGTGAAGCTGCCGCCCTCGAAGATCACGCGGATGATGTCGGTGCCGAAGGCGCACATCATCGCGCAGACGGGGAAGATAAAGAGCAGCGTGTTCTCCGTCACATTCCAGATATAGCCGAGGTAGCCCTTCGCGTCCTCACGGGTGAACTCGCGGTTGAAGCGCGGGAACATGACCGCGCTGATGCTGTAGAGCACGCTCGTCGTGAGCGGGGTGAAGAGCTTGTCGGCATAGTAGAAGGCGCTGACCGCGCTGTCGTTGAACGAGGCGGCGGTCGAGGTGTCGATGAGGTAGCAGAAGAGGAACACCGAGGTCGTGAGGACGGTGACGAGCGCCGTTTTGAAATAGGTGCCGACATAGTCCGCCCCGCGGTCGAGCACCGGTCGGTAGACATAATGCTCCTTCCTCGCGTATGGAATGCTCATGCCGAGCTGGAGCAGCCACGCGCAGGAGCTCGCGATGACGACGCCCAGAATGCCCCACCTTGCGCCGAGTGTCAGCAGGAACACGGCGAGGAAGGCGTTGTAGGGGATGCTCATGCTGCCCTGCAGCTCGTAGTGGTCGGTCGCCTGAAAGATGGCGACATTCAGATACGCCGCCGCCACGACCGGCAGGGCGCAGGTCATGATGCGGATGTAGCTCACCAGCCGCGGAAGCTCCACTACGTCGGTGTCCCAAAGCACGCCGACAAGCGGCGTGGAGGCCAGGATCTGCCAAATCGCGACCACGACCAGCGCGCCGAGCAGCGTCACGGTCATCAGGTTGTTCGCCGCGCGCTCGCCGCGCCGGCGGTCGGCGGCAAATTCCTTGGTGAGGATCGGCACCGCCGCGATGCACAGCGCGTAGCAGACGGTGGTAAAGAGATAGAGCGTCGAATTGTACGAGGCGGTGTAGAGGTTCGCGTCCACACCGGTGCCGAAGATGTTCGCCTGCACCATCTCGCGCACCACGCCGAGGAGCTTGGCAAAGAGCGTCAGCAGGAACACGATGCTGATCGCGCCCGCCGTGCGCACGCCGGACTTCTCGTTCTTCTGCGGTGCGGACGGCTGTGTTTTCTTTTCGTCCTTCATGATCGCGCAGATCATCTCCTCATTCGTGTCGAGCTTTCGGGACAGCTCGTCCATGTGCCGCTTCACGCAGGCGGTCTGCTCCGCTCCGTTTGCAAGCACACGCGCAGCCTCCGTCTCAAACGCCTCGGCTGTGTAGCCGTCCCGCGTGCTGAGCTTGTCGAGCCCCACGGAGTTGAGGAACGCCGTACACTTGGGGTCGTAGGAGATGCCGATGAGCGGCACGCCCATGATGGCGGCGTAGATCAGCGAATGGAGCCGCACGCCCACGAGCAGATCCATGCAGCCGATGATCGAGAGCATATCCTCGGAAAGGTATTTTTCGTCCAGACAGACCGCCGTATCGTTGGGAAGCTGCGAGGCGATATGACGGCAGACCTCACCGTCCTCCTCATAGTGGAACGGAATGAGCACCGACTGCGCGTTGTAGGTCTCCTTCAGCCATCGGATCGAGCGCAGGACCTCCGCGACAAAGCGGCTGTCCCGGTTCCGCTCGCGGATGGCCCAGCCGACCACGGGGCGGCCATCCTGCGTCACGCCCGCGCGGCGGAGGATGGTCTCCCCCACCGCCCTGTCCGTCTTTTTCATGCGGATGACCGGGTCCGCCGTGATGACGACCCGCTCCGCCGGAACGCCGATCTCCGCGAGCAGCGCCGCCGAGCGCTCGTCACGCACCACGATGCCGTCCGCACGCCTGAGCGCGCGCGCCGTGGCGCGGCGGTCCGCGTCCTTCTCGATCGGGCCGATGCCCTGCGAATAGATGAACACCTTCTTGCCCAGCAGCTGCGCGAAGCGGATGATGGCAAGGTAGTAGTGCAGGCTCTTGCTGCTCGTCACGTCCTGCAGCAGGCTGCCGCCGCCCGAGATGAGCATATCGCAGCGCCGCACCGCCCGCGCGATGGCAAGGGGCGACATACGCTCCACCGCCTCCACACCGTATTTTTCGCGCGTAGCGGCGGGATCGTGCGAGAGGACCGTCAGCGAGCAGTCCGGAATGCGCTCGCGCAGCGAGGTGACGAGCGTGCGCAGGATGGACTCGTCGCCGATGTTATCAAAGCCGTAATAGCCGGAAATGAGAATGTTATACATGCTTCTCCACCCCGCAGAAATGGCGCACAGCGCGGTAAATGAGCTCGGCGAGCAGTACGAGCGCGAGGCCGATGAGCAGACCGAACAGCACGCCCCAGCCGGTACGCAGGAGGCTGATGAGGAACGGCGTGCGGATGTGCAGGAAGGTATTGACGACGCTGACCAGGCCGATGGTCATGCCGAGACCGAACACCATCGGCAGGAATTTCATGCCGCGGCGCAGCGACCAGATGAACAGCAGCAGCATCGGCCAGCCGACGATCATCTCCTTGGTGCGCGGGCGGATGACGAGCGTATTTTCCAGGAAATTGCGGAACGCCAGCTCGGTGCTGGAGGTCGTGGCGGAATTGCCGGTGCGGTAAATATAGTAGACGAACACCGCCAGCAGGAACACCGCCGCGACGGCGATGACCACGACCGCGAGGAACCAGCCGAGCTGCATCGGCGTTTTCATCAGCTCCGCAAAGTAGGCGTTGAAGCGCTTGATGCGCCCCTTTTCTCCGCGCGGCCCGACGTGGGCAAGCACGGCGTCGCGCGCGCCAGTCTCCTCATAGGCGAAGACCAGCAGATAGGCCAGCGCAAACAATCCGATGGGAATGAGCTGCATGAGCTTCACGCCGCGGTAGAGGTCGATCTCCAGAATGTAGGAGAGCTGCGAGAGCGCGGCGGAGGCAAGCAGCGAGCCGCAGAGCGCCGTCGCGATGGCAGTCAGCGCCGTGACCGCGGCATCGCCCAGCAGCCGTCCAAGCCCCGGGCGCGGCGCCTGCCGGCGCTTTTCCAGCATCACGCGGCAAAGGCCGACCGCCGCGATGGACGGCATCACGATGCCGCCCGCCATCGACAGCAGCAGCGGGTAGGATGCGGGCTTGAGCACCTGTCTCTTATACACATCTGACGCTGCCGACGAACTCTAGGG
>ENA-OYZX01000318-OYZX01000318.1-human-gut-metagenome-genome-assembly--contig:-NODE-318-length-25413-cov-6.765833_pt1 | contig 25413 bp, 18 predicted proteins | sample MGYA00243296_ERZ653489 | MGnify/ENA primary metagenome ERZ653489 (study PRJEB26926, sample SAMN06165098) | human gut metagenome | biome: ENVO:00009003; feature: ENVO:2100002; material: ENVO:00002003... | reverse complement strand
CCCGGATTTCCCCCGGCTGATGGCTGACCTTGAAATCTATGTGAACGGAACGGCACTGAAACAGGCGCAGGGTGCAAACGCCATAGTGGACACGATGAGCGCAACTGTTATAAAAAAGCATAATCCTGGCATGAGTGATACGCAGTTAAGACAGCTTATCACCGCCCATATTGATGAGGACGAGTTTTGCCGCTATGTGATACAACGGGACATAAACGGGATTGCCCTTGCTCTGCGGGAAACACACAAGGACGATTTTTTCAGCGTCCCAGAGGATAACCCGCTAAAAGAAATGCTGGAAACTGCTGGTGAAATCGTCAGCCAGGACAGCGACACGGAACAAGCGTACTTGGCGTTTATCTGCAAACGGCTCAAGCTGAATTTTAGGAAGCTGTCAGTAGAAGAACGGAAGTGGCTGAAAAAGATTGCGGAAAAATCCGACTTGCTGAAGAATCCAAAACCGCAGAGAGGACGAAGATAAAAAATGCCTGAACGGCGGTTCTGGTTTTTCAGAACCACCATCCAGGCATTTTGTTTAGTAATAGAAAAAGGTGCAGTTGATTATTGCGTATTGTCAATCTCTCTCAAACCGGGTAGTAAAAATACGGCAAGCGCAACGATGATAATGCCAATTCCGCAAATGACAAACCATTTCTCAACTCCCAGCCGCTCCGCCAGAGGCCCGGAAATGACAAGGCCAAACGGCATGGCGAGGGAAGCGGCGCTTGTCAGTAGAGAAAAAACTCTCCCCAGATATTCTGGTTTGACCGTTTCTTGAAAAATCGCATTTTGCACACCGTAAAATGGAGCGGAAATTCCCATAACAGTACAGCACACAACAAAGACAAGAAATGCGTCTGGCGGCAAAAGCCCGGAGAGCATATTGCTAACGCCCATCAGGAGAACGGAAAGACCGATGGTGTACCGCCGTTTCTTAAAACCGCCCCAAATGCTCAGAATGACTCCGCCAAGCAGCATACCAACCGCAAAAGCAATTTCAGCGGCAGAGGCATGGGCCGGTGTTCCTTTGAAGTATGACATACAGATGAGAGGAAAAAGCGTACTGATTGGCATATAAAAGAACATATAAATTACACCAATCCAGAGCAGAGCAAAGAGGCCCCTGTTTTGCTTTAATACCACATACCCCTCTTTCATATCCTGTAAAAACTGTTGTCTTTTCGTTTCTGGACATAGTTCAGGCGTTGGTATGGACGAAATCGCAACAGTCACACAGGCAAGGATTGCACCCACAATATCTAACAATATAATTGCATTAAGAGGCCAAACAGCATATAAAAACGCTGCGGCAGCTGGACTGATAATCGCACTTACTGCTTGCATGGTCTGCGTGTAACCAGCGCATTTTGTAAGTTCCTCTTTTGGCACAATCATAGGTGTTGCTGCGCTGAATGCTGGAGAATGAAAAGCAGTTCCCGCACTTCGGATTAACAGGACAACCATAATAGACCATACGGGCAATTCCATGTAAAACGCCACCAGCGCCAGAATACCGCCAGCGGCGGCAATTATCAAATCCGCACCAATCATTACGCTTTTACGGCTGTGCCGGTCAACAAAAGCACCTGCAAACGGGCCTAAACAGGCTTGCGGCAAAAATCCAATCAGTGTTGCCGCCGTCAATATGATTGCAGAATTAGTTTTCGCAACCAAATAAAAGATAATGGCCATTTGCAAAATACCGCTGCTAATAAAGGATATTGCTTGTCCGGCAAGAAGTGTAAAATAAGTTTTTCTCCATGAATTGTTGTTTTGGGTCATAATGCGAACCTCCTTTTTTATTGCATTGTTCCTTTGTTTCTGCAATAAAAAGCAGGCGTTGTCCCACAGAGAGGGCAGACGCCTGCATAACAACAAAGCACGAAAAAACACCACGATACAGTTCAAAGACTGCTCGTGTCAAACCTACGTGTTCCTTTGCATACGCACGCAAAAAAAGCCCACCATCATGTGGAAAGGTACTTCTACTTTTTATTGCTTATTAGCGTACACAAATTAACACACGTAAGCCTCCTTCCAATCTCAAACTGTCGCACAGTATAACACACATCCGATAGACTTGTCAACCATTTTTAACCTTGTTTTCCATCTTGTTTTTCCATCTCTTACGGGCAGTAGCAAAGCCAGGCGAGCCAGTCAACGGTCAAGATGAACGGCGCTTTCAGCGCCGCCGTTGACAGTCTCGCCCGTCTTTGCTAATGGGTAATCAAGGCGGGAAAGCCATTTTAGGGCTTTCCCGCCCATTTCAATTTTGGGAGAAGAAAGGCCCCAAAATGAACGAGTGCGGCCAAACACTTTTAGGGATTGGCCACCTTGTCCACCCATCCAGCGGGGCGGCGGGGAACGGTCAAGGCCGGGCGTCAGCCCATTCATTTCAGCCTTGACGGTTTCCTGCCGTCCTGCTACTTTTCCCGGAGTGTGGCCACACATCTGGTCACGGTGTCCAGAGCTTTGGGACTTTTTGTCCCATAGGCCGGGGGCGGAGGACGAGGGACGGGGGCTTTCATAATACGCCCTGTCTGCTGCTGAAATCAGCCCTTTGTTTCCGGCTTACCAGCCCCAAACAAAGCCCTGCTTTCCTGCCGCGTCAAATGCCCTTGCCCTCCCCGGCGGCAACGGTATTTTCAGGGCAACGCCGACAGAGCGTATAACACACTACACTTTGCTCCGCAAAGTCGTGTGCCAAATGGGGCGCTGCCCCCTTTGGAAACCCCCGCAACAAACAGGTGCTATGCACCCAGCCGGGAGCATAGCGCCGTTTGTTGTCAGCAGCCCGTTTCACGGTCTGCGTGTAGTTCCTTGTAAACTGACCTAAACTAACAGCGATATATATTTGGCAAAAGAATTATTGGGATACACTTATTACAATATGCAAATGTGGAACAACGCTCTATCGTATTTAGAACAATATGAGGACGTAGAAGATCGTGTAGGAATATTCTATACAGATAACATTTACTTTTGGATGGCTTGGTGCTATGGGAAAAAGCGCAACTATCAGTTAGAAGAAGCATATTACAGGAAAACATTAGAAGTTTTTCCAGGGGCAGAAAACGCCTTGAATAACCTGGGCTATTGTCTGTTTAAGCAGAAGAAATACCATGATGCCGAAGATGTATTTTGTAAATGCTTATCTGAGAAAAGAGATATACGCTTTGCAGCAAACAATCTTGTTCGTACTTATTTGGCATTAGGTCAACCAGACAAGGCAAAAGAATTCGTTCAGAAAAGCGGATACAAAGTGTCAAAACAACTTATTGCTCGGATTGAACGTCCCCTGGCAACAAAAAAGTATGATGTTGATACAGATTCTCAAGATAGCACAATAGACACTTCCACGATCAACATAGGAATAAAAAAGCATCAATTTACCAGCGAAAAACTTCTTGAAGATGAACTAATTCAGAGAATGGAACAGGGTATTCCGGTTTTTGGTCTTCCGCTAAAGGTCTATCAAAAAAGGGGTGTGTACGGCAGACAATTTATTCTTCGTACAGGTAGACTTGATATTTTAGCAACGGATAATAATAACGACCTTTATGTGATTGAACTAAAAAAAGATTCCGGTTATGATGATGCTTATGCACAAACCAAAACATATATCGAATGGGTTGAAGCGGATATTGCAAAGTCCGGACAACACGTTTACGGCCTTATATGTTTGAACAGTCCTACTTCTGAACTTAAAAGAAAAGTCAAACAGGATTCGCAAATGGGAGTTACTGTATAAAGGGTGGTTTACGCTACCTACTACATTACATCGGCTGACGGTTCATTTGTGGCAAAGTGACAACCAGCAGAGAGAAGGAGGCAGATATACCAGCAGGGCATAGCCTACCAGAGAGTGATTATGCCCTGCTGTTCCAGCCAATCAAACAAAGGCAGCGACAACTATTTCGTTGAACAGAGAAGAGATGTCTCTTTATTTTTTAGAAAACTTGCCGATATAAAGTACAAGAGGATAAATTTTTGATGTTCGTGTAAGTTTTTTGAAGTAGGGAGGGATAGACATGCAGATTGCCGGATTAGGGTTCAGCGAGGCGGCCAAGTGGGGCGAGACACCGGAGATTCAGCGGTCGGCCCAAAAGACTGCGGAAAAGGCCATTGTTAGGGTCGGGCGAAATTAACCACTCCGGGTCAGGAGAAAATCGCCAATTTTGGTCAAACGAAAATCACCAATCTGGGGTAGCCAGCCCCCAGGTAGTATTGTTTACCCGGCCTGCTGTGGGTCAGCCGGTGAGCCAGTAGAAGTACGCAGGGCAACCGTCTCCAACTTCCTGCCCCGGAAGCTCTCTCCCTTAATGGTAAAGACCACAGCATCGTCAAAGATGCGGTCCAGGGCGCACAGAAGAGCATCGTTCTCGCAGAAGTTCTCCTTCCACTGAGCAGGGTCACGGTTGCTGGTAAAGACCATGTTGGAGTAGCCCTCCTTCTGGTAGCGGCGGTCCACCATGTCAAAGAACAGCCGGGTATTCTCCTTGTCAAACTCACAGTGTCCCACCTCATCAATAATCAGGCAGGAAGGGCGGACAAGGTAGGACAGAAGGTTGCTCTCCCGGCCGGATCGGCGTGCGGAAGTCATGCGGTCCCGCAGCTCTGTCATCTTAATGAAGTAACTCCTAAATCCATGCTCACAGCAGGTACGCCCAAAAGCCTGGGCCAGATGGGTCTTGCCCGTACCAGGCCGTCCAATAAAGGCAAGGTTTTTGTGAGCATAGAGGGCAGACAGCGTGGGGAGGCTACGGAGCTTGTCAACATTCTTTCCGGTGACTCGGCTGAAATCAAAGTTGTCAAAGGTCTTGGGGACCTTCAGTGGGAGGTGGCTGGTGCGGAGCAGGAAATCCACTGTGGAACGCTCCCTCTTTTCCAGGAGATAGTCAAATACCTTTGCCACGGCGAGGGCTTCAGCATCGGTCATGTTGTGCTGCTGTACCAGCATTGCAAATTCCTGGGTGGAGAAACCATACTTTGTCAGCTCACGGGTGGCATGGGCCACCGCTTCAAACAGAGAGTCAGTCATCCTCGTCGTCCTCCTTGGTGAAGTTAAACTTCTCAAAGGAGAGGTCGGTGGAGGTCTGCGGGAGCTGCCTAATCACCGTTTTCACCGGCATGGAGGGAAACTCCTCCGGCTGCTCTGGGAACGCATACTGGTTAGCACAGAAGCTGTCCTGGTAAGCCCAGGTCACTTCATGGGTAGCGAGCAGGCGGGCCATATCTGCGGAGTAAATATAAAGGCAGGAGCCGTTTCGCATAACACGGACCGTCTTGCCGCCATAGGTGTAGGGGACTCCAAAGCGCCGCCCCTCGTAGTTCACAAACCCGTCAAAGGAAATCTTCCGCTCGGGGCAAAGGTAGGGCAACAATTCAGGGCTGTCGTTCAGTTTCGTAACCACAGAGCCACACCGCTCCCTGTGGATGTCCTGCGGAATACCCAATCCCCGGTGGAAGGTGGTGTTCTGCTCGTCACACCAGTCCAGCGCGGAGAGGTTTAGATCGGTTACATTCCAAAAGCTCCGCCCGGCCAGGAAGTTGTCCTTCACAAAACGGACCAGGCGCTCCACTTTGCCCTTCGTAAAGGGGTGGCGGGGCTTACAGAGCTTAGTCTGGAAACCCACAGTCCGCATGAACTGCTCATAGTCCTTCTGCCAAAGGGGATGCCCGTCCTGGTCCCGCCGGATAACCACGCTTTTCATGTTGTCCGTAAGGATATACTGAGGGACGCCCATGTACCGGAACCCGTGGAGCATACCAATGAACAGGTTTTCCTGCTTGGCGTTGGGGAAGAACTCCACATACCGCTCACCGCAGTGGTGGCAGGCCATAGCAAAGCAGGCAACAGAGTATTCTTCTCCGGTGAAAGACTGGACCTTGGTAAAGCCCCAGTCCATCTGGAACGCGTCTCCGGGGCCGGTGGTGTACCGCCGCCCACGGTTTCCCTGCGGAGCAACCGCATAGCGAGCAGGCGGAATGAGATGCTGGTGCGCCAGGATGTAGTTTTTAATCGTGGTCTGGCTGCCAGTATATCCGTTTGCACGGAGCCTGCTGAGGCACACAGCGGAGTTTGTCACGCCGTTCTTCAGCAGACCATCCAGGATACCTGTATAGCCGCTCAGGAGCGTGGTGCTCGCTTTCCGGCCCTTTGCGGCGTGCTCAGTGTCCTCAAAGCCGTGCTCCTTCATCCGGCGCAGTCTGGCGCGGGAAATCCCGGTACGGCGCTCCAGCTCTGCAAGATTGACCTTCTCCAGCGAGAACTTGTCTCCCTGCTCGGCCATCATCTGCTCAATGGCCTTTGCCACAACCGGGGACATGGCTGCGAAATTGGGTTGTTTCATCTTATCTCCTTTCACCGGGGGCTGGCTACGCCTCCAGTGTAAAGGAACTATTCAAATTGTAAATGGCTGTTTTCAGTTGACCAAAATTGGCGTTTTTCGCCTGACCCGGAATGGCGATTATCGCCTGACGCTAACACCATGACAGACGGCTTTGTTTCACAAATTCAGGAAATGGCCAAGAAGGACGCGCAAAAGGGCATTTATATGTCCGAGGACTTTGTGCAGTATCGCCTGTCCTATATGAAACGAACCGTTTCTCCCAACCGCACACAATCTGTGGCGAGAGCGATGATGGCCATGCAACGAGCGGCTAATCGGTATGGGACACTTTTGATGAAACTGCTGGACGGTTACTCGATGGAGGCGCATCTTGGGATGCACCCGACCGCCGAAGTCTATGCCCCAAATGGTGAAATGATTGCCGCGCAGACGACAGGCGGACAGTGGATTGAGCTTCATACGGAAGCAGAAGAAAAATTTATGGGAGAGTCCACCATGGTGTATCTTGAAGCCTATCGGGCCGCGCGGGCGGAAATCAAGGCCGCAGCGCAGACCCCGGCCCAGCCCACCGTCGGAACCGTGGATTTGCGGGCATAGTCTGCAATATCATCTTACATAACTGAATCCATCCACCAAGAGCAGCGATTTTCAATCTGAAAACGGCTGCTCTTGTTTATGTCTGCGGGGCGAGGAGTGACCAGCTATGACGAATCTAAGGGCGCACTTACTCACCACCCGCAAGCGGGCGGTGGTACTGCCTGACGGCAGCCGTGCGCTCTCCGAGGGGGACGCTCCAGCGGGCCCACGCCCTGCTGGTAGCACCAAAGCTGGGAGCCGTCAAGGGACCGGCTTCGCCTTGCCTACGGCACCCTTGACGGCTCCCAGCTTTGGTGCTTTATGGTGGCCAAGAGGGGCTTAAGCCCCTCTCTTTCAAAATGTGTGCTTTTCAGGGGAAAAAAACCTTGACAAATCGCTTACTGCGTCTTTTTGAGTACAGCATTTCCTATACTGAAATTTGAAACTCAAAAGTCTCTATTTTCGTATAGTTCTTTACTGAATATCACCGTCTAGATAAGCGGGAGCTGCCCAATAAGCAGCTCCCGCTTATCTGTTTCAACGTTGCCTTTTTCCCTAAAATCTGACATAATAAACAAAAGAAGTACCTGGACAACGGAGGGCATACGTCATGCTGCAAACACCGTTTCATGCCTATTACAAGGCTCGGCTCTTGGAGCAGTTGCCGGAAGAAGAACAGTTCCTCCCGGTCTTTGCATCATCGGATATTGAAATCTATCCGTTTCAGATTGCAGCGGCCAGCTTTGCCCTGCGTTCACCCTATCAGAAGGGGGCTGTCCTGTGTGATGAAGCCGGTATGGGCAAGAGCCACGAGGCCATGCTGGTCATCAATCAAAAGTGGCTGGAGGGATGCAGCCGGATTCTGCTGGTGATCCCCAATGCTGACCTGCTGCACCAGTGGACGGAAATGCTGGAGCGATTCTATACCGTTCCCTATGTGGTGCTGACCAGCCGTAAAGAATGGCAGGCCCACAGCGCCCCTGACCATCCCAACGCCTTTATCCAAGATGCCATTGTCATTACCACCTATGACTTTGCCGCCGACAACGAGGAGGCCGCAAAGGTGGTCAACTGGGACTTGACGGTATTTGAAGAAGCCAACGCCCTGTCCCCGGTCTACCAGGAGGACAACAAGCAGGCCAAGGCTCTCAAACGGATCGCCGGTGACTCCTTCAAGCTGTTGCTGACTGGCACCCCCATCGAAAAGAACATCATGGACTTGTACGGCCTGATCTGGTTCATCGACGAAACACTGCTGCCGGGAGAAAAAGAGTTTCTGGCCCGGTATCTGCGCCGACCGGAGAACTACCCGGAACTCAGCGAACAGGTCAGCCGCTATTGCTTCCGCACCCTCCGTTCCCAGGCCAAGCACTACGCCAAGGTGACGGAGCGTGTGCTGCTGACCGTGGAGCACACCCCCGGCAAGGCAGAGCGGCAGCTCTATGACCTGCTGTATGCCTACATCAACCAGCCGGAAAAGAAAGCCTTTCCCGAAATGAATCAATATGACCTGGCTCTACGGCTGCTGGGCCTGTTGGGTTCCTCTACGGCGGCGATTTTGCAAACCATCAAGGGTATCGCCAAGCGGCTCCAGGGGCTGGAGAACGCAGCGGAGGAGCTGACACAATGGCAGGAGATGCAGGCCGTGGCCGAGGGCATCTCCCAGGACGCCAAGGCTGGTGAACTGCTGACCGTTCTGAAACAGGGATTTTCGCTGATGAAGAAAACGGGAGCCGGACGGAAGGCCGTTATCTTCACCGAGAGCGTGGAAACCCAGAAGATGCTCATGGATCTTCTTTCCGGCCAGTACCGCACCCTGGTCTACAACGGCAGCGCCGATTACTCCGTGATCCGCCAGTTCAAAGAGGATGGCGAGGTGCTGATCTCCACCGACAACGGAGCCAAGGGCTTCAACCTGGAGGAAGCCGCATTTATCATCCACTACGACCTGCCGTACAACACCCTGAAGCTGGAGCAGCGGATCGACCGCTGCCACCGGCTGGGCCAGGAAAACGATGTGCTGTCCGTGGCCTTCATTGACAAGAACAACTTTGCCGACGTCCGCAAGCTGGAGCTGGTCAACAAGCGGATGCTGGTGACGGATGGTGTTTTTGGCATCACCGACGATGTTCTGGGCGGCTTTACCGATGATGTGAAGGGGGCCTTTCCGGTCATTGCCCAGCGGCTGCGGCCCAGGGCGCAGATTGAGCAGGCATACCGCCAGACCCTGGACACCCACGAGGAAGATAACCGCCAGACTGTCTCCGCAGCGGAGGATATTCTGTTTACCACCTTCACCAAGGAGCTGGCCGACAAGGTGAAGATCAATCCCAAGTATGTGAACCGCCGCAGCCTAGAGCTGAACAACGACCTTTGGGAGATTGCCAAATGGTTCTTTAACCGTTACAATGAAAAAAATGACGATTGCCATTTTGTGATCGACGAAGCCAGCCGTACCATTACAGCAACGGAGTATCAGGAGCTGCCGGTGCTGTTCTACTACTGGACGGGGAGCCGGAACCGCCCCTACCGCAGCCAGAAGATGTATGGCATGGCAAAGGACTTCAAACCCAAGGCTGGGCAGCTTACCCTGTCCAGCATCATAGGCCGTGGGATTTTACATGAATTTGAATGTGCTGACGAAGGTGCCTTGACTGTTTCTGGAGCGCCTGAGCCTTGCCAGATTGCCCTCTACACTATCACCCTTGTCTCCGCCTCCAGCCGCATGGAAAAGGCCGTCCTGTGCGGCCTGACGGCCCGTAACGAGGCTTTGGACGATGCCACCTGCCGGAACCTTCTGGAACTGCCGGTGGAGAGCTGTATTGAAGGTGAGCGAACATCTCCCCATTGGCTGAAAGGGAGCCGTCCGCCTCACCCGTTGGATCGGCTGGTGCCGAGCGACAAGCTGATTGAGGAGCAACTGGAACAGCTCTCACCGGCGCAGGCCGAGGAGATAGAGCGGATGAAGCAGCGGGCTTCCGCAGATAAAGCGGCATTGAGCCGGGAACTGAACATCCTGGACAGCCAGGTGCAGCAGGCGCAAGCAGAGCTGGAGGCCGTCACCGGCGACCGGCTGAAGCGGCTGGCTATGCAGAAGAAAATCAACCAGCTCCGGCAGGAGTACATGAAGCGGCAGGAGAACCAGTTCTTTGACGCTATGCGCCTGGATATGGAGCTGGAAGAAAAAATAAAGTCCTTTGCCGAAAAGGAAAAGCTGACGGCAAAGGTGCAGCGGGAATTTGTGTTGAGCGTGGAGGCGTAGCAGATCTATGAATTTTAGTATTTCACAAGCTACCTATGATGAAGTTGAAGATCTTGTCAGTAAGGCTTTGACGGCCAGCTCCAAAGCGGCGGCGAAAAAGTATATTGATCGGCTGGATGCTATCTGGCATTTTGGGGATTACTTCGGCTATGTCAACAGTGTTTTTTCTGATTTGCTTGCAAGTGTAAACCGTGCCTCCGGCAGTGTGGCTGATAAAGAGCGTCTGTGTTATTTTGCGGAGCAGGACTTGTATAAACTCCAAGCACAGATCGAGAAGAAAGATGGTGAGTGTTGAGATGGATAGGATGGACGGACTTTCCATGAATATAGAGCAAACCAACCTGGACAAGCTGCGCTCGGTGTTCCCGGAGTGCGTCAGCGAGGGCAAGCTGGACATTGACAAGCTGCTTTCTCTGTGCGGCGAGTACATCGACAACGATTTTGAGAAGTACAAATTTGAGTGGAAGGGCAAGGCGGAATGTCTGCGGCTGGCCCAGAAGCGTTCCACCGGCACCCTGCGCCCCTGCCCGGAGGAAAGCGTGGACTGGGACACCACCCAGAACCTCTACATTGAGGGCGATAACCTGGAGGTTTTGAAGCTGCTGCAAACGGCCTACTACCGCAAGGTGAAGATGATTTACATCGACCCACCCTACAACACCGGCAACGATTTTGTCTATGCCGATGATTTTGCCGATCCCATGGCACGGTACAAGGAAGTCACCCAGCAGACCACCAAGAGCAACCCGGAAACCATGGGCCGCTATCACACCAACTGGCTTAATATGATGTATCCCCGTCTCCGTCTGGCGGCAAACCTCCTGCGGGATGATGGTGTGATTTTTATTTCCATTGATGATGCAGAATTATATAATCTCAAGAAAATCTGTGATGAGGTTTTCGGTGAGGAAAACTATGTTGCGACACTTGTTTATGACAAGAACCGTAAAAATGACGCAAAATACTTTTCTGTTGGCCACGAATATATGCTGGTCTATTTTAAGAGTGCTGCTACCATCTACGAAATGGGCATTGTCCTTCGGGCAACAAAAGAGGGTATTGACGAGGTAAAGGAAGAATTTCAGCGTCTACGTACTTTGTATGACGATGATTGGGAAAAAGTAAATGAGGGCCTAAAAGCGTTGTATGCCTCATGGCCCGCAGATGATCCTCGTAAGTCATTGGCCCGTTTTACACGAGTTGATGAGAAAGGGCCATACCGAGATGACGGAAATATCAGTTGGCCCGGTGGTGGAGGCCCTAAATATGATGTACTACATCCGATTACTGGAAAGCCGTGCAAAGTTCCATCAAGAGGCTGGGTATATCCGAATCCTAATCGAATGAAGGAAGAAATTGAACGAGGCCGTGTTGTTTTTGGGAAAGATGAATCCACAACACCCAAAATTCGCACAAACTTATTTGAACAAGATACTGAAGTTCTGCGTTCAGTGCATTTCAGCTATGCACAGACAGCAACCCAGGAGTTTAACAAACTATTTGATGGTGTTCGGATTTTTGAGAATCCCAAAAACCCCTCAGATATTAAAAAATTGGTAGAATATATAACTGTCAAAAATGACAATGACATCATTCTCGACTTCTTCTCCGGTTCTGCCACCACGGCTCATGCGGTGATGCAGCTCAACGCCGAGGACGGCGGCAACCGTCGCTTTGTTCTGGTGCAGCTTCCCGAACTGTGCGACGAAAAGAGCGAGGCGTACAAGGCTGGGTACAAGAATATCTGCGAGATCGGCAAAGAGAGAATCAGACGGGCCGGAAAGAAAATCCTGGAGGAACACGCCCAAGTCACCATGGAGGAGGATAAACAGCCTCTGGACGTGGGCTTCCGTGTCTTTAAACTGGACACCTCCAATCTGAAAACCTGGGATGCTACCCCCATTGAGGACGAGCAGCTTGACCTGCTGTACCAGCGGATGAACAGCATGATCCACCGGGTAAAGCCGGAGCGTACCGACTTGGATATGATTTATGAAATCATGCTCAAACTGGGTGTGCCGCTGACCTACTCCGTGACACCATTCTTCATCAACAATAAGACCGTCTATGGCGTGGGCGATGACTGCCTGCTGCTGGTCTGTCTGGCTGAGAATGTGCAGCCGGAGGATGTGGAGCAGATGACCGAATATGCCCCGGCGAAAATCATCATCTCCCGTGACAGCTTTGCCGACGATACCGCTATGGCCAATGCCTACTACATCCTGCGGGATCATGGGATTGAATTGAAGTTGGTGTAAGAAAAATGAAAAGGCTTCTAAAACATCCTGTTATCGTTGCAATTATCCCAGTTATCCTCAGCTTTATATTGACAGTGCTTTACGATATGGCAAAGAACAGGCAACTTCTAAGCACTGCTAAAAATATTTTATCCTTCATAATAAACTGTGTAACTTCCTTCCTCCAATTCAACATTAAAGTTTGGTGGATAGTAGTTGCAATGGTAATTATTATAGGAATACTGTTCATCCTATTTAAGATTGGCAACGCTAAGAATTATAAGCAGTCGAATCCTTTATGGATACAATACCAAAAAGACAGTATTAACGGTTGGAACTGGGAGTGGAAATGGCGTCGAGATTCTTTTGGAAGATATTATGTAGATGACCTACATCCGGTATGCAATTATTGTGGTTCACCTTTGGTGTATGGCGACGATTTTTGTGATTATCTAAAATGTGTAAGGTGCAACCGAAGATTTCAGCACGGAATTCCTCAAATAGATCATATAAAAATGCTGATTAGCGATAATGTCCAGCGAGGACTTTTCCCTAAATCGGAGGATCAACAGTGAAACTAAAATTCAAGTCCCAAGACTTCCAAACCCAGGCGGTCAACGCTGTGGTGGATTTGTTTACCGGGCAGGAGAAAACCAAAAGCACGTTCTCCGTGGTAGATGAGCGGCAGACGTCCCTTCTCCCGGAAATGGGCCAGGGCAATGCCCTCTACATCGACCAGGAGACATTGACCACCAATATGCACACCGTCCAGAAGCGGAACAATCTGCCTCTGACCACATCGGCGGAGGACTGCCAGTTCTGTATCGAGATGGAAACCGGCACCGGCAAGACCTATGTTTACACCAAGACCATCTTTGAGCTGAATCGCAAGTATGGGTTTACCAAGTTTGTCATCGTGGTGCCGTCGGTGGCCATCCGGGAGGGTGTCTACAAGTCCTTTGAAATCACCAAAGAGCATTTTGGCCTGCAATATGACAATGTGCCGTGCCGGTACTTCATCTACAACTCTGCCAAGCTGTCTGATGTGCGGCAGTTCGCTACCAGCTCCAACATCGAAGTGATGATTATTAACATCGACGCCTTCAAGAAAGCGGAGAACATCATCAATCAGGCCCAGGATCGGCTCAATGGTGAAACGGCCATGGGCTTTATCCAGAACACGCACCCTATCGTCATCATCGACGAACCCCAGAGCGTGGACAACACCCCCAAGGCCAAGGAAGCCATTGCTACCCTGAATCCCCTGTGTGTGCTGCGGTACTCCGCTACCCACCGGGAAAAAATCAATCTACTCTACCGTCTGACCCCGGTAGATGCCTACCAGATGGGGCTGGTGAAGCAGATCGCCGTGTCCTCCAATCAGATTGCCGGTGGCTTTAACCAAGCCTTTGTGCGGCTGCTTTCCGTCAGCAACGACAAAGGCTTCAGGGCCAGGGTGGAACTGGACGTGAAGGGCAAGACCGGAGCCGTGACCCGCAAGGCCGTGACCGTCAAGCCGGGCGACGATTTGTTCCTGCTGTCCGGCGGGCGGGATCTCTATGAAGGCTACACCGTGGCCGGGATCGACTGCACCCCAGACTTTGAGCATATCGAGTTCGGCAACACCCAGGAGGTCAAGCTGGGCAAGGCCATTGGCGATGTGGACGAGAACATCATCAAGAAGGCGCAGATCCGGCGCACCATCGAAACCCACCTGGACAAGGAGCTGCGGTATCTGGACAAGGGTATCAAGGTGCTGTCACTGTTCTTCATCGACAAGGTGGACAAGTACCGGCATGAGGACGGCACCCCCGGCATCTATGCCACCATGTTTGAGGAGTGCTACCAGGAGCTGATGGCGAAACCCAAGTATGCCGTCCTTCAGGAGCGGTTTACCACAGACGTGAGCAAGGTACATAACGGCTACTTCTCCCAGGACAAGAAGGGCCGTCTGAAGGACACCAAGGGCGACACCCAAGCTGATGACGATACCTACAACACCATCATGCGGGACAAAGAATGGCTTCTCAGCTTTGAGTGTCCGCTGCGGTTCATTTTCTCCCACTCGGCGCTGCGGGAAGGCTGGGACAACCCCAACGTGTTCCAGGTCTGCACCCTGATCGAGCAGAAGTCCACCTTTACCTGCCGTCAGAAGGTGGGCCGTGGTCTGCGTCTGTGCGTCAACCAGGACGGCGAACGCATCGAGGACAAGAATATCAACGTCCTTCATGTCATGGCCAACGAGAGCTTTTCCGAGTTTGCATCCACCCTCCAGAAGGAGATTGAGGACGAAACCGGCGTCAAGTTCGGTGTGCTTCAGCTCAGTCTGTTTTCCGGCATGGTCTATGAGGCCCGTCGGGACGTGGAGAAGCAGGTCACGACCGAGCAGGCCCAGGCGGTGGTGGATGCCCTGAAAACCGCTGGTGTGGTCAACGAGGCCGGTCAGGCGGCTGCTGCGGTCAAGCCGAAAGAAATTGAACTGCCCAAGGCTCTGGAGCCAATCAAGGAAGTGGTGCAGGACATGATCGAAAAGGCCCAGCCGGTGGCGGTGGAATCCCTGGCTGGAGCCACCTATACGGAAACCGTGGTGGAGGAGCGAACCGTCACCCACGAGGAGGCCACGGAGCTGCTGCAACATTTTGAGCAAAAGGGGTATATCACCAGCACCGGCAAGGTCAAAGACACCATGAAGAACGCCCTGAAAAACGGAACCCTCGACCTGCCGAAAAAATATGAAGCCGCCAGAGAGCGGTTTGAGAAGATCATCGCCAACGCTGACCGGAAGCCCCCGGTGCGGGATGCCTCCCGTGATGTGGTGGTACGGCTCAACAAACAGGTCATGCTCTCCCCGGAGTTCCTGGAGCTGTGGAGCAAGATCAAACAGAAAACGGCCTACCGGGTGAGCATTGACACGGAGCAGCTGGTAAAGAACTGCGTCAAAGCATTTCAGGAAATGCCCCATATCCCCAAAACCCGCCTGGTATCCCAGACTGCCGATATTCACATCCAGAAGTCCGGTATCAGCCACATGGAACGGGAAATGCGGACGATGGAGATTGCCAACGACTATCAGGCCCTGCCGGACATCATTACCGCCATCAGCGATGAAACGCTGCTGACCCCTGCCACCGTCAACCGGATTCTGGTGGAGAGCGGACGGTGCGGCGACTTTCTCAACAACCCGGAGGCATTTCTGGAGCAGGCCGTGGAGCTGATCCGCAGCCATCGCCACGCTTTGGCCATTGACGGCATCCGCTATGTAAAGCTGGACGGGCAGGAATATTATGTGCAGGAGATCTTCGACACTGCCGAGCTGCTTGCCAACCTGGATCGGAATGCCGTCAAGGTGGAGCACAGTGTCTATGACTATGTGGTCTACGACAGCTCCACCGTGGAGAAGCCGGTTGCCGTGGCTCTGGACAATGACCCGGACGTAAAGATGTTCTTCAAGATTCCCAGCCGGTTCAAAATCGAAACGCCCATCGGCACATACAACCCCGACTGGGCCGTGTATCTCAACAAAAACGGCGAGGAAAAGCTGTACTTCGTCCTGGAAACCAAGGGCGACACCAGCTTTATGCACCTAAAAACCAGCGAGCAGTTGAAAATCCACTGCGGCAAGGAGCATTTCAAAGCACTTAACGCCGGTGTGGAGCTGGAGACTGCCACCAGCTGGACGGAGCTGCGAGGGCGGCTGTAAATAGAAATTATGACACAATGCAAAAGGGAAACCTGGACTGAATCCGGGTTTCCCTTTCCTCATTTAAGGCCAAATTTTTCTCGATACTTTTGCGGGTTATCCATGTATTCCCGGTACTTTGCTCTTAAACAATTTCCGCACGGGCGATACCCCGCAGCGAGGGCGGTTTTTTCATCAGCAAAGAAAACACGGGACTTTTCATAAGTTCCAGGAAACCTTCTGATGGTAGATAGTGCTGTTGGGCAATCCAAACGCCCATATATTTTGAGTTTTCTATTTCCGCCATATATCCCAGGTGTACTGGAAAGGTATTCTTCACCATCAGAAGCAAGCAATTTATACTGTTTCATGTATGATCCCTTCCCTTCATTTTCTGCGCTTGGCATCATTTTATCTTGAGCGAATCAAAAAATCAAGCCATTGACTTGCGCCATTTGGTTTTACCTCAATATCCCTTATTTTGGCCAAAGGCTCCTAATTTAATCAAAATTCTCCTGTCACTGATAGCCCTCAACATAATTCGACCTTTAGACCGTGTTATCATGCTTTCGACCAGCGCCTCATGATATAATAGAAATTTTAGAAAGCGTGATGCCGATGCACGGTTTATATTAGGCGATTACTTTGCCTGTGGTCAGAAAGTAGTTTATGCCACCAGCAGGCCCAAAGTATTGGATCGGCCTTCCTTTTTTTCGCTTACTTCGCAAACAAGGCACCGGTTTGCGTTGAGCACATCGAATTTTGTCGTAAACCCGACGAAATTCGATGTGCTTTTTTTTATTCTCAAAGTGCTTGGTTCACAACTCATTGGCATCCATCCATAGCTGCCTACCCGTAGCAGCTCCTTTGAATTTTTCAAAAATTCAAAGGAGTTATGAAAATGAAATATATTGACCTGCGTAAAGAATACCCTCACCTGGATTCTACATACTCAGAATACCCTGTTTCCTACAAGATTGACGCCATGTTCGAGCAGTACCGCCTTGCTGAGCAGGCTCTGGAGAAACGGAGAAGCCGGAATGGGGATGTGATCTCTCTGGACAATGAGCCGGGGGTGGAGGCCCAAATCCTGGAGCGAGTACCTGGGCCGGAAGAAGAAGTGATGCGGCATATCCAGAATGAAGCACTTTACAAAGCTATGCGGTCTATCCCCAGAAAGCAGGCGGAGCGGATCTATGCCTATTACTTCATGGAAATGACTTTAGATGAAATTGCGGCTGCGGAAGGTGTCAGTAAAGCGGCAATTCGCAAAAGCATCATTCTCGGAAAAAAGGAGTTGAAGAAAATTTTGTTGCAGGGTTAACTTTTGTCTCCTGGATGTCCTTATAAATAGAGGGACTTTCCGTATGCGGGAAATTCTATTTTAGATTTTCTTGCCAACAAGATTATGCTCTCCTTGCCTGTGTAGCACTTTTGAGCATAGTGCCTGTCACAGACAAGGAGAGCCTGTCTCTCTAGTCCATATTCAAGGAGCATTTTTATGACATTAGGAGAACGAATCCGGTATTGCCGAGAAAAGCGTGGGATGACACAACAACAACTGGCCGAAGCATCAGGCATCCACCCGGTATCTATACGCAAATATGAAACAGATCGGATGGAACCACAATTAAAACAATTACGCCGCCTTGCAGAAGCACTAAATATTAGTTATGCGGCCCTGTCCGGCAACCACGAGATAGGATTCCAACTAAATACCATCGGAGATCTCCACAGCATCCTACTTGCATTGATAGATGCTCAGTTTTTCCTTTATCAGGACGGCAAGTTGCGATTCAACCCACTTTTAGAGCAACACTTGGTATGTAGAGACGAAAAATCTCAGCTTCATCCAATCAAGAGTTTAAGCATTGAGCTGAACACGGCCTCCATGTTGTTTACAGACCAACCCCCTGTCAGCAGAAACGAGCGATCTAAGTTGGATTGCCAAATGCTAAATAGTATGCTGGAGGTGGAAAAAATGTCAATCGGCAAGCGTATTAGGCACTTTCGGATGCTCCGTGGAATGACCCAGAAAGAATTAGGTGTAGCTATTGGTCTGGAAGCAGATTCAGCAGCGAACCGAATTGCACAATATGAATTAGACTACCGTAGTCCAAAAGACAGCTTGCTGAATAAAATGGCAGAAGCCCTAAACATATCACCATCTGCACTGACTGTACCATATCACACAGATCCGATTGATATAATGCACGTTCTGTTTCTGGCAGAGGAAGAATGTGGACTGCACGTTGAACTAACCGATGAGAAAGTGTCCTTCCATTTTAGCCAGACCTCTATTCCACCGATATTCAAGAATTATTTGGCTTGTTGGCTAAAAAAAGAAACGGAATACCAGCAAGGAAAACTAACCAGAGACGAATATGAGCAATGGAAACACTCTTTCTGCGGGAAGGACGCAAATTAACACCAGGTATTGTTGCCTATTATGCGTATTCCATCTTTTTGTGTCCGCTTTTTAGACTAATATATTGCTTTTGCGGAATTTGTCGAAAAGTTTTTCAAAGAATTTTTTCCATTTGGGTTCACTTTTGCCCTCTAGATGTCCTTGTTAATAGAGGGGTTTCCACTTCTCGGTGAACCTTGATAATGGAATATCGGCAGCATGAGCAGGTACGTCACTGTGCTAATGCAATCTTTCGTTTGCCGCCATGACCATCGGCTATGCCGATAAGAGCGATCTGCAAGCGATACGCCTGAATGACTATGGCACATTCAGGAGGAGTGCAGCACAGACATAATGGTACTTCCGAACGGTGGCCTCCCACGTAAGAGGGGGAACCCTGCGGCGCACGGCCAGACAGATGCACGGCCAGACCGACGCTGTGGAGTTATGAATCGTCCTCGCCAGGGACAACCTGCCATGTTCCCATTCGCCAGGGGTACGATAAATATGGCGATGAGTATGACAGTCATATTCAAAGTTAGATACCACGCACTGGCAGCGCAAGTTGCCAGTGCGTTCATGTGGCTTTGAATATATGGGAATGAAAAAGCCGCTTTGGAAACATAATGAATTTGATCTGTGCAAACAAACCTTGGGATCAGGTATTGTTTTACAAAGAGTGCAGATGCTTTCTAATGTATTTCAGTGTCCGAGAAAGGAGCATTTTTATGGTAGTGAGTGAAAAAACAACGGCAGCGGCTACTGTTCGCATTCACGATGAATTTTGTGCTGACCCTACGTCGGGAAGAATCTCACATCTAAGTCAGATTGTAAGCAATTCTTATAAGAGGCGCACAATGACAACGGAGATTGCAGTACCCAATATGGCAACCAGTTTGAAAAAACAAGTATTAGCAAGTGCGGAAAACATTGGATAGCCCGAAAATTTGACAAACCGATTCACCAGTTCGTATAATTAAGCCAGAAAGGAGGCCCCCATGGAGCAATATGTAAAATACCTTCGCAAGTCACGCTTTGACCGGGATTATGCAGAGCTTAGTACGGAGGAAACACTGAAGCGTCACGAAGCGATTCTGGATCGGATTGTTGCTGACAGAGGGTATTATGTTGCTAAGACATACCATGAGGTTGTTTCTGGTGAATCCATTGCGGCAAGACCGGAAATTCAAAAAATGTTGGAAGAAGTCAGTGCCGGGATTTATGCCGGTGTTTTGGTTGTAGATGTAGAACGACTGGCAAGAGGTAACGGAGCCGACCAAGCATATATTAGTCAGGTGTTTCAATTTTCTGGGACGAAGATTATTACCCCCACGAAAATTTATGATCCCTCTAATGAGTTCGATGAGGAATACTTTGAGTTTGGCCTGTTTATGAGCCGGAGAGAGTATAAAACCATTAACCGCAGACTGATCCGAGGACGTGAGAGCAGTGCTTCCGAGGGGAAGTGGATTAACAGCATTACTCCTTATGGATACAGCCGGGTGAAACTTCCGAATGAAAAAGGATATACGTTGGAACCTCACCCTGACGAAGCTCAAATTGTTCAGAAGATTTTTGAAATGTATAACAGCCACCAGGGTACCAAGATCATTGCCAATTACCTGAATGACCAGGATGTTCCCACAAGACATGGAGATCTGTGGACGTACTCAACCATTTTTCAGATTATTACAAATCCTGTCTACATGGGGAAAATTCGTAGAGGCTGGAGCAAACAGATTAAGAGCATCGAGAACGGCGAAGTCAAAAAGCGGATCAAGCGCAGCAAGGACATGAGTTCTTACACTATATATGAAGGACTCCACCCTGCGTTAGTCAGCGAAGAAGATTTTATCAAAGCGCAGGAAATCCGCATGGAAAAGAAGCCAGCCGCCAAGGTGCGTGATGAGTTTGAATTGAAAAACCCATTTTCTGGCCTCCTGTTTTGTTCTGTTTGTGGTAAGAGAATTGGACGAACAACCATGGCGGCTCGGCAAAATAACGCTCCTCGCTTCCGGTGTGTCAATGCACGAAACTGCCACAACAGTAGTGCAGATTTCTCACTGGTAGAAACGGAAATTATCAATGCGCTGCGGGAATGGCTAAAAGGCTACAAAGTCAAGATCAGCACGGTGGGCTATGAAGATGACATCAAGGCGGCAAAGAAGCAACTTGTGAAACAAGAGCAAGAATTAAAGAAACTGTCCACTCAGTTGGACAATGCCTTCGATCTTGTGGAGCAAGGGGTATATACGTTGGATGTTTTTCAAAGCCGACGAGCTAAGCTGACCTTAGCTATGGAAGCGGTAGAAGCCCAAAAAGAAGATATACAGATACGGTTGAGGCATCTGGAAGAAAGCCAGTCATCTCAAGCCAATCTTATCCCGCAGACAGAGGAACTCCTTGACAGCTACGATAACATGACCAACGAGGAACGCAACGAGCTGCTAAAGGAGATCCTGGAAAAGATCCTGTACTATAAAGGGCCGGATCGAAAGATTGAAATTGACCTCTATCCCAGGCTTCCCAAACGATAGCCCAATGTTGGTATCATGGACTTACCCATGTGCCGGTGTGGGAACCCATCGTCAGCAGCGTTTCACGGAAGCCGTGCTGCTCAAAGGTGTTCGAGGGCGTGAGCTTCGGCGGCTCGGTCTCGGGATAGACGGGCATGGCCTCTTCGATGAGATGGGTCAGGTCAAGAATTTTCATGGCGCTTCTCCTTTTCCAAAAAAATCATCAGGGCGGCAAGGTCGGCGGGAGAGACGCCCGAAATGCGCCCCGCCTGTCCGAGCGAACGGGGACGGATGGCGGCTAACTTTTCCCGCGCCTCGAGCCGCAGGCCGTCGATGCCGGAATAGTCAAGCTCCTCGGGCAGCAGGCGGCTCTCGAGCCGCGTAAACTCCTCGACCTCGGCCATCTGGCGGCGGATATAGCCCTCGTACTTCACGGTGATCTCCACCTGCTCGGCGATGTCCTGCGGGCAGGCGGCGCAGCCGGCGTCGAAGGCCCGCAGATCGTCGTAGCGCAGCTGCGGGCGGCGCAGCAGCGCGATGAGCGGGCTGCCGTCCGTGATCTCCGCCGTGCCGCGAGAACGCAGCAGCGCGTTGAGCGCATCGCTCGCGGTAAGGCCGGTGTGCTCGAGCCGTTTGATCTCCCGCGCGACGGCGGCGTACTTTTCCTCCACGGCGGCAAGACGCTCGTCGGAGATGAGGCCGATGTCGTGCCCGAGCTTTGTGAGCCGCCGGTCGGCGTTGTCCTGCCGCAGAAGCAGGCGGTATTCGCTGCGGCTCGTCATGATGCGGTAAGGCTCGTTCGTACCCTTGGTCACAAGATCGTCGATGAGCGTGCCGATGTAGCTCTCCGAGCGGGAGAGAACAAAGGGAGACTGCCCCGCGAGCCTGCGCGCGGCGTTCACGCCGGCAACAAAGCCCTGTACGGCGGCCTCCTCGTAACCGGACGAGCCGTTGAACTGCCCCGCGCCGTACAGCCCCGTGATGGCTTTCGTTTCCAGCGTAGGCTTGAGCGCGGTGGGGTCGATGCAGTCGTACTCAATGGCGTAGGCGGGGCGCATGATCTCCGCGTGCTCAAGCCCCGGAATGGTATGGACCATCCGCACCTGTACGTCCTCGGGCATCGAGGAGGAAAAGCCCTGAATGTACAGCTCCTCGGTATCAAGCCCCATCGGCTCGATGAAGAGCTGGTGGCGGGGCTTGTCCGCGAAGCGGACGATCTTCGTCTCGATGCTCGGGCAGTAGCGTGGCCCGACGCCCTCGATCACACCGGAGTAGATGGGGCTGCGGTCGAGATTTTCGCGGATGATGCGATGTGTCTCCTCGTTCGTGTAGGTGAGGTAGCACACCGCCTGATTGCAGGGAACGTGCTCGGTCGTGAACGAGAACGGCAGCGGCTCGGCGTCGCCGTCCTGCCGTTCCATTTTGGAGAAATCGACGCTGCGGGCGTTGACGCGCGGGGGCGTGCCGGTCTTGAAGCGGCGCAGGGGAAGTCCGAGCGCGCGCAGCCGCTCCGCGAGCGGCAGGCTCGCGTGCATCCCGTCGGGGCCGCTTGACTGAATGCATTCGCCCACGATGGTGCGCCCGTCAAGGTAGGTTCCCGAGCAGAGGATGACGGCCTTTGCGCCGAACACCGCGCCCGTCGCGGTGACGACGGCGTAGACTGCGCCGTTTTCCACGCGCAGCTCCACGATCTCCGCCTGCCGGAGCGTCAGGTTTTCCTGCCGCTCGAGCGTATGCTTCATGATCTGCTGATAGCGGCGGCGGTCCGCCTGCGCGCGCAGAGACCACACGGCGGGGCCCTTGCCGCGGTTCAAAAGGCGATACTGGATGCAGGCGCGGTCGGCGGCCTTTGCCATCTCGCCGCCGAGCGCGTCCAGCTCGCGCACAAGATGGCCCTTACCCGTGCCGCCGATGGCGGGGTTGCAGGGCATATTGCCCACGGCGTCAAGGTTGATGGTGAAGCAGACCGTTTTCCGTCCCAATCGCGCGCTTGCAAGCGCGGCTTCAATGCCGGCATGGCCCGCGCCGATGACGGCGACGTCGTAGTCGCCGGCAAAAAATTCGTACATAGGCGTCCTCTCGCCTCCCGAAGAACAAAATTGGATACATTATTTTACCACAGGGCTTTGAGCGGAAACAAGCAAAACGAATTAGCACAAAGCACAAAACGGCAAAAATATTTTTGTGAAATATGTTGAAAATCACGCTTGCGCACTTGACGAAGAAGTGGTATCCTACACTTGAAATTGAAAAGAGAAAGGAGCGTGAGAACCAATATGATGTTTGAAAACTTCAAGGGCTTCGACGTCGATGACATGATCTTCGGCACGACGGAGCAGATCGTCAGCGAGCGCTGAGCGACCAAAACGGAACCACGCAGGGATGCGTGGATTTTTTGTTTTTATGGGGCAGTTTGCACCGTTGACGATAAAAAATTGGGAAAATCCGCCGCCGAGGCGGATTTTTCTTGCCTTTCGCGCGGCGGTATGATATACTTTTTCGGCTAATGCAGTATGAGAAGAGGAGATCACCATGGCTGTTATCGAATACGATTCCTATAAGCAGAAACTGCTCGCCATGAGCGACACGTTTGAAAACCTTCAGAAGGCCCTCGATATCGAATCCTCCAAGCACGAGATCGCGCGGCTCGAGGCCGAGGCGCATGAGGACGGCTTCTGGAACGACATCGAGCGCTCGCAGGCCAATCAGATGCGCACCAAGCAGCTGCAGAATAAGGTCCACCGCTTTGAAAAGCTCGTCTCCACGCGCGACGACCTGCTCGCCCTCATCGACATGGGCAACGAGATGGACGACGCCAGCCTGCTGCCCGAGCTGGAGGAGGGCTTCGCCGATCTGGAGAAGCGGATCGAGGAGGTCCGTCTCACGACGCTGCTCTCCGGTGAGTACGATAACTGCAACGCCATTCTGACCTTCCACGCCGGCGCGGGCGGCACCGAGGCGCAGGACTGGACGCAGATGCTCTACCGTATGTATATGCAGTGGGCGAACAAGCACGGCTTCGAGTTCGAGATGATGGACTATATCGACGGCGAAGAGGCCGGCATCAAGAGCGCGACGGTCATGGTCAAGGGCGAGAACGCCTACGGCTATCTCAAGAGTGAGAACGGCGTCCACCGTCTGGTGCGCGTTTCCCCCTTTGACGCGAACGCCCGCCGCCAGACGAGCTTCGCCGCGCTCGAGGTCATGCCCGAGCTGCCCAACGACATCGAGGTCGACATTCGCCCCGAGGACATTGAAATGCAGGTCTACCGCTCCTCCGGCGCGGGCGGCCAGCACGTCAATAAGACCTCGTCTGCGGTGCGTCTCATTCATATCCCCACCGGCATCGTCACCGCCTGCCAGACGCAGCGCAGCCAGTTCCAGAACCGCGACTACGCCATGCAGATGCTCAAATCCAAGCTCATGGAGCTGAAGATCCAGCAGCACGCGGAGAAGATCAGCGACCTCAAGGGCGTGCAGCTCAAGATCGAATGGGGAAGCCAGATCCGCTCCTATGTCTTCATGCCCTACCAGCTCGTCAAGGATACGCGCACGGACTACGAGACCGGCAACATTCAGGCGGTCATGGACGGCGACCTCGACGGCTTCATCAACGCCTACCTCACCAAGGCCGCGAACGGCGAACTGAAAAAATAAAGAAAAAGGTGCTCTGTCCGCCGGATGGAGCACCCTTTCACGCACGGAGATACGGAAAATGGACGAAAATATCAGAGAAGAGATCCTACAGGAAAATAAAATGGGCACCATGCCGGTCGGCAGGCTGCTCTTCAGCATGGCGGTGCCGATGATGGTATCCATGCTGTTTCAGGCGCTCTACAACGTGGTGGACAGCATCTTTGTGGCAAAGCTCAGTCAGGACGCGATGAACGCCGTGTCGCTCGCGTTCCCGCTCCAGACGCTGTGCATCGCCTTTTCCGGCGGCACGGGCGTGGGCATGAACGCCCTGCTCTCCCGCTCGCTGGGCGAGAAGAATCAGGCGGGCGCGGACCGCGCGGCGAATGTCGGCCTGTTCCTCACGCTGTGCAATTTTGCGCTCTTCGCCCTCATCGGCTGGACGCTTGCGGGACCGTTCTTCCGCTTTCAGACGGACAACCCGCAGATCATCACTTACGGGCGCGACTATGTGACCGTCTGCATCGGCTGCTCGGTCGGCCTGTTCTTCCAGATGTATAATGAGCGCCTGCTGCAATCGACGGGACGCACGAACCTCTCCATGATCACGCAGATCGCCGGCGCGGCCACCAACATCGTTCTCGACCCCATCCTCATTTTCGGCCTGCTCGGCTTCCCGCGGCTGGAGGTCGCCGGTGCGGCGATCGCCACCGTTATCGGTCCTGTCTCTTATACACATCTGACGCTGCC
>ENA-OYZX01000309-OYZX01000309.1-human-gut-metagenome-genome-assembly--contig:-NODE-309-length-25815-cov-4.575000_pt1 | contig 25815 bp, 18 predicted proteins | sample MGYA00243296_ERZ653489 | MGnify/ENA primary metagenome ERZ653489 (study PRJEB26926, sample SAMN06165098) | human gut metagenome | biome: ENVO:00009003; feature: ENVO:2100002; material: ENVO:00002003... | reverse complement strand
GCATACGAGATCTGCGCATGTCCGTGGGCTCGGAGATGTGTATAAGAGACAGACGCATATTGCTCCGTCGATGGTGGCTGTCTTTGGGCAGCACGGTCACAACCGGTTTGGCAAAATATTTAGCGATAATCAGTTCCTGAGAAGTTCCCAACCCCAGCTTTTGCTCGGCATTGACGATTACGGCATCCGCTTCTTTTATCATCCAGGCATCGCAGCCGAAGCGAAACATCGCATCTTCTTCATGTGAGGGTTCACCGGCAAATGAGGCGTTAGGATCCAGCACGGTTAAATCGTCAAAACAAGCTGCCAATTTCGTCTTATATTCCGCGCGCCAGTCTGTATAACCGGCAATTTCGCCGCCTTTGGGAATTTTTCCAGCCAAATAAACTTTCATACCATATTCCTCGCTTGATGTTTTGCAGAAGTTTAAACCGCCGGCATCCTAATGTCAACCGTGTGCCGCAATAAACAAAAGGCACCTTTTCAAAGGCGCCTTTTGTTTCACATTTTTACCAAGGATATTCCCGGTAATTTTTAAATAGTTTTCCGTAAGTCTGAGCTCCGTTGACACCTTGCAAAACAGGATCCAAAATCCGCATTGCGCCGTCAATTTCATCTATAGCCATTTGCGCTTTCCTTTCCGTATTTCCCAGATTTTGCGGATTGGGCTTTTCATTGGTTATCCAACCGGTGTCTACACTGTTCATAAAGACGTTATAGTCCTTGTAGTGCGGCGCAACCGTCCGGGTAATCATATTCAACGCGGCTTTGGCCATATTTGTATGAACATGGCGGGTATTTTTACGCGGGGCATAAAAATTACCTTCCATCGCCGAAACATTAACGATAAATGCCGCCCTGTCCGGTTTGCTCATTAGCGGCAGCAATTGCTGCATCAATATAAAAGGCGTAACCAGATTAATCTGCAAAACCTCGTATAATTCCAACAAAGGCACCTCTTCCATCTGATACATCCAGCTGTTATGCGGCCGCAGGTCAAGCTGCTGTCCGTCTTTATCCAGGAGTCCTTCCGGAAAAAACGTCTCGTTGTTATCATCATTGTCTTCCGGCAGAATCCGTAATTGAGACAAAGCAACGCTGTTTAAACCGTTTCCGATAATTTCAGGAAAAAATGCGTTTTCTCCCGTGCCGATATGCTTCATTTGGCAAATGACATCCTCAACGGCCGGCGGCAGTTTTTCCGCTTCCCAAAGATGTTTGTAGAAAGGCACCGGGCGACGAACCGTTTGTGCCGCGTTGTTTATCAGGATATCCAAAGGCTTTTCTTTTAACACCTGAATCAGATTGGTGATTGAAGATATGCTGCGGAAATCTGCTCCGATAATCTTGAGACGGTCTTTTGCCTCCGAAAAACAAGGCAGCAGGCTATAGCGTTTGAGCGCATCGTTCGGGAAACGCGTTGTTACCACAACCTCAGCACCCATTTTCAGCAAAAGCCTAGCAGTTTCAAAACCGATTTTAACCCTTCCCCCGGTTATCAAAGCGCGATATCCGGCAAGATTGCTTCGCTGCATTCGTTTCCGGTAATTAAGTTCTCCGCACAGGGGACACATTTCCTTATAAAAAGGATGAGCCATTTCATACGGCTGTTCACAACAATAACAAACTTTTCTGGTAAAGTAAGCGCCTAAACGTTCTTCTTTTGTTTCCATATGATATTTATTTTATAATTTTCAAAAAAAATATTATTGTGTACATCAGAAAATAAACTTCGGAAATCACAATAATATTTAAATAACTATATCGCAGAAGCGGTATAACACCGAAACAACCATCATGCAACAGTAAAAACACTTAATTTATTTCCGTATGTTGACAAACACCGCCGATGAGAGAGGCTCCAGCGGAGGGATACAATTATATTTTCGGGCTGAGGAGTTCCAATACGTCTACAGCAGACGCTGCTGATTTCGCCATAAAAAAAAACTCCGCAAGGGAGGTTGTTTTTATGGTGCCGCCTGCGTGAATCGAACACGCGACAACACGATTACGAATCGTGTGCTCTACCAACTGAGCTAAGGCGGCATTGCCTTGTTATTTAACGTATCAAAATATAAAAATCAAGTAAAAAGTCCATTATTAAAGTTTTTTCACAATGTTTATAAAATCATCGCCGCGTTCCATAAAGTTTTTATAATATCCAAAGCTGGGAGCCGTAGGCGAAAAAAGGACGACTCCTCCCCCGGCGCCTTTTAGTATTTCGTATGCCTCTTTCACTGCCTGAGACAAACTTTCAGCCTCGATAAGTTTAAAATCAGAACGTTTGACATTTTCCCGAACGGAGGCTGCAATCTGCGAGCCGCACTGAAACAGCGTAACAGCGGCCTTGACCCGGGAATTTCCGTCTATGTAACGGGCATACTCGGTATAATCCTGCTTGTTTTCAATGCCTCCGGAGATGATAACCATATTGTCTTCAAAACTTTTCATTGCACCGATGGCCGCTTCCGGCGCCGTCGATATGCTGTCATTAATAAACAACACGCCGCCGACTTTTGCCACTTTTTGCAGTCGGTGCGGCAAACCTTCAAAGGTTTTCAAACTTTCAAGCGCCGCCTGAACATCCAATCCCAAATCCTTCACAATGCTCATTACACCGCACAGATTGTCCAGATTATGGTTACCGCTGATTTGCAGCTCATCAATGGAAAGCAGCGGTTTGTCCTGAAAATAAAGTTCGCGCCCTTCGGCATGGAAACCGTCATAAACATCGTAGTAACGAACGTTTTTCAAATCCCGGGTATAAGCTTTGAGCTGCTCGTTCCGATTGCAGACCCAGCAGCTGTCTCCCGCCTGCTGGTGCGCCGCCAGATGAATTTTATCCCGGCAATAGTTTTCATGGCCGTTATGCCAATCCGTATGCACGGAAAAAAGATTGGTAAACATAACAATGTGCGGCGATGCGCTCAAATCGCTGGCCTGATAGCTTGAAAACTCTCCGACAATGTAATCATAATTTCCATCTATCAGCTCAATCAACGGTTTACCGATATTTCCTCCCAAAGCGGCATGACAGCCGGCTGATTTTAGGATGTGGAAAAGCATACTGACGCTGGTGCTTTTTCCCTTTGAACCGCTGATGCCGATAACTTTTGTCCGGGGATGGTTGGCCCTCATTTCACTCAGAAACAAATCAGAACACGAGGTGATTCCAATTCCTCGCGACTCGGCATCCTGCATCTCTTTTTTATAAATACTAACCCCCGGGGAACGAATAATTACGTCTGTTTTTTCAAACAGTTTCCGCAGTTTTTCGGCACCATCATCATCGTTATATATCATCAAATTTGCCGCCAGGGCATGACGTTCTATATATTCCTTGGCAGCACGGCCTTCCGTACCCATTCCCCAGATAAGAATATTTTTCCCTTTAATCTCACTTATCAGCATCTTGCTTGCCTTTCTTTTTCTTTGATGCATAGAACTGGCTTTCGGTTTCTTCAGCAACCTTGCTTCCCTGGTGGACAACCAGCTGGTTGAACGGAATTTCAATTCCTTCTTCGGCAAAGCGGCGGTTTATCTCAAAGCGCAAATCACTCGGAACAATCCAGCCGTTCCAAATATCGCTCACATAAACGCGCAGTTCAAAATTCAGGCTGCTGGCTCCGAAATCCGTGAACAGAACATACGGTTCGGGTTTTCTCAGCACCTTTTTATTGGCTGATGCACATTCCAGCAAAATATCCCTTACCTTTTGCGTATCAGAGCCGTAGGCTACGCCCACCTGAATGGCATAACGTGCCCAGTTGTTGCTGTGCGTCAAGTTTGTGACCGTTGTGGACAACAAATTTGCATTGGGGATAATCAAACTTGCCCGTTTGAAAGTTTCGACTTCGGTAGAACGAATGTTAATCTGTTTAATCCGGCCTTCTTCACCGTTAATGATTACCCAGTCGCCAACCTTAATCGGACGCTCGAACAACAAGATGATACCAGAGACAAAGTTGTTAACGATATTCTGCAAGCCTAAACCAATACCGACTGACAAAGCACCGGCAACCAACGCGAAGTTTGTCAGGCTGCCGCCCATTATGGCGATTGCCAGCAAAGTTGCCACCACATAGCCGACAAAACCAAATCCCGCCGCCAGAGAATGTTTGACACCGTCATCTATATCCATGCGGGAAAGAACATTATCCTGCAGCCGGCGACGCATTGCCTTTACCAAGGTGATGACAATGAAGAAGGACAAGATTCCGAGCGCAATAGATATCAGAGAAATGCGAACCCCGCCGACGGTAAATCCGGTAAGCAAGCGGTATATCAGCGTATTCAGCACGTCTGTAGGAACACCCCATAAAGCCAGGATGAAAAATATGCCGGCCAGAACAAAAATCGGGTCAATAACCAAACCGGACCAGAAATTGATTTTGGAAATAATCCGGCGGCGCATACGAAAAGTTTTTATCCAAATACGAAGCAGCAGAATGCGATGCAGCATTTCGTAAAACATTTTGCGGATGACCATCAAAACGCCGACAATGACGGCAGACAGCAGAAAACGGTTCAGAATGAACGCCGAAAGATAGGGATATCCAAACAGTGAAATAACAAAAGAACCAAAGGCAAACAACGAAATGAAAAACGTCAGACGGAAAGAGTTGTCATCACTGTTTATTTCCTCATCATCCTCAGAAGCTGCCGGCAGCTGGTCGTCGTTGGGCAGCAGAGTCGCGGAACCGGTTTCTTCGGCCGAGGAATCGGCAACAACGATGTCGTCCCACAAAACGCGCTTGGTAATAAGAATGATGCAAAAGGCCTTAACCGCAGAAGACATAGCCATCATATAAGTCAAAAGCTCAATCGGGTAATTGTGAACGGTAACGATGTGTACCAGAAAAGACATAATGCCAATCATGGTAACGCTGAAATAAAAAGCGGAGGTCAGTCTTTTGGCCTTGCTGTTATCGACATTGACCAGACGCCATTTTTCGTTATAAGGGGCAAAAATCACCCTCGAAACCGCACGTCCCATAACCACATAGAGAGAATAATACAAAAAGCTTTTCAGCAACGTTCCCAGAAAACCGCTGTCCAAAACCTTAGTACTCACCATCCAGGCCAAGCATGAACCGATGATGAAAGCCGGAATTACGCCATAAGCTATGGCAACGGCAATCGCCGCTATAACTTTTTTTCCGTAACGGGGATGTTCGATATCCTTACGATAGCCGAAACGTCGGATAATAAACACGCGCAAATAATAGCCCAGCCATGAAATGAACAAAATAACCAAAGCAACCGGAATAAGCTTTGATTTTACCAGATTGCGGGTTTCCTGATTGAGCGAGGAGTACCAGTCAACCGGAGATTTGATAATGTCAAAAATCATCCCCACAAACAAACTGGTGGACGACAGAAACTCCTTGGGATAGGCAAGAGGCGTTACTCTGATTAACAAATTTCCCAACAGTTCTTCGTTTCGGAGATTGAATATCGAGACATCCAGTTCATCAAGACGGGCCAGCAAGATATCTACTTCGGCAATTCTCGCCTTTTCGGTAGACTGCTCGTTTTTGAACTCGCGCCGCTTCTGCGCAATCAGGGGAACCTCTTTGCCGTCTTCCGGCTCAGGCCCTAAAGCATCAAGCTTTTTTTCCACAAAACGCAGGGAACTCTCGATGCTTTTTTTTATGTCCAGCAAATCTATGCGGGTAGCCGCGATGTATTTGACATCTTCGGACAAATCGGCAGAAGTTACGTCGTTGCTTTTGAGGGATTTTTCAATTTTGGTGAGCTTGTTGCTGATATCGGTATAATTGAGCTCGGCGCTCAGGGATGTCACATTGGACTGCGCCCAGGCAGAAACCGGAGCGGCAAACAGCAGCAACACCGATACAAACAAAGCAGAAACAATTTTTTTCATTGAGGAATCCCCCCTCGTCAAAGTTTTTAATCGGAAGTTTCAGTCAGCAATTTGGCAACAGCAAGCGCGTTTTTTGCCACCCCTGCCCGCAGATTGTCGGCCACACACCAAAAACTGATGCCGTTTTCAACCGAGGTATCCTGACGCAGGCGGCTGATATAAATGTCATTTTCACCCTGAACGTCGTTGACCGTGACGTATCCCCCGTCAACATGCTTATCAAAGACCACGATACCGGGAACTTTTTTCATCAGTTCGCGAGCATCTTCAACATCAATATCCTTGGCACATTCGACATTTACATATTGCCCGCAGCCGATAAAGGCGGGAATAATCGCACAATTGGCATGTACTCTGACATCCGGTCCCAAGATTTGTTTGGTTTCGGCATTAAATGCCCATTCAACGACAGTTTCGTCCCCCTGAAAATCCCCAACCTGCGGAATAACGTTGAACGCTACCTGTTTGTGGAAGACCTGCTGATCGTCAACCAAAGTATCATTCATAAAGATTTTGCGGGTCTGGTTAAACAATTCGTCCATTCCTTCTTTGCCGTAAACAGAAGTTGAGGTGTAATCCGAGACGACGATACGGGTAATTTGGTATTGCTCATGAATATTTTTGAGCGGAAGCAGCATCTGGGTAACGCCGGCAGAAGGAACCATCACCAATCCGCGCTTAGCCGCAGAAAGCTTTTCGCCGTTAATTCCGCTGATTATCATCGGAACGTCTGGGTCGCCGAAAAAGGCGGAGGAACAGTCAACCACCTTTACGCCTTTGGCCAAAGCATGAGGAACATACTTTTTCGCCACCTCGGCCGCCACGCAGAAAACGGCTGCGGCAATACCGCTGAAATCAAATTTATCAAGGCTTTCGACATCCAGCTCGTCATCCTCGCCGAAGGAAACCATATTTCCCAAGGCCGACTTGGGCTCCAGAGCAACCACCTGCTCCGGTTTATAGCCTTCTTCCGCCAAATAAGAGAGAATCTCGCGACCAATACTTTCCTGAACACCAACAACGGCAATTTTTTTCATTTTTTTATCCTTAAATAATTAAACTTTTGCAAAACGTTTAGGAAATAATAGCACCCGGGGCATAACAAATACAAGCGGGTAATTAAAATAAGCCACAAAAAAAGGGGCTTCTCAGCCCCTTTGGGAAAAGTCTCAAGCGTCAGCTTTTATTTCGGCAGACACCTGTTCCAGCGACAACCGTTTTTGCTCGCCGGTCACCATATTCTTCAGGGTATAATCCCCGGCGGCAGCTTCGTCCTCTCCGATAATAATCAGGTATGGAATTTGAATTTTGTTGGCATATTCCATTTTCTTTTTAAACTTCACATTACGCAGATAAACGTCTGCGGGAATATCCGCCTTGCGTAAACAACCTGCCAGTTTGAGGGCATTATCCTTATAGGCTTCGCTTTGCATTATTATCAGGGCGCGATTGGGGGTCGGCCCTTTGATTTTCAGCAAGTTATGGCTGCGCAGCTGGTCAAACAACCGGGTCAGCCCGATGGAAATGCCGACGCCCGGAAACTTTTTATCCATAAAAACGCTGGAAAGATTCTCATAACGACCGCCGGAACAAACCGAACCAAATTCGGGATATTCGTCAAAAAACGTTTCATAAACGGTTCCGGTATAGTAATCGAGCCCACGGGTAATACTCAGGTCAATTTGAATGTTGGCGGGATTAATACCAAGGCTGGCCGCCTGAGAAATGACGGTCTTAAGTTCGGAAAGCCCGTTTTGATAATTTTCGTTTTCAATTGCCAAAGCCTCCAACGCAGCAAGGATTTCATCATTACTGCCGCCAATTTTGATAAACTTCAACAATTTCCGATTGGTTTCTTCAGGCAGTCCCATATCCTGCAATTCGCCTAAAAAGGCGGCTTCGGGGATTTTTTTGATTTTATCTACCAGACGCAGGACATCAACCGTCTTGTCCGCGATGTTCAGGCTTTCCAAAAAACCGGATAAAAGTTTGCGGTTGTTAAGGTAAATTTTAAATGCGGGCAATTCCAATTTGTTGAAAATCGTATAAATAACCGCCAACACCTCCGCATCATAGGCAATGTTGAGCTCATCGCGATCAATAATGTCAATATCACACTGATAAAATTCGCGAAACCGGCCTTTTTGGGGGCGTTCGCCACGGTATACCTTGCCAATCTGATAACGTTTGAACGGAAAAGTCAAATCGTTGTTGTATAGGGCGACATATTTTGCCAACGGCACCGTCAAATCAAAACGCATAGCCAAATCCGTATCGCCCTTTTTGAATTCGTAAATCTGTTTTTCGGTATCTCCGCCGGACTTAGAAAGCAGCACCTCGGCAAGTTCCAAAACCGGCGTATCAAGAGGAGCAAAGCCAAACAGCTCGTAGGTATGTCGGATTACGGCTTTCATTTGCTCCATAACGATTTGTTCCTGCGGCAAAAGTTCCATAAATCCCTGTAAAGTTCTCGCTGTCATTGTTTCCTCTTTATTGTAAAAAATTATAAAAAACCAAGGATTATTAATAATTTGAATCGGCTTATTTGTCAAATATAAAAACCCCGGATAAATCCACCGGGGTTTTCACATTATTTAGGTGCCTTAAGCATCAAATTCCATACAGCAGTCGCACATACGGCTGGGAGCACCGGAATAAGGACAGCAGCAGCTTCCCTGCACAACCGGCACCGCGCTTGTACAATTTGGATGTCCCAAGGTCTGGCAAGGGTTGACCGGTACAACCGGTTTGGATGCACATTTGTATTTTGTGGTCCCGCAGGCCGTACAAGAATCTAATACTCCATACGAACAACTTGTAAAGCTATAGCCGGAACACTTACTTGAATAGGAGCAAGTCTCACACTTATAACAGGTGCCGGAAGTCGCACCACAAGAGCAAACCTTGGAAGTTGTCCCGGTCTGGGTCTGAGAGGACGAACAGCTGGAAGACTGGTACCCGCTAGGACAGCTGTAGCTGTGAGTGTGCGCCGGGGCTTTGTAACAGGTTCCCGAAGCAGCACCACAAGAACAGGTCTTGGACGTCGTTTGAGCCGAACTTCCCCAGGAATTGGTTGCCGAGTATCCTGACGGACAGCTGTAGCTGTGGGTATGCCCTTTACAGCACAGTCTGGTACCGCCGCAGCCGTCAGAGCAGGATTCCGTACCGTAGGTACAGCCTGTCTCGTTTGCTGCCGGTGTACAGGATTTACAGGACGTGCACTTTCCGCAGGAGTTGGTCGAAGCGCAACCGTAATCGCAGGACTTGGAACTGACGTTACAGTCCGGGTTACCCGCACAGGAAGTACAGATGCCGCAGGAGTTGCTGCTTGCACAACCGTAAGTACAAGAAACCGGGGTTGCGCTGCAGTCCGGGTTGGCTTTACAAGACGTGCATTTAGAGCAGGAGTTGTAAGAAGCGCATCCGTAGCTGCAGGATTTGGAGGAAACGTCACAGTCGGGATTGGACTTGCAGGAGGTACAACGGTTGCAGGAGTTGTATCCGGCACATCCGTAAGTACAGTCTTTAGAAGAAACCGTGCATTCGGGGCGAATGGTACAAGAATTATACTTTCCGCCGCAGGAAGTCCCACTGGGTTGGTTTTCTCCGGAGCAGTTGGAAGAATTATATTTGAACTCGGATTTGCAGGTACAGGCGTTGTACTTTCCGTCACAGGAACCGCCGGAAACCGCATAGTTTCCAGAACAGTTAGAAGACGTATATTTATATTCCGAAGGGCAATAACAAGACTTCTGACAAGTCATTCCGGCGACGGGATGAACCACACCGGTAGATAACTTTGGCGAAGGACATTTTGTATAAAGATTGTAATGTTTCATACAATCGGAATCGTCTTTGACAATATCCCCGCCGCCGCCGTCAGCAGAACCGCGAGAGTCCTGACCGCCTTGCCAATCGGGAAGCCACCAGGTCTTGGCACTCGCATTGCTGTATGCCAAGAAGCATGCTGTTATTGCTAACAGCACCAATTTGAATGATTTGGACATGACCACACCACCTATTTTGATATAATTATACACACACACTTATATTATACATTAAATCCTGAATTTTTCAAATCATATTTGTTGGAATCCGTTTGCGGTTTTTTTGTTGTCATACAGAGGGTTGAAGCGAAGCTTTGTTTTTTTTGCAAACTTTCACATTTCTGTAACAATCGGATGGAGATAAATTTTTAACTTTTTTGCGCTATAATCCTTATAATTAAACAGTTTGCGTCTTTTTTCGAGAAAATCGTCAAACTTGACAAAAAGTTATTGAATCAATCTCTAAAATGTTGTATATTCTTAGCAACTGGAGATTTTGACTATAAAACGAGGAGTTAAATTTATGGCTATGGATCAGGAAACCGCTCGACTGATTTTATCAGGGGACTTGAGTGATATTTCGTTGTTTGACATTAAAGAGGCAGTTGCCGCTGCCGACGATGCCGCTTTGGAAAGCAAAGTGAATGCATATTTGGACAGCTTGCGTCAGGAGGCCTACAAACTTGAAATCACCGATGCTGTTGAACTCGCCAACGGCCTCAGGGATTATACAGCCTTAAATGCCCGGGAGCGTTCCGATGCGGAAAATGCCGTTTCTGCCCGTATTGCCGAAATTGTTAATGCTTCCAATGACCGGATTTGGGATATTGACGAATTTAATGTTGTCGGTCTGGCTACGGTAATTGCCGCCGATCGTAACGGTACGCCGCTTCAGGCCGGTGCCGAGCGGGATGTTGCCCATCTGGTAGATGCCAAAATCAATGCCCATGCCGAAAAACTGGCCTCCGGACAAGAGATTAACAATACTATATATGAGAAGAGCCTTAATTATCTCCTGACCCAAACGCCTCATTGCTCTGAAGAAACCAAAAGAAATCTCCGTCAGATTATGGAAAAAACAGCCGGGGTTGATAATGTTCCGGGTGGTTTGATGGTTCGCAACGAGCGGGCGCTGAGCTTTACCGACAATAATTTTGAACTTTTTGAACGCGATGAAAACGGCAAGGAAACAGATAAGGTTTCGGCTCAGTTCAAAAATCTGGAAAACATCATCAGCCGTATGACAATCACCCAAATGGGCGAAAAAGAGGTCGAAACGCTTGATGCCGAAGAAAAACGCGCTGCTGTAAACGCTCTGTTCCGGGCGTCGGTTTTGCGTGCGTCAAAGGCAACGATGATTGATCCGCAGTTTTTGTTTGAAAACAAGACGACGATTGCCCAACGTAAAAAATTCATTGAAAACGTAGAATTCGAGTTTACCAAATCTTTGTTGATTTCCAAGGTTGGCGAAAATATGGTCGAACTGACGGCCGGCGATTTTGAAAAGGATGCGGCCGGTCGCTATGCTCTGCGCGATACCGCAATTGACGGTCGGCTGGTTCCTCAGATGTCTGCTGACATTAAAGACGCGGCTTCTTTGTTGTATGGCAAAGGCGATATTCTTGTCGACAAGGATTTTCTGAGTGCCGACAGCGCTGCCGCACAGTTTGAATACGAACAACACAAAGGGATTCTGAAAGCCAAACTCGGCAATCTTTACCTTGGTTTGAGAAATTATAAAAAAGCTTATGAAAAAGTCCGTGAAACGGCAAAACGCGCTTTTGGCAAAGATAATCTTTACCGCCTGCTCAACAACAACGGTATGAGTATGCTTATCAGCACCGGTGTTACGGTTGGATCTCTGGCTGCTCTGACCGCGTCGGCTCCTGCTACCGGAACCGCAATCGCCGCGGCTGCCGTTTATGCCGGATGGAATTTTGCCAATGCCTCGGTTTCTCCGGTAATTGACCAACTGCGCGAACAACGTCGTCAGCATGAAAAAGAAATTGGTAAAAAACTTGGTTTTGCCGCCCGTTTGAAGTATAGCTACGGCAATGTCAAAAAAATTAAAGCCGCTTTCAAGGCTGTGAAAGAAAAAGACCTCAACTACAAGACAAAAGTCGGAACGACATTGGTTGTCGGAGCAGTGGGCGGAACCGTTATGGGCGGTGCCGGCAGCATTCTCGCCCGTTATGCAATGTCTCCGGCCATCAGCGGAACGGTTGCTGTCTTTGCGCACAGACGCGTTAAGGCTTCCAAAAAAGATTTGATAAAGAACCGCAGCGTTGCGGCTTATCAAAGATATAAAAGCGCCAAACAGGCACGTACAAGCGCTAATGTCTCCGTAGCCGTTTCCGGTGCTTCCGCCGTGTTCTTCGGGGCACAGGCTGCACATAATCATGCCGAAGTCATCGGCGCAGTGGCCAAACTGGACAATACCGCCGACTGGAACAATATTCTGACTCAGGCGCAAACGTCTTCGCTTTCTGCAAAACTTGCCCATGAATTGGGAATGTCAAAACCCTGGTACAATCCGGCTGGCTGGTTCAACCGCAGTTATGACTTCTCATCGGTTGATTCTGAAAAATTGCAGGCCGCTTTGGGCAAGGTTGTCAAGGCTTCGGAAGCAGCATATCCTGCCGACCTTAAAAATGCTCTCCAGGCAGTGGAAGCAGCCCGCGCCGGAACTGAGTCTCCGGTTGCCGCTGAAACGATATTAAACGGCAAAGAGGAACGCATCAGTGCTCTGAATGCGCAGGAATACGCTGCGGCCAGAAGCGGTGCGGCTCCGGAAAACCTTTACAACCAGATTAACGGTGAAAACTTCTCAATGACCACTTATCAAACGACAATCAGAGAGTCGTTTTTCACAACGCGCAACAGCAATACCGGATACGACGATTTGAATGTAAACGGCGTCAAGGTCAGAACCGCCAAAGAACTGATGACTCTTCTGGAAGCAAGTTCTAATGAAAATCATCTGGAAGGCAAACCCGGCGGTATGACAGCTGCGGATTATCTCTATCACCGCAATATGTTGAAAGAGTATATCGGCATTCGTGACAATCAGGACCTGTCCAATGAGTTGAACCGGGCCGGTGTAACGCCGGAACAGTGGAATGAGTTAATCAAAAACGGTACCGGTGACAAAGCCTTGGTCGACAAATTGTTTGCCACCAAACTCGGCGGTCACGCGGCTCGTTTGCTGATTGATTTGGATATTGAATGTAAAGAAGTTAACGATGTTCAAAAGGCCGTCATCCATCGCGGATTGGCAACCATTAATATGGACCCCAACGATGCGCATTCCGGTGGTAAAATCGGTTACTACAAAGGTGCAGACTCCATTGCTTTTGCCGATAATACCTATACCGGTGCCGGTGTTCACCGCCATCAGAGCATTGATTGCGACGGCGAACTGACGACCGTCTACCACAACGGCGGCGGTAAAGCCAAAGTGGAGGAAGTCGTTGAAGTAAAAGAAGAGCCCGTTAAAGAGCCACCACAACCCGTTCAACCGGTTGTGAAAGTAAAACCGGAAGAAGTTGAATACAGTGTTGCCGATAACGGGGCTAAACCGATGCACAAGGCTTATTACTTCCTGCCGGGTGAGTATGGCAAAGAAGTTGCCGAGGTCGGCCAGTTCAATGCTGACGGTACCGCAAATGTTGACGGTGCTTCGGCCTCTACAATCTGGGTCAAACCGAATGCCAAAGATCCTGACAAGCTTGATGTCTATAGTTTATTGGACGGCCAGGCTGTTAAGACTGAAACCATCAGCAAACGGAACATCTCTTATGTAAACGGTCTGGTTGCCAAGAATATTGATGATGACGGCAATGTTGCCAGCAAAAAAGCAACCCTGATTTTGAGCCCGTATGAGCCTGGTTACGGTGATATCGGCTCGACCAAAGTTACGGTTTCCAAACTGCCTGAGGGTATGGTCGACCGTTTTGAAGAAGCAGGTTTGGTTGATCGGAAGAATGCCGAAGTCAATACCTCTAACCCCATTGTTCAAAATATGCTGATGACCAATGACGGCAAGCTTCCCGCGGCTTCTCCGGAAGAGGTTGCTGCTGCCGGTGAGCGTTTGGGACTCAGCAGAGGCAAGCTGATGAGTAAGTTTGAAAACGGCGTAACCAACTACAGAATGTTGACTGACGAAGGTGTTGTCCATGCTGTCGAAAGCAAGGGTGAGGACGGTAAACTTCATGTCAAAGTTACCGTACACGATCTCAATGACAGGCCAAGCGCCAACATTAGCCGGGAAAGCAGAGAAAAGGCCTTCCAGCAAATGAAAGAATCCATTAACAGCCATAAAAAAGCGCTTATGCAAAGTCAGCAAAAGACAAAGCAGTAACAAAAAGCCGGGATGTTTATCCCGGCTTTTTTCTGTTTTTTTTATCCGATATAACGGCGGTCATAACGGGGATTCTTTCCGATTCGCGACATAATCTCGTAAGAGATTGTGCCGGCGTCCCGCCCCATGTCGTCAAGCGTATAAAAATCATCTGCCAGATATGCGGTGTCTCCGACTTCCAGATGCTCGATTCCGGTAACGTCGCAAATGATGTTGTCCATTGAAATCCTTCCGATGATTCTGGCTTCGTTAAGTCTGCCGCCAACCTTAAAGAAGACTTTGCCCACGTTGGACAGCGAGCGGGGAATGCCGTCGCCGTAACCAATCGAGATAATGGCGATTTTACGGTCAGTATTGGCACGATAAGTTGCCGAATAACCGACAAATTCGCCTTTGCTCAGTTCTTCAATTTGTAAAACCGGAGCCTTGACCCGAACCACGTTCTTCATTTGGTTTTCACGATAGGGCGCCGTGTTGATGCCATACATCGCCGCTCCCAGACGAACGACGTCCTGCTGAAAGTCTCCTCCCAGAAATACGCCGTCGGAAGCCGACAATGAAGCTGGAAGTTTGGGAAAATAAGTTTCCTTGATGTGCTTGAAATTTTCCAACTGATGTGCGTTCATAAAATGGTCTTTTTCGTCGGCACAGGCCAGATGCGACATAACCATACCGAATTCCTTAATGTCTTCCGGGCTTAATGCCGCCAGCTCTTTTTCCCTGAATCCCAAGCGGTTCAGTCCGGTTTCCACATGGATGACCGGTTTGACGCCTTTAAGGCGGTTTTCTTTCCAAAAGGCAAACATCTCCGGACAGCTGATAACCGGAACCAACTGCGGCACCCGCTTAAATACCGGCAGACTGTCTTCGCCGATTCCCTGCAAAACATAAATTTTTGCCTCGGGGGCGGCATTCGCAACGATTTCCCCTTCCACGGCATGTGCTACAAAAAAGTTGCGGCAGTTAGCTTCCTGATACAAAACGTCTGCTACAACTCCCGCGTCAAGGCCGTAAGCATTGTCTTTGACAACGGCGGCGCTGGCGGATTTCGGCGCCAGTTTTTGCAGCATCTTGTAATTTTCTACTAAATTGTTTAAATCGATTTCCAATATTGGTCTTGTCAAAACGCTCATAATTACCTAAAATCCTAACAAATTCAATTACAGGTCATATTTAATATGCAATTTATCGACACCCATATCCATTTGCAAGATTATAAGACAAAAAGTGCACCGCAAATAATTGCCGGCGCACGGGCTGCCGGTGTCGAAAAATTTGTTTGTGCCGCTGTGACCGAGGAGGACTGGCCCGAGGTTGCCGCTTTGGCGGAGGCCTATCCCGAAGTGGTTGTTCCCGCATATGGCTTGCATCCCTGGTATGCCGGGCAGGCGCGTCCCGGTTGGGAAAAACGTCTGGAAGCTTATCTGCGGCGTTGCCCCGCAGCGCTGGTCGGAGAAGCCGGTCTTGACCGCCTGCATAATTCGGAAATTGAGCCGCAATTGTCGGTTTTTCGGGCTCAGGCCGAGCTTGCCCGTACTTTTAAACGTCCGTTGTTGGTACATGCCGTCAAGGCGTGGGAATGGATGCAAAAGGTTTGGACAGAGCTTCCGCCGCAGTTTGTTATGCACTCTTTTACCGGTCCGCAGGAGGTTGTGCCCAAGATTGTTTCTGCGGGCGGCTATGTCTCTTTTTCACAGTCGATATTAAAGAAAACAAGCTGCGAAGACGTAGTCCGCGCCGTTCCGGCCGTTCGTCTGCTGCTCGAAAGCGACGGCCCTTATCAGGCGTTGGAGCGAAACCGGGAATCTGAGCCGGCGTTTCTGCCCCGCTTGGCAGAGAAACTGGCGGCGGCCCGCGGAGAAAACCTGGAAGAATTTGTTAGTCAAACATATCAAAATGCGTTAGGATTTATCAATGTCTGCAACTGATCGTTTAACCCGTACCCGAATGCTTTTGGGAGATGAGGGGCTGTCCCGTTTGCAAAATGCCGCCGTTATGGTTGTCGGTCTCGGCGCGGTTGGCGGCTATGCTCTGGAGGCATTGGCCCGTTCCGGGATAGGACGCCTGGTTTTGGTTGATTTTGATGTCTTTGATGAGAGCAATATCAACCGTCAGATTTTGGCGCTGACTTCGACTGTCGGACAAAAGAAGACCGAGGTTGCCTGCCGCCGGGTGCTGGACATTAATCCCGACTGTATTGTCGAAACCAGAGATATGTTCGTCAATGCCGACACCTTGCCTCAGCTGCTGGACATTCCGGTTGACTTCGTGGTGGATGCCATTGATGCGCTTAATCCCAAATGCTGTCTGATGGAAGCGCTTTATGAACGCGGAATACCTTTTATTTCGTCAATGGGGGCGGCATTAAAAACCGATCCCTCGTTTATCAAATGCGGAACTTTGAGTGCCAGCAAAAACTGCGGCCTTGCCAAGTTTATCCGCAAACGGCTGCGCAAACGCGGCCTTGAAATCAGCAGAATCAACTGTGTTTATTCCGACGAGCAAGTCTGCCTGCCCGAAACGGCTTTGGCCTTTGACGGAGACGATGCTTCCGCCGGACGTGTCCGTCATACGCTGGGGTCTTTGCCGACCATCACCGCTATCTTTGGGCTGACGATAGCAAATTACGTCATCACCAGCCTCTCCGGCCATCGCCGCATTAATTGAAAGGACTTTTGCCAATGGATAAATCGCCCAAAGGAATGCGCCTCCATATAGCCCTGATGGGGCGGGTCAATTCCGGAAAATCAAGTTTTTTGAATTTGGTTGCAGGCCAGGATATTTCGATAACTTCAGCCGAGGAGGGAACCACCACCGACGTTGTTGAAAAAACACAGGAACTCTTGCCTGTAGGACCGGTCGTGTGGCTAGATACCGCCGGTTTTGGCGACAAAACCGCTTTGTCGGACGCCCGTCTGGCGAAAACCCGTGCCGTTTTTGAACGCAGCGATGTCATTGTTTTGGTTTGCGAAGGCAACTGCATCGGCGAATATGAACAACAGATTTTGGACGAGGCGGCGGCACGGAAGCTGCCCGTAGTCAAAATTTTTAACAAAGCGGACATTCTGCCCTCCGACGGCGACGGCATTGCCGTAAACTCGACCGATGCAAACAGCCGTACCGAAGTGCTCAATCGCTTTAAGGCGGCTTTGCTGAAAGTCGTTCCTGAAGATTTTATTCATACGCCGCCGCTGCTGGGCGATTTGGCGCCGGCCGGAAGCACCGTCGTATTGATTGTGCCGATAGACCTTGAAGCGCCCAAGGGCCGCCTTATTCTGCCGCAGGTGCAGGCCATCCGCGACGGCCTCGACCATGGGCAGGTTGTGATGGTGGTCAGAGAAAGCGAATATGGTGCTGCTTTGGCTAATCTCAAACAACCGCCGGCGTTGGTGGTATGTGATTCTCAAGTCGTGGATTTTATGGTTGCCAATACGCCGTCAAACATTCCCTGCACCACGTTTTCGATTCTGATGGCGCGGCTGAAAGGCGACATTGTCCGCCTGGTTGAAGGAGCGGCGGCACTGCGCCGGCTCTCCGACGGCGATAGGGTTCTGATAGCGGAATCCTGCACGCACCATGCTGTCGAGGACGATATCGGCCGGGTAAAGATTCCCCGTTGGCTGCGAGCCAAAAGCGGCAAAGAACTCGAAATCAATCATGTCGCCGGACACGATTTTCCGGCTGACCTTTCGGCTTACAGGGTTGTGGTCCAATGTGGCGGTTGTATGCAGAATCGGCGGGAAATCCTTTCCCGTATCAATCGTTGTGAACAGGTTGACGTGCCGGTTACCAATTACGGCGTCTGCATTTCCGAACTCAAAGGCGTTCTGGAACGGGTGCTCCAGCCGTTTCCCGAGGCATTGGAGGCTTACCGGCGCATAAAATAAAATTTCCGGCGCTTGACTTTTGTCTAAATAGTTCTAAATTGAAATAATCTTGGAACTATTAGTATTAACATTATTAAAATCTCAAAAAAGATGAAAAAAGATGAACATTTTGGCACCGCTTACGGTTTGCCTCAAGTAGATGTGACCGGCTTGGAAAGTTTTATCCCCGAAAATGAAATTTTCAGGCTTTTGGGTCAGCCCTGCAACGACAAGGGACGTATTCGCGCAATTATTGAAAAATCGCTGGATATCAGCCGGGTTGCGCAGTGTTTGTGTCTTGAGCCGGAAGAAATGGCCGCACTTTTAAATGTAACGGACCCCGAACTGATTGAAGAAATCGAAGAAGCCGCCCGCACGTTAAAGAAAAAGGTCTATGGCAATCGCATTGTTTTGTTTGCACCGTTGTATATCGGCAACGAGTGTATCAACAACTGCGAATACTGCGGTTTGCGCTGTTCCAACAAGGAAGTCGTCCGCGATACCTTGACGCCTTCGCGTCTGGAGCAGGAAATTCGCGCCTTGCAGTCTCTGGGGCATAAACGGTTGATAGAAGTCTTTGGCGAACATCCGCGCTACAGCCCGGAATTCATCGCCGAGGTCGTCCGTCAGACCTATGGCGTCAAAGAGGGAAAAGGAGCCATCCGCCGCGTTAACATTAATGCTGCGCCGCTTGATGTTGAAGGTTTTAAGACCGTCAAGGCGGCGGGAATAGGAACTTACCAGATATTTATGGAAACCTATCACCGCGAAACCTATAAGGCGCGTCATCCCAGCGGCCCGAAGTCGAATTACCTCTGGCGCCTGTTTGCGTTTGATCGTGCGATGGAAGCCGGAATTGACGACGTAGGTATGGGAGCTTTAATCGGTCTTTATGACTATAAGTTTGAAGCTTTGGCAATGCTTTACCACACCAAACATCTTGAACAGAAGTTTGGCGTCGGTCCGCACACCATTTCTTTTCCGCGCATCGAACCTGCGATAGGCACTGATTTTTCCAATCATCCGCCGTATGCGCCGAGCGATCGCGAGTTTATGAAAATGATTGCGGTTATCCGCCTGAGCGTTCCGTACACGGGAATGATTCTGACGGCGAGAGAACCGGTCGCCTTGCGTAACGAAGCCATTGGCTACGGAATTTCGCAAATTGATGCCGGCTCTAACGTTGGTATCGGCGGATATTCTCTGAGCAAGGACGAAAGCGACAAACGGAGCCAGTTTTGCCTCAGCGACGACCGTCCTCTGGATGAAGTTGTCGGAGAGCTGTGCGAAGCCGGGTTTTTGCCTTCGTTTTGCACCGGCTGCTACCGCCTCGGCCGAACCGGCGAACATTTTATGGAAGTCGCCCGTCCGGGATTTGTCCAGCAGTTTTGCACGCCCAACGGCATTTTGACGTTGTTGGAATTTTTGCAGGACTACGCCAGCGAAGCGACCCGGACTAAAGCGCTGCCGACGATTGAACGCGAAGTCCGCGACTATCCCGACAGCAGCCCGCTGAAAGCGAAGCTTTTGGAGCGTATGGAGCAGATAAGGCAGGGCAAACGCGATTTGTTTTTCTGATAATCGTTCACCCTTTTTGCAATGCCGGCAGAACTTGTTTCTGTCGGCTTTGTTTTTGGGTGGAAGTTAAGGCTATTTAAGTGTAAAACTTTGTTTATTTTCTTGTCATAATCGCAGAAATCTTCTATTCTTTGTCTAAAGTTTGTGCAAAATACGGGAATCTAAAGAATGAAAATGATAAAACCCATAGTCAATTTATCGAAAGTGGCCGATAATTATGACACTTTTCTGCTAGGTTTTAACGGCGTCGTTACGGATGGCAACGGCCTGATTCCCAATGTTGCCGCAACGTTGAACAGCCTTCATAAAAACGGCAAAAAAGTCATTCTGCTCACCAATTCGGCTCAGCGGGTGGCGGCGATTGCCGGTTTTTTCCTCAAAAACGGCGTTTCCATGAATGTCTTTAGCTGCATTATGAGTGCCGGCGAAATCTTGCACTATAAGCTCAAGGTCCGCAGCGGAGACTTCGCCGCCGTCGGCAACAATTACTTTCACCTGGGCTCAGCGGCGGATGACGGCGTGTTCAGCGGTTTAGATTTTCAGCCCGTTGACCGGGTGGAAAATGCTCACTTCATCTATATGAATGAAGTTGCCGACGTTTCTGATACGCTCGAAGCTTATCTGCCGGCCTTGGAACACGCAGCTGCCTTGGGGCTGCCTTTTGTCTGTGCCGGCAATGACACTTCCAGTTTCAAAAACGGCAAAATCTGCCTGGCTCCCGGTGCCGTTGCCGAACAATATGCGGTAATGGGCGGCCGGATTATCACGCTGGGCAAACCGGACAGCGCTGTTTTCAACTATTGTCTTGATGGCAGCTCCGGCTCTGTTTTGGTTATCGGTGACAACCTTGCCACCGATATTAAGGGCGCTGAGTTGCTGAGTTTGGATTCGATGTTGGTGTCCAAAGGCGTACATGTAAACTTTCTGGGCGAAGGGTATATTCCCGATGTTGCCAAAACCCGCGAATTGTCCAATAATTTTGACGTTTCGCCCAACTACGTCATCTCCAATTTGCGGTGGTAGCCATGTTTTTACAACGTCATCGTTATTCCGTTCTTTTTACGGCGGTTGTTTTGCTGGCTTGGATTATCAGCACGCCGCTGCCGCGTTTGGGCAAAATAAACCTTTACGGCTTTGATAACCCGCCCCGGATTGGCGAAGCGATAACATACCCGGAAACCGTCTCTTTTTTGCAGTTGTGGTCTGAGTTTATGCAAAAGGACATCAGTCGGTACGGGCTGTTGCAGATTTCCCTCACCAATACCATTCCCTCGGAAGGCTTTTCTCCGCAGCTGGTTCGCTGGCTGAAGAACGAGGGCTGGGACGCCGACCGTTTTTTCTATGTTGAACAGCGCCTTAAGGCTGCGGTTAAAACCGCTTATTTAAAAGAGAATTTAAAAACCAACCGGAACATTTTGCAGCATATGTCCAAACACGGACCGGATAAAATCAATTATGAGAATATGCTGGAAATCGTCGAAAGTCAGGAACAACAGCTGAATGTGGAAAAAGTCCGCCCAGAAGAACTGATTTTGGTCAGTCAGGATTTGTATACCATCAAAGACGTGCTCGACGGAAAAGTTGTTTATCCTCGGGAAAATTAAAAGTTAAATTGCCTTTTGCCGTCAATGGCGTAATGCTTTCATGTGTCTGAATGTTTTTTTCGCGGCTGCTAAAGATTGCCGGCCAGTTCCGCAATTTCCAGCCATTCGCTTTCTTTGGCGTCTTTTTCTTCTTGCTTGGCACAGAGGTCTTTGGTCAGACGGTCAAATTTTTCGGGATTTTCGGTGTAAAGCGAACTGTCGCCGAGCTCGGCCTCTATGGCTGCGATTTCTTCTTCCAGTTTAGCCACTTCCTGAGGCAAAACCTCAAGCAGCCGCTGCTGCTTGTAACTGAGCTTGCGGCTGTTGCCGGCCGGTTTGGCGGCGGAGGGCTTGTCTTCTTTGTTTTTGTCGGCTTTTTTTGCAGTAGGCTTGGCCGCCGCGGCGTTTTCCTGCTGTCCCTTAATTTTTTCAAGCAGTTCGCTGTAACTTCCTGCGTGTTCGCTGACCGTTCCGTCACCTTTCATATAAATGACCGAAGTTACCACCCGGTCAAGAAAATCGCGGTCGTGGCTGACAATCAGAATAGTCCCCTGATAGTCGTCCAGCACTTCTTGAAGCAGGTCCAGCGTATCCATATCCAAATCGTTGGTCGGCTCGTCCAAAACCAGAAAGTTGGACGGCTGAGCCAGGGCAACCGCCAGCATCAGGCGGTTTTTCTCTCCGCCGGACAACGCCGCCACCGGACAATGCGCCTGATCCGGCTTGAATAAAAAGTCTTTAAGATACGCCACCACATGGCGATACTGCCCGTGTACCAAAATATGGTCGCCTTTGTCGCACAAAGTCTGCCAGAGCGTTTTTTTCGGGTCGAGCGTCAGCCTGTTTTGGTCAAAATAAGCCTCTTGCAGGTTTTTGCCGATGCGCACAAATCCGCTGTCCGGCTCCAATCGTTTGGTCAGAAGCTTGATGAGAGTGGTTTTGCCGGCGCCGTTAGGGCCGACAATGCCGATTTTGTTGCCTTTAATCACCCGGGTAGAAAAGTCTTTGACAATTTCGCGTTCGCCGAAACTCTTGCAAATATGCTTGGCCTCAATAACCAGCTTGGAGCGAAAATCGCCTTCTTCCACGTTGAGATTGATGCTGCCGGCCTGTTTAATCTGATTGCGCCGTTCGGCCCGCAGCTGTTGCAGTTTGCGCAGCCGTCCCATATTGCGTTTGCGCCGGGCAGTTACGCCTTTGTGCAGCCATTCGGTTTCTTCTTCGATTTTTTTGTTGAGGTTATGCTGCTCAATCAGCTCCTGATTGATAACCTGCTCCTGCCACTCTTCAAAAAACTTAAAGCCTTTGTTGTTGCAATGCATAACGCCGCGGTCAAGCCAGAAAGTCGTCTTCGAGGTATTGTTGAGAAACATCCTGTCGTGCGAAATCAGCATCACCGCCCCGTTAAAGGTTTCGATGATTTTCTCAAGCTTTTCGATTGTCGGCAGGTCGAGATGGTTGGTCGGCTCGTCCAAAAGCAGAATGTCCGGTTCAGAAACCAGCGCCTGAGCCAGGGCGGCCTTGCGTTTTTCGCCGCCGGAAGCGCTTGCCACCGGTTGTTGCTCCAGAATGCCCAGCTGCCCGATAAGAATGTCGGCCTTGTATTCCAGCCCGTGTTCGTCGGCCGGCAGTCCGGCCAGCACCACGTCGCGCAGGGTGGCAAACCCGCTGAAGTCGGGATCTTGCGGCATATAGGCGACTTTGGTTCCCGGCTGAATGAAAATTTCTCCGTGATCGGGTTCCAGTTTTCCGGCAATAACTTTCAGCAGGGTGGACTTTCCGCAGCCGTTGCGCCCCACCAGGCAGATTTTGTCTCCCCGGTTGATGTAGAATTCCACATTGCGAAACAGTTGATTGTTGCCAAAGGCCAAACCGGCCGATTTTATCGTGTAAATTGGCGGCTCAAACATCTTATTCTCTTGTTTTTATAAATCTTCTTCCACCAGTTTAACGCCGGCCAGCTGCCATTCCAGCCCTTCGGCAGCCCACAGGAAAAAGTCGTTGATTTTGTCTTCCTTGATGCCGATGTTCATCCCGATGGTATAGATTGCGGCCATTTCTTCGTCGCTGAGCTCGTGGTTGGCCATCGCCAGCATAATCATTTCGCGGATGATGTAGCGTTTGAGCCGCATACTGGAAACCTGTTTCAGTTCCTTAATCAAATCGTCGGCTTTTTTTGCCGGCTTGATTTTTTTGACGGCCGCGGGGTCAAACCCGGCCTGCTCGGCCTGTTGACGCAGATATTCGTCATTGTCCGCGCATTTTCTCTCTTCCTTGCTTAATATATATATAAGTGCTTTAAGGTAAATTTCCTTTTCTTCGGTCGAAAGCGTCTTTTTAAAAGTAGTCATCTGGTTTCCTTGTTTTTTTTACTTGTTAATTACTTATACATAAAAAAATAAAGATTTGCAAAAAAAATAAAAACAATTATATAATGAGGGCGCAATTGAAGTTAATCTATACTAATACTAAGCGGGAAGGAGACTGCTATGCCCCTTAAAATTGAACTCAAACCACATGAAAGCATTATCATCGGCGAGTCATTGATTACCAATGACGGCGAGCGTACGCGTTTTTATATTGAGGGGAACGTTCCTATCCTGCGCGAAAAATTCATTCTCCGCGAAAAAGAAGCCAACACGCCCTGCAAGAGGGTCTACTTTGTAGTTCAGCAAATGTATCTCTCCCGCGGCGACGACAAATTGCAGGATATGTACCTTGAGTACGTCCGCGATTTGCAAAAAGCCGCGCCGAGCCTAATTCCCTATATTGCGCCGGTAACCGAAAACATCATTAATTCAGATTACTACAGCGCCATTAAAAACGCCGACAAACTGCTCAAAAAAGAGGAAGAATTGTTTGGCGAAACCTTGAAATCCTGCTCTTAATGCTTATAGCTTATTGTAAGATGTAAATAAAATACATTTTCCCGAGTCTTTTTTTCAAAATTGTTAATAATTTATTCATAAGCTCTGATGTAAATTGTTAACAGAGAAAAATGTTTGACAGGCTGATGTAAAGAAAGTGATGTGAATTTAGGCCTCTCAAGTCCCGGAAATCCGCCGTATTTTGAGAACTCCTTGTCATTAACTATTTATTTGCAAATATGCGCTAGAACATACTATTATGAAAAAAAGGGTTTAAACGAACTAAAAAATATGATATTCTAAACTTGTATCGTCAGTAAGACGGTCACAAGTTATGTGTTCCATAGTATTGGAGAAAGAAAATGGCAGATATTTCACTTACAGCGAGCATGCGTACAAACCTGTTGTCCCTGCAGAACACTCAGAGTCTGATGGACACCACACAGGAACGCCTCTCGACCGGCTTGAAGGTTAACTCGGCAATCGACAACGCTTCAAGCTACTACACCGCCCAATCCTTAAACAACCGTGCAAGCGACTTAAGCGCATTGCTGGACAGTATGGGACAGGGTATTCAGACAATTCAGGCAGCCAACGAGGGTATTGAAGCGATTACCGAATTCGTGGAGCAGGCTAAGGCTATTGCCAACTCCGCTCGCGACGCTGCATCTAAAACCGATGTTAAAACGCTGAATGCAAAGTTCTCTGATTTGACGACGCCTCAGACACCGAAAACTTCAGCAACTACGGCGCTAACTCTTGAAATTAAAAAAGTTAATGGCGACAAAGTTGAGGCATTAGGTTCAAGTGATGAACATGATAAAGCTGTTAGAGCGGCTCTGGCTAAGTTAAACGCAAAGCTTGCTGCTGGCGCGCTTGGAGGCAAAGATGCAAGTGCATTTAAAACAGCTTCTGAAGCTGCAATGAAAGAATTTACCGGAACCGTTCTTGAAGATGTTATGGAATTCAGTATCAGTGCTGATGGTAAAGTCAGTCTTACTGCAAAGGCCGGATATCAAATCGCAGCAAAAGGTGCTGGTGAGTTTGCCGGTCAGGGTGATAAAGCGGCAGATACAGGGCTTGCTGGTGATACCGCTACTTCTACCGTCAACGTTAACACCGATCGTCAGAAATATGCCGAGCAGTTTAACGAAATTATGCGGCAGATTGATAAGCTGGCCAAAGATTCCGGCTACAAAGGTATTAACCTGTTGCAGATGAACACCTTAACCGTTATCTTCAACGAAGACCGTTCTTCTCAGATTGAAGTTAAGGGTGTTGATGCGTCTTCTACCGGTTTGAAAATCAGCAATCCGGTTGACAGTTGGCAGACTGATGAAGATATCAATAAATCAATTACAGAAGCTGAAAACGCAATCAGCGAGCTGCGTATTATGGCTTCTGACTATGGTAACTACTACAGTATCGTTCAAAACCGTCAGGATTTCACCAAGAACTTGATTAACGTTCTGACCGAAGGTGCCGATAACCTGACCTTGGCAGATATGAACGAAGAATCTGCAAATATGCTGGCTCTCCAGACCAGACAGCAGCTGGCTATTAACTCCTTGAGTTTGGCTTCTCAGGCTGCCCAGGGCGTGCTGCAGCTGTTCTAGTTCCAAGCACAAAGAATATCATATTGAAGGCGGTACCTGGTACCGCCTTTTCTTTGTTTATCCGCCGCCTGATTGAAAAATTGTTTTGTCAGACTGAATGCCGGATGACGGCGGCAATGCTGCACCGTGTCCAATCAACCTTGGATGAAATATTGAGGTTTTGCTGATTTGCTCAGCTTTGACATCCAATCCGCTCCCGCCCACCGGCATTCACACTTACACTTCATACCC
>ENA-OYZX01000266-OYZX01000266.1-human-gut-metagenome-genome-assembly--contig:-NODE-266-length-28089-cov-8.334380_pt1 | contig 28089 bp, 19 predicted proteins | sample MGYA00243296_ERZ653489 | MGnify/ENA primary metagenome ERZ653489 (study PRJEB26926, sample SAMN06165098) | human gut metagenome | biome: ENVO:00009003; feature: ENVO:2100002; material: ENVO:00002003... | reverse complement strand
CTTGCATGTGTTAGGCGCGCCGCCAGCGTTCGTCCTGAGCCAGGATCAAACTCTTTATAAATGATATTTATCACTTAAAAAGTGTTAAATCTCTCTTCGCTCAGCACGCAATCGCTTGCGTCCTGTGTGAATTACTTTGTTTGGAATTGTTTAACGTGTTTTTCCAACACGAAAATAGGTTCCGTTACAAGTTTTTCGATATTGTTCAATTTTCAAGGTCCTGTAGCGCCTCAGCCTTGCGGCTGACGACTTGATTATTTTATCACAGAAGTGATTTTTTGTCAAGCTCTTTTTTCGAAGTTTTTCGTTTCTTATCGAACTTGGAGCGTTCTCAGTTTCTCGGCGCTAGCCGGAACTTTCGGACGTCTATTGGTTCTTTTCGCTTTACTTCCAGCTGGGACTCAGAAGTCATTCTTTTGTCTCAGCACTTGGCGCTCAAGTATAATACCATACGCTGGGCCACTTTGCAAGCCTTTTTTACATTTTTTTCGCTTTTTTTTTGCACTTTGTATACATCCGCTAGTTTTTTGCTTTAAATCAGTCCCTGCTTTGACACCGACTCAGCACACCTGCGGCGTGCGGCTCCTCTCAGTGGGAGGGGCGTTGCACTATATATAATAAGAAGAGCATCTGCTACCTTCACCGGGCAAACGGATGCTCTCTCTTATATATAATAGTTACTTCTGGGCATACACCTGTTTGAGGTGTTCCGTAAGCTTCATATTCTCGCTATAGTCTACCGGCACCACGATGACACTGGGGACATCCTGTTTGAAAGCCTCTTCCAACGTGGGGATAAGTTCCTCTGCCTTCTCAACACGATAGCCCTTGCAGCGCATAGCCTCTGCCAGCAGCTTGAAATCGGGATTCGAAAAGTCCACATAGCAGTGCTCGCCGCCGAACTGCTCCTGCTCTTTCCACTTGATGAGGCCGTAGCTGGAGTCCTCCCAGATGAGGGTCACAAAAGGCACATGCTCCCGCACCGCTGTTTCCAGCTCCTGACTGTTCATCATGAATCCGCCATCGCCGCAAACCGCCAGCACCTTCTTCTCCGGATAGAGAAGTTTTGCCGCGAACGCGCCCGGGATGGAGAAGCCCATGCTGGCGAAGCCGTTGGAGATGAGGCAGGTGTTGGGCTCATAGCAGTCGTAGTGGCGGGCAATCCACATCTTATGGGCGCCCACATCGCTGACCACGATGTCGTCGCGGCCCATGACCTTCCGCACATCGGCGAGGATGCGTGCCGGCTTCATGGGGCAGCTGTCGTCCGCCGCCATTGCCTCATGCTCTGCCACCATCGTCTGGCGGAGAGCCAGTGCAAATTCCGGCTCACCGGTGCGGCGAGCGCAGCGCAGTATCTCATACAGACTTTCTGAAATGTCGCCCACCACTTCCACAGCGGGCTGATACCGCTTGTTGACATCGGCGGGGGCTCTGTCGATGTGGACGATGGTCATATTCTCCCGTGCGCCCCACTTGGCCGGTGCGCACTCCACGATGTCGTAACCGATCGCGATGACCACATCCGCCCGATCGAAGAGCTGGTTGACATAGTCTTTCTGCGGGATGCCGATGGTCCAGAGGCTGTATTTGTCGTCCATCGGGATGATGCCCTTGGCCATCATAGTGTTGACCACCGGGATGTGCAAACGGTCAGCCAGCTCGGTGACAGCGGCGGCGGCATGGCCGCGCACGGCACCTGCGCCTGCAAGGATGACCGGATTTTTCGCCTCACTGATGATTTTTCCTGCCGCTGCAATGTGGGTCGGGTCGGCATAGACCTCATGCATCTGCTGGCGCTTGAGCGGCACCGCGTCGGCGGGCATTTTTGCGATATTCTGGGGCAGGTCGATATGGGTCGCGCCCGGCTTGCCCTTTTCGGCGTGCTTGAAGGCCAGCCGCACGATTTCGCCCACCGTGTCGGGGCGGATGATCTGCTTCGAGCGCTTGGTAATAGGCTCAAACATCGCGGTCAGGTCAAGGTACTGGTGGCTGGTGAGCTGCATCCGGTCGGTGCCGACCTGTCCGGTGATGGCCACCAGCGGCGCACCGTCCAGATAAGCATCCGCCACACCGGTGACAAGGTTGGTAGCACCGGGGCCAAGGGTGGACAGGCAGACGCCGGCCCGGCCGGTCAGACGGCCATAGACATCCGCCATAAAAGCCGCACCCTGCTCGTGGCGCACCGGGATGAAGCGTATCTTGCTGTCTCGAATCGCAAACATCAGATCCAGCGTCTCTTCGCCCGGAATGCCAAACATCACATCGACGCCCTCAGCTTCCAGACAGTCCACCAGCACCTGCGCAGTCGTTTTCATTTCCTTCATTTTCTTTCCCTCCCAAAACGAAAAAGGCAGCGCAGCCCCATGCGGGCCACACTGCCTTTGCTGCGCTTATTGTAAACGATTTTCGGCCATCCCGCAAGTGCAAATTTCCACAAAAAACGACTTGCTTTCGGTTTTTGCTCCGGCAGGCTTGACAAGCGGCGGGACAGGCCGTATGATGAAAGTATCTTTTTTGCAGTGAGGTAGCTATCATGTCCAGCATCACCATCCGCGGCTGCTGCATCGGCGCAGGCCGTCCGAAAGTCATCCTGCCCATCGTCGCCCGCACAGAGGACGATATTCTCCGTGAGGCCAGGCGGCTGTCCGCGCTGAAAGCTGACTGCATCGAGTGGCGGGCCGACTGGTTTTCTGATGCTCTGGATGCTGCCGCACTGAAGCGGGTGCTGTCCGGTCTGCGAGCAGCGCTGGGCGAAAAGCTCCTGCTCGTGACCTTCCGTACCAAAGCAGAGGGTGGAGAAACCTCCCTGACGCCGCAGCAATACGCTGATTTCTGCGGCACGGTCTGTGTCAGCGGCTGTGCCGATCTGCTTGACGTCGAGTTCTTCCCGAATCAAGAAGAACTTCCGGCCCTCATCGGGCAGGCGCACAAGGCCGGTGTCGCAGTGGTTTGTTCCAGCCATGATTTCCACAAAACGCCGTCCCGGACGGAGATGGTCACACGCCTGACCACCATGCAGCAGGCCGGAGCCGACCTGTCCAAACTGGCTGTGATGCCGAACTCTCCATCTGACGTCCTCGAATTGCTGGCCGCCACAGCAGAGATGGCAGAGCAGCACCCCGAAACGCCCGTCATCACCATGAGCATGGGTGCGCTGGGTGCAGTGAGCCGCCTGTGCGGTGAGACGTTCGGCTCTGCCATGACCTTCGCCAACCCCGGGCAGGCCAGCGCACCCGGACAGGTGGCGCTGGATGTAGTGAATGAAGTACTGGACAGCTTGAGCCTCGAGTAAAAAGTTCAATATTCCCCCAGTAATTGCAGCAGCCCCGCTTTTTAGTCGGGGCTGTTTTTCATTTTCCAAAAATTGTCTGATACGTCAAATTTCAACAGCCCACATTGGCTATTTTTCCAGATTTTTGCGAGTTTCTGCAAAGACATTGACATTCTGTCGTTGAAATCATATCATTGTGTCATAAAAGATGAAAAGCGCTGCTGCGAGTTGTATTTCATCGTTTCTGCTCCACCTCAGCGAAATCGCGCCATGCCGGCAGGAGGTCCCACCATGATGCAGTGTGTCAGACGATGCAGCTTTATTTGTGGAGCTGTTCTCAGTCTCCTGCTTCTGCTCTGCAGCTGTCAGATCGGGGTAGGAACAGGACAGTTTGTCCAGCCGCCAGACATTCCCCCGGATGACAGCTCTCAGGGAAAGACGCAGCTTCTTTCTGCTCTGAATCAGGAGTATTTCCACCGCGTCCAGCTCTCCAACCATTTTATACAGGGCAGTGACTCTGCTGCTGAGACAGTATTTCTGTACCTTGAGCAGAACTCCGGCGGCGACATCGACAAAGCGATTGAGCTCCTGGCCGAAAGTCTCAAAGATGGCCGTGCGAACTGCGCCGACGCTGTTCTGAGCAGAATTTCTCCCTCGTCCAGCGAAACTTACTGGGTCAGTTATTCCTTTCTCTCTGCCGACATTCTGGAGGACGGCGTCCTGAAAGAAGATGCAGAGTTTGGCCCCGTTGCTGGAAAGCTCATCGACAATCGGAATCTTCTGGTTTCGTCGGATTCTTATCAGCCTTACGACTGCCAGAGATCCGGCTTTGCCGTCGGCGTCATCGGCGGTCAGGCGCTCGTCGTGGCAGTGTTCGTTTCCTGACAACATTTTTCAAGACAAGCAAAAATGACCGCTGCGGTCTCCTGCTCCGCGGCGGTCATTTTCTCTGTCCGCCCTATTGGGCGAACCATTATACTCTTATAATAAAGGATCCTGCCAACGCTTGTCAACAGAGAAAAGATTGCTTTTTGTCGATTTGCGCGGTTTCACATTGTAAACTGCACTGCGCAGAATGCGGCATAGATGCAGAGCAGCGCCACACCCTGCACACGGGAGAGCTTTCCACGCACCAGCGCCGGGATGGTCAGCAGCACCATCACCAGCAGCATCACGGGCAGCTCGAGCACCAGACTCGAGTTGATACCGAACAGGGTCGCACTCTGGGGGATTTCAAACGGTGCCAGTGTCACCGACATGCCGCTGACCAGCACGAGGTTGAAGACATTCGCACCCACGACATTGCCCAGCGAGAGGTCGCTGTGGCCCTTCATCAGCGAAGTAATGGCCGTGACCAGCTCAGGCAGCGAGGTACCCAGCGCCACGAAGGTCAGCGCGATGACCGATTCCGGCACGCCCATCGCCTGCGCGATGATGGTGCCGTTGTCCACCAGCAGGTTCGCGCCCAGCGCGATGAGGGCTGCGCCCACCACCAGCAGCAGGACGATTTTTCCGATGCCCATCGGCTCTTCCTCATGCTCCGGCTCTGCCGGGGCATTTTTCATCTGCCAGACATTCGCCGCCATATAGGCCACGAACATCCCCAGCATCAGCAGGCCCATCGGACGGGTAAAGCGGCCCATGCCGTAAGCTGCCACGCAGTAGATGGCCGCAGCTGCAAAGAAGAAAGCCACCGGCACACGCAGGGTCTTGGGGTCCACCTTGCCGGGCCGCACGGCCACCGTAATGGCCGCGATGAGGGCCGCGTTGCAGATGACAGAACCGATGGCGTTGCCGTAGGAGATCTCGCCGTGGCCGGACACCGCCGAGATGGTGGACACCATCACCTCGGGCAGGGTAGTGCCGATGGACACCACCGTTGCGCCGATGAGCAGTTCCGGCAGGTGGAACCGACGGGCCAGCGCCGATGCGCCGTCCACGAACCAGTCACCGCCCTTGATAAGGCAGAGCAATCCCAAAAGAAACAGGATGCCGGGGATTATCATATCGTTCCTCCCAATATCTCTCCGGGCGCAAATCGCGCCGCATCACATAACAAAAGCCATATTGTATATGATACCAAATTTCCGTGTGGAATACAACGCCCTGCCCGAAGACATTTTGAATCCCACTATATAAGGTAGGCCGTGCCATTGAAATCCATTGCTATTTGTGTTATTCTGTGATTAGAGAGGCACTGTCCTGCAAGTGCAGCGGTCATGCTCCCTCCTCGGCATCACGTTCCGTGTGCCGTCCGGAGGAAGTCCAATTTTTGTCATCCTCCGGATGGTCTTAATCATTTATACATGAAAGACTTGAAGGAGGAATCCATCATGGATATTTTGAATATCGTTTTTTCTGCACTGAACCTTTTGGCCACAGTCATCATCGGTGTCATCAATGTGACATGGATGATCTCGAGGGATGTCTTTCGTGACAAGCCTCGGGCAAAGAACTATTCTAAAAAATGACAAGAAAAATGACCGCCCTACAGTCTACCAAACTCAAGCGGTCATTTATTCTTAAATTTCCGTGATAGAGGAGGGAGCTGACCACTGAGCGGACAGCGCCTTTCTTTGTCTTCATTATAGACGTTAGAACGCAGGTTGTCAAGAGACTTGCGTTTTCATTTTATTTACACCACTTTGCAAACTCTTCATCGGTACACTTGACGTAGTGGCTGCCGCTGACGAGGTGGCTGGTGCCTTTGCTGTAGTCGATGCCGGAAGTGGCATAGTCGTAAGTCTCGGCCACGCGGCGCTTTTCCACCACCGGGTTCGGCAGCGGGATAGCCGACAGCAGGCTCCGGGTGTAGGGATGAATGGGATTTGCAAAAATTTCTTCCGTGGTACCCGTTTCCAGCAGGTGGCCCAGATGGAGCACACCGATACGGTCGGAGATGTACTTGACCATGGACAGGTCGTGTGCGATAAACAGATAGGCCGTGCCGGTCTCCTGCTGGATGTCCTTCATCAGGTTGACGACCTGTGCCTGGATCGACACGTCCAGTGCCGAGATGCACTCGTCGGCGATGATGAGCTTCGGGTTCATGATGAGGGCGCGGGCGATGCCGACGCGCTGGCGCTGACCGCCGGAGAACTGGTGAGGATAACGCTCAGCGTGCTCGGGCGCAAGGCCGACCTTCTCCAGAATTTTCTCCACCTTTTCGCGGCGCTCGTTCTGGGTCTTGTACATATGGTGGATGTCCAGACCCTCGCCGATGATGTCTTCTACCTTCTTACGGGGGTTCAGGGACGCCATCGGGTCCTGGAATATCATCTGCATCTGGGTGCGCAGGGTGTTGTTCTGGGCGTGAGACAGACGTCCGCTGATGTCCTGCCCGTCGAAGGTGATTTTGCCTGCGGTGGGATCATACAGCCGGATGATGCTGCGGCCAATGGTGGATTTGCCCGAGCCGGACTCACCCACCAGACCGTACGTCTCGCCGGGATAAATTTCAAAGCTGACATCGTCCACGGCCTTGACGGTGAAGTTCTTGTTCACCTTGAAATACTGTTTCAGTCCCTCGACCTTCAGAAGAGGGGTAGCGCTCTGTGCTGCCATTTACTCCGCCTCCTCTATCTTTTTTGCTTCTGCGCGCATACGGGCCACACGATCTTTCAGCTCAGGCGGCATCTCCACCTTGGGAGCGCGGGGGTCCAGCAGCCAGGTAGCTGCGAAGTGGGTGTCGCTGATCTTGAACATGGGCGGGTCGATCTCGTCGTCGATCTCCAGCGCGTACTTGTTGCGGGGTGCAAAGGCGTCGCCGGCCTTCTCATGCAGCAGGTTCGGCGGCGAACCGGGGATGGTGTACAAACGCTCGTCGGCGGTATCGAGGTCGGGCATGGCCGACAGCAGACCCCAGGTGTAGGGGTGGCGCGGGTCGTAGAAGATCTCGTCGATGGTGCCGGTCTCCACGATCTTGCCCGCGTACATGACATCGACATAATCGGCCACCTTTGCCACGACGCCGAGGTCATGGGTGATGTAGATGACCGAAATGCCGCGCTCCTTCTGGATGCTGCGGATGAGCTCGAGGATCTTTGCCTGAATGGTCACATCCAGTGCGGTGGTGGGCTCATCGCAGATGAGCAGGTCCGGGTCGCAGGACAGCGCAATGGCGATGACCACGCGCTGACGCATACCGCCGGACAGCTGGTGCGGGTAGCTCTTCATCCGCTTTTCGGCGTCAGTGATACCGACTTCTTCCAGCAGCTTGAGGGCCTTCTGATATGCCTCAGCCTTGGGCATCTTGAAGTGCCAGAGCATCCCTTCCATGATCTGCTTGCCGATGGTCATGGTGGGGTCAAGGCTGGTCATGGGATCCTGAAAGACCATGGCGATGCGCTTGCCGTTGATGTGGCGGCGGATCCACTTTTTATCTTTTTGCAGCAGATCGACGGTTTCAGGACTGCCGTCGGCGTGATGGTAGCTGAACTGGATGCTGCCGCTGTTCACCTTGGCGTTCTGGGCCAGAATGCCCATGGCCGCCTTCATGGTGACGGACTTACCGGAACCAGACTCACCCACCAGCGCCACCGTCTCGCCCTTGTACAGGTCGATGTTCACGCCGCGGATGGCGTGGACGAGGCCGGCCGTCGTCTTAAAGGTAATATCAAGGTCTCGCACCGACAAGACCTGTTCTCTTTTCGTATCAGGCATGTTGTGCGCCTCCTTACATACTCTTCATCTTGGGGTCAAGTGCCTCGCGCAGGCCGTCGGCCAGCAGGTTGAAGCTGAGCATCAGCAGGCTCATGACCACGATGGGCGGGATGATCTGATAGGGATGGGTGGTGAAGCTGTTGTACAGCTCACTGATCAGGGAACCCAGCGAGCACTGCGGCACCGGGATGCCCAGACCCACGAAGGAAAGGAATGCCTCGGTAAAGATCGCGGTGGGGATGCTGAACATGACCTGGGTGATGATGGGTCCGATGATGTTGGGCAGCACTTCCTTAAAGATAATGAAGAAGCTGCCGGCACCCAGAGTGCGGGAAGCCAGAACGAATTCCTGGTCCTTCAGCTTGAGCATCTCAGCGCGGGCGATGCGGCTCATGCCCACCCACTCGGTCAGCATCAGAGCGAAGATGATGGTGATCATGCCGGGCTGCAGCACCAGAAGCAGCAGCGTAACGATGACCAGACGGGGGATGCCGTTGGCAACTTCAAGAAAGCGCTGCATCAGCATATCCACCTTGCCGCCGAAGTAGCCCGAGATGAGGCCGTAGCTCATACCGATGACCATATCAATGACGGCAGCCGCCACGGCGATGATAAGGGAGACGCGGGCGCCTTCCCAGGTACGGGTCCAGATGTCGCGGCCATAGAGGTCGCTGCCGAACCAGTAGTAGACGTCATCCTTGCCTTTTTCGACATAGTTGTTGACGATCTTCGTACCGGTGGTCGTGCTCATCTTCTCGCTGCCGTCCAGAATGCCGAACTGCTCGATGCCGGGGACACGAGGCGCAAAATTCTTCTGGCTCAGATCCTGGCCGGAATAAGTATAAGCATTCATTCCCGGGCCAAAGATGGCCAGCAGCAGGATGATCATGATCATCACGAGGCCCAGCACGGCGCTCTTCTTGCGGAAGAAGCGGATGCGGACGTCTTTCCAGAAGCTCTGGGCCGCGAAGTTGGTATCCACCGCGATTTCAGCCGCGTTGTCCTTCCGGGCAAACTCTGCCTCGGTGAACTTGTGCTCAGGGTACAGTTCCTGCACGGCCTGCGTGATGGCTGCGGCGGTGCTTTCGCCGCCCAGTCGAATCGCTTTTTCTGCCATATCAGTCGTCCCCCTTTGCCAGACGGATGCGCGGGTCGATGATGCCGTACAGCAGGTCAACGACCAGCATGATGCCAATGTACATGGCGCTGTAGATGAAGCTCAGGCCGATGACCACGTTGTAGTCGTTGGACTGGATGGCCGTCACCAGCAGGCTGCCCACGCCGGGGATGGCGAAAATTTTCTCGACCACCAGCGAACCGGTCATCAAATCAACGATGAGCGGGGCCAGCACGGTGATGATAGGGATAAGCGCATTGCGCAGGGCGTGGCGGAAGATCAGCGCCGGGCCGGAGATGCCCTTGCTCTCGGCCAGCAGCATATAGTCAGAGTCGAGGACTTCTATCATCTCGCTTCGGGTGAAGCGGGCGATGGATGCCATGGTGAACATGGACAGCGACACGCTGGGCAGGACACTCGAACCTAAGACATCCTTTGCGGAGAACAGCATCGGGAACCAGCGGAGCTTGAAGCCGAAGGTGTAGCTCAGAGCCAGTGCGAAAACGTAGGACGGCACCGACACGCCGATGACCGAGATGATGGTGGCGATGGTGTCGAAAATGGTATCCCGCTTGAGGGCAGCCACAATGCCCAGCACAAGGCCCACCAAAGCGCCCAGCATAACAGCCATGCCGCCGATTTGAATCGAGATGGGCAGGCGGGACTGGATGAGCTGGGAGATAGGCGTATTTTTGGAGATGTTGTAGCTCACACCCAGATCGCCCCGGAGCATATTGCCCACGTAGCGGAAGAACTGGATGTAGATCGGCTGGTCAAGGCCGTATTTTGCATAGAGCGCGGCTCTCATATCGGCTGTCAGCTTTTCGTCGTTGAAGGGCGAGCCGGGCATCAGCTGCATCAGGATGAACAGCACCAGCAGGATGGCCAGCAGCGTAAACAGCGAGGTGAGGATACGCTTGAGCGTATATTTTTTCACGTCAGGTGAACCCCCTTTGGTTTTCCTGTCCGCAGTCAGTCGTGCGCGGGCCGCGGACAGGTACAATGCCAAAAAGGCGCACAGTGGCTTTTGCGGGCCACTGTGCGGCCTTTGTTCAGCGTTTTTTCTTTAAGCGTTCTTTGCGGCCCGCTTGTACACACGGTTCAGAGCCACCGGGTGGAAATCCACGCCGGTAACGGCGCTGGAGATCATCTCGGCATTGCACTGGCCGTACAGCGGGAAGATGACTGCCTGCTCCAGAACGATGGCTTCTGCATCGTACAGAGCTGCCCAGCGGCCCTCGGGGTCGGTGCAGAGGTCGCCGGTGGTGCACTCCTCGATGATAGAGTCAAACTCGGCGTCGCTCCACAGACCGTAGTTGTTGGAGTTGCCGGTGACCCACATGCCCAGATAGGTCATGGGGTCAGCGTAGTCGGGACCCCAGCGGGTCAGGCCCAGCTGGAAGTTTCCGTCCTGCATATCCTGCACGCGTTGCTTCTTGGGCTCGACGGTCAGGTTCACGGTCAGGCCGGGGAGAGTGGTCTCGAGCTGCTCCTTGACGACCTGTGCCACCTTCTGAGGTGCATCGTCGGCATCAACGATCATGTCAAAGGAGAAGCTGTCCTTGCCCAGCTCGCTCTTGGCGGTCTCGTAGTACTCGGCTGCCTTGGCTGCATCGAATGCGCAGGAATCAGCGAACTTGGTCTGGTCGGCGCTGAAATCGCTGCCGTCCGGGCCGGTGGCGAACTGCGGAGGCACGGCAGTGTAGCAGGGGGCAGAGCCGTCCTTCAGGACGTCGCCGGTGATGGCGTCGCGGTCCAGAGCAAAGGTCATAGCCTTGCGCAGGTTCTCGTTTGCCAGTTCAGGCACCGCATCGATGTTGGGGCTGATGTACCACAGGTAGCCGGCGCCCACGCTGGTAAACTGGGGGTCGTCCTTGACCTGATCCACCTGCTCACCGTTCAGCAGGGTCAGATCCAGTGCGCCGGTCTGGAAGCTCATCAGAGCCTGCTGGCTGTCCTTGATGACCTGATAGGCCAGACCATCCAGAGCGATGTTTGCAGCGTCGTAGTAGTCGGGGTTCTTGGTCAGCTCGAATGCGGTAGCAGCAGGCTGGTAGTCGGTCATGATGAATGCACCGTTGGACAGGACGGTGTCGGGGCTGGTGCCGAAGGTATCCTTGCAGGTGTTGAAGAATGCCTCGTTGACAGGGTAGAAGGTGGGGAAGTACATCAGGCTCAGGAAGTAGCTGACAGGGACGTTCAGCTGAACTTCGAGGGTCTTGTCATCCACTGCGGTCACGCCCAGATCCGTGACGGGCTTCTCACCGGCAATGATCTCTGCGGCGTTGACCACCTGGCCGATGTCAGACAGCATATAGGAATACTCGGAAGCATTGGCGGGGTCAACAGCACGCTGCCAGCCGAACACGAAGTCGGCCGCGGTGACGGCGTCGCCGTTGGACCACTTTGCATCGCGCAGGTGGAAGGTATAAGTCTTGCCGTCCTCGCTGATGTCGTAGGTCTCGGCGAGGGCCGGGACAGCTGCGCCGTCAGCGTCCATCTGCATCAGACCGTCGGTGTAGTCGGCGATGACCTCAAAGGAGGTGCCATCGGTGGCGATCTGCGGGTCCAGAGACTGGACTTCAGTCTCCAGCATGATGTTCAGGGTGCCGCCTGCGGCAGTGACAGCTGCGCTGGAAGCACCGGTGGAGGCAGCGGTAGACGCTGCCGTGGAGCTGGAGCCGCCGCAGGCCGTCAGGGCCAGAGCTGCTGCGGATACGCCTGCTGCTGCCAGAAAGCTGCGGCGCGAAATACGACGATCGAATCTCATAATATCTTTTCCCCTCTCTAACACCGCTTTAACGTATTAAAGCGACTGTTTCTGAAAAATGCACAAGGTGTTCTGCTCCCCCTCTGGAGCTTTCTGCACACCCTTGTGCCTTGGCGGCATTATACATCGTCCACCGCCGAAAGAAAAGACTTTTTGCCAAATTTATACCCTCGACCCAACGATTTCTGTAGTTTGACCAACTGCACGTCAAAATTCCGATTTGAATTTTGTATAGTTTTGCCCTTGATATGTATTCATGTGAAGTACAGTTCATGTGAAATAAGTATTACTTGTGCTTTTACCACGTACAGTTTTGTGCCACATCTTTCTTTTATAAAGAAAACAGCCCATTATGCTTTCTTGGCATAGCGGGCTGTCCGGACTTTATTTTACTTTATGTGTCTGAAGTTTTGTCTCAAAAGCACTTTGAAAAGTGCTCAGACTGCCTCGGCAGCAGGTGCTTCGACCTTGCCATTGTACACAGCCTTGTCCAGCTGGCCTTCGGTGGCAGCCACAAGGGTGGTAGCGGCGGCAGCGCCGACGACGTTGGTGGCAGTACGAGCCATGTCAGCAATGCTGGAAATGGGCGAAAGCAGGATGATGGCTTCCACCGGCAGACCGGCAGCAGCAAACAGAGCGGTAGCAGTGATGGTAGCCGTGCCAGGCACACCGACGGTACCGATGGAGACGACCACAGCCAGCACAACGAGGAAGGCGTACTGCACCGGGGTGTAATCAATGCCCAGCAGGTGGATGGTAAAGACAGCCAGCAGGGTGGGCCAGACACCGGCGCAGCCCGGCATACCGAGGTTTGCACCCAGACTTGCACCAAAGGCGGCGATGTCCTCGTTGACGCCCAGCTTCTTGGTCAGCTGGTTGACCGTGACGGGGATGGTGCCAACACTGCTCTGAGAAGTGAAGGCGACAGTGCCTGCGGGCCAGACGCCCTTGAAGAACTGGACAGGATCCAGCTTGCCGACGATCTTGATGAGCGCGCCCTCGACCACGAAGGCCTGAATCGCGCAGAGGACATAAGCCAGCACCAGAACACTCAGCAGGGGGACAAGGTCGGCCGGAGAAGAGCGGCTGACGGCACGAGCGATGAGGGACAGGACGGCATACGGAGTGAAGGAGATGACATAGCTGACCACGCGGCCCATCACAACGTCACCGGCGTCGATAAACTTCTTGAAGGGGGCGACTTCCTCGGGCTTCTTGGCGGCTATCTTGTTGTAGCTGATGGCGACCAGAATGCAGAAGACCACGATAGGCACCACCTCGCCGTTTGCCCAGTGGGAAGCGAGGTTCTGGGGGAAGAGGCTGATAACCGTGTCCACAAAGGTGGGGACTTCCTTGGCGGTGTAGTCGGTGGCCAGCTCATACTTCACACCGTGGCCGATATTGGTCACGACACCAGCGATCAGGGTGATGAGGCTGGCGAAGAAGGTGTTCAGGACGAGGAAGAAAACAGTCTTGAGGCCGATGTTCTTCAGGCGGACGGAATTGCCCAGATTGGTGATGCTGGAAATAATGCTGAAGATCAGCAGCGGGATGACCACAGCCGAAACGACGTGGGCGTAGATGGTACCCACAGCGGCGACATAGGTGTGGTGGCCCTTGAACACGAGGCCCACAATGAGGCCGAGGCCCACAGCCAGAATGGTGCGCACGCCGAAGTCAACGTGCTTTTTCTTGTGCAGGTAGTACAGCAGGGCAAAAAATACGGCAGTCAGGGCCAGTGCGGCCAGATCCAGAATTTCTACAGACATAAAACGGATTCTCCTTTATTTTTGAGTATGATGTCGTTTTTGTCTGTCAACACATTCGCTCTCTCATGATGTTCCTCCCATTTGGCACAAACCTACTTTGTATGTATGTTTGTTCGGTTGCTGTGGAGTATACTACATACAAACCCTGTTGTCAAGTAAATTATGAAAAAATTTTGAATTTCACGTCGGAACGATATTCTCATTCGCTTACTCTTTCTTGTATGCGGCTTGACTTTTCATCTCAAACTGCATATAATAGAGTTGCAAACGAAAACAATGGTGTTCATTTGTATCACCAAGAGCAACAGGAAAACCCCTACGGTACCGTTCATACCGAAGGGGTTTTCTGCTCGCTAGGGGTTAGTGCTTGCCGGCCTTGAACTGTTCATCAAGCCACTTGCAAATGCAATGAGCTACCACATTTGCTGCGACGGACAGCGCAAACGAAAGCATTGTATTCATTTATATCACCTCCTCCCCCATTTTATGGAGTCGGATGGCCGACATCTACAGAATACCACAAGTTTCGCCATTTCGCAATGGATCCAATATGCCAAAAGAGCCGCTGTGCATACGCACAGCGGCTCTTTCTATCTTTCGATATTTTATTTTGCGTACTCGACGGCACGGCTCTCGCGGATGACATTGACCTTGATCTGGCCGGGGTAATCCAGCGTATCCTCGATCTTCTTTGCGATGGAGCGGGCCAGCAGGATGACCTGATCGTCGCTGATGACGTCGGGCTTGACCATGATGCGCACTTCGCGGCCAGCCTGCACGGCGAATGCCTGCTCGACGCCCTCAAAGCTGGAAGAGATCTCCTCCAGATTCTCCAGACGCTTCACATAGCTCTCGACATTCTCGCGGCGGGCGCCCGGACGGGCAGCGCTGATGGCGTCGCAGGCCTGAATGATGAAGGCCAGCGGAGTCTTGGGCTCCACATCGCCGTGATGGGCCTCGATAGCGTGGATGACCTGGGTGTTTTCCTTGTACTTGCGGCAGATGTCCACACCGATCTGGACATGGCTGCCCTCGATCTCATGGTCAAGAGCCTTGCCGATGTCATGCAGCAGACCGGCACGGCGTGCCAGCGTGACGTTCACACCCATCTCGCCTGCCAGCAGGCCAGCCAGCCAGGCCACTTCCATGCTGTGGGTCAGAGCGTTCTGGCCAAAGCTGGTGCGGTACTTCAGGCGGCCGATGAGCTTGATGAGGTCGGGGTGCAGGCCGTGGATGCCCAGCTCCATAACAGCGCGCTCGCCCTCCCGCTTCATCTGCAGTTCGAGGTCGTGGCGGCACTTTTCCACCGTTTCCTCAATGCGGGCGGGGTGGATGCGGCCATCGCCGATAAGGCGCTCCAGCGTCATGCGGGCCACCTCGCGGCGGGTCTGGTCGAAGGAGGACAGGGTAATGGCCTCCGGGGTATCATCAATGATAAGGTCAACGCCGGTGGCCGTCTCAAGGGCGCGGATATTGCGGCCCTCACGGCCGATGATGCGGCCCTTCATCTCGTCGCTGGGCAGCGGGACGACGCTGACGGTGGTCTCGCTGCAGTGGTCAGCAGCACAGCGGCTGATGGCCTGGCCGATGAGGTTGCGGGCGATGCCGTCGCAGTTCTCCTTCAAATCGGTCTCGTAGGCGGCGACGCGGATGGCCTTCTCGTGGGTCAGCTCCTCGTCCACCTTGTGCAACAGCACTTCGCGGGCGTCCTCCTGGCTCAGGCCGGCCAGCGTTTCCAGACGCTCCATCTCCTTGGCGCGCAGGGCATCGACCTCGGCCAGATGGGCCTCGGCCTCCTCGTGCTTCTTTTTCAGCTCTTCCTCGCGCTTTTCCAGAGCCTCGGTCTTGCGGTCGAGGGCAGTTTCCTTCTGGTCGATGCGGTTCTCCTGGCGGCTGATCTCCGCACGGCGCTGCTTGATCTCTTTATCGGCCTCTGCCTTCTGGGCATCGACCTCGGCTTTCAGGCGGAAAGCCTCATCCTTTGCTTCCAGAATAGCTTCCTTGCGCTTCTGGTCGGCGGTCTTGATCGCTTCGTTCACCAGCCGGGTAGCCTCGGCCTCGGCGCTGCCGATCTGGGCTTCGGCAGTCTTTTTACGGTTGTTGTAACCAATAAAATAGCCCGCAGCCACGCCGACAACAGCAACGATCAAGGCCACGATCACTCCGATCGCGGTCATTGCGTTCACTCTCCTTTGTTTCAATTCAATGCAAAATTAAAAGCAGGAGACGCTGCGCAGCAGGACACGGGCAATGATATAGAAAGAGCTTTCAATGCAAAAAGTGACACCAAAACCATACGCACCACCCAAAACCGGCGGCACGGGCAAAAGCATACGGCTTTTCTCTTTACGGTTCCATTTTATATCAAACAGGCACGCTATGCCTGAAACGGGTACAGGGTCACACAGAAGCCTGCGTACAGCGTCTTTGATTCCATACTACTAAATATAGTACGAAACATTTGCCCGCTTGTCAAGAGGAAAACCCTGCCCGCAGAACATTTTGTGCAGAAAAACAAAAATAAGATGGCTGCGGCAGGCACCCCCTCAGTCATCGCTGCGCGATGACTGAGGGGGTGCTCTCCTTCAAACCAAAAAGGCTGCCCCGGAGAACGGAGCAGCCCTTCTGGTTTATGATGAAAAGAAGAAAATGAAGGAGAATAGCTTATTATTTGGCGGCTTTTTCGCCCTCCGGGAAGATGATCTTATTCACAAAGAAGAAGATCACCATGGAGATGCCGCCGTTGAGCACGGTGGTGCCGATGTTGTAGATGAAGTCCGGTACCAGCAGGCCTGCCACCGCCACCCAGATGCAGTTGATGGAGTTGACGATGCAGGTGATGATGCAGAAGGCCAGCACATACCAGCCGATCTGCTTTGCCAGATTGCCCTTGCTGCGGAACACAAAATTGCGCTGGATGGGGAAGTTGATGCACTCGCCGATGACCATGGCGATCATGTAGGCGCAAAAGTAGGGCAGACCACCGTGGGCGGCATCGTAGCCGAGGATGTTCCACTTGAAGGTCTCGCCGAACAGGGTGATGTCGATGCCCGGCCAGCCGAAATCCACCACCGGCAGGCTTGCAAAGGCCTTGGGCAGAAATTGCAGCAGCAGGTACTTGAACACCGTGATGAGGTTGGACACGATGACGAACAGGCCGCCCTCGCGCACCCACTTGGCAGCGGCGGGGTGCTTTGCCGCGAAGTTATTCCAGAAATTCATAGCCTGCTTCCTTTCAGCTGTTTTTCAAGCGCTCTTCCATGCGGCTGTTCAGCACGAGGTTCTTCACGGCCTCCACGATCACCCGCACAAGGCCGATGATCCAGAAGCCCTGCAGCTCCATCACGATGCCGTCCACCATGCCCATGCTGATGGCGCCGTTGGTCATTTTGGCCAGCGCCCGCAGAGGCATATTGTACTGGAACAGGATGTTCAGGTCGGGCTTGCCTTTTTTGATGCTGCGGCGCAGCAGGGCACCCAGCACGGCAGCCGCCAGCCAGCCGATGGGGCTGCGTCCGTGTCCCATCTCGCCCAGCGTCATGTTGCGGTCGATGTGCACCTTGTTCTCCGGGATAGCATGCCCCAGCAGCGCCTCAAATTCCGCGTCCGGCACCTTCTGCACCTGCGCAGTGCGGTAATGCTCCAGATTTTTGCCCGCGTAGGGGTCGGGTGCGCCGGTGCCCGCCACCGTAACGGCGGCAGTCAGACGGATATCGGCGCTGGAAGCGCCCACCAGCAGCTGATAGCTGCCGCCCTCCACCTCCCAGCGGTCGGTCTTGACGTTCCAGTAGCGGAACGCCTTATCGTCCAGCGGGATGGTGACGGTCTTGCTCTCTCCGGCTTCCAGCTGCACCTTGGTAAAGCCCTTCAGCTCCTTGACGGGGCGGAAAACTTTTGCATCCGGCTTTGCCACATACAGCTGCACCACCTCGGCACCTGCACAGCTGCCGGTGTTGGTGACAGTCAGGGTCACGCCGGTTTCGTCTGCTTTCAGGTCACTGTACGCAAAGCTGGTGTAGCTCAGGCCGTAGCCGAAGGGGAAGGCGGTGGGCACACCGGCGGTGTCGTAGTAGCGGTAGCCCACATACAGACCCTCGCGGTACTCCACAGTGGGGCCGTCGCCGCCGAAATGCGCTTTTGCGGGGGTGTCGGCGTAGCTGCGCGCCCAAGTCTCAGCCAGCTTACCGCAGGGGTTCTGCGCGCCGGTGAGCACCTCGACCAGTGCGCCCGCACCGGCCTGACCGCCCAGACAGCCGTAGACCAGCGCCTTGCAGTCCTTGACCCAATCGCTTTCCAGCGAGGAGCCTGCACTCAGCAGCACCACCACGTTGGGGTTTGCCGCCGCCACAGCGGCCAGCAGTTCCAGCTGGTTTTCTGCCAGCTTCATGTCGGCGCGGTCGATGCCCTCGCTCTCCTTGATCTCGTCCAGACCCATGCACAGCAGCACCACATTGGCGTTCTTTGCCAGCAGCACCGCCTCGGCCTTCAGTGCCTCGTCGGGCTTGCCCTGCCGGTCAAAGCCCTTGGCGTAGCCGACGCTGTTCAGGCCGCTCTCGGCAAGGCAGTCCAAGAAGGAATCCACCTTGATGGAGTTGACGGCGCTGGAACCTGCCCCCTGATAGCGGGGCGTCTGGGCAAAGTCGCCGATGACCGCCACCTTCTCCCCCTTTGCAAGGGGCAGCAGGCTGTTTTCATTTTTCAGCAGCACGATGCTCTGGGCAGCAGCCCGGCGTGCCAGTGCGTGGTGGGCGTCGGCATCGAACTTGCCGGGTGCGGCGTCCACCGCCGCCTTGGTGGTGAACACCAGCTCCAGCAGTTCCTCCAGCCGGGCGTCCACGTCCGCTTCGGTGATCTTGCCGGTCTGCACCGCCTTCATCAGCTCCCGGATGGCGTCCCCGCCGGGGGCGGGCATTTCCAGCGTAGAACCGTTCTTTACGCCCAAGGCGTGGTCGTTGCTGCCGCCCCAGTCGGTGACCACTGCGCCGTCAAAGCCCCAGTCCTTGCGCAGGATATCCATGAGCAGGTGGGCGTTCTCGTTGGCGTAGGTGCCGTTGACAAGGTTATAGGCGGACATGATGGTCTTGGGCTGCGCCTCTTTTACCACCATCTCGAAGCCGGTCAGGTAAATTTCCCGCAGGGTGCGCTCGTCCACGATGGAATCCGAGGCCATGCGGCGCAGCTCCTGACTGTTCACGGCAAAGTGCTTGGGGCAGGCGGCAATGCCGTTTTTCTGGATGCCGCGGACGTAGGCCGCCGCCATCTTACCGGCAAGGTAGGGATCCTCCGAGAAATACTCGAAGTTGCGGCCGCACAGGGGGCTGCGCTTGATGTTCAGGCCGGGGCCCAGCAGCACCGACACGCCCTGTGCCGCTGCTTCCTCGCCCATGGCTGCGCCCACAGCTTCGCCCAGCGCGGGGTCCCAGCTGTTGGCAACGGTGGCCGAGGTGGGGAAGCAGGTGGCGGGCACACTGGGGTTCAGACCCAGATGGTCGGCGGCACCCGCCTGCTTGCGCACGCCGTTGGGGCCGTCCGACAGGGTAATGGCCGGGATGCCCTTGCCCGGCAGCGCCCGGGTGGTGAACACCGTGCCGCCGCTCAGCAGGGCGCATTTTTGTTCCAGATCCAAGCTGTTGATGATATCTGTGTGTTTCATGGGTCTCTCCTGACAATCAAAAAAGGGGGCGGGCGTATGCCCGCCGCCCCTTCTGTTCCTATGTGTTGATCAGACGGTTTTTACGTCCTCTTTCTTTTTACGGAAGCGGAGGATCGTCAGAACGACCAGAACTGCGATCAGACCGCCGCAGACACCATCCACTGCGTAGATGACCTTCTGGTAAGGCTCAACCTTTGCCAGATAGCGGCTGCCCGGCATACCGCCGTTCATCGTTTTGGAGTTTGCAATGGTGTACAGGATGTTATGGATTGCTTCACGACCGTAGTGGTAGTCTGCAACGTCATCCTTGTTAAAGGTGTACCGTGCGCCGGTGGGCAGGTTCGTCAGCTTTCCGTCTGCACCAGCCCGAATCATCTGACCCGCATCCATGAACACGCCGGTATTTGCATTATCGGTGATAATGAAGCCGTGGAAGCCCCACTCGTTGCGCAGCAGGCCGGTGATCATGTTGTAGTTGCCGCCGGCCCAGGTATAGCCAACGCGGTTGAAGGAGGTCATGATGCCGGTGACGGACGGGATCTCGGTGGTGGCATTGCTGTAAGTGCCGTCGCCGTTGTCCTTTGCATAGTTCATCTCGACCTTATCAGACTTGACGCACATCTCAAAGGGCTTGAGGTAGATCTCGCGGGCCGCCTGCTCGTTCAGGAAGGTCGCAATGCTGTACTGGCCTTCACGGTCGCCGCGGTGGTCCTCCTGATCGTTGATGGCGTAATGCTTGACAAAGACATACATACCGCGGGAGGCGACACCCTCACACTCGAGGGAAGCAATGTGACCGCCGATGAACGGATCCTCGGAGTAATACTCGCTGTTGCGGCCGGAGAATGCAGTGCGGTGCATGTTGACTGCCGGTGCATACCAGCCATCGACATCCAGATAGTAGGACTCGTCGCCAATGTTCTCGCCGTAGTGAGTGGCCAGATCATCGTTGTAGGTCTGTGCCAGAACGATCACGCCGCAGTGCGTGATGTTGCCCTTGAAGTAGAGGTTGCCGCTTGCATCAAAGCCGTAGTTGATCAGGCCGGTGGCAGTGTCGCGGTCGGTCGTGGAGGGCTTATCCACCGACTTGATGGCAGCCGTGCCATAGCCGGACTGCGTGATCAGGGTCTGATAATCGCTGGGGGTCAGCTGGTCGAGCAGTGCGTCCCACTTTTCATCATCGTAATCCAGACCGCGCATATCGATCAGACCCAGACCGTTGTCCTTGCCGTAAACGATCTCATCGGTCAGGGTGGAGAAGTCGGTGGGGTTCAGGGAATCAAAAGAATCCAGCTTTGCAAGGTCCTCCTTGCTGATCGTCTTGCGGTAGGTATAGGATGCAGCCTTGCCGCTGGCATCGGTACCATTGATGGGGTTGCCCCAGGTGCTGATCTGGTCGCTGACCTCGCCGTCAACGGTCGGCCAGGTGCCAGTCCAGTCACTGCGGGAGAGATACTGCAGCCCGCCGTTTGCATGATCCAGCTGGTTGGTGACCTCCACGCCGGTGGTGGTGTCGTTCTTATAGGTCGTGGTATCCACGGTGCCGTTGGCCGGGGTGTAGATTTCAACAAAAGCAGTGTCGCCATCCGCGGTCATACCGTCTGCCACGCTCTTTCCCTTGGCAGAGAGGATGTTGTTGACCGCTTCGTGTGCGTTTTTAGCCGCAGTGATATAGTAATCACCTGCGTCCAGAATGTAGGTCTTGGCATTGACGTAGTCGTAGGACTTCAGCTGTTCCTGGTCGAAGGTGACCGTCACGGTCTCGCTTGCACCGGGAGCCAGCTCCGAGGTCTTGGCGTAACCGACCAGTTCAACGGCAGCCTTTTCCACCTTGTTGGCCTTGTCATAATCGGTGTAAGGGCTCTGTGCGTAGACTTCCACAACGTCCTTGCCTGCAACAGAACCGGTGTTGGTGACCTTGACCGTCACGGTGCAGGTATCGCCATCCCAGCTGGTGTTGTAATCCGACCAGTCAAAGGTGGTGTAGGACAGGCCGTAGCCGAAGGGGTACATCACAGCATCGTCGTAGTTGTAATCGCCCGCATTGCCCTGACCGAGGACTTTATCCTCGTAACGGGTCTCGTAGTAGCGGTAGCCAACATAGATGCCCTCTTTGTAGCTGACGTAGTTGTACTTGGTGAGGTTGCCATTCTCATCGTAGTAGGCAAAGTCGCCGAAGTTCTGCGCCGCCGGGCTGTTCATGGCATCCACTTCATAGGTATCCACGGTGCGGCCGGAAGGATTGACCTTGCCGGAGAAGATCTCAGCCAGAGAGCACAGGCCGTAGTCGCCCATGGCAGGAGCCGAGATGACCGTGTGGATGCTGGGATAATCCTCCACCCAGCTCAGATCGACCGCTGCACTGGAGTTGAGCAGCAGCACGACATCGTCAAAGTTGTCGTTCAGATACTGCAGGATCTCCAGTTCCGTAGAATCCGGCTCCAGATAAGTCTTGGTCTTGTCCTCTTCCACATCGGTGTGGTTGTACATGGAGCGGGGCATATCACGGCCTTCGCCCGCCACACGGCTGAACACAAAAACAGGAACCGTATTCTTCATGGAATCGGTCAGACCCGGCTCTGCTTTCATAACAGACAAGGGGCATTCGTTGATGGAAAAGTCCTCGTCATCACCGTAGGAAACGGAACCAACGCCCAGACCGTAATCCTTGCCGTTGCCTTCGGAATAGAATTTCCAGAGGTCCTCGTTGACACCGAACCCGGCATCTTCAAAGGCCGTTTTCATATCGACTTTGTTGCCGCCGATGTAGCTGACTGCCGAATGGCTGACAAAACTGAAGGTGGTATCCGTGCTGTACGGCATTCTGCCTTCATCGTTCTTCAGCAGGACGATGCCCTCTGCTGCAATCTGCTTGTTCAGGGCGATCTCATCCTCAACCAGCGCATCCTCTGTGTCAAAGCCGGGCTTGCCGTATTCCATATTAATGCCTTCGGTCTTTGCCTTGCTGTTGTCGATGCCTCCGCTCTTCAGGCCCAAAATGCTCTGCACGCTGCTGGCGTTGGGCGGGATCAGCACATTGGCCGCAACTATACCGCCCGCCAATGCGACACACAACACACCCGAAACGGCAGTTTTGATGATCTTGCCCATCATCTTACCGTCCTTCTTTTTCTGTGCCATAACTGTTAACTCCTTCTCTTTTGTGTACACGACCCGGTTCATGGCTGTTCTCAGGAGTGCGTCCACTCCTTTGCTTGATGTCATTTTATCATATAAACCGCAAAACGAACCGTTCGCCGCACAATCTGTCGTTTTGGATGCATAATTTGCAGAAGTTACAATAATGTTTCAATTTTTATTGTGCTAATACACAAATATTGCAACATTGTATTTGTGCACCCTGCCAGACAACAAAAAAAACGGCAGGGGATACCTGCCGTAAAAATATTATTGCTTTTGGGGCAGCGGAAATAAGATCCGCAGGGTGCACCAGTTGTTTTCCCAGTGCATCGTCATGCTGCCGCCGTGCTGCCCGACGGTGGTGCGGACGCTTTTCAGGTCCGACCCCTGCTGCGGCAGACCGTCCGCATCCAGTGCCGGGGCGGCCTCTGTATAATGCTCGAACCGCAGCATGGCAAAGCCACCCTGACTGTACACCGCCACCTTGATGAGCCGCTTTTCGGGGTCCGGCTCGGCGCGCACGGCGGCAATGGCGTTGTCCAGCGCCACGCCCACAATGGTGCACAGCTCCCGGATGGTGAGAAAACCCAGCATCCTGCCGTCTGCTACACTGGTGATGGTGATATTCTCCTGCTGGCATTCCATGGTCTTGGCGGTGAGCAGGGTATCCAGCACCGGGTTGCCGGTCTTGTTCTCGGCCTCGTACTGGCGGATGTTCTGCTCCATGGCGGCAATGGCGGCGTTCTGCTTGGTCTGGTCCTGCTCCTCCCGGATGCGGGCAAGCTGGACTTTCAGTTCATGGTACCGCCGGTTGATGAGGTTGATGCCCTCCTTGCTGCGCTTGTACTGCTCGTACTGGCGGTGCAGTACCTCGTCCATGGCGGCAAGCTCGCTGTGCAAAGCGTTCTCCTGCAGCTGCTCGTGCTGCACGGTCAGGATCAACACGCCGGAAAAATCCACCAGTGTGCGGATGGAAAAAATGCTCATGTTGATCTCGCTGCCCGGCAAAAAGCCCAGATTGCTCACCGCAAAGGCAGTCAGCGCCAGCATGACCGCCGTCAGGGCGGCGCTGCCGCCGATCTGTAAGTGCCCGGCGGGCTGGGGACGGCGGTGCTGCAGATAGCACATAATGCCGAACAGCGCCCCATACACCAGCGCCAGCAGCAGCAAAGACAGCGGCTCCCATGGGCCGCGGGCGGGCCAGAGGGCGCAGTGCAGCTGCCACTCCACGCTGGCGGCAAGCTCTGCCAGAATAAACGCCCGTGCGCAGTGATACCCGGCTTCCAGCAGAGTGATGCTCCACACACCCCATAAATATAAGTAAGACAGCCCGATGGCCGTTACCATGCAGGGGATCCAGAGCCCGCCGGGCACATTGCCCGTCAGCCCCAGAAAGGCCGACAGCACCGCCGCCCACAGCAGGGTGATGCCCCCGGTGACCGCTCTGGAAAAGCGGGGCGCAAGCGCCGGGGTGAACAGCAGCACCGCCAGACACTCGGCAAGGGCGGTGTACAGCCGGGGGATATCCGGCAGCGCGGTCATGAGCCCTCACCTCCGATGTAGTCGGTCAGTGCGGCAAGAAAGCCCTTGCGCTTGGGGCGGCTGACCTGCAGCTCGCAGGGGCCCACCTGCACGGTGCTCTGCCGCAGCTCCCGCACCTGTGCCAGATTGACAAGGTAGCCGCTGTTGCAGCGGGCAAAGGGGCAGTCTGCCAGCTTTTCCTCAAAGGCCTTGAGGGCGCCGGGGGCGGAAAAATCGCCCTCGTCGGTATAAAAATGCACCCGGTGCCCCTCGCTTTCCAGATAATAGATGCTTGCGGTGTCCAGCCGCCGCAGCCCGCCCTCCACCGGCACGGTCAGGTAGTGCTTTGCCCGCTTTTCCAGCCGGGCAACCGCCTTGAGCAGCTGCTGCGAAAAGGCAAAGTAGGGCACCGGCTTCAGCACATAGTCCAGCGCTCCCACCGCGTAGCCCCGGATGGCATACTGCGCCATATTGGTGATGAAGATCAGGATGACGTCTGCATCCATCTGCCGGATGCGCTCTGCCGTGGTCATGCCGTCCAGATGCTTCATCTCCACATCCAGAAAAATAATGTCGTAGACCGCGCGGTAATCCTCCAGAATATCCACGCCGTCCGCAAAGACTGTCACTTCAAACTCTGTCCCGTACTGCCGGGTATACCGCCGGACATACTCCTGCAATACCCCCTGCACCTCCGCGTCGTCCTCTACGATCGCCACCCGGATCATGGCCGCACCTCCCTTACCACACCTTTGTGGAACTGTTACGGCTCTATTATAGCGCAATCCCGTCCGGTTTGCCAAGGGGCACTCCGCAACAAAGGGCAGGGCAGCCCACAGCTGACCACCGTGGACGTCAACCCCTACCAGCTGGGCATGGAAGCCGCCAGCCAGACCATCAACCACATCGAGAACCCGAACCTTCTGGCCACAAAGATCATCGTGCCGCACAAGCTCATCCCCCGGGAGAGCTGCTGCCCGCCGGAGGAGCGGCACTAAGCAAGTGCTTTTTCAGCAATACAGTGTCCGCTCCCGGGAGCTGCCGCGCAGCGCCTGCTATCCTGCCCCCAGAGTAGACAGCGTAAAAAGCGCTGCATCCTCCGGGGGTATTTTTATGCTCCAAAAGGCACAAAAGAATGCCCGCCCACCTGTGGAAAACCACGGTGGGCGGGCATTTTATGGTTTATCGTTTGTGCCGCTGTAAAAGCATTCAGAGGGCGGCGGTCTGGGGTACCAGCCGGAAGAGCATTACAGGAAGCGCGCTGTTTGCAAAATCCAGCGTAAGGATGATCGTTCCGCGCTCTGTTTCAAAAGGCAGCTCGGTCTGCGTGCCGTCCGGGGCAATGCGCACAAGCTTTTTGCCTTCCAGCAGTCCGGCGGGCAGCGCGAGCCTTACCCGACCGGTGGGCTGCGTCAGGCTGCCGGCAGTCTCAAATGCCACACTCAGGTATTCCCCGTTCGTCCGTGCGGTCACATCCTCCGCAGAAAGGCTGCCGCTGAGCGGCCATGCCGTTGCGGCATCGATCTTTTCCAGCTGCGCGGCGTTTTCTGCCTGCCCGCACACGGGGCAGAAGGTCAGCGTTTCGCCTTCCGCAGTGCGGAAAGTAAACTTCCGGCAATCGGTACTGCCGGTGTGCACGCAGCCCTGCCGCAGACAATCGGCGCTCTGAGCGCCGGTTCCGTTCGGGGACCATGCACCGAACTGGTGTCCCAGCTTATCGGTCGGGTCTGCGGTGTAGCTGTCTTTGCAGCGGGAGCAGGTAAAAACAGTATAGCCGTCTGTTTCACAGGTAGGCTCTACGGTAACAGCCTGATAATCATGGTTCAGCGCGGGCTGCTCCGCATAGGTGGTATAGTTGCAACGGGAACAGGTTTCGTAAGTGTTCCAGCCCTTTTCCGTACAGGTGGGGGCTTTTGCTGCGTGCTGCACCAGAGCATGGTTCAGTGCGGGCAGCTCCGCATAGGTGGTATGGTCGCAGCGGGAGCAGGTTTTGTAAGCGTTCCAGCCGATTTCCGTACAGGTAGGGGCTTGCGCGTCGTGATTCACCAGATCATGATTCAGTGCGGGGATTTCTTGATAAGTGGTATAGTTGCAGCCCAAGCGGGAACAGGTGTCGTAAGCATCCCAGCCGGGTTCCGTACAGGTGGGGGCTTTTGCTGCGTGCTGCTCCAGAGCATGGTTCAGCGCGGGCAGCTCCGCATAGGTGGTATAGTCGCAGCGGGAACAGGTTTCGTAAGCATCCCAGCCGATTTCCGTACAGCTGGGGGCTTTTGCATCGTGATGCACCAAATCATGATTATTTGGGTCTTTTTCGCCGTATTCCGCGCCGCATTTTTCGCAGGTTTTGCCTTTGGTGCAGGTGGGCGTTTCGGTACCGCCGGTATGTACCTGTAAATACGAAACATTGCCATCGTTGTGGCAGTTCTGGCATTCAGTTACATAAACCCTATGACTGTTCGAATCATATTTTCTGTATCCGAGGATCTCACGTGTCTCCGTACTCCCACAGCGGGCGCAGCGCCTCTGGACTGTTTCTGCCGCTTTAACGTTTAACACGGTCCCCGGTATCAGGCACACCATTGCCAGCACCGTCAAACACCGGATCAGCCATTTTTTCATGTTACTCCCTCCTTGTCATCAAACCTTGTTATCCTTTCAGATCAAACTGCACGGACAGCGATGCAAGCACGGCATCTACCACCTTCCGCGCCTCGGCAAGCATATCGATCTCCGCCACAAAAGCGATGACCTGCTCGCGCTCCTGCGCGGGGACCTGCAGCGCACTCAGGCTCATGCTCAGATAGCGCCGTATTTTGCGCTCCAGCGTAAAGTAGGGGTCGCACCGCCGTGCCATGTAGCCGCGCATCATGCCAGCCGTGCCCAGCTCCATCTCGTAGAAATCACACTCGGCACACCCGGGCAGATACGCGCTGAACGCCGCCTGCAGCTCTGCCGTGGTACTGCGGTGGATGATCTCCGCCGTGGCGGGGAAGGTGTACGCTTCCACATAGATATCCCGCAGGTTCTCGCTCAGCTCGCTCAGCGCCAGCTGCAAAGCCGTTTCCACCGCGTAGAGGTACACCGGCGAGGGGGCGTTTGCCGCCAGCGGCCTTACCGCGCCGAACTGCCTGCTGAACATCATGCCGATCAGCTCGGTCAGCACGCCGTCCTTGGTGCGGAAAATATTCTGGAACGACCCGGCGGAAACATCTGCTTCCTTTAAAATTTCTGCAACCTTGGTGTTCGTGTAGCCTTTTTCCAGAAAAAGCCGGACACAGGCGGTCAATATCCGCCGTTTTGCTTCTTTGCTGTCGTATCTGCGCGCCATTGGGAATCATCCTTTTCTATGATTGGTTTCTGACCCAATTATATATTGATTTGAGAATTGCGTCAAGTAAACTTTTAAGGGCATATTTTGGGCAGTTTGACGAGGGAGAGCTTTCTGCGGGTGCGCATCCGGGCAAAACAAAGCGCAATGGACATTGCTGTTATCCGCTGCCGCAGCCAGACAGTTCGCGGCAGCAAAAAAGAGGCCACCGATCGGGGTGACCTCTTTTCAGCGTATTTTCAGCGTAAATCCCGCAGCAGGCGAACCCACCATCTCCATGACGGCTCTTTTGGAGTTGCTCTTTGCGTAAGATTGCAAGATAAATCTTATTTCTGACAGAAAGAGCCGAACCCGTGCAACGAGTCCGGCCCTTTCTGTGCTTTGGTTGGATCTTGAGCAAAGTTATGGTAAATGAAGAAGTTGGCTTTGGGAGTTTACAGCAGGCTCAGTGCTTCCTCGTCTGCCACAAGGATGCAGTCCGGATGCAGCTGCAGGATGCTGCCGGGGCAGGCAGGGGTCACAGGGCCGGTCACGGCGTCCTTGACGGCCTGTGCCTTGGCTTTACCGTTGGCTACCACCAGCACCTTGCGTGCCTGCATGATGGTCTTGATGCCCATGGTGTATGCCTGTTTGGGGACAAGGTTCTCGTTGCCGTCAAAGAAGCGCTTGTTGGCTTCGATGGTAGTGGGCGCAAGGTCGATGCAGTGGGTCTCCAGCTCAAAGGCTTCGCCCGGCTCATTGAAGCCGATATGACCATTGGGGCCGATGCCCAGCAGCTGCAGGTCGATGCCGCCCAGCTTGTGGATGATACCGTTGCTGTCTCTTATACACATCTCCGAGCCCACGAGACATGC
>ENA-OYZX01000228-OYZX01000228.1-human-gut-metagenome-genome-assembly--contig:-NODE-228-length-30516-cov-4.997374_pt1 | contig 30516 bp, 27 predicted proteins | sample MGYA00243296_ERZ653489 | MGnify/ENA primary metagenome ERZ653489 (study PRJEB26926, sample SAMN06165098) | human gut metagenome | biome: ENVO:00009003; feature: ENVO:2100002; material: ENVO:00002003... | reverse complement strand
GGATAAACGCTGAAGGCATCTAAGCGTGAAGCCCCCCTCAAGATGAGATATCCCTGCTTAGGCAGTAAGACCCCTTGTAGACGACAAGGTAGATAGGTTGGAGGTGGAAGAGCGGCAACGCTTGCAGCTGACCAATACTAATAGGTCGAGGGCTTGACCAGAAATGGTTCAGGTTAAAATATCTGATAGTTTAATGTGTGGTTTTGAAGGAACAGGAATTTTAACCGTAGCCGATGTGCTGCGGTTTTTTTGATTGAAAGATAATGAACATAGGAAGGAAGCCGGATATACTATGAGGCTTTCAGATTTAAAGGGAAGTGGCGGTAATGTCTGTAAGTTTATTTAAAAAAAGGAAAAAATAAACTATCAATTCATTAACGTTTGTGATACAATATAGGAAAATAGTACAGAAATGTTATGACAAAAGAAATTATAGCTTGGAGGTTATTTATGGATACTAATATTTTACTTGAGAATGGAACGAATGAACTTGAAGTTCTTGAGTTCGTCATCGGCAATAATCACTATGGAATCAATGTGGCTAAGGTGAAGGAGATTGTTAATTTTCAGAAGGTCACACCGGTACCTAACGCCCATCCTTCTGTAGAAGGTATTTTTATGCCAAGAGATACAATGATAACAGTTGTGAAGCTTGCTAATGTGCTCCATCTGCCGGATTCAGACGATCCTAAGAATGATATGTTAATCAACACTAATTTCAATAAGCTTAATGTAGCCTTCCATGTACATAAGATTGTTGGTATTCATCGTGTGTCATGGGCAGACATCATTACGCCCGATGCGACAATCAATTCAGCGGAATCAGGAATAGCTACAGGTATCATAAAGGTTGAGGGAAGACTTATAATTATTCTTGATTTTGAGAGAATTGTATCCGATATAAGTCCTGAGACCGGTCTTAAGGTTTCTGATATTTCCAGACTGGGAACAAGAGATAGAAATAATTCCCCTATTGTACTGGCAGAGGACTCTATGCTTCTTATGAAGCTTATCACAGATTCGCTTGAGAAGGCAGGATACACTAATCTCATTAAGTGTGTGAATGGACAGGAAGCATGGAATTACCTGCAGAATATTAAGAAAAAGTCCGGTGGAGATGTAACTAAGTATGTTAAATGCATAGTTACGGATATTGAGATGCCGATTATGGATGGACATAGACTTACGAAGCTTGTAAAGACTGATAATGAGCTTAAGGATATCCCTGTTATCATTTTCTCGTCCCTTATCAATGAGGAGATGAGACGTAAGGGTGAGCAGCTCGGTGCAGATATGCAGCTCTCCAAGCCGGAAATAGGCTCCCTTGTGGAAGCTATCGATAAGCTCATATTGAAATAGAAGAAAGTGAATTGAAAAAGTTTAGCTTAAGAGCCGCCAGAGTGATTATGCGGCTCTTTATTTATTTCTTGTGAAAAAAAACATAGCATGATATAATGAGTGCAAGCATGAAAAACGAATTTATTCGTTCTGCAGATGAAGGTATTATTACTCAGTGATTTTATCATGGATAGTAGTCGTACCAATGATTTAGTTAAATCAATGATTTAGTCAAATGAAAACAGTTGAGGTGAAACAACGTGGCAGATAATAATGATGATCAGTACTTGGATGAATTGTTAAATTCTTTAAGAAGCAGTAACAGTGATGGGAATGAAGATTTAGATAATCAGGATAGCGAGGGCAATAAGAGCAGACAGTCAGATGCCGAAGACAATGAATCAGCAGAAGATGGCAGCAACGAAGAACAGGATGATTTCTTAAATGACATTTTCTCAGATAGTCATAATGACGTCGATAACCATAACGGCAATGCTGACCATGATGGCAGCGATGATATATTTGCTCTTGAAGAGAATGATAATGAAGAACCGCATGAGTCTGGGAATTCCATGGATGAGGAGAATGTAACTTCCCAGAACACTTCCCAGAACGATAATAATGATAACGACAGCCTTATGGATTTATTCAATCAGATTAATGGCGGCGATAACAGCGGAAGCAGTGATAGCTCTGGAGAAGAGCCTGATAAAAGATCTGATAATGCTGCGGACGATATATTGACACTCACTGATGATAATGAGGATGGGGCAGCAGCGAATACTTATGCAGGTGAGGAAGAGGAGAGACCGGATACCCTGAATAATGGAAGTGCAACCGATAATTCCGGACAACAGGATGTGAAGCCTTCAGGAGAAGAAAAAGCTGAGGCGCAAAGAAGTGCCAGAGCCAAGAAGGCAGAAGCAGCAAGGGAAGCTAAGGAGGCTAAGCTTGCGGCTGCTAAGGAGGCTAAGCTTGCGGCTGCTAAGGCGGCTAAGGAAGCCAAGGCGGAGGAAAAGGCAAGAAAGAAAGCAGAAAAGAAGGCTAAAAAGGAGCAGCTAAAAGCCGAGAAGGCTGCTGGAAAGAATAAGCAGGATGGCGAGGATGATTCCACAGACGGCATAGTACAGGATAATGTTTCTCTTATAGATGAGCTTTATAATGATTCAGATGCATTTGATAAATCATCAGATGAAAATGCTGATATCCCTGATTTAGATGAGGAACCTGAAGCACCTAAAAAGAAGAAAGAGAAAAAGAAAAAGGAGCCTAAGCCTAAGAAACCTAAAAAAGAAAAGGTTAAGAAGGAAAAGAAGGCACCGCAGCCGTCAGAACTGATTAAAGTGACCAAGGGTAATTATATTGGAATGTTAATTACCATAATAGTTATTGTTGGAATTGTATATTTTGGCACAAAATTTGTATCATATGGAATTAAGGTAAGCCAGGCAAAGGAATTTTTCACAAATGGAAAATATGATCAGGCATTCGACAGTATTTCAGGTGTTGAATTAAGAGCTTCGGACAAGAATACATATTATGCAATAAGGACGGTTGCCAGCGTATATGTAGATTATTGCTCGTATATGAGCTACAATAAGATAGGAATGAAGCTGGAAGCATTGGATTCCTTGATAAAGGGTCTGACTCACTATAATGAATATTATTCTGATGCTGAAAAGTATGAGGTGCTGGATCAGTATGATGCGGTTAAGGCTCAGATTTTATCAGAGCTTTCAAGATACGGAATATCCGAGGAGGATGCCATCTATTATGGAAGCTTGGAAAATGAATTGCAGTACAGAGAGATACTTATGGACATCGGAGGTATGACTGAGTGATAGCTATTATCGATTATGATAGCTATTACTTTTAACGATTGCCTATGAAATAGGGGCTCGAACGACGTTACATTCATAAAAATTATGTTTTACTAATTATTTACTAATTATGATGCCTTGAATGAATACAAGAGTACCAAATGGTGAATAACCAGGAGGTACTCTTTTATATTTTCTCCATTTATGAGGTAGATGGGATGGGTTATGTATGTGAACACTGCGGCAATAATTTGAAGTACTATGATAAAGTTTCAAGAATGGTTCGTACAAAGAATCGTAGAGTATCGACTATTGATGTAAAAAGGTACAAATGTTCATCTTGTAACTGTATCCATAGAAAACTTCCGAGTAATCTTCTGCCATACAAACAATACAGTACAGAAATTATATTTGGAGTTGTTAAGAATCTAATCACATGCGAAAGTGTAGATTATGAGGATTACCCTTGTGAGATGACTATGCTTAGGTGGCGAAAAGAATTCAGTATATCAGATTTATAGTTTAAAACGCTTAATTTACATATTCCTTTATGAGAGAATTATTTTATGGAGGTTATATGTTATGAAAACTAATGAAAAGCAGTTAGAAAGTAAAATACATTTTTATGAGGATATGTTGTTAAGATGTAGTGCAGACGAGTATAATAAAATCGAGATGTTTCGTAACGAGTTGCATAAAATGCGAATTCAATTGATGAAGGTAAGGAGAGAAGGGCGTTATTAACACGCTCTTTTTTTTGTTTGTGACTGTCTATCACTGAGGTTGTTTTTACATTAGGCATCGTATGCTTTAAAATACGATTCATAAAGGAGGTATTAAAATATGGCAACTACAATAAGACCGGAACTATCAGAAAAGAATCCTTACTGGATTGAGAAACATCGTTATTACGAATTGAAGCATTTTTGTTTACAATATCCAATATGGCAAAAACAATATTCGTTAATTAGCAATACCAGAAGTAACGAGGCTTATTCTCTAACACCCATAGCGAATCAGTCATTTTATGATTCAACCGGGGAAACGGCAGTTGATAGAACATACTATTCACTTAGAATACGCCATCAGGGGCAGAGGCAAAGGCGGTATACGCCAACAATTCTAAGTATTTGTCACTTCTCTCTAATGAGGAACTTGGAGGTACGGTAGAGGCTTATACATACCCTGATGAATTTAAGGAATGTGATGGCTCAAAGGAAGTATGTCCGGGAGTATTTATGAACCAGCAGGATCGTAAGAAGTTTGGCTTATCATATCAGACTATTCTTGGTAACGATGACGAGATGAATGATCATGGCTATAAGATTCATCTTATATACGGATGTCTTGCGTCACCATCAGCCAGGGAGCACAAATCAATCAATGAGAATATAGAGGCGATGAGTATGTCATGGGAGTTTGACACAACACCCGTCAAGACAAACATTGTTGTCGATGGAAAGGCAATCAAGCCTATATCCAGCATCGAGATTGACTCAACAAAGGTTGAGGCGTCAAAGCTTGCTAAGCTTGAGGAAATTCTTTACGGTAAGGATCCAACTACAACCGGCGGGTCAGATGGTGTAGAAGCCAGATTACCTTTACCAGATGAGGTATATAAGATACTCAGTGCAGAAGGATAACTGTTCTGAGGTAATATTTGCAGGAGGTTGTAATCAGTAAGGCTGGCGACCTCTTTTTTTTTTATTCGAAAGGAGATTGAACGCATGTTAGTAAAAACGATTACTTACACAGATTATAACGGTACAGAGCGTACCGAAAAGAATTATTTCAACTTAAATGAGTCTGAGATTTTTGAGATGCAAATGGGTACAGCTAATGGCTTGGTGGAGCTGCTCCAGGATGTTATAGCGGCTAAGGACGGGAAGAAGATAATGGAGATATTCAAGAATATTATTCTTACAGCTTATGGCGAGAAGACTCCTGATGGTCGCAGGCTTATGAAGTCTGAGGAGATTTCAAAGGCGTTCTCTGAGACGGAGGCATATAACAAGTTATTCATCGAGCTTGTAACGGATGCTAATGCTGCCTCGGCATTCGTAAATGCCATTATACCGCAGCGTGCAGAGGAACAGAGATTCCATGCAGTTCCGGCTCCAGATGCTCAGTAGCAGCAAGCAGATTATGTAGTATGAAAACGATAACGATTTCTGAAACAGAACTATGGGATGAGATTAATGAGTGCTTTATAAATGTAAAAGAAACTGTCTTGCATTTGGAGCATTCACTGGTCTCAATTTCAAAATGGGAAGAGGAATGGTGTAAGGAATTTATTTCCGATAAGCCAAAAACGTGGGAAGAAACCATAGATTATGTACGTTGTATGACACTGGATTTGGACATAGATGAAAACGTTTACAAGGCATTAACCAAAGCCAATATTTCCGAGATTCAGAATTATATAAATAAGCCAATGACAGCTACGAGGATTAAGAACAGTAAAAATCGGCGTCGCAGCGCAGAGGTCATTACGTCTGAATTGATTTATTATTGGATGATAAGTCTTGGAATACCGTTCGAATGTGAAAAATGGAATTTAAACCGACTTATCACACTAATACAGGTATGCAGTATAAAGAATACACCATCTAAGCCTATGAAGAAAGCGGATATTATGCGACAAAACAGTATGTTAAACGATGCCAGAAGAAAAAAATTTAATACAAAGGGGTGATTATCATGGCAAAATTTGTACCTAGACTTGTTGCTCCGTCAAAGAGTGACAAGCATTATTACTCAACCGACAATATTTTCTATGCCTGTGGATATGGAATGCCAAACTGCACAGCTTACGCGTGGGGACGATTATACGAGCTCACAGGTAAGAGGTATACAGGATTAACCGGGAATGCAGAAGATTTTATGGCATCGGCTTTGAGGATAGGGCTCAAAACAGGAAAAGAGCCCAAGCTTGGTGCAATAATTTGTTGGAGAGCCGGAGAAGCAGGGAACAGCTCTGATGGTGCCGGTCATGTAGGAGTTGTAGAGCAGATTAAGGACAATGGTGACATAGTAGTATCTGCTTCGGCTTGGAAAGGTGAGGAATTTTACCTAACGACTCTTACAAAAAGTTCCGGATATGTATATTCGCCATTAAGACCTCTACAGGGCTTCATATATTGTGGGATAGAGTTTGATGGCAAAAATAACAATGAAGTAAAGCCGGGACTTGCCGTGTATCTTGAAGCAGTGCAGGTTTTTAACTCCGAGACCGCATTAAGTGCATATGGAACACGTTCAGGTAAGTTTTATCTGTGGGATGGAACGATAAGGAACGGACGAATAAGGGTTACGAATGCTGTTAACAAAGTCGGTATTCCTGGAAAAGTTAGCTTCTGGGTTAACTTAGCGGACATTGGACTGGTTGCCGATACGGCTGATAAGAAGACTTTCAAAGCAGAAACAAAGTATGTGTTGTCGAATGCTGTAGTTTACAACTCGGAAGGCGGAAGCAGTATTGGCAGACGCTCCGGGATATATTACACATGGGATGATACAATCAGGAACGGACGAATAAGGATGACGAATAGTCCGGCGCGTGTCGGAGTACCAGGCTGTGTAAGTTTCTGGGTTGATGTAAGTTCATTATCATAGAAGAAATGAGGGGTGTATCGGTGAAAATTTCATTTAAGCAGAAGGGTGACTTTTCGAAGCTTACCAGTTATTTGATAAATGCAAAAAAAACTGTACACCTTGAAAACATTGACAGATTTGGTAAAGCAGGTGTCGAAGCCTTGGCATCTGCAACACCGGTCGATTCGGGAGTTACTGCCGCATCGTGGTATTACAAAATCATAAGGCAGCAGGGAAAAGTAATTATACGTTTTTTCAATTCCAACATTCAAAATGGAGTTCCAATAGCAATAATTTTACAATATGGACACGCAACTCGTAATGGGGGCTGGGTAGAAGGAAGAGATTATATCAATCCTGCTATTCAGCCTATTTTTGACCAGTTAACAAATGATGCATGGAGGGAGGTAACGCGAGTATGAGTAAACAGGTAATTGACGAAAAAGTTGTTGAAATGCAGTTTGACAACAGGCAGTTTGAGAAAAATGTGCAGACAACAATAGAATCTGTTGGAAGGTTGAAGTCAAGTCTGGATTTGACCGGAGCTTCTAAGGGATTAGAAGATATAAGTGCTGCCGCATCAAAGTGCGATATGTCCCCGTTGCATGATGCACTGGAAAATGTAAAGGTCAAATTTTCGGCACTTGAGATAATGGGAATAACTGCATTGCAAAACATTACCAATAGTGCGATTGATACCGGAAAGAAAATTGTGTCAGCATTTACAATTGACCCTGTAAAATCAGGATTTCAGGAATATGAAACACAGATAAATGCTGTGCAGACAATACTTGCTAATACATCATCAAAAGGGACAACCTTGGATCAGGTGAATAACGCATTAGACGAACTTAACCATTACGCAGATATGACCATTTACAATTTTACGGAAATGACCCGTAACATTGGTACTTTCACGGCTGCCGGTGTTGATCTTGATACGTCGGTAGCGGCAATCAAAGGTATTGCCAATCTTGCCGCTGTATCAGGTTCAACATCTCAACAGGCTAGTACGGCAATGTACCAGTTATCGCAGGCGTTGGCAGCCGGGACAGTAAAATTACAGGATTGGAACTCGGTTGTGAACGCCGGTATGGGTGGTCAGGTATTTCAGGACGCTCTTAAGGAAACTGCAAGAGTACATGGAATTGCCATTGATGAGATGATACAGGATGAAGGTTCATTCAGAGAGACTCTTAGTAAGGGCTGGCTTACATCGGATATCTTGACAGAAACATTATCTAAGTTCACGGGTGATTTAAACGAAGAACAGCTCAGAACAATGGGTTATACAGATGAGCAGATACAGTCAATAATCAAAATGGGAAAAACGGCAAATGATGCCGCAACCAAGGTTAAGACTTTCACCCAGCTGTTTGACACTTTAAAGGAGGCAGCACAGTCCGGATGGACACAGAGCTGGGAGACAATAGTCGGTGACTTCGAGGAAGCCAAGGAATTACTTACAGAAATAAGCGATATTTTCAGTGGTTTGATTAATGCTTCATCGGATTCAAGGAATAAAGTTCTTCAGGACTGGAAAGATCTTGGCGGACGAACTGATTTAATCGACGCTGCGAGAAATGCGTTCGAGGGTATTCTTAATATTGTCAAAGCCGTAAAAAATGCATTTAGTGATATATTTCCGCCAGTTACAGGAAAACAGCTTGCTGACATTACTGTGAGTATAAAAAATGCCACATTGCATTTTAAAAATTTTTGGAAAGTGGAAGAGAAAGGCGTCGATAAAATAATTCCGGTATTAGATAAGACATCAGCCAAATTCAAGCAAATATATGTCGTTGGTGAGGATGGTGTAAAGAAAGTTGTATCTAATGCTGATAAACTGAAAAACACCTTTAAAGGCGTATTTGCAATTCTTGATATAGGCGTGCAGATAATAAAAGCCGTATCTAAGGGAGTCGGTGAGCTGCTTGGTGAAATTCTTCCGATGGGAAGCGGACTGCTGGATGTCACAAGTAATATGGGAGAATTCCTTGTCAGTGTTGATGAAACAATAAAACGCACAGATATTCTTGGCGAGACAGTTGAAAGAGTTGTCGCTGTTGTGAAACTTTTAATCAACTACTTTAAAGATTTTACAGGAAATGCTTTCGTAAGCTATATAGAAGGCGGAGAAGGATTAGCGGGTGTACTGGAAGTAATATTTGATAAAATATCAGATATAGTGAGGCTGGTTTTCGACATTGCATCTGTCGTCACCGGTAAAGACTTAACAGGTATATGTGAAAAGATAGTCAATGCCATTCAGGAAGTGCGGAATAAGGTTGTAGACTTCGCATACGACATTCAACAGAAATTCGATTTTCATCCTCTTGAAATACTCCATTCACTTTTAGAACGAATACAAATCCGGTTGTCACAGCTTGGTGACGGTGCAACTAAGACAAAAAGCATAGTTGTTTTAGCATTTGAGGCAATAGGTGATGCGTTGTCGAAATGTCAATTTCTAAAAATTCTTGAGGGAATATGGACGATAACATCAAAAATCGTAAGTGGTGTTGTCGGTTTGCTCGGTGGAGCAATTAAATCATTTGCCGAGGCTCTTCAAAATGCGGAATTTGACAATATTCTTGACCTGCTAAATTCAATGGCATTTGGCGGAATGGCGGCAGGGATAACCAAGTTTATGAATGGTTTAACCGATGCAACGGGTAATGTATCCGGTATATTGGAAAGCGTTACAGGAATACTCGATGGTGTGAGAGGGTGTATTGAAGCATATCAGACGAATATTAAAGCTGGAACACTTATGAAAATTGCATCGGCTATAGCGATATTAGCGACAAGCATTGTAGTTATATCTCTAATTGATAGTGAAAAGTTATCACAATCATTAGGTGCAATAAGTGTATTATTCGCCAACCTTATGGCTTCAATGGCTATATTCAATAAGATAAGCGGTTCGCTGAGCAATACCACAAAGGCGTGCGCTGGTATGATTACGATGTCGGTTGCAGTATTGGTACTAGCTTCTGCTTTGAAAAAAATCTCATCTTTAAACTGGGATGAATTATTAAAGGGACTGGTTGGGGTAGCCGGGTTATCAGCGGTTGTAGTGGCAGTCGCAAAACTTATGTCTGACAACAACGGACGGATTATCAAGGGCTCAACCGGACTCGTTATATTTGCTGCGGCAATAAAGGTGCTGGCTTCAGCATGTAGGGACATGGCAACCATGTCATGGTCAGAGGTTGCAAAGGGATTGACGGGTGTTGGTGTATTATTTGCAGAAATTGCACTGTTCTTACAGACTGCTAAGTTTAGCGGAAAAGCAGTAACAACCGCTACAGGAATAGTTATTTTAGCGGCTGCTATGAAAATTTTGACATCAGTATGCCAGGATTTCGGAGGTATGCAGTGGGGTGAAATCGGAAAAGGTCTTGCAGGAATCGGTGCGTTATTAGCTGAAATAGCAGTATTTACGAATGTAGCCGGGAATGCAAAGCATGTTGTGTCATCCGGGATAGCGTTAACTGCCATTGCAGGAGCTATGAAAATATTTGCGTCCGCTATGGAAGATTTCGGTGGTATGCAGTGGGATGAAATAGCCAAAGGGATTACAGCTATGGGAATCGCACTAGCCGAAGTAGCGTCGGTTTTATTCGGAATAGGTCAGCATCGATTAAGAGATATAATTCGTGAAGATTATGATTGTAAGTACCATCTTATGATTGGTCGTGTTATTAAAATAAAGCGACGGTCATTCGAAGAGTTTATAGGCAAATCAGAACAGATATAATAAAATATCGACAAGGTGTCCCGGATGTGATATTATTATGAAGTATTCATTCGAGGCACCTTTTTAATGGAGGGCTGAGAATATGGCGAATAAAACTACATCAGAAAAGAATAAACCTACAAGAAAAACTCTGAGAAATAATGAATACTATAATCCAAAAACAAAGAGATATGAGTATCATTACAAAGACGCTCTTGGAAAGGAAAGAGCAATAAGCTCTTATAGACTTGAGCCTACAGACCAGATACCTAAGGGTAAGCGCTCAGGTAAGAGTTTGCGAGAGAAAGAGGCTGAGCTGAATGTACAGTTAGAAAACAATATCGACATAGACGGAACAAAACTTACATTGTTAGAAGTGGTAAACAAATATCTTGAGCATCTATATAATAGGAAGAAACTGGCGCATAATACAAAGGTCGGTTATAATACGACAGTAAAGACACTGACACAATACAAGCTTGGGCATATGGAAATCGGTAAAATAAAACCAGAGCATTGTGAAGAATGGCTTACAGACATGAAAAAGAAGCATAAAGGTTCAAGTATCCAAACGCAGATAAGCCTTATTAAAAGGACATTTGAATATGCAATCGACTATGATTACATCGTAAAGAACCCATTCAGACACATTACAACGGATAGGAGCGATAGTAATAAAATGGAGGCGCTATCGGTTTTGGATATGAAAAGGTTTCTTGATTTCTGTTCAAAAGATGCACATTGTGCACATTGCTGTGATATGCTTTATGTGCTATTTTGGACCGGGCTGAGAGCATCTGAATTATGTGGGCTCACACTTGACAATATTGATATGAATAGTCGTCTTATAAGAGTAGAGAAGCAGTTGCAGTGTATAAATCACACACACGTTGTTCTGCCCACAAAGACTGTGAACGGAGTTCGGTATATTCCTATGACAGATGGGGTATATGAATGCTTCAAAAGAATATTAGAGAATCGTTATATTATGGGAGATATCGAACCGGTATGTTATGATGAAAAGGGAAAAGCGTATGAAGGTTTTGTGTTTCTGGCGACGAGAAGCAGAAAGAGCATTGTCAGGTCTCATGTTGAGGAATATTTACAGAATTGCATAAAAAGATTTAATAATGCAAACCCGGATAATCCTATTCGTAAATTTGAACCTCATATTTGCCGTCATACATTTGCAACGAATATGCAGGGGCTCCCACCAAAAACTTTACAGTATATTCTAGGACATGAGAACATCACGACTACTATGAACAATTATGTCAGCGTAAGACCTAGTGACCAGCAATTGCTGGAGATAAACGCAATGGCGGCATCAATAGACATTATTTAGTATAAAAAATTGCGTACTAATTATTTACTAATTATATTCAGTAATGAGATGTAATCTGACAGAATAAAGAGTAATGAAACGGAACGGCTCCATAAGCTGAAAGAGGCTTATTTACTTGAAAAATGAAGCAATGACAGGGGATGAGAAAATATGATAGCTATTATTGACTATGATGCAGGAAATCTAAGAAGTGTGGAAAAGGCGCTTGAAGCTATAGGGCAGGAAGCAGTTGTGACAAGGGACAGGAATGAGATTCTGTCATCTGACAAAGTGATTTTACCAGGGGTAGGTTCGTTTGGCGATGCAGTGGAACGGCTTAATGAGTATGGTCTTGTGAACACCATACATGAGGTTGTTGACTCAGGAAAGCCATTTCTGGGTATATGTCTTGGACTTCAGCTTCTATTCAGACGCAGCGATGAATCAGATGGTGTTGAGGGACTTTCGATTCTTCCGGGTGAGATATTGAGAATTCCGGATGCACCGGGAATCAAGATACCTCATATTGGCTGGAATTCCCTTAAGGTATCGGAGGGTGCGAGGCTTTTTGAAGGTCTTGGCGAGAATCCTTATGTGTATTTTGTACACTCATATTATCTCAAGGCTGATGATGAGAGCATAGTCGCTGCGACTACTGAATATGGCGGAACTGTAATACACGCCTCTGTTCAGAGAGATAATGTATATGCATGTCAGTTCCACCCTGAAAAGAGCGGAAGTGTGGGTATGCAGATTCTCAGGAATTTTGCCGCATTATAACACTGCATTCTAATCAATAATAGAGAGGACAGCTTATGTTTACCAAGAGAATAATACCATGTCTGGACGTTAATAATGGAAGAGTTGTGAAGGGAACTAATTTTGTCAATCTGCGCGATGCCGGTGACCCGGTTGAGGTAGCTGCCCTTTATGACAAGGCTGGAGCAGATGAGCTTGTATTTCTGGATATAACGGCGTCCTCGGACAGAAGAGAGACGACGGTTGACCTTGTAAGAAAGGTTGCGGAGAAGGTTTTTATACCTTTCACCGTGGGTGGTGGAATAAGAACCGTTGAGGATTTTAAGCTGCTTCTTCGCGAGGGAGCGGACAAGATTTCTATTAATTCATCGGCGATTGACAATCCGCGGCTCATAAGCGATGCGGCGGACAAGTTCGGAAGCCAGTGCGTTGTTGTCGCGATTGATGCTAAGCGGAGAGCTGACGGAAGCGGCTGGAACATCTACAAGATGGGCGGTCGTGTTGATACGGGAATAGATGCACTTGAATGGGCGGTTAAGGCGAATAAGCTCGGAGCAGGAGAGATTCTCCTTACCAGCATGGATTGCGACGGCGTTAAGCAGGGGTATGATATTGAGCTTACGCGGATAATAGCTGAGAATGTTTCAATACCTGTCATCGCTTCGGGCGGAGCCGGAAGTAAGGAGCATTTTTATGAAGCACTCACGGAGGGCAAGGCGGATGCGGCGCTTGCTGCTTCACTTTTTCATTACAAGGAGCTTGAGATATCCGACCTTAAAGATTATCTTGCACAGCGCGGTGTGTCTGTGAGAAGGTAATGTATGTATAACTAAAAATAGACTTAGTAATTGGAGATTGATATGTCACAGATTAGCAATGACTGGCTTGAAGCGCTTAAACCTGAGTTCGCCAAGCCATATTATAGGGATTTATATAAGTTTGTGGACAGTGAATACAGGAAGGGTGTGGTATATCCGCCGTCGGAGCATATATTTAACGCATTTAATTTCACGCCGTTAAAGAATGTCAAGGTGTTAATACTGGGGCAGGATCCATACCACAATGAATTGCAGGCGCATGGTCTGAGCTTTTCGGTTCTTCCTGAACAGAAGGATATTCCGCCATCGCTTCAGAATATATATCAGGAGCTTCACGATGACCTTGGCTGTTATGTTCCGGACAATGGTTATCTTAAAAAATGGGCAGATCAGGGTGTGCTTCTTTTAAACACTGTACTCACGGTTCGCGCTCATCAGGCTAACTCTCATCAGGGACATGGCTGGGAGCAGTTCACGGACGCGGTTATTGAGGCGGTGAACGCACAGGACAGACCTATTGTGTACATGCTCTGGGGCAGACCGGCACAGAGCAAGATTCCAATGCTCACGAATCCGAAGCACCTGATACTCAAGGCACCGCACCCAAGCCCGCTGTCCGCGTACCGCGGCTTCTTCGGATGTAAGCATTTCAGTCAGGCGAATGAGTTCCTGAAATCGCATGGAGTGGAGCCTATTGATTGGCAGATTGAGAATATAAGATAACAGGCTCATCGATTGCAGAGGAATTTGATTATGAAACTTAAGAATGCTTTATTATTGGCATTGACAGCATTTATATGGGGGACAGCATTTGTCGCACAGAGTGTAGGAATGGATTATATAGGACCATTCACATTTAACGGAATAAGGTCATTTATTGGTGCGTTGACGCTTGTTCCTTGCATACTGGTTCAGAAAGGGATTTGCGGAAGAGATAAAAGAGCAGCACAAAGCACATCGATAATTGAAAGAACCTCCGGCTCTGAAAAAGTGTCGGAAATAACATCAGGAAGTAGAGTGCAGGCAACAACAGAAGGAGTATCGGAAAACACAACTGATATACATAATGGAAACATAAAAGAGCTGATTGTCGGAGGTCTTTTCTGCGGAATACTTCTTTTCGCGGCGACAAGTCTTCAACAGGCTGGAATTAAGTATACTTCAGCGGGAAAAGCCGGGTTTATAACAGCGTGCTATATAGTGATTGTACCTTTAATCGGAATATTCATGAAAAAGACATCGGGATGGAAGATATGGGCGGCCGTGGTGCTTGCCCTGGCAGGACTGTATTGTCTGTGCATAACAGATGGTTTTTCCGTTGGAAAGGGAGATGTGCTCATTCTTCTCTGTGCGATAGGATTTTCGGCGCATATTATGGTGATAGATTACTTTTCGCCCAGAGTTAATGGAATTGCCTTGTCATGCATACAGTTCTTAGTGTGCGCAGTGGTGTCACTTCCGTTTATGTTCAGCCTTGAACATCCGGAGATGGCAGCCATATTGTCGGCGTGGCTTCCGATTCTCTATGCCGGTGTGCTCTCCTGTGGGGTAGCATATACCCTTCAGATTATCGGACAGAGGAATGTCAATCCTACGATAGCGTCATTGATACTCAGTCTGGAATCCTGCTTCTCAGTGCTTGCAGGGTGGGTAATTTTACATGAGAGCCTGTCAATTAAAGAGAGCGCTGGATGTGTGCTTATGTTCGCGGCGATAATACTTGCACAGCTGCCGTCAAAAATTAAGTAAAACAAGAAGTGTGGGTATGGAAAACATAAATCAAGAAAAATACCCACAACCAAGCAAAAATGCAATAAAAAATAGACTGCTGTGGGTATGGAGAACATAAGACAGGAAAAATACCCACAGCCAAGCAAAAAAGCAAAAAAAAATAGACTGCTATGGGTATGGAGAGCATAAGACAGGAAAAATACCCACAGCCAAGCCACAAAGCTATAAAAAATAGACTGTCATGGGTATGGAGAGCATAAGACAGGAAAAATACCCACAGCCAAGCAAAAAAGCAATAAAAAATAGACTGCTGTGGGTATGTGAGAACAGAAAACAATAAAAATACCCGCGAAGATAATAGAGAAAAGAAAGCAGATAAAAAAGAAAACGCGTTATATTGTAATTTAACTTACAATATGGCGCGTTTTCAACTGCATATACCTCAGATATCTTGATATCTTGATATCTCAACTATCTCAACTATCTCAACATTACACACTATTGTTTTAGTGTAGTTTGCCTTTTAAGAAGGCTCTAACTCCAATCTACTTGTTAAGATTCTTCTGCGCAGTCGACAGCATAAGCTTGATTCTGTTGAGCTGGTTAACCTCGCTGGCACCCGGGTCATAGTCTACGGCGATTATGTTGGCATCCGGATAAGCGGCGCGCAGCTCTTTTATGACACCCTTACCTACGATATGGTTAGGCAGGCATGCGAAAGGCTGGCAGCAGACGATGTTCTTAGCTCCGTGATGAATGAGCTCAATCATTTCGGCCGTGAGAAGCCAGCCCTCACCTGTCTGGTTTCCGAGTGAAACGAGTGGGGCAGCCATCTTAGTCATCTCCTTGATGTCCGTCGGAGCATCGAAGCGCTTGCTCTGCGCTAGTGCCTTGTTGGACGGACCGCGGAACATATTGATTGCCTTTATTACAGCGTTGCTTATGTGCATTGACTTCCTGCTTGCACCGAGGTTGTCTGCCTTGAAGTTCGCGTTCTCAGCGCAGTAGAGCATGAAGCCCATGAAATCAGGAACTACAGCCTCAGCGCCTTCCTTCTCAAGGAGGTCAACGAGGTAGTTGTTGGCAGCAGGCAGGAACTTGACAAGAATCTCACCGACTATTCCGACGCGTGGCTTCTTGATGTCAAGAAGAGGAATCTCATCGAATTCCTTTATAATCTGCCTGATGTTGCGGTTGAAATCCTTCATATATACCTTTGGCTGCTTGAGCTGCTCTATGATAATATTCTTCCACTTCTCATGGAGTGCATTGACCGAGCCGGGAACTGCCTCATAAGGACGTGTGCGGTACACAACATTCATAAATATATCACCATACTGGATTGCCATCGCTACCTTCTTAATCATAGGAAGCGAGTAGGTGAAGCCTGAGTTGCTCTCAAGTCCCTGCACGCTCAGCGATATAACCGGAATATCAGGGTAGCCTGCCTTTATGAGGGCACGGCGGATAAATCCGATATAGTTCGACGCACGGCAGCCACCACCTGTCTGTGTGATGACAAGAGCTGTCTTTGTGAGGTCATATCTGCCTGAGAGCACTGCCTCCATCATCTGTCCTACCACGATAAGAGAAGGGTAGCAGGCATCATTGTTGACATACTTAAGACCTGTATCGACTGCAGACTTGCTCACATTCTTTAGTACTTCGACATTGTAGCCGCAGGAATTGAGAGCAGGCTCAATGAGGTCGAAGTGTATAGGTGACATCTGCGGACAGAGAATAGTGTAATTGCTGTCGCGCATTTCCTTGGTAAATTCTTTTCTGTGGTAAGCACTTGATACGATGCTGCGCTTGTAGTTGTTGTGCTCACGGACCTTTATGGCGGAGATGAGTGAACGGATACGGATTCTTGCGGCACCGAGGTTGTTTACCTCATCTATCTTTAATACGGTGTAAATCTTTCCTGCTGAGGAGAGTATATCATTCACCTGGTCGGTTGTGACGGCGTCAAGTCCGCAGCCGAAGGAGTTGAGCTGTATCATGTCAATGTTGTCCTTGTCGCGGATGAAGCTTGCTGCGGCATACAGTCGTGAATGGTACATCCACTGATCCATTACGATGAGAGGACGCTCAACCTTTCCGAGGTGTGATATAGAATCCTCTGTGAGAACAGCTATTCCGTAGCTGTTGATAAGCTCAGGGATACCATGGTTAATCTCAGGGTCGATATGGTATGGACGGCCTGCGAGAACTATAGCGTGTCTTCCTGTCTCCTCAAGGTATTTGAGGGTTTCCTCACCCTTCTTCATAATATCGCGGCGGCATTCTGCTAATTCATCCCATGCGGCCTGGCATGCGGCAGTAACATCCCTGGAGGAGATGTTGAACTGACCTCCGATTTCCTTGGAGAGACGCTTTGCAAGAACCTTCTCATCCTCAAATGAGAGGAAAGGATTCATAAAGAGTATATTCTCTGTCACAAGCTCTTCTACGTTGTTCTTGATGTTCTCAGCGTAGGAGGTTACGATAGGGCAGTTGTAGTGGTTGTTAGTGTTCTCTATTTCCCTGCGCTCATAAGGTATGCAAGGATAGAAGATAAATTTTATTCCCTGCTTGATAAGCCACGTTACATGACCATGTGCGAGCTTGGCAGGATAACACTCAGACTCACTAGGGATGGATTCAATTCCAAGCTCATATATCTTACGGCTTGACTCAGGCGAGAGAACAACGCGGAAGCCGAGCTTTGTAAAGAATGTGAACCAGAATGGATAGTTCTCGTACATATTGAGTACACGCGGGATACCTACAACACCGCGTGGTGCATCTGTTATCTCAAGAGGTTCATAAGAGAAAAGACGCTTGTTCTTGTACTCAAAAAGATTTGGCACATGGTCTTTATTCTTTTCCTTGCCTATACCACGTTCGCAGCGGTTTCCGGATATGAACTGTCTTCCGCCGGAGAAACGGTTGATTGTGAGGAGACAGCTGTTGGTACAGCCCTTGCAGCGTGCCATTCTTGTCTCGTATGTAAGCTCATTGATTTTCTCAATAGAAAGCATAGTGGTATCCTGACCTTCGTAGCGCTCTCTTGCTACAAGGGCGGCACCGAAGGCGCCCATGATTCCTGCAATATCAGGACGTATAACCTCAACACCTGTAATTTTTTCAAGGCTTCTAAGGACAGCGTCATTGTAGAAGGTACCACCCTGGACAACAATCTGGTGACCTAAATCCTTAGGGTCTGAAATCTTGATAACCTTGTAAAGCGCGTTCTTGATAACAGAGTAGGCAAGTCCGGCAGATATATCCGCCACGCTTGCACCCTCCTTCTGCGCCTGCTTAACCTTGGAGTTCATGAATACGGTACATCTTGTACCGAGGTCTATAGGGTGAGGCGCAAAAAGAGCCTCTTTTGCGAAATCCTCAACAGAGTAGTTCAGCGACTTTGCAAATGTCTCTATGAAAGAACCGCAGCCTGAGGAGCATGCCTCATTGAGCTGGACACTGTCAACGGTGTTATTTTTAATCTTGATACATTTCATATCCTGACCGCCTATATCGAGGATACAGTCAACCTCAGGGTCAAAAAATGCGGCGGCATAATAGTGGGATACAGTCTCAACCTCACCCTCATCGAGCATGAGTGCTGCCTTTATAAGTGCCTCACCGTAGCCTGTTGAACATGAGCGCACGATATGCGCATCGGCAGGAAGGATGGAATATATCTCCTTTATCGCCTTTATGGATGTCGCGAGAGGGCTTCCGTTGTTGCTGCTGTAGAAGGAGTAGAGAAGTGTTCCGTCCTCTGCTACCACTGCAGCCTTCGTTGTGGTAGAGCCGGCATCTATTCCGAGATAGCAGTTGCCGGAGTAGCTTTCAAGACTGCCTTTGATAACGCGGTGGCTGTCATGGCGTGCGCGGAATTCCTTGTAGGCATCCTGCGTGGCGAACAGAGGCTCCATACGCTCTACCTCAAAGTCCATCTTAATCTTATTGTGAAGCTTGGTGATGAGAGCGTCAATATCAATGGCAATCTCATCTTTGGCGGTCATTGCCGAACCTACAGCCGCAAAAAGATGTGAGTGCTCAGGTGCAATGATGTTCTCAGGACCAAGATTAAGCGTGCGGATAAAAGCATTCTTAAGCTCGGACAGGAAGTGAAGAGGTCCGCCTAAGAAGGCAACATTTCCGCGGATAGGCTTACCGCAGGCAAGTCCGCTTATGGTCTGGTTTACAACGGCCTGAAAAATGGAAGCGGATAAGTCCTCCTTGGTTGCTCCTTCATTGATGAGAGGCTGTATATCGGACTTTGCAAATACTCCGCATCGGGCAGCTATAGGGTATATTGCCTGATAATTTTTGGCATACTCATTAAGACCGGTTGCATCGGTCTGCAAAAGGGTAGCCATCTGGTCGATGAATGAGCCTGTACCACCGGCACAGATACCGTTCATACGCTGGTCGATACCGTTGGTAAAATAGATTATCTTGGCATCCTCGCCGCCAAGCTCTATGGCAACATCTGTCTGGGGAGCGTAGTCGCTTAGCGCTGTTGATACGGCTACGACCTCCTGGGTAAACGGAACCTCAAGGTGGCTTGCAAGTGTAAGACCACCGGAACCGGTTATGACAGGGTGTACGCTTATTGCGCCAAGCTTATCCTTAGCCTTGACAAGAAGACCTGCAAGAGTCTCCTGGATATTGGCGAAATGTCTTTCGTAATCTGAAAACAATATATTGTTAGCTTTATCAATAATTGCTATTTTGACTGTAGTGGAACCAATGTCAATTCCAAGTCTGTATTCGGATGTCATCATGAGAATACATCTCCTTTATCTATAAATAATAAGAAAGGTTACAAAACCCAAGTATGTTACATTATATTATAATTTTTTTTAAATATCAATAGCAACCGTCATTGACAAAATATTAAAAAAAAATTATACTAAAAATTGATTTGTTTATAAAAATATGTCCAAAACAATAGATATCAGGCTATTGGGAATAGAGGTAGTCCGTATGTATAAGATATTTTTAAGTTCGGAGCATCACGGAACGGTGCGAAGAAATGAGATAGAGCCGGGATGCTGGATTGCCATGACGGAACCGAGTGCTGATGAGCTGCAGACGGTTGCGTCAGAGTGCAGCATCCAGCTTGAAGACCTTAGGGCAGCACTTGATGACGAGGAGCGCTCACGTATACAGGTCGAGGATGATTATACACTTATAGTTGTTGATATTCCCGTCATTGAAGAGAGAAACGGCAAGGACTGGTACGGAACAATACCTCTTGGTATTGCTGTAACTGACAGCCAGATAATAACTATCTGCCTTGAAGATACCCCTGTTCTTAACAACTTTATGGATGGAAGGGTGAGGGAATTCTATACCTACAAGAAGACAAGATTCATCCTTCAGATTCTGTACAGAAATGCAACGCTTTTCCTCAATTATCTCAGAAATATAGATAAAAGAAGCGAACTGCTTGAGAAGAAGCTTCGTGAAGACCAGAAGAATAAGGAGCTGTTAGAGCTTCAGGAACTGGAAAAGTCACTCGTGTATTTCACAACGTCCCTCAAGGGCAATGAGCTTGTGCTTGAGAAGCTTTTCCGGATAGATAAGATTAAGAAATATCCTGAGGATGAAGACCTGCTTGAGGATGTCATTGTCGAGAACAAGCAGGCGATTGAGATGGCCAGTATATACAGCGGCATTTTAAGCGGAAGCATGGATGCTTTTGCTTCAATTATTTCCAATAACCTGAATCAGTCGATGAAGTTTCTTGCCACAGTTACGATAGTACTTTCTATCCCGACTATGGTGGCGAGCTTTTACGGAATGAATGTGTCTACATCAGGGATGCCGTTTGCAGACAGCCCGTTTGGCTTCCTGATAGTCATAGGATTTTCCATAATCCTGTCATTTATTGTGTCGATTATCTTCTGGAAGAAGGATTTGTTTTAGAAGCTGATGGCTGTCAGGCTTATGTTTCGGGATTGTAGGGATGCCTGTTTGAATATGAGGGAAAAATAATTATTGAGAAAAGGAAAGAGAAAGAGTGAATAATTTTTTAGCAAAACTTGAAAAGAAATATGGAAGATATGCGATAAAGAATCTTATTATTTATGTGCTGGCAGCTTATGGAATCGGCTATGTGCTTTTGCTTACGGCTCCGGCTGCATACAGCTATCTGGAGCTTAATCCCGCACTTGTTATGAAGGGGCAGGTGTGGAGACTTATAACGTGGGTATGTACGGTTCCCGAGAGCTTTTCCTTCTTTATATTGTTTATGTTTATGTTCCAGTATTTTATAGGTTCTTCGCTTGAGAAATATTGGGGAAGCTTCCGCTATAACTGCTATGTCTTTTCCGGTATATTTTTTATGACAATCAGTACAATGATAGTCTACTGGATTACAGGAATCAGCATGAGCCCGAGCACATACTATATCAATATGGCATCTTTTCTTGCATTTGCAGTATGCTTTCCTGATGTCCAGGTGTACTTTATGATGGTTATTCCTATTAAGATTAAGTGGCTTGCGATTATAGATGTGATTTATATGGGTTATGAATTTATTGCTGTCGGAAAATACAAGAGCCTTTACTCCGCTGCCTATGGTGCGGCCGGAGTCCAGTATGCGTCACAGCTTATATGGGCTACGAGAGTGAGCATCATTGTATCCGTGCTTAATTTTATCCTGTTCTATTTCGGAACAAGAAATATGAAAAGATTCGCCCCTAAGGAAATGCACCGCAGGTATGTCTACAAGAAAAACGTCAAGGCAGCGGCAGCTCCTAACGGAACTAAGCATAAGTGTGCTATCTGCGGAAGAACTGAGAAGGATGGGGATAATCTTGTTTTCCGTTACTGCTCTAAGTGTAATGGTAACTATGAATTCTGTCAGGAGCATCTGTACACGCACAAGCATTTTGAGTAATTCAATAAGGAAGCGGAATTGATATGAAAAAGGCATTGATTATAGGTGCGGGTGGTTTTGTCGGGAGTTATCTGGCTGGCTGCCTGCAAAATGAATTTGGCATGGAAGTATATGCAACCAAGCTTCCCGGTACACAGACACAGGATGAATTGCTGTTTCTTGGGGAGAGGATTTATGAACTTGATATTCTGAATAAGAATGACATAGTTGAGCTGCTGTTCGCGGTCAGGCCGGACTATATATATCATCTGGCTGCACAGAGCTCGGTGAGTGTGGCGTGGAAGGAGCCTGCGCTCACTATAGATGTGAATATCAAGGGAAGTGTGAATCTGATGGATGCAGTCAGGGAGCTGTACTATAAGCCGCGGGTGCTTTTGATTGGCTCCGGCGAGGAATACGGACATATTCTGGAGAATGAGACACCGATAAGCGAGGCTACCATGCTGCGTCCGGGAAATATATATGCAGCCACGAAGGTGTGCCAGAATATGATTGGAACCATATACTCTAAGGCTTATGATATGGAGATTATGCTTGTGAGGGCATTCAATCATGTCGGCCCCGGACAGTCACCGATATTTGTGGTGTCGGATTTCTGTAAGCAGGTTGCGGAGATTGAGAACGGGTTAAGGGAACCGGTTATGTATGTGGGAAATCTTGCGGCGAGAAGAGATTTTACGGATGTAAGGGATGTCGTGAGAGCTTATGGACTGCTTTCGCTTAAAGGCAGGGCAGGCGAGACTTACAATGTCGGCAGTGGAAATGCTGTGGAGATAAGAGCAATGCTTGACATGATAATAGGAATGTCGAGCGCTGATATAGAGGTAAAGGTTGACCAGAATAAGATAAGACCGGTTGATGTCCCGGTTATAGAGGCGGATATCACCAAGATAAATGAACAGACGGGATGGAAGCCGGATATTCCATTGAATCAGACCATAAAGGAAATACTTGATTACTGGCGTGAGAGGACAGGGGGTGAAAAGCTTGAGTGAGGAAGCATTATTTGATACCAATGAGATGACAAGTTCAAAAAGATACCTTCACACTCCAAGTGAATTTGCAAGAAAGAAGCTTATATATGTACAGGAGACAGGAAAGCTTAAAAGCATCAAGCCTCATGTAAGCAGCAGAAGCAACCTGGAATCCTATCTTTTTATGGTTGTTATGTCAGGAAACGGAAGAGTGTCATTTGATGGGAAGGATTACAGTGTAAAGGCCGGGGACTGTGCTTTTATTGACTGCCGCAGAAGCTATGAGCATTGCAGCGGAGCGGATTCACAGTGGGAGCTTATGTGGGTTCACATGGATGGAGCACTGCTTAGGGATTACTATGGAATATTCCTTGAAAAAAATGGAGGTTCGCCTGTCTTTAAGGCAGCAGATATAAAGAAATACAGTGGCATTATTGATGAGGTTATGTCAAATCAGGATGAGAAGGACATTACAAGTGAGTATGTAAGCCATAATCTGCTCACTAATCTTGTCACAACCATGCTTGTTGAGATTATCAACGAGGACAATAAGAAGCTCAATCCGGATATACTCAACAGTATCCGCGAATCTGTAAATGCCAGATTCAAGGAGGAGGACCTGCTTGAGAGCGTGTGCGGTGAATACGGCATGGATGAGATAACCATAAACAGGCAGTTCAAGGACAAGTATGGAATTGACCTGTGCGACTATATTCTCAACAGAAGATTTAACTGTGCCAAGGAGCTTTTAAGATTTTCGGTAAAGCCGGTGAAGGAGATAGTGGTTGAATCAGGTATAATGAACACGGATTTGTTCAGACACCTTTTTATTGAAAATGAGGGCATGACTGCCGAGGAATATAGGAAAAAGTGGGCACAGTGGAACAGAGGATAAAAAAGTGCTTGCATTCTATAGAATAGTGTGATATAGTATTAACTGATTTATGATACATGTTGACTGGCAAGAGTGGGTGTGAACCCACTCTTTCGTTTTACTTTAGGGTTTTCTATTTTACAGGAAGCCCCAGGTGGATGTGTTTTAACAGGAAAGGACATTATGGCAAGAAGAGAGGAATATGAGGCAAAGGCCGAGGCAATGATTACTCCTATAATAGAGGCTAATCATTTTGAACTGGTTGATGTTGAGTATGTGAAGGAAGGCAGCAGCTGGTACCTTAGAGCTTATATTGACAAGGAGGGCGGAATCACGGTGGATGACTGTGAGCTTGTGAGCAGGGCATTTTCCGATTTGCTTGATAAAGAAGATTTCATTGATGATGCGTACATTCTTGAGGTCAGCTCACCGGGACTTTTAAGACCGCTCAGGAAGGATAAGGATTTTAGGCGGAATATTGGCAATGAGGTTGAGTTAAGACTCTACAAGGCGGTCAACAAGGTGAAGGAGGACCGCGGTATTCTTACGGCATTTGATGACAGTACGGTTACAATAGAGCATGAGGATGGCACAACCGCTGTCTACGAAAGGGCAGCACTTGCACTCATAAGACTTGCATTCGATTTTTAAAAACATACAGTCTATAAGATTTAAGATGTGAAACATCAATTTTATATGGGCAGGAAGCGGAGCGGATTGCGTATATCATTGACATTACAGCGATAATATGGTCAGAAATGGAGGATATGATGAACAAGGAATTAATTGAAGCACTTAATGCGCTTGAGAAGGAGAAGGAGATAAGCAAGGAGAAGTTACTTTCGGCTATAGAGACTTCACTTCTTACAGCTTGCAAGAATCACTTTGGAAAGGCAGATAATTTTAAGGTGACAATCAACAGGGAGACAGGTGATTTCAAGGTTATCGCCGAGAAAGAGGTTGTCGATGATGTGACAGACGACACAACACAGATAAGCCTTGCAGATGCTAAGATGATTAACGCTAAGTATGATATCGGAGATATGGTAAATATTGAGGTTAAGTCGAAGGATTTCGGACGTATTGCAATACAGGTTGCAAAGAATGTCATTCTCCAGACCATCCGTGAGGAGGAGAGGAATGTTCTTTTTGACCAGTACAGCAGCAAGGAAAAGGAAGTTGTGACAGGTGTTGTGCAGCGCTATGTCGGGAAGAATGTTATTATCAATCTCGGCAAGGTTGACGCAACACTCAACGAGAGCGAGATGGTGAGGGGTGAGACCTTTAAGCCTAATGACCGTGTCAAGGTATATGTGCTTGAGGTAAAGAACGGAAACAAGGGACCTAAGATTTTAGTTTCAAGAACACATCCGGAGCTTGTGAAGAGACTCTTCGAGGCTGAGGTTGCTGAGGTTCGTGATGGAACAGTCGAGATTATGAATGTGGCAAGAGAGGCAGGCTCAAGAACTAAGATAGCAGTATGGTCAAGTAATCCTGATGTAGATCCTGTAGGAGCTTGTGTAGGTATCAACGGAGCAAGAGTTAACGCCGTTGTTGAGGAGCTTGGCGGTGAGAAGATTGATATTGTCGCATGGAATGAGAATGCGGCATATCTGATTGAGAATGCGTTAAGCCCGGCTAAGGTTGTATCTGTTATCGCAGATGATGAGGCTAAGACGGCAAGAGTTGTTGTTCCTGATTACCAGCTTTCACTTGCAATCGGCAAGGAAGGACAGAACGCAAGACTTGCAGCTAAGCTTACAGGCTTTAAGATTGATATAAAGAGTGAGTCACAGATGAAGGAGCTTGGTGAAGATTACATGAATCCTTATAACGATGAGTACGAGGAGGATGAATATTCACAGGATGATAACTATGAGGATGAGGCTTCCGGGACAGAGGAGAAGTAATCCACACAGTATTAGTATTTTATTGATAGAAAGCGTGATGTTATGGCTGTAACCAGAAAAATACCACAAAGACAGTGCTTAGGCTGTGGTGAAATGAAAGACAAGAAATCCATGCTCAGGGTAATAAAGACACCGGAGGGAGAGATTCTTCTTGATGCGACCGGTCGAAAGAACGGAAGAGGTGCATATATCTGCGCAGATATGAATTGTCTTAACAAAGCAATCAAATCGAAGGGCTTGGAACGCTCACTTAAGTGCCAGATACCTTCCGATGTATATGAAGCACTTAAAAAGGAGTTAGAGAAAATTGAATCAAGATAGAATACTTTCAATGATAGGTCTTGCCACCAGAGCAGGAGCGGTTACAAGTGGTGAGTTTTCTGTGGATAAGGCCATAAAGGCAGGAAAAGCCCGACTTGTTATCATAGCAGATGACGCCTCGGACAGGACGAAGAAGGGATTTAAGGATTCCTGTTCATTCTATGGAGTTCCGCTTGTGATATATAAAGACAAGGAGACTCTCGGACATTCAATGGGAAAGCAGTTTAGGGCGTCACTGGCAATTCTCGATACGGGATTTGCTGATTCGCTGTTAAAGAAATGCAGGGAATTATCGGATTCCCAGGTCGAAATAATTGAAGGAGGTAATGCTGATGCCTAAAATGAGAATATATGAATTATCGAAAGAATTGAATTTAAAAAATAGTGATATAGTAGAGTATTTACAGAGCAAAAATGTAGATGTCAAGAGTCATTCGAGCAGCATTGATGATAATGCAATCGACATGGTTAAAAAGCATTTTGGAAAGGGTACAACAGTGCAGAATACAGAGGCACCTAAGGAGATAAAGGAACAGCCTGCAAGAAATGAGCAGGCAGCAAAGCAGGAGGCTGTTGCTACAGCACCTCAGACGAAAAATGAGCAGGTAAAGAATGAGCAGAAGCCTGCCGAAAAGAAATCACATATTACCGCTGTATATAATCCTCATAACAGCGACCGCAAGGATATACGTGATAATCGCAGACAGGATAATGGCGCAAACAGAGATAATGGCTTCAGACGTGACGGAAACCGTTCTGATGGAAACAGAGACGGAAGCAGGGACAACGGCTTCAGGCGTGACGGAAATCGTTCTGATGGAAACAGAGACGGAAACAGGGATAACGGCTTCAGGCGTGACGGAAACCGCCCTGATGGAAACAGAGACGGAAACAGGGACAACGGCTTCAGGCGTGACGGAAACCGTCCTGATGGAAACAGAGACGGAAACAGGGACAATGGCTTCAGACGTGACGGAAACCGCCCTGATGGAAACAGGGATAACGGCTTCAGACGCGACGGAAACCGTCCTGATGGAAACAGGGACAACGGCTTCAGACGCGACGGAAACCGCCCTGATGGAAACAGGGACAACGGCTTCAGACGTGACGGAAACCGTCCTGATGGAAACAGGGACAACGGCTTCAGGCGTGATGGAAACCGTCCTTCCGGAAACAGAGATGGCTTTAACAAGGATGGCGGCTTTAATAAAGACGGCGGAAGAAATGACAGAGGCGATAACAGAAGACCGGGCGGAAACGGTAACTTCAGAGGTGGTAACAGGGATAATTTCGCAAAGGATGCAGATGCTAAGGGCGGAATGGGCGACGCAAGAGAGGTCCGTGAGGCTAAGGAGCAGAGAAGCCGTGAGCGTGAGAACCGCTTAAATGATCGCAATAAGTATGACCGCGAGGACAAAAAAGAGAACACCAAGGGACTTGAAAAGACTGTTAAGAATAATAAGCCGGTAACACAGAAGCCACAGGAGGAAGAGGATACAATCAAGACACTTGTACTTCCGGATGTGCTTACAATCAAGGAGCTTGCCGAGAAGATGAAGCTTCAGCCTGCAGCAGTAGTTAAGACTCTTTTCCTTAAGGGAACTATTGTAACAGTTAACCAGGAAATTGATTTTGATACTGCTGAGGAGATTGCACTTGAGTTTAACTGTATCTGTGAGCATGAGGTGAAGGTAGATGTCATTGCTGAGCTTCTTAAGGAGGAAGAGGAAGATCCGGCTACACTTGTTCCAAGACCACCTGTTGTATGTGTAATGGGACACGTTGACCATGGTAAAACCTCTCTCCTTGATGCAATACGTTCAACCAGTGTCACATCGAGAGAGGCCGGTGGTATCACACAGCACATCGGTGCATACACAGTTGAGATAAATGGTCAGAAGATTACCTTCCTTGATACACCTGGACATGAGGCATTCACGGCAATGAGAATGCGTGGAGCACAGGCAACAGATATAGCGATTCTTGTCGTTGCGGCTGATGATGGTGTAATGCCACAGACTATAGAGGCTATCAACCATGCCAAGGCAGCAGGCATTGATATAATTGTTGCGGTTAATAAGATAGATAAGCCTAATGCAAATATTGAGAAGGTTAAGCAGGAGCTTGTTGAGTACGGACTTGTAGCAGAGGACTGGGGCGGAGATACAATATTTGCACCTGTTTCTGCACATACTAAGGAAGGTATCGATAATCTTCTTGAGATGGTTCTGCTCACAGCAGAGATGAGAGAGTTAAAGGCTAATCCTAACCGCCGTGCAAGAGGTCTTGTCATTGAGGCACAGCTTGATAAGGGCAGAGGTCCTGTCGCTACACTTCTTGTACAGAAGGGTACACTTCATGTCGGAGACGCTGTGGCAGCTGGTCCGTGCTTTGGTAAGATAAGAGCAATGATAGATGATAAGGGACGTAAGATTAAGGAAGCAGGTCCGGCAACACCTGTAGAAATATTGGGACTTAATGATGTTCCTGGTGCCGGTGAGATATTCGTATCTCCTGCAACTGAGAAGGAGGCGAGAGCATTCTCTGATACCTTCATCCGTGAGGGAAGAGTTAAGCTTCTTGACGATACCAAGAGCAAGCTTTCACTTGATGACCTGTTCTCACAGATCAAGGCAGGTAATGTTAAGGAGCTCGGTCTTATCATCAAGGCTGACGTGCAGGGCTCTGTGGAGGCAGTTAAGCAGAGCATGCTGAAGCTTTCCAACGAGGAGGTTGTGATAAAGATTGTGCATGCAGGTGTTGGTGCCATCAACGAGTCCGATGTCATTCTTGCTTCCGCTTCTAATGCGATTATTATCGGCTTCAACGTACGCCCTGATAATATGGCAAGAGAGATTGCAGACCGCGAGAAGGTTGATGTAAGACTCTACAGAGTAATCTATCAGGCGATTGAGGATGTCGAGGCAGCGATGAAGGGTATGCTTGATCCTATATACGAGGAGAAGGTTATCGGTCATGCTGAGGTACGCCAGACCTATAAGGCATCAGGTGTAGGTACGATTGCAGGCTCGTATGTGTTAGATGGTATGATTACGAAGGCTTCCAAGGTCCGTGTTACAAGAGAAGGGGAGCTTATATACGAAGGACCTCTTGCTTCACTTAAGAGATTTAAGGATGATGCTAAGGAGGTCAAGGCGGGCTACGAGTGTGGTATTGTTCTTGAAAAGTTCAATGACATCAAGGAGCTTGACCAGATTGAGGCATACATTATGGTAGAGGTGCCAAGGTAACATAAGCCTGAGGGCATAACCCTGACGCTGTATATTCAGGATGTACAGGGGGTGCCTTCAATTTGCAGAGCAATAATAAAATAAGCCGGGGCTGATGTCCCCGGCTTGTAGTGTTAAAATAAGAGTTTAATTTTTATTCGCTCGGAAATGGAGTAAATATGCGTAAAAATAGTATTAAGAATTCCCGAATCAATGGGGAGGTTCAGAAGGAACTCAGCAATATTATCCGCAATGAGGTCAAGAACCCTAATATCAGTCCATTGACATCGGTTGTTGCGGTGGATGTCACGCCGGATCTTAAGGAATGTAAGGCATATATAAGTGTTTATGGTGATGAGGCTGCTCAGGCGGCTACAATTGCAGGGCTTAAGAGTGCGGAGGGATTTATAAGAAGCCGGCTTGCAAAGACGGTGAACCTTAGAAATACGCCGCAGATACATTTTATACTTGACCAGTCTATAGAGTATGGTGTGAGAATGTCTAAAATTATTGACGAGGTTAACAAGGAGAATCACGAATGATATATCTTGATGAGATACTGCAGGGGGTAAAGACTGTAGGAATCACAGGCCATATAAGACCTGATGGTGACTGCGTCGGCAGTACGCTGGGTGTGTACAACTATATATGTGATAATATGCCGCAGGTGGATGTTGATATCTGTCTGCAGCCGATTAATGATAAATTTTTATTTTTAAGAAACAGTGATAAGATAAAAGAAAAAGCTGATGGGAATAAGATATACGATTTATTTATCGTATGCGACTGTGCAGCATTTGACAGGTTTGAGGATTTCAGGGAATGCTTTGAGAAGGCCGGGAAAACAGTTGTATTCGACCACCATATAAGTGGACAGGAGATAGGAGATATGAATATGATTTCTCCTAAGCTTTCATCATGCAGTGAGCTTATATATGAGGCGATGAACCCGGATAAGATTTCTAAGAGCACAGCGGAGTGCCTTTATCTTGGAATTATCCATGATACGGGTGTATTCAAGTATCAGGGTGTGACAGCGCGCACGATGCAGATTGCAGGGAAGCTTATGGAAAAAGGTATAGATTTTACCAATATTATAGACAATACTTTTTACATGAGAACCTACAGACCTGTCTCTTATACACATCTCCGAGCCCACGAGACATGCGCAGATCTC
>ENA-OYZX01000225-OYZX01000225.1-human-gut-metagenome-genome-assembly--contig:-NODE-225-length-30755-cov-6.430163_pt1 | contig 30755 bp, 20 predicted proteins | sample MGYA00243296_ERZ653489 | MGnify/ENA primary metagenome ERZ653489 (study PRJEB26926, sample SAMN06165098) | human gut metagenome | biome: ENVO:00009003; feature: ENVO:2100002; material: ENVO:00002003... | reverse complement strand
TGCGCATGTCTCGTGGGCTCGGAGATGTGTATAAGAGACAGGTCTATCTGTTCTTGGGTGTAATACATGGTTGATACCTCGCTTTCTGTGGTTGAATTGTTCATAGGTTTTGAGTATAATGAAATCGACAAATTTGAATTCGCACCGCCCAAATATTTCATCTGTTATTAGCGGTTATAAACAACCGTCAAAATCGGCGCAAAGCATTGAAATTACTGGATTTATTGAGAAATCAAAACCATTCCAAATTATCTTCCTTTATACGCTGTTACCCTTGACCGCGTGAGCTGATAAGGGCAAAATCAAGGGAAAACCCCATGGGGGAAACACAATTATTTGACAAACGGCTGACAGTGATGTGTTAAGTCAAACTGAATAAGGATCCACCGGGAGGTCTGGTTACGGTAAGGGAGCATTGCGCGTCAATGCTCCCTTTTACTATACCACAGACCGCCGTTGAGAGATAGATAAAATCTGTGGCAGAACGGAGGTGTCAGATATGCCGCAGGCGATCTTTGCGTACCATCTCGGCATGGACGCCGAGCAATACGCCTTTTTCCGCATCCCCAAGCTCCTGATCACCGAGCCGTACTTTCGACAGCTCTCCACCGACGCGAAACTGCTGTACGGCCTCATGCTGGACCGCATGAGCCTGTCCATGAGAAACGGCTGGATGGACGATGACGGCCATGTGTACATCTACTTTACGCTGGAGGAGGCGTGCGAACAGCTCTGCTGCAAGACGGATAAGGCGGTCAAGCTGTTCGCGGAGCTGGACAGTGCCAAAGGCGTTGGCCTCATTAGGCGGGTCAAGCAGGGGCTGGGCAGACCGGCGAAAATCTATGTTCTCCGCTTCATGGGCATGGAGGACGAACCAGGCGAGGATACACCGAAAGCGGAGCCTCCGAGCTGCCGAAATCCAGACTTCGGAAAAACCGAAGTCAAGAGTTCTGAAAAACCGAAGTCTGAACCTCGGAAAATCAGAAGTCAAGACCTCGGAAAAACCGAGTGTAATAAGACTGATAAGAATAATACTGAGTTGAGTAATACTGATTCATCTATCCATCCGGGCGCGCAGCCGGAGGAGGTGATTGAGGGATACCGAAAAGAGATTCGGAAGAACATCGAGTATGACCACCTGCGCCGGCAGCATCCCTATGACGACATCGACGAGATCGCGGACCTCATGCTGGAGGTCCTCTGCACACAGGGCAGCTTTATGCGGATCGGCGGAAAGCAGCTTTATACGGCACTGGTGAAGGAGCGGTTTCTGAAGCTGGATTCCTCCCACATCGAGTATGTGCTGGACTGCCTGCGGGAGAGCACCGCGGACATTCGCAACATCAAAGCCTATCTGCTGGAGATGCTGTTCAACGCCCCAGCTACCTGCGGCAGCTACTACCGCGCCAAAGTGAATCACGACTTCCATGACAGCGGATAGGCAGAGCGAACAGCTCTGCTTTTTTGAAACCCATTTTACGACTGAAAGGAGCATCGAACCCGTGAAAACAATCGCACTGGCAAATCAGAAGGGCGGCGTGGGTAAGACCACCACAGCCGCCAGCCTCGGCATTGGTCTTTCTCGGCAAGGTAAAAAAGTCCTGCTGATCGACGCCGATGCACAGGGCAATCTCACGCAGATGTTGGGCTGGCCGCAGCCCGACGAATTATCCCCCACGCTCTCCACCCTGATGGAGAAGATCATCGCGGAGCAGCCCGTCGCCCCCAACGAGGGCATTCTGCACCACCCGTCCGGCGTCCACCTTGTCCCAGCCAATATCGAGCTGTCGGCACTGGAGGTCACACTGGTCAACACCATGAGCCGTGAAACGGTGCTGCGGCAATATTTGTCCACGGTGGCAGACCGCTACGATTACGCGCTCATCGACTGTATGCCATCCCTCGGTATGCTGACCATCAATGCCCTGACTGCGGCGGACAGCGTGATTATCCCCGTGCAGGCGCAATATCTCCCAGCAAAGGGGCTGGAACAGCTTTTGCGAACCATCACTCGCGTGAAACGGCAGCTCAACCCGAAGCTGGAGGTGGACGGCATTGTGCTGACGATGGTGGACAGCCGTACCACACTGGCGCGGGAGATCAATGCGCTTGTCCGCAAAACCTATGGCGGTCATGTGTTCGCAAGCGAAATCCCCCGGTCCATCAAGGCGGCAGAGATCAGTGTGGAAAACAAAAGCATTTACGACCATGACCGCAGTGGCAAGGCGGCGCTGGCGTATGAAAATCTGACGAGGGAGGTGTTGAGCCTTGGCAAGCAAATTAAGCGGCATCGAACTGACCCGGTACGATGACCTGTTCAAAACGGATGCGGAGCGTGAGGCCGACCGGCAGGAGCGGATTCAGATCGTCCCAGCCGCAGAGGTTTTCCCATATTCCCGCCAACCGTACACCATCGACCGTCCCACATCCGATTTGGTGCGGCTCATGGACAGCATCGAGCACATCGGGATTGCCGAGCCGCTGATCGTCCGCCCCCGCGAGAGTGGTGGCTATGAGATCATCTCCGGCCACCGGCGCGATTACTGTGCGAAGGCCGTGGGGCTGGATACCCGCCCCGTTATCGTCCGTAATTACAGCGATGAGGAAGCGGACATTTTGGTGGTGGATTACAACATCAACCGCGAGGACTTACTGCCCAGCGAGAAAGCCAAAGCCTACAAACTGAAGCTGGACGCCATGAAGCGGCAGGGCCAGCGGACAGATTTAACATCGGACCAAGTTGGTCCGATGTTAATGGGAGTGCGAACCAACCAAGTCTTAGCCGAGCAGGTTTCAGATAGCAAAACGCAAGTCCAACGCTACATTCGCCTAAACAAGCTGATCCCGCCCCTGCTGGAAGCCGTGGACAGCGGCACAGTCAAATTTGTCCCTGCGGCGGATTTCCTCTCCCACCTGTCCGAAAAAGAACAGACCTACCTCCTGCTGGTCATGGAGCGCGATGAGGTATCCCCATCGCTGGGACAGGCCCAACGGCTCAAGCAGCTCAGCGGCGAGGGCAAGCTGGAAAACAACATCATCGACCTCATCATGCGGGAGGAAAAGCCGTTGGAGCGCAAAGTCACGATCCGCAACGACCGCCTGCAAAAATACTTCCCCGCCAGCTACACCCCAAAGCAGATGGAGGATGTCATCATCAAGCTGCTGGAAGGTTGGCACCGCAAGCGGCAACAGGAGCAGGTGCGATGAGGAACGAACCGATGCGCAGGAATGACCTGCCGGAAGCCTGTTTTTCCATTCTGCCGTCCAGCGGGCAGCTTATTATCATCCAGTGCGGTGAGCGCGGCTATTATCCCTCTGAGTGGGATACCGGCAACCGGGAGGAAAACCGCGAGATCGCCAGCAGCCATAATGTGCGGCGCGGCATTACGGATATTCAGGAAGCGGCAATGCTGGCAGGCTCCATGTTCGGCTGGAATACACCAGGCGCGAACCCGCAATGGTATTTGGATAACGCAAGATATGTGAATTCCAACATCATCCAAGGCCATATCAAAGACCCAATCATGAGCGTGTACTATCCCGTCAGCAGTTTCCTGTTGTGCTATGAGATCATGGGCAAGCAGCACTTTTACCTGCCTATGGACAAACTGCCGCAAGAGCTGATGAGCCAAAGGTCGCAGTTCATCATGCTGCCGGATCTGGTGCGTGGAGTGCCGGTCATGCCGGTGACAGCGACCTTTGCACAAAACGGGAGCTGCACCATCCAGTTAGAACACGGCAGCTATGTAGTGGGGGAAATGGTCAATCAGGAATACCACATCACCGCCCGCGTTCACGTCGGCAGCGCGGAGTTCGTCATGGGAGAGTGCGATAAGGCCCCAGATCCATTTGTCACATGGCAGCGCAACTGCAAAAACGATGGCGATGGTCCGCCAAACTTCTTTTGGGGGCATTACTGCTCTGACCGTTCTTCCTGCATCGAGGACTTCTGTGAACGGGCCGGAAATGAGTACAAAAAGCAGAGAGATTATATAGCGCAGCAAGAACACCAGCACACCGCGCTGAAGAAAGAACAAGGTGAGGCCAGATGACGAACTATCAGAAACGAAAAGGAAAGAATGACGAATATCGCAGCAAAATCATGAGATTTACTTTCCAGCTTTCCCTTGGCGATGGAGAAGTCCGAGATTGGTTTGAACAGCAGCCCGAAAAGGGCGCGTATCTCAAAGACCTTATCTTGCGGGATAAAGCGGAGCGGCTTGGGTACAGGGAGCAGAAAAGCGCAGAACCCGACAAAGCCGGTGACTACGAGATCATACAGTCCATTCGTATGGGTGGGCGCGTTCTGCTTATGGGGTTCAATCCAAAGGACGAAACCTATATGACCTGCTATCAGCAGTACAATTTTCTCGGAGAAACAATGTATCCCGAAGCACTTGCCTGTAAGAGTTATCTGGAAATTGCAGAAACCTTTTTGAATCGCTTGCAGGCACAGGTCGAAAAAGTCAAAGCATTCCGTGCGGCCCGAAATGTCCCCTATGCCGTTTTAGGCGTGGACGATTGCCTTCCTCCGTCAGAGGGATCTCTGCAAGGAAAGCTGATCGTTCTCCGCCCCACCAGCCTTGCACCGGAATACCGCACGGCAGACTGTCAACTCGGCTTCGCGCTAAGTGGATTTGGCTGCACACCCGGCGCACGCGGGCGTGCGGTTTACTTCGAGGAATTGTATTCCGGTGAACGATGCCGGTGGGACGCTTCCGACATTCTTGGCGTAGCCAATCCAGAAAAGATACCGGATTGGGCGAAAGAAAAGCTGAGAGAATATGAAAAAAAGCGTACTGAGCCGAAAAAAGATAGAGGTGAAGCCAGATGACAGACCGAGAACCCGTAAATATCATGGGCGTTATCGCCTTTCCAAACCCTAACAAGGATGAGCGCGTGATCCGCTTCATCGACAGTGAATATCATACACTTTTTACCATCAAGGACGGGGAAAGCATCGTCATTACCCGCTTTGACGGTGAAAAGATGGTTTTCCCTTGCAAGTACATTGACGATTGCCATGTCTGCATCGGTAATTCTGCCTATCATATCTGCAAGTTTGCAGAAATGCAGGAACGTAACGGCAACACCTATGGTCCCAGCGCGCCGAAAATCAGCGACGAGATCGGCACCTATGAAATCTATCAGATCCCCGCAACCGCTGATGTGGACTACTATTTCCGGTCTTATGAAGCGGCAAAGGGAAAACTCCAGAGCGCTGATTATCAGCGTTCTTACGCCGGTATGTACGCAAAGGGAAATTCGCTGGAGGATCTGTGGGCAAAACACAACAGCGACCACCGCCCCTTTGCCCATCGGATGCGTTCCATGTCTGTAAGCGACATCGTGGTACTGACGCAGGGTGGAAAGAAAACCGCCTACTACGCAGATACCTTCGGCTTCCAAGAGGTGCCGGAGTTTTTGGCACAACAGAGAGTGCAAAAGAAACACAAAGAACGAGGTGAAGCCAGATGAACTATGACGCGCAGAAGGTGACCTACCAGGAGGTCACGATTTTTGACCGACCGGCGTTGTTTACGGAATGCCGCATTGACCGAACCACCGTGCCGGAGGGCGTATATCGCTACGAGCTGCGCCATGGGGATGCAGATTGGGGTGAGCCGATAGAACTGTCACGGAGTCTCATGGTCAACTTCTATGGCACCGTTCTCATCCGCGAGCCGTTCCAGCTTCCCATTGATGGGTGGATTCCACTGGAGAGCGACAGCCTTTCCTTTCAGGATGGCGGATGCCGTACCGTTGCGGAATTTCAGGAGAAATATCCCGCCAGTGATAAGGATGTCATTGACTTTTACAGCGTCAATGAGCCTGCGCTGCACGCTCTCTATTTCTCTCGCAGCGAGGAGCAGGACAAGTCTGCGGGCTGCGTGGGACATCTCCGGGGTGATTTTGGCAGCGGCAAGCAGTTTTATACAACATGGTGGCCCCACCAGCATGACGCGCTAAACACGCCGGATTTTAAGGCCGATATTGACCGTACCATAAACTGGCTGCGGGAGCAGCCGGACTCCCCGCTGCGGGACTTCGACAGCATGAACCGCTACTGCAACCGGTATGAGCGGATCTGCGCCATCAAGGGTGCGTTGCTTCCCTCTTGCGGCTTCATGGTAAAAACAAAGCGGTATGTGTATATGCTCCGCTGTACGCCGGTTAAAGGTGATTACCAGTTTTATATTTACTGTTACCAGCGGAAACCGTTTGAAAAGGCCCAAAAAGAGCAGCAAAAGAATGACCGGCTCGCAGCAAAAAAGCGGGCGGAGCCGGAGAGATAGGAGGTGCCAACTTGCCTACCAAATTTCAGCTTATCACAGAGCTTTATGACCAGACCGTGCAGAGCGTCACCGGCAGCTATCAAAGTTGGACGGGCTTTCTCCGCGCCGCCTGCTATAACTACAAATGCCCCTTTGATGAGCAGCTTTTGATCTACGCCCAGCGCCCGGACGCCACGGCAGTCCTTGAGATGGAGCGTTGGAACCGTCAGTTTGGCCGCTGGGTCAACCGTGGAGCCAAGAGCATTGCCGTATTTGGTGATGACGGGCAAAACTGCCTGAAACTCTATTTTGATGTTTCGGACACCCATGTGTCCCGTTTTGCTCGTCCGCTGCCCATCTGGACGATGCACCCGGCCTTTGAGCCGGAGGTCATCGAAACACTGGAGGCCACCTTCGGCAACCTGGCCGAAAAAGAAAATCTCGCAGACGCCGTGCGCTCTGCCTGCCACAATGCCGTGGCGGACAACTTCACGGACTACCTGCAAGACCTGCGGGAGTGCCGGGAGGACAGCCTGCTGGAGGAACTGGATGACCTCAATTTGGAGGCGTTCTACCGGGACGCGCTGGAGGTCAGCGTGGCATATATGCTGATGACCCGCCTCGGCCTACCGGCAGACGAGTATTTTTCGCCCGATGAGTTTGCCCATGTGTACGAATTCAACACACCGCCCACCATCAACGCCCTGGGCATCGCCACCAGCGACATCGCGGAGATGGGCCTGCGGGAGATCAGCCGTACAGTCATACAGGCCCAGCGGGATCAGTTTTTTGCAAACCGCGCGAGAATCGGTTATGATGACCGCACAGAACAACACGAAGCAGGCCGAGAAAGGAGCAAACAGTATGGAGGTCACTTACAGGATGCAGAACGGCTATCAGGTGCCGAACCTGCTGATGCCGCAGATGCCGGAGGCACATCTGGGCAAGTACGCGGAGCTGCGGAAAGCGTACCTGAAGAAGCACCGCAGGGTGCTTTACACCAACCTGAAAACCAGCGGCAAGCTGACGGAGCATCTGGCGGAGATCGAGCAGACCACGCGGAAGATGGTGGAACAGACCGTGGCGCAGATGGCGAGAGCCGAGGGCGTGACGGAGGAGCTGAAAGCAACCGATCCCCTGCACTGGACGGGCCTGATGAACAATCTCCGGCACAGCGCGGAGGAACTGGTGCTCAGCGACCTGATTTACGCCTAACAACCGAAGAACCCACAGAGGCAGGAAGTGATGAGCTTCCTGCCTCTGCTGTTATAGATGCGGCACAACCAACCATAAAAGAACTGTTCGAGCAGTACAAGCAAACGGTTGCTGCTGCATTGGTAAAAGACACAGCATTTGTCAATGCCTGCCGCAATTCAGATCGTGAAAATGCCATTATGGAAGGGGCAGACGCAATCCGGCGCATTGTCAACGAAAGCGGCGATTTGCAACTTGCAAAGCTCTACTTTGATATGCCAGCCTTCCATAACCGGCTGCATCAGGAGCTTTTAGAGGAAACTTATCCGAAGCTGGTAAACGCAGCAGACCATAGCCCGTTCAAGCCCTATCAGGTTGCAGCCTATCACCATATTGAAAACGGCTTTGACGATAAGCTGGACTATCAAACGCTGGAAGAAGCGGAGGCCGCAGCGCAGGGCTATGTTGCCGGTACGATGGAGGAAGACGGTTTTGCATACGACGGCGCTGCCGTCTATGATGCTGAAACACACAAGTGCCTCCGTGTCTACGGTGATTACCCGGACGAAAAGGCGCAGGAACAGGCAGCAGCCTTTGCACTGGAGCATGACACCGCGCAGCAAAATACCGCAGAGCTGCCCGCCTTTCTGGATATGCACCTCATTGAAGCGAATCTGCTGGATGACGGTGGGCGTAAGCACAAGCGGCAGGAGATCTTTGGATACTTTCAGGCGCACAAGAGCCTTGCGGAACGGACGGAGTTCTTAAAAAACAGCTACAACGATATATGGGTGGAAGTCCTGACCGACGGTGTTCGGACAGGCTACCATGCCGAGAAAGACGGACTTTTGATGTGGGAGGGCAGCTACCTCTCCCGCACCTCAGAGTCCGTTTTTTCATGGCCGGTCATCACCGAAATGACCGAGGGCCTGATCGAGCGCGGCGAGTATAAAATCAAGCTGGGGCTGCAAAATGCCCCAATCGTCGCGGAGCAGCTTGCCCTATTCGACATGGGCGGCGACGCCCCGGTGTACGAGGCTCCGGCAGACACAGCCACCGGCATTCTGGCCCCGGCCCGCACGGTGCCGCAGGAGGTCATTGATCTGGCACTCTGCACGGGCGGCAACGAACCCAACAGCGCGGAGCGCGTCGCCGTATTCTATATGCGGGAGCATTCTGAACAGGAAAATATAGCGTTTCTGCGTCGGGAGTTTGGCAGGGCGAACGGGCGCGGCATTGAATACGAAGGCCGCAAGTACGCCGTGTGGTTTCTGGAGGACGGCATCCACCTCGCCCAAGGTGACAGCGTCCGCACCGGGTACAGCAAAACTGTGGCCTCATGGGAGCAGGCATCGGCGCGGATTCTGGAACTGCTGGAGGCGGGGACTTATCTCTCCGCGTCCGAGCTGGCGCAGGCCCCGGACAAGGTGTTGCACGAAGCGATGGACGCCCTCCTGATGACCGCCCGTGACCTGAGCGAGGAAGGGCGCAAACAGGGCCTATTCCCGCAGACGTTGGACATCCATGACCAGCACAAGGGCTACCCGGAGCTGGACGAGGATATGGTGGCGTTCGCTAAGACAGAGGGTGGGCTGCAAACACTGGCACAGGAATATCATGCCTTCCTTGACGCTTATGCCCAAGACCGCGACATTATGCGCTGGCGACTATCCGCTTACAACACCCACCGGATCGGCGTTGTGCTGGACGGCCTCTCCTACCCGGAACGCAGTTTCACCGCCCAACCGAACTTCCTGCGCCAATGCAAAATGTTCATCACACAGGATGAAATCGGCCAGTTCTTCCTAAGAGACAGTGTTGATAGACGACTGGCGGTGTACTCCCATTTCTGTTATCCCCACACGCCGGAGGAACACCAGAAATTCATCAAGGGCAGCTTTGGCGAGTACAGCGGCGGTGGCCGTGCCGGATACCAGCACACGAAAACATCAAAAGGGCTGGAGTATGAGCGCGACTATAATTTCAAGAAATATGATACCGTCCATCTGACCATCCCCAATGTAGTCAAGGAGTATGAGCGCCTGATCGCGCAGAAACGATTCCCCGGCGAGGATGCCATCGCAAAGATCCCGGAATATGAGCGGAGACAGGTGGCGCGGGCCATTTACTCCAGTCTGTACAATGCACCGGACAATGTGCCGCGTCCCTATTACATGGGCATGGATTATTATCAGGCGGTACCGCTGATTGAAGAAGAATTGCAGGATAAGTCCACTGCAATGTGGCTCATGGACGCATTGAATGCCCGGTTGGGTGAAATGCAAAAAGATGACCGCCACTATGAATTTGTCCATGAAACTCATTTTCAACTTTATGCCTATGTAAACGGTGAGTTCAGCCTGTTCAATCACCGGCACGATGGGCAACTGACACCGACCGCACCCAATGAGCCGACAGCGGCGTCGGTGCGGGAAGCTGCGACACCCTCTGAGGAAACCATGCCAACGCCACCGGAGCCCGTAATGCCCATGGAACCGGAAGTCCCCGAACCGCTCTCCATCGGCACACGCCTGACCATAGATGGGCGGCAGTTTGAAGTGGACAGCGTAGACGATCATACACAAAATGTATCCCTGCGGGATGTGACCTTTGAAGGCGGGACGGGCTTTCCCATCTTCCGAAAGGAATCCGTCGACTATGTCCGCGCTCACATGGAGCAGCCGGACATGGTGCGGGAAACCGCGGCACCGCAGACGGACGAGCCGCCTGCGGTACTCACCCCGCCGAAAAAGAAAAAGCAGAACGCGCTTGCCTATCCGCTGGACGCGGATGGCCGGAACTACCGCATCACCGATGACCATATCGGAGAGGGCGCGCCGCTGGAGCGTTTTCAGCGCAATCTGGACGCGATCCGTACCCTGAAAACCGTGGAGGCAGAGAACCGAGCCGCCACAGCGGAGGAACAGGCTGTGCTGGCACAGTATGTGGGCTGGGGCGGTCTGGCGGACTTCTTTGACGAGAAAAATCCTCGTTACGCTGAACTGAAAGAACTGCTTACCGATGCCGAATACGCCGCCGCCCGCGAATCCACGCTCACGGCGTTCTACACGCCGCCTGTGGTCATCCGCAGCATCTATGCCGCCCTGGGGCAGATGGGCTTCACGCAGGGCAACATTCTGGAACCAGCCTGCGGTATCGGCAATTTTCTCGGTATGCTGCCGGAAAGCATGAGCGGCAGCAAGCTCTACGGCGTGGAGCTGGACGATCTCTCCGGACGCATCGCCCGCCAGCTTTATCAGCGCAGCAGTATCGCGGTGCAGGGCTATGAGAAAACCGCCTTCCCGGATAACTTTTTTGATATTGCCATCGGAAATGTTCCCTTCGGCCAGTTCCATGTGCCGGACAAGCGCTATGACCGGCTGAATTTCCCCATCCATGAGTATTTCGTGGCCAAAATGTTGGATCAGGTCAGACCGGGAGGCGTCATCGCCGTTGTGACCTCCAGCTACACCATGGACAAGCGCACCGCCAGCGCGCGAAAATACATCGCGCAGCGCTCGGAGCTGCTGGGGGCGATCCGGCTGCCCAACAATGCGTTCAGGGCTGCGGCAGGAACCGAGGTCGTTTCAGACATTCTGTTCCTTCAAAAGCGGGAACGAATGGTGGATATAGAACCCGAATGGGTACACCTTGCCACCAACGAGGACGGCATCCAGATGAACAGCTACTTCATCGACCACCCCGACATGGTGCTGGGCGAGATGAAGATGGTGTCCGGGCCGTTCGGCCCCACGCCTACCTGTGAGCCGTACCCGGAGCATCCGCTGGAAGCACTGCTGGCGGAGGCCGTTCAAAATATCCACGGCGAGATCGCCGCCTATGACCGGGAGGAAGAATTGGAGGGTGAGGATCATTCCATCGAGGCCGACCCCGCTGTCCGCAATTTTTCCTATACGCTGGTGGACGGTCAGATCTATTATCGGGAAAACAGCCGCATGAACCCGGTGGAGGTATCCAAGACGGCAGAGAGCAGAATCCGCGGCATGATCGAGCTGCGGGACTGTGTGCGGACGCTGTTGGAATACCAGACCGAGGACTATCCCAATGAAGAAATCAAGGCGCAGCAAGCCAAGCTGAATACCCTCTACGACGCCTTCACCCGGAAATACGGACTCATCAACTCTCGCGGCAATGCCATTGCCTTTGACCAGGACAGCTCTTACTTCCTGCTCTGTTCATTGGAAATTCTGGACGAGGACCGGAACCTGAAACGCAAGGCCGACCTGTTCACCAAGCGCACCATCCGCAGCCACAAACCCGCTGAAAAGGTAGACACGGCAGTGGAGGCGCTGGCGCTGTCCATCGGGGAAAAGGCCCATGTGGATATGGACTATATGGGCAGGCTTACCGGCAAGGATGAGGAAACGCTGTTTTCTGATCTCAAGGGCGTGATTTTTTTGAACCCCGCTTACACCGGCGAGAACGATGGACATGAGAAATACCTGCCCGCGGACGAGTATCTTTCCGGCAATGTGCGTCAGAAATTGGCGGTTGCCCAAGGCAAGGCGGAACAGGACCCGCAGTATCAGATCAACGCCGAGGCATTGGCGCAGGTGCAGCCCACCGACCTCACCGCCAGCGAGATCTCCGTCCGGCTGGGCGCTACATGGCTGGACACCGAATATGTCCGCCGGTTTATCTTTGAAACGCTGGGGACACCCCGCAGCGCACAATGGGGCATGAAGGTCCACTATTCCGGCATCACCGGTGAATGGCGCATCGAGGGCAAGAGCAAGGATCGCGGCAACGTGAAGGCCATCAGTACCTACGGCACACAGCGCATCAATGCCTATGAGATCATCGAAACGACACTTAACCTGAAGGATGTCCGCATTTTTGATTACCAATACGATGAGGAAGGGCGCAGAATTGCCGTTCTGAACAAGAAAGAGACGGCCATCGCCCAGAGTAAGCAGGAACTCATTAAAGACGCTTTTGCTGAGTGGATCTGGAAAGACCCGGACCGGCGCGAAGCTATCTGCAAGACCTATAATATTCTGTTCAACAGCAACCGCCCCCGCGAGTATGATGGCAGCCATATCAATTTCAGCGGCATGAACCCGGAGATCACGCTCCGCAAGCACCAGGTCAACGCCATCGCGCACATTTTGTACGGTGGAAATACCCTGCTTGCCCATGTGGTGGGCGCGGGAAAAACCTTTGAAATGGTCGCGGCGGCGATGGAGTCAAAGCGGCTGGGCCTGTGTCAAAAATCTCTCTTTGTGGTGCCCAACCACCTGACAGAGCAGTGGGCCACTGAGTTTTTGCAGCTCTATCCGGCAGCGAACATCCTTGTCGCTACTCGCAAGGATTTTGAGACCAAGAACCGCAAGAAATTCTGTGGCAGAATCGCCACCGGCGACTACGATGCCATTATCATCGGCCATAGCCAGTTCGAGAAGATCCCTATGAGCGTAGAGCGCCAGCGGGCCATTCTTGAACAGCAGATCGACGAAATTATGATGGGAATTTCAGAGGCCAAGCGAGAAAAAGCCGAGAACTTCACCATCAAACAGATGGAGAAAACCAAGAAGGGCCTGCAAGCCAAGATCGACAAGCTGAACGACCAGAGCCGCAAGGACGATGTGGTCACCTTTGAGGAATTGGGCGTTGACCGTATCTTCATCGACGAGAGCCATTATTTCAAAAACCTCTTTCTCTACACGAAAATGCGGAATGTAGGCGGTATTGCCCAGACCGAAGCACAGAAAAGCTCAGACCTCTTTATGAAGTGCCGCTATTTGGACGAGATCACCGGAGGGCGCGGCATTGTCTTTGCCACCGGCACCCCCATTTCCAACAGCATGGTGGAGCTTTACACCATCCAGCGGTATTTGCAGATGAACGCCTTGCAGGAGCAGGGCTTACAGCACTTCGACAGCTGGGCGGCGAACTACGGCGAGACTGTCACCGCCATCGAGCTGTCTCCCGAGGGCACCGGTTACCGGGCCAAGACGCGGTTTGCCAAGTTTTATAACCTGCCTGAGTTGATGTCCGTTTTCAAAAATGTGGCGGACATTCAGACGGCGGATATGCTCAAGCTGCCCGTGCCGGAGGCGCATTACCACAACATCGCCCTGAAACCCTCCGAGTATCAGAAAGAGATCGTGGCGTCGCTGGCGGAGCGCGCTGAGAAAGTCCGCAACCGCGAGGTGGACAGCAGCGTGGACAATATGCTGCTCATCACCAACGATGGCCGAAAGTTGGCGCTGGATCAGCGGCTGGTCAACCCCATGCTCCCCAGCGATCCCAACAGCAAAGCCGCCAAGTGCGCGGAAAATGTGTTTGAGATCTGGCAGCGCACCGCTGGCCAACGCTCCACGCAGATGATCTTCTGCGACCTGTCCACCCCAAAGGATGACGGCACTTTCAGCGTTTATGATGATATTCACGCAAAATTGCTGGAATTGGGTATTCCCGAAAACGAGATCGCATTCATCCACAACGCCAAGAGCGAGGTACAGAAGAAAGACCTGTTCGGAAAAGTGCGGAGCGGTCAGGTGCGTATCCTGCTGGGCAGCACCCAGCGCATGGGCGCCGGCACCAACTGTCAGCAAAAGCTCGTCGCTTTGCATCATCTGGATTGTCCGTGGCGTCCGTCCGATCTTCAGCAGCGGGAGGGGCGCATTATCCGACAGGGCAACGAAAATCCGGAGGTGGACATTTACAGCTATGTCACCGAGGGCACCTTCGACGCCTACCTTTACCAGCTTGTGGAGAGCAAGCAGAAATTTATCAGCCAAATCATGACCAGCAAATCGCCTGTTCGCTCTGCCGAAGATGTGGATGAGCAGGCGCTTTCCTATGCCGAGATCAAGGCGCTGGCCAGCGGCAACCCCATGATCAAAGAGAAGATGGACTTGGACATTGAGGTGTCTAAGCTGAAATTGCTCAAAGCCAACCACCTGAGCCAGCGGTATGCGCTGGAGGACGCCATCAGTAAGGATTTTCCGAAACAAATCGCGGAAACGCAGGCACGGATCGCCGGGTATGGCGCGGATATTGCCACGGTCAAGGAGAATACCCATCCCAATGGGGACGGCTTCTCCCCGCTTACGCTGGCGGGTGTCACCTACGCCGAGAAGAAGGAGGCTGGCGCGGCGCTGCTGACCATGTGCCAGGCGATGCTCTCCCCGGAGGCGACACAGATCGGCAGCTATCGCGGCCTGACGCTGGAGCTGGCCTTTGATACCTTCGCGCGGGAATACCGCTTGACCATGATCGGGCAGCTCCGCCACACGGTCACGCTGGGAACCGATGTGTTTGGCAATTTGCAGCGCATGGACAATGCGCTGGAGGGACTGCCCATCAAGGAGCAAACCTGTCGCGAGCAGTTGTCCAACCTGCAAACACAGTTGGAAACCGCAAAGGTGGAGGTACAAAAGCCGTTCCCCCGCGAGGCAGAGCTGAACACTAAAACGGCACGGCTGGAGGAACTGAATTCCCTGCTGAATTTAGACCACAAGGAGCCGGAGATCGTAGACGCCGAGCCGGACGAGGATCAAAGACCGCCGGAGCGCCGCAGACCGCAGCTGGAGCGGTAAAACCAATAGAAAACGGAGGAAATTATGGGTTATCAGGAAAGTTGGTTCTATATCGAGCCGCAGCATAAATTCAAGAAATTGATCCAGGCATACGAAAAGGCGGAGCAGTCCGGCTACTATGAGGTGGCCGGTGCGGAACCACATTCCGTTATTGTTTTGAAGCAGCCATTTGGCGATATTCCCGCAGGAAAGAAGCTGCTTTGGGTGTGCGGTGACCGCGGCTTTCACTGTGCCGCTGGCGTATTTGGCGGCGAGCTGAAATGCTCTGGCAGGCTTCGCGTGATCCCGGTGGAGGCGGTGCTGAACGGCACCGACGATCCCCGTATGGAGGGGCTGGACTTTGACAGTCCGGCCCCCAGCGAAAATGCCTATATGAAACGATACAGCGTCGCCAATTACGCCCACCGGATGCGGGCGGGATTGGCGAGATAAAATGGAGGGAAATCATGTCCACAAAAGACGAATTGGAAACCAAATTATACGAAAAAATGTCGCAGGAAAACGAGGCGTTTCTTGCGGAGATGAAAACGCAGTCGCCTGATGAGATCATTTCTCACGCCTACGAGATCGCCTGCCGTGACAACCTTCTGATGCTTTTTGAGGATGAAACAAGCCTCTCCGAACAGCAGCTTGCGGTGCTGAACGAGTTTGAGCGTCCGCTGTCACAGCTTTATACAGACTGGCTCTCCCGCGATACGGATGAGATGGATGCCTTTCGAGACAGCATTGCTTGCTGTGCGGATGATGTTCTGCGGAAAAGAGTCGAAGAAAAATATCGAGATCCCGCGCAGCCCATATACCCTAACACCCGTTCTGAAGCCATGGCTCGCGGAGAGGTCTTTGAGTGGATGGCCAGCCGAGATCGGACGCTGACCTGTGCGGGAACCTTTGAGAAGGACGCAACCAACGCCTACAACGATGGAAAGCTGCCTGCTTTTTTGAAGGAGTGGACAGCGGCTTATGGCAAGGACCGCTGTATGTTCGTGCTGGCCTGTACCATGGCGCAGCGCACGGGAGATGAGCGATTCTACCCACCGGCGCGTCAGGCCGCAGGCCGCTTTGCGGCGCTCCAAAAGCAGATGGGTGGGCACACAGACGTTTACGCGGTGGACAATCACTCCTGCGTGATCAATGCCGCGATGGAGCAGCTTGCCAAGCCGGAGCGCAGTGTGGAGCGAAAAGGCGGTGAAAAAGGACGCGCCGGAAAGGTAAAATCGTTTTTGAAATAAGGCAAAGGAACAAATGACTTTATTTCAAAAAGTGATTGTCTTTTTGAAATAAAGCAGGTATAGTAGAGAGTATATTTCAACTTCTTTCAAAAGGAGGCGCATGAACAGATGAACCGGGCAGGTAAATTTGTCAATAATATGCCGGGAGATACTTCATATCAGTCATTTTGTCCTACTCCACTTCCACCAGTTCCGGGACTTGAATTCGATGAGGCTATGCTTCAAATTCTGGTCAAGGCAAGCCGCAGTTTGAAGCAGTTGGATGTTTCTGCCCAATTGATTCCAAACGCCGAGCTGTTTATATCTATGTATGTCCGCAAAGAGGCGCTCATGTCCTCGCAGATGGAAGGAACACAATGTACCTTGGACGACATCCTTGACCCTGAGCTTGATACCAACGCAAACTTGGATACAGCAGATGTCGTGAACTATGTAAAGGCAGCTCAATATGCCCTTACAAGGCTTCATGAACTTCCTATTTGTAACCGTCTTTTCCGTGAAGCTCATGCTATTTTGTTGGAAGGCGTCCGTGGGCAGGAAAAGAACCCCGGAGAATTTCGACGCTCACAGAACTGGATTGGCCCTGCCGGTTGCGGCTTGAAGGATGCGCGATATATTCCGCCAAATCCGGAAGATATGGTGACTGCTATGTCGGATCTGGAAAAGTATATCAACGAAAATCAGGACTATGATCCTCTGGTACGGGCTGCCTTGATCCACTATCAATTTGAAACGATTCACCCGTTTTTGGATGGCAATGGACGAATCGGCAGATTGCTGATTTTGCTTTATCTGATGGAACAGGGATTACTGAAGGAACCAGTTATCTATGTGTCCTACTTTCTGAAAAAGAATCAGGTGGAATACTATGACCGAATCAGCGAGGTACGCAGAAGCGGAAACTACGAGCAATGGGTAAAATTCTTCTTGGAGGCAGTAGATTCCGCAGCCTCAGATGCTGTGGAATCTATAGAAAAGCTCTCAAAACTGCATGAAAAGAATATCGCTTTGTTGCCAAAGCCAAAGCGGAAAAAGGATAATCTGCGTATGCTGTTCGATTACCTTGAAAAGCATCCTATCATTGATATTAAGCACACATCAGAGGCTCTTAAAATCAGCTATAACACGACTTCTACCGCGGTAAAGACGCTTGTGGAGTTGGGTATCCTGCGTGAAACGACAAATGCAGCACGAAATCGTGTGTTTTCTTACGAAGCATATCTTGAAATACTCAGAAATGGAACTTAATAAGTCTAAAGCGCAGGCAGAATGCTTGCGCTTTTTTCATGTCTCCAGGAGATGAACACTGTGCCCTATCTATCAAAAGACCAAATCGCCACCGCCCGCGAGATGGACCTGCTGACCTACCTGCGCCGCTTTGATCCGGAGGAGCTGGTCCATATCGGCGGGAACACCTATGCCACCCGCACCCACGACAGCCTGAAAATCTCCAATGGAAAATGGTGCTGGTGGTCGCGTGGTATCGGCGGCACAAATGCGCTGGACTATCTGACAACAGTGGAGGGTGTTTCCTTTTTGGACGCCGTGCAGCGTATCCTTGGGGAACCGCCCCATGTGCCGCGCAAATCAGAGCCAACCGAACCGCTCCCGAAAACTGAATTTGCCCTCCCACCCAAACACGCCGACACCCGGCGTGTTTTTGCATATCTGCGGAGCCGGGGCATTGACGCGGAGATCATCAATCATTGCATCAAGCACGGGCAGCTTTACGAGGACGCCGAGCGTCATAACTGCGTATTTGTGGGCTACGAACATGGGAACCCTGCCTACGGCGCACTACGTGGGACGCTCTCAGAAACCACCTTCGCCGGTGAAGTCCCCGGCAGCGATAAGCGGTTTTCCTTTGCCGTTCCCCTTTGCGCCGGCGGCAAAACCATCTGTGTGTTTGAATCCGCCATAGACGCCCTTTCTTACCTGACGCTGCTGAAGCTGCGGGGGCAGGATTGGCGCAGCGCCAATACGCTGTCCCTCTCTGGCATCTACCGGCCAAGAAAGGATGGCTCCATCCGGTTCCCCGCAGCATTGGAGCAATACCTGACGGATCACCCCGGCGTAACGCGAATTGTGTTGTGCCTGGACAACGATACACCGGGACGGGCGGCGTCGGCGGCCATTCAAAACTGCCTTCCCCAATATGAGGTCATCGACAACCCGCCCCACCGTGGAAAGGACTACAACGACCAGCTCCAGATGGTGAAAGGGATCAGCGGCAGAGTAAAGACCCGTGGCGGCGAGGCGCGCTGATTTTCTTTTTCGGCTGGTTTAGGACTGCAAGCGGCCTGCGGCTGCTTTGCAGTCGCAAGCATAGCATTTGGCTATCCAAATGCGCTTGTTAGGGGGCAAATCCCCCTAAGACCCCATCCTATTTTGAGGAGGAATCTGTTATCAGAAAACGATCTATCTCTATTCTTCTCCGTTTGAACGAAGCGGAACACCGGCACCTAAAGGAGCAGGTGGCAATTTCCGGTTTCCCTACGGAGGTCTATCTTCGGGCATTGATCGCCGGTGAAAAAATGCGGCCAAGGCCACCCAACGAATACGCCGAGATTCGCCGCCAACTTGCCGCCATCGGCAACAACATCAATCAGATCGCCCGCACAGTCAACGCCCGCGGCTTTGCCAGCGGTGAGGACATCGCCGCGATCACGGCGGCGCAGGAAACGATCTGGAACATCGCGGAGCGGCTGTGACATGGCATACACCAAAGTATTCGCCATCCGCGCAAGGCTGGACGACCGCGTAAAGTATGCCGTCAATGGGGAAAAGACCGAGCTGGACGAGCGGATCGTCTACACCGCTGACCCGGAAAAAACCGATACCGTGCGCTTTGTGACCACGCTGAACTGCCGGTCTGCCGAAACCGCCTTTGCTGCCATGCAGAAAACGAAAAAGAAATACAAAAAGACGGGCGGCGTTCTCGGCTACCACTTCATCCAATCCTTTGCCCCCGGCGAAGTCACGCCGGAGCAGGCCCATGAGATCGGGTGCGAGTTTGCGCGGCGATTATTCGGTGAGGATTTTGAAGCCGTCATCGGGACCCATTTAGATAAGGCCCACCCCCATAATCACATCGTGGTCAATTCTGTTTCCCGCACGGACGGCCACAAGTATCATTCCAGCCCGGAGAGCTACTACAACGATGTGCGCGGTACCTCAGACGCACTGTGCCGGGAAAACGACCTATCCGTCATCGCCCCGCAGGGCAAGGGCAAGCATTACGCCGAGTGGAAGGCGGAGCAGGGCGGCAAGCCCACCGTGCGCGGTGTAATCCGCGCCGACATTGACACGATCATTGGGCAAGCCTACACCTACGATACCTTTCTCATGCTGCTGCGAAAGAACGGCTACGAGGTACGCCGCAGCCCCAACCGGAAATACACCACGGTCAAGCCCCCCGGCGCAAAGCGGGCGATCCGCCTGGACAGTCTGGGCGAGGGCTACACCGAAGCGGATATTCTGCTGCGGCTCTCCCGCCAGCGGCACAGCGGCATGACCCCGCCGACCGTCACCCATGCCGCCAAGCGTTACCGCGTGAAGGGCAAGCTGGCCACCGTCCGAAAAAAGAAAATCACCGGCTTTCACGCCCTCTATCTCCGCTACCTCTACCTGCTGCGTGGGGGCAGGCGGAAAAAGCTGCCGCCCAAGCTGCCCTTCTCCGTCAAGCGGGAGGTCATTCATCTGGAGCGGTATGAGCAGCAATTCAAATACCTTTTATCAAGCGGGATCACTACTGAAGCGGAGCTGGAGCAGCGTATCCGTGTGCTGGAGTGGGACATCCGCTTGTTGGAGGAACAGAGAAAACCACTTTATCAAGAAAGGAGGAACACCAGCGATGAAGAAGCACAAGCCAAGTACAGCGCGGAGATCCAACAGCAGACTGCCGCCCTGCGTGAAAAGCGCGGGGAGCTGCGTCTGTGCCGCAGGATACAGGCAGACATTCCGAGGGTATCCCAACAGTGCCAGCAGGCGCAGGCTGAACGGCAGAAAAATCTAAAGAACAAGGAGGAACACGAGCATGAGTACCAACGGTGAAACCGCTGACCTGATGGTGCGTGAGGGCATCCAGATCACCGAGAGTGCCCTCAAGCTGGCAGGGCTGGGGGCGAAAAATCTTGCCGCCCTTCTGATTGCCCTTGCCAACGACAATCAGAAGCTCGCCGGTAAAACCAACCTCAAGCGCCTGATCCACGACGGCGAGGAGCTGACGATCTTTTCCGTCAAGCAGGAGGACTTGAAGGGCTTTCAGATGGAGGCCAAACGCTACGGCGTCCTGTTTTATCCCATCGTCAATAAGGTGGAAAAGACCGGGACGGTAGAAATTATGGCAAAAGCCAAGGACGCCAAGCAGATCAACCGCATTTTTGAACGCATGGGCTATCCCGCCCCGGTGAAGGAGGATACTGCCGCAAAAAAAGAGAACGCCCGCGCTCCGTCCGAGAACAGCTCCAAGGAGCGCGGGACTGGTGCGAGAGCGTCTACGGAACCGGCTGCGGAGAAGGCTGACGCCCGCCCCTCCGTCCGCAGCCGCCTGATGGCGCTGCAAGCCGCGGCAGAACGGGATGGCACAGCTCCCACCAAGGACACCGTGCGGGAAGCCATTCAAAAGGCTATGCCCACGCGGGAATAATTTGATTTTGAGAAGGAGAAACGAACATGGCAAAGTTAGACGATTTGATCCAGCAGAAGCAGCAGCGCGACGAGGACTGGAAGGCAAAGAAAACAGCGGAGCGCGAGGAATTGGGGCAGCTTTCCGACGATGCGGTCATGCACGTCACCAGCGAACCCGGCGCATACCTCCACTATCTGGACACGCAGGCCATCAACCCGCGATACAGCGCGTCCAATGTGATGCTGGCAATGGCGCAGAACCCGGAGATCACCTACATCAACAGTCTGGAGGTGTGGAACCGGCTGGGGCGCAGCGTTAACCGCGATGAGAACGGCATGAAGATCCGTGTGTCAGACACCTATGTGAAGGACGGAAGGGAGTATCACGGCTATAAGATCGGGCGTGTTTTTGATGTGACGCAGACCCACGGCAAGGCCGGTGTTCCGGCGCTGAGCCTGAAAGACAATACACCGGAAATGGACGCCGCCCTGCGCCGATTGCTGGACAGCTCCCCCGTTCCCGTGGTCACCAGCAGCACTATGTATCAGGACGCTGTTTATGATCCTAAAACGCAGAGCATTACGGTATCCAGCCGCCTGATCGACAGCAAAATCTTTGCGGCGCTCTCCCGCGAGATCGTCCACGCCGGTATCCATGACCACGGACGCTATCCCTACTATACCCGCGAGGAGTGCGCCATGGACGCCGAGAGCGTCAGCTATATGCTCTGCCGCAATTTCGGCGTGGAGACCCCGCAGCCCGATGTGAGCCGTGTGGGGCAGGTGTTTGACGGTATGGAGGTGCAGGATCGCCGCGGCGTGGTGGACAGCCTGCAAAAGTATTTCCGCAAGCTGCAAAATGATATTCAGCGTGAGATCTCTCCGCAGGAGCGCAAGCAGCCGGAACAGAACTGGCCCGTTCGCTGAGAAAGAGAGGCGTAATGTGAAAAAGAAACTTGCATTTACTCTCTGCACGGCGCTGATGCTGTGCAGCATGAGCGTCGCAGCGCTGGCCGCAGAGCCCATGACAGAAGCCGATACGGTATCCACGATGATCTCTGCCGCAGATACGCTCCCCGGCATTTCCGCCTATCCCGCCGAGGTCAGAGCCAGCGAGGAAAACGGCGTGTACCGATTAGAAAAGGTCTACTACCTGACCACAAAGGACGATCCCACCACGATCCCCACCGCTGACTTTGAGCGTGAGGGCCACACCTATACGCTCCTTGATTTGCTGAAAAACGACCAGACAGAAACGGACACGCGGGAGCATATCGAGGTGGTCACGCTGGAGAGCAAGACCAAAGATATGGCGGAAATTCTGAAAATGCTGGAGCCGAAGCTGGAGGTCAAGGCCGAGGACGGCTATGAGGGCGTCCTGTCCCTTGACCATACTACCATTCAGGTGGAGGTAGCGGGCTACGGGACCAGCAGCCGCACGGTGACGGCGGAGCGCACCTATCCCAACCTCTCTGACGCGGATGTGTCCCTTGTTCCCAAGTCTGTGAACGAAAATGGCCGCACCCTGACTCTTGCCGATGTAAGCTGGCAGGAGGCCGCTGTCGATCCCACGGACGGCTATGACATTCCCATTCGCTATACCGCTGTGGCAAGCTACACCGGCACTGCCACCAGCAAATACGCCACCGGCTACACCGTTACGGCAGACTACAAGGGTGATGTCACCCGCACAAGCTGTGATACGGTGATCTACACCGCCGTTTTTTCCAGCGTCGGCGCTGCGGCATCGGCAAAGAGCAGTATCAGCTTTAACTGGCTGTGGCTGCTGATCCCCGTGGGTGTGCTGGTGCTGGGCGGCTGCGGCTATGCCGGTTATAAGGGCTATCGCCACTACATCAATAAAAAAAGAGGGTACGCCGCATGAAAAAATATCTGACCACGCTGCTGGCCGCCTGCTGTATGCTGGCGGCTTTTTCCATGCCTGCATCGGCATTGGAGTATCACTTTGACGGCCCGGACGCAGGACTGTTCGGACGCCCCACCTCGGACGATACCATTTATGTCACGATGGACAAGCCTGTGAATACCGACCGGAGCAAAAACGCCGCCTACATCCCGCCTGCTTTTGGCTCGCCTACCTCTTATACGCTGAATGCCGGGGAACTGCTGACACCAAACCTTGTGAGCGGTTCAGTCGCGGGAACAATCGGCGGCACAGGCGGTGTGACCGTCCTGCCGCCCTCCACTTCCAGCAGCACCGCTGGTGGAAATACCGGCTCCTACACGCCGGTGAAGTACACCGCGGTCACAAAAGACCTCTATTACAGCGGCGGCTACCTCGGTACGCTGAAAATCCCCACCCTCGGTCTGTCTGTCAAGGTGTATCAGGGGACGGATGCAGATGCGCTCCGCAAGGGCGCGGGCCATTTTGCCAGCACCTCCATTTGGGAGGGCAATGTGGCCATCGCCGGTCACAACCGTGGCGTCAACAATCACTTTGGAAAAATTCACACCCTTGACATTGGCGACACCATCAAGCTGACCACCCAGCTCGGCACACGCAGCTATGAGGTGTACTCTGTCAGTAAGATCGGCGTGGATGATACCGGTGTCCTGAGCGACAGCACGGAGAACATCATCACCCTTGTCACCTGCGTGAAGAATCAGCCGGATTACCGCTGGTGCGTGCAGGCACGAGAAAAATGATGAGATACTATGATGGTCATTGATGTAAAAACTTTTACTGAGCTCCAACGCCTCCATATTTTTTGACACCCACCAACTTTTACGATACCATGAACCCATCAAAAGACTTTGGAGGTACACACCATGAAGCGAGGAAGTTTTGCAGCCGGTTTTCTTACCTGCCTGCTGTTGGCTGGCATCACTACCACGGCGTATGCTGCCGGGATCATGGCAGAGCGCAGTCACCATCGCATTGTCGTAGATGGAAAAGAAGCGCAGATGGAAGCCTATGTTATCAACGGCAACAACTATGTGCAACTGCGGGACATCGGCAAGGCGGTGGGCTTTGAGGTCTATTGGGACAGCGACAACGGCTGTGTGCAGGTGGAAAGCGGAAAGCCCTACACCGGAACCGCACCCCAACAGACCGCCGCAGCCCCCACAGACGGTTCCCGGTATGTTCCCAAGGTGGGTGATGTGATCCGCTGCGACGACGGGACGAACTATACCATTAAAGATGTATCCCGCTGGGATAAAAACGCCTTTTCCAGCGCACCGCTGGGAGAGCTGCCCATCGCCACCTGTGATTGGAGCAAGCTGCCCCAACCGGAAATGCCGCAGGCAGAAGCGCGCCATTTCACAAGCGGCGGGCAGGACTACCTATTCCAGCGCAATCTCTACGAAACACGCCGGATGCTCTACACCCTGTATAATGCCATCGGGGACAACCCTGAAACATGGCAGAACGGCCAGCCGGTGAAATTCCCCAGCGGAAATGATAAGGTGAAGATCAACCTGACCATCTCCGCAGAGGTTACGCCGCAGAGCTTCTGGCCGTGGCGGGCAGAGCAGATCACCGAGCTATTCAATTCCTGCCCTCCGGGGACTTACTCTCTGGAGGCATGGGACGTCTACAAAAACGGCGTGTTTCAATACACTGAGTACAGCATCTATGTGAGCTGACAACTTCATATCTCAACGCGCGGGCGGTATGCGAAAGCATACCGCCTTCTCTATTTCCTAAAATCAATAAAAGGAGAAAATGCACATGAAAAAACGATTGGTTTCCATGCTCCTTGCGCTGGTAATGGTGCTGGGGATGCTCCCCGTCACGGCCCTTGCCGCCGGCAGCGAGGAGGAAGCCCTGGGCGAGGTCAATATCTACAACGGAGAGCAGAAGCTCTCTTACCTCTCCATCAACGGGCGAATCCGTGAGCTGATCTATACCTATTTCAACCATGTGGATGCCAACGGCAGGACGAAGGAGATCCCCGCGTACTGCGTCAATCCGAATACAACGGGTGTGCCGCAGACTGTGGCCCCCGGCGAGAGTATCAAATACATCGCCAAGGAAAAGGGCAACGATCCAAAAATTATGGGTATTATCGCTAATGGCTATCCCACCCGCGGCTTATCGGAACTGAAGCTGGAGAACAAGTACCACGCCTACTATGCGACCAAGATGGCGCTGTGGTGCTACCTGCTCCCCAACTGGAACATCAACAACCTGAAGGTCAATCCCAATCTCACCGGAAAAGAGCTTCAGCGGGCGCAGGCTATTCTCGCCGCCGCAAAGGACATCTATGTGCGTGGCACGGCGTGGAGCAAGGTGCTATCGCCCCGCGTCACCGCTGCCCCCGACCGGGACACTGCTTATGCCGTTACAGTAGACGGACAGCAGTACAAGCAGCAGGTGTTTACGGTCCACTCGGATACCTGGGTGTGCGACTATGCCATCCGTGTTGCATTTTCGGACCCTGCTTCTGTTCCCGCAGGAACGCGCATCGTGGACATGAACAACAAGGATATTACGACGATCACCACCTCCGGCACCGGAGATGGCTATGATGGAAAATTCAAAGTCCTATATCCCGCCGCTGCGGTGGCAGGCAAGACCGGCAGCGTCCAGCTTTCCTTCTCTACCAATGTCTATCAATACGCAGTGTTTTACGCTGTTTGTGCAGAACAGAACAAATACGGCCAGCTCCAGAATTATATGTGCGACACCGACCCCACTACCACAATGAAACTGTCCACATACAGTAATTACAGCGATGGAGAGAAACCAGAAGTGCCAGACACCGGCCTGAAAATCATCAAGCTGGAGAAAGGCACGGACACGCCGCTGGGCGGAGCGGTCTTTGAGGTGGTCGGTCCCGACGGAGCCACTGTCGGCACCTTCGCTACCGGCTCGGACGGTACTGTGACCATCCCCCTGACGCTGGCTGGCAACTATACTGTGTATGAGCGTGTAGCGCCTTTGGATTACCTGCTCAGTGATAATCCCGCGCAGAATATCAAGGTGGAGTATGGCAAGGTGGCGGAGCTGACCTGCTGGAACGAGCCTTATGGCACGCTCCGTATCGAAAAGCTGTCCAACACCGGCGCACACCTGCCCGGTGCCATGGTGCAGATCAAGCACATTGAGAGCGGCGTGACCTACACCGCCGAAACCAATTTTGCGGGCTATGCCATTTTCGATAACATCAAACCCGGTGCTTATGAGATCAAGGAGATCACCGCGCCCTCCGGCTGGCTGAAGGATGATGCCACCTATACGGCTTCCGTGGCCACCGGCGAAACCACGACCTTTTCTCTCGTGAACAAGGAGCTGCCTGGTCTGCGGATCATCAAGTATGACCGCAAGAACATGGTGGCGATGGCCAATGTCACCTTTGAAATTTTCCGTGACAGCGTTTCTCTCGGCAAATTTAAGACGGACGAGTTTGGCGAAATTCTCCTGACCGACGCTGCCCCCGGCACCTACCGTGCTGTGGAGGTGGATACTGGCAGTGACGGACATATCCTTGACACCACGCCGCAGGAGGTGGAGTTGTCTGCCGGTGACGGCATCAAGGAACTGCTGTTCTTCAATGATGTGAAGCCCGGACTGAGATTGGTGAAGGTGGACAGCACCGATCCCAGCAAGGTCATTCCCAACGCAGTTTTTGAAATTAAGTCCGTGGCTGGTGATTACGGTCCCAAGGAGTTTATCACCGACCAGAACGGCGAAATTGACCTTTCCAAGCTGCCCACCGGCGCTTATGTGGTGACGGAAAAATCCTGTGAGGGCTATATCATCGACCAGGCCCAGCGTATCATCCAGCTTGACGCCAACGAGGACGCGCAGTTCGTGTTCACCAATACCATCAAGCCCTCGTTGCAGATCATCAAGACCAGCTCGGACGGGAGCCGCCTGAAAAATGTTCATTTCCGTATCGCCAAGATCGAGGATGGAACGCATTATCTTGACCGCACAACCAACGAGCAGGGCGAAATTCTGATTGCCGATTTGGAACCCGGTGTTTACTCCGTCAAGGAAACCGCCACGGATTCCTCTCATATTCTCGACCTGCGGGAGTATCACATGGAGCTGTTCGCAGGCCGAATCAGCACCCTGACCATTGAAAATCAGAAGCGCCCCAACCTGACCGTGTATAAGCACGACGCCGACACCGGCGAGCCCATCGCAGATACCGTGTTTGAAGTCCATGCCGCAGACGGTCACAGCGTCGATCAGATCAAGACAGACAGCGAGGGCAAGGCGGAGCTGAAAAATTTACTCCCCGGCGTGTACGAAATCTCGGAAAAGTCCGTGCCGTCCCCGTATCTGCTGGACGCGCCCTCTCAGCTTGCCACCCTCTACCCCAACCGCGACCACACCGTGTATTTTGAAAACCATCAGAAGCCCGCGCTGACCGTTAAAAAGGTGGACAGCGTGACGGGAGATCCCTTGCAGGGTGCGAAATTCCATGTTACCTACGCCAGCAACAATACCGGCAGCGGCGAGATCAACGACCTCGGCATCTACTACACCGATGAAAACGGCCAGTTCCAACTCACCGGTCTGCGGGACGGCTGGTACAAGGTAACGGAGCAGGAGCCGCCCACGGGGTACGCCATCAAAGAGGCCACGCAGGAGGTCTATATCCAGTCCGGCACTTCCAAAGTATTGACCTTTGAAAATATCCCCCTGTCTGCGCTGGTGGTGTGGAAGTATGATTCTGTCACCGGCGAAGCGGTGAGCAACGCCGTGTTCCAAGTGAAGTACCTCGGCGGCACCAGCGGGACGGGTGGCACGGTCATCGGCACCTACAAGACTTCCACCAACGGCAGCTTCACCGTGACGGGTCTGAAAGAAGGCACCTATATTGTGGAGGAGCTTGCCAGTGACAGCGGCCATGTCATCGACACTGCACCGCAGACGGCATACATCAGCGGCAAGCAGCAGGATGTGGTGCAGCTCTATTTTGGCAACAGTCCCAAGGGCAGCCTGCTCGTCAAGAAGATCGACAGCGCGACACACGCGCCGCTCTCCGATGTGGAATTTTTTGTAACCACCGCAGACGGAACTGTGGTGGGCGACGCCAACGGCAAGTTTGTAACCGACAGCGCGGGCAGCTTCACGGTCAGCGGCATCAACCCCGGCACAACGCTGGTGGTAAAAGAAACCCGCGCCAAGAGCGGCTATGTACTGGACGATACGCCGCAGACGGCCACCATCAAGGCGGGCCAGACCGTGACGCTGGAGTTCCGCAACGCGCCGAAAGGTTCGCTCATCATTGTAAAAAAGGACGCCGTGACCGGTAAGGCGCTGAAAGGCGTGACTTTTACCATCACTACTTCCTCCGGACAGTTCGTCGCGGACGCTGAGGGACAGATCAGCTCCAACGGACTCTATTACACCGATGAGAACGGTAAAATCATTCTCTCTGGGCTGGCTCCCGATACCTATGTGGTAACGGAAACCGCAACGATCCCCGGCTATGTACTGGACAGCACCCCGCAGACCGTGGTGGTCAACACCAACGACACGCAGACGCTCACCTTTACCAACAAACCCATCGGTGGGCTTATCCTCATCAAGAGCGATGAGGACAGCGGCAAGCGCATCTCCGGCGTTCAGTTTGAGGTGCGTAAGATGAACGACGAGATTATTGGCAGCTACACTACGGACAATAATGGTGTGATCCAGCTTCCTGAACTGGAAAGCGGCTGGTACACCGTGACGGAGCTGAAAGCCGCGTCCGGCTACCTGCTGGATACCACACCTCATCGTATTGAGGTCAAGGACGGTCAGACGGCCACGTTGGAGATCATCAATCACAAATCTTCCCGAATCCTGCTCCACAAGGTGGACAAGGCCACCGGCAAGGGAATTTACGGCGCGGTGTTTCTGCTCTATGACAGCAATCACAATCCCATCGGGGAGTACGTGACCGATCAGGACGGCTACATCTACGCCGACGAGGGACTGGCCGATGGCCGCTATTATCTGCGTGAGATCAAAGCGGCGCAAGGCTATGTGCTTGATCCTGAACTGAAAACAATCTACATCCGCTACGGCTCTACCACAGAAATCGAGTGGAGCAATACCGCGGAGTGTGGACAGATCCAGATCATCAAAAAATCTGCGAACGACAATCCTATCAACGGCCTGCCTGTGGGGACACTGCTGGAGGGCGCGGTGTTTGAGATCTACGACAAAGCGGGTAACGTGGTGGACACCATCAAGTCCGACCGCAACGGACGCGCTGTATCCAAGACGCTGCCGCTGTCCCGCTATACCATCCGCGAGATCAAAGCGCCCGCAAATTACTCCATCAACCCCACGGTGATGACCGCCTATCTGGAATTCAACGGACAGATCGTCACCTTTGAAGTGCAGAATACCAGCGTTTCCACCGGCGTATCCATTAAAAAAACCGGCCCTGTGCAGGCTGTCCCCGGTCAGCCGATCCGCTACGTGTTCTCACAGATCAAGAACAGCTCCAACGTTGCCCTCGACTCCTTCTATTGGCGCGATCAGCTTCCCGCGCAGGTGACGCTGAGCAAAATCGTCACCGGCAGCTACAATCAGCCGCTTTCCTACAAGGTGGTCTATAAGACCAACCTCTCCGGGGACTACCGCACTTTGGCGGATAATCTCAGCACCGGCAAGACCTATGTGCTGGACGCTCGTCCTGCTGTCCTCGGCCTTGCGGCCAATGAGCGCGTTACCGAAGTCATGTTTGTGTTTGGAAATGTAAAGGCGGGCTTTGCACAGGTAGAAACGCCTTATATCTACGCCGCCGCCCGCAGCGGTCTTGCCAACAACTCCAGCATTGTGAATGTGGCGGATGTGGGTGGTCTTTACAACGGGCAGTGGATTCAGGCAGTGTCCCGCTGGCTCACTACCGTCTACACCAAAACAACGGTGAAGCTGCCCAAGACGGGGTACTAAGCCTTGCGGCAGAATGACTTTCGCAGCGCTGCCCCTGTGTGGGCGGCGCTTTCCCCGTTGGTCCTCTGGCTGGCGGCAATTGCCGCCTATGCCTACGAGGACGGTATGAACCTCTTTCAATGGATGGGGCGTTTCAGCCAAGTGCTGGAGCGCCCCTTTGCCATTGGCTGGACGCCCTACACGCTGAAATATATGATTGGGAGCCTGCTGCTTTACGGCTGTGGCATTGCGCTCTACTACTCCAGCCGGGAGAACCGACGACCGGGCGAGGAATACGGCAGCGCTAAATGGGGCAATCCCAAGGAACTGAACCGGAAGTATATGGATCACCGGCATAAGGACGCCAACATCATTCTGACCCAGCGCGTCCGGCTGGGCATGGACGGCTATATCACCCAGCGCAACATGAATGTTCTGGTAGTGGGCGGTTCCGGTTCCGGCAAGACCCGTTTCTTCTGCAAGCCCAATATTTACAGTGCGAATTGCTCCTATCTTATCACAGATCCCAAAGGCGAGCTGCTGCGCGCGGCAGGCGCTTTGTTGGCAGCGCAGGGCTACGAAGTCCGGGTGTTCAACCTAATCGACCCCAGCCAGTCCGACGGATACAACCCCTTTTCATATATTCACAGTGAAAAGGATGTGCTGACCCTCATTGATAACCTCATCAAAAATACCACGCCCCGCAACGCTTCCAGCAACGATCCGTTTTGGGAACGGGGTGAGATTGCTCTGGACTCGGCCCTTATGCTGTATCTTGTCAGCGAAGCACCCTCGGAGGAACAGAACTTTGAGACTTTGATCTACATGATGAATTTTGCCGATGTAAAGGAAGAAGATGAGCAGTACCGCAGCCCACTGGATATGCTGTTTCGAGCCTTAGAGGAGGAGCAGCCGAACCATGTGGCGGTGAAGCAGTATGCAATATTCAAGCAGGCAGCGGGTGTTGTATGCTCTAAAAGACTTCTTAATCAAGCGGTTGGGAAGTCTCTTAGAA
>ENA-OYZX01000159-OYZX01000159.1-human-gut-metagenome-genome-assembly--contig:-NODE-159-length-35753-cov-6.398762_pt1 | contig 35753 bp, 40 predicted proteins | sample MGYA00243296_ERZ653489 | MGnify/ENA primary metagenome ERZ653489 (study PRJEB26926, sample SAMN06165098) | human gut metagenome | biome: ENVO:00009003; feature: ENVO:2100002; material: ENVO:00002003... | reverse complement strand
TCTGCGCATGTCTCGTGGGCTCGGAGATGTGTATAAGAGACAGGGCTTATACTTGGCGAGAGCCTTCATGAGCCGGTCTCTGTCATGCTGGAAGGTCCAACCTATGAGGACTGACTGTCCCCCGGCGTCCTCAATGAGTTCCTTCGTGGCTTCGATCTTCAACGTGTGCACCTCATAGGCCACTCTCTGTTCATCGTACACTGCTCCATTGGCAAACTGGAGGAGCTTCGTGGACAAAGCTGCTGCATTGACAGCTGGTATCTCTACGGCGTCCCCGAGCTGATCAATCATGCTGAGAACTTGTTCCTCCTCGAAGGAGTCATAAGCTTTTTGGATTTCCGGGGGCATCTGGATCTCCACTATGTTGTCGATTCGCTCGGGGAGATCGAGGTAGTCCTTAGCTTTCATGCTCATGCAGATGTCCCCTATCTTTGAGTATATGCGCTCCTGATTCTCTTTGGATATGTCGTACGAATATACAATATGCCCGTTTCTACGTCCTGGCTTAAAGTAGTTGTCACGATAGTGTGATATGTATTTGCCCAAGCGCTCTCCCCGGTCCAGGAGGTACATTTGGGCCCAAAGGTCCATAAGACCGTTGGGTGCCGGGGTACCAGTCAAACCTACTACTCGGGAGAGTGAAGCCTGAACGTGCTTAAGAGCTTTGAATCTGATTGACTTGGGGTTCTTGAAACTGCTGAGCTCGTCGATGACCACCATGTCGAATGGTAGGCAAGATCCCCCGTAGAGCCCGCATAGCCAAGCCACGTTGTCTCTCCCGATGGTGTATATGTCTGCCTTCTTGGCGAGAGCCTCACGACGTTGACGTTCTGTTCCGATGATGCGAGACACTTTAATGTGCTTCAAATGGTCCCATTTCTCGACCTCCTGTGTCCAGACTGATTCGGCTACTCTTTTGGGAGCTACGACTAATACTCGTCGGACCTCGACCTCTTTAAACATGAGCTCGTTGATGGCTGTCAAAGTAGACACTGTTTTACCCAATCCCATGTCCAGGAACAGAGCACAGTGGGTGTTGTTTATGATATGGTCTATAGCCGTGAGCTGATAATCATGTAAGTCACTATATTTCATATTATGTGTACTTCTTTTACTCCCTCGAAATCTTTCCTAAACACAAACCACGCATAATTGATGGCTCTTAGTACTGTGGAAAAGTCTCCGTTTTTACCGCAACCCTCGCGCCCTCTAAGGATGTATATATCCGACAAATATGGTTCAAACACAGCCCTTTTTTGAGCAGTTATCCACTGTAATTGAAATAGCATTGCGATTATCCCTGTCCCCTTTTGGATCTCTATCGCTTTTTTAACAAATTCATCAGCCAGTGAATAAGGGGGGTTCGTTATAATTGAACCCTCGAATAATTCGGTCCTCTCTAAAAAGTTAAACCCCGTATGGCCAAACCCCCGATCGAACAGGTCTGATGATTCTACTTCGAATAAATAATCTTCTAAGACCATACTAATGTGACCCCCCCACAAGCAGGTTCTAAAATTTTTCCAAGTTCATATTTATCCGAAACCCGAGAAATAAATCTCTCAACCATAGATGGGTGAGTAGCATAGTAGTCACCCTCTTCTTTAATTGCTCTGTCAATTCTTGCCTGAGCTAAATTTGCATTGTTCTTCATACTCCTTTATTATTTTTTTAATTTGTTCAGGGGTGTCTACGACCTCTACTCTGAAACCTAAAGCCCTAATTTTTCGGTGCATGAAAAGTTGAATCTTCCGGGGTTTCTTGCCCGGGGCCTTCAGTTCCACAAACAATATCCTCCCCCCAGGAAGAAGGCATATACGATCGGGGAGCCCAGTGATATGGGTCGACAGTAACTTTAGGCACCACCCTTTGAGCTTTACTTCTACGGAATTCTTCAACGAACGCTCTAATGTCTTTTCGCTTTCTATATTTTCATACCCCACCCTCATTGCAAAATTAATCGAGTTTTCGCACGTAATATTTTTGCTTTCCATAAATGAGGAAATTTTTAGTAGACTTGCACGGTTCCCATTCGGGCATGCTCTTCAACAAGTCATTGATTTCTCGGGTCTTATACCGGTCCATGTCCTCCCTGTTCCGCCCAAGACATTCGCACCATATTTCAGCAACACATACGTAGTCTCGGGGGGTGGTCCCTTTGGGGTTTAACTCATCGACCAGGAAGTCTCTTCTCTGGTAGAGGTCCATTGAGTCCCAGTTGTCCGGGAGTTGACGTTCCAAGTACGCCTCAATGATGCCTTTCCGTTCATCCGACTCGCTGTGCGAGCTTTGCTCATTTTTGGCTATTTTTTCTGCTTCATGGCTCAAATAGAGTTTTTCCTTGGATTTGTACAGGACAACTGCCTCAGCCCATATCTGGTCTATCTCGTCGTCCAGTTCCATGAATACGTCTTTTTTGACATTGTTGAGGACCACGTCCACTGGCATGAAGCGTCTGTTGCCAGTGGGGTCTCTCAGGAATTCGCTGTCGTTGGTGGTGCCGAAAAAGACGCATTGCCGGGGGTATATCTCAGAAGTTCTGGCATACGCTGGTCGGAATGAGTCTTCTGACTTAGATATGAAATGCTTCACTGACTCAACCTCCGCTTTGCGGAGACCTGAGAGCTCAGCTATTTCAATAAGCCATGCCCCCTGGATCTGCTCGAGAGCCTCCTTTCCTTGGACTGTCAGGAATGTATCGCTAAACCAGGATTTTCCCAATTTTTTGATGAACGTACTTTTGCCGGATCCTTGAGGTCCTACGAGCATAAGCACAAGGTCGAATTTGACCCCGGGGTTCATAACTCGGGCAACTGCTCCAACCAGCATCTTGCGGATGGCTTCGCGAGAGTAGATATTGTCGTCAGCCCCCATGTAGTCAATCAGGAGTTTGTCTACCCGTTGGATCCCGTCCCATTTGAGGTCATTGAGGTAGTCCAGAATCGGGTGGAAGTGGTTGCGTTCAAATTCCAGAGCCATGGCATCGTCGATCTTTAGCGAGGACGTTATTCCATATACGCAACCCAAATAGTTCCGGACCCCGGAGTAGTCTACGTTCTTGACAGGCTCCGGCTTAACAACCCGACGCCATGGGAGATTCCCAAAAACGTACCTCTTACCGTCAAAGTCGTTCTGTCTGAACAGTCTTTTGAGTCTGGGGTCGTTTGCAAATATGAGGTTGAGGTTGGCATCCGACGAGAGGTATGCTCCTCGGGTGTCAACCTCCAGCTCCTTCATCCACTCGACGCTCTCAGCCTCCGGGTCAACCTCCTTTTCGACTACTTCTTCCTGAGTCCGATCATGCTCTGGATCGGCAAACTCGTACTTGGCACTGTTGATGTGGTCGTTGGCAATGGTTGTCTTAGTGTCTGGGTCATTGCGTACGAACTCCTCCATTGCTGACACACTTGGCAACTTCGACGAGGGATCCTTGACCTTGTCGTCAAGGTGGCCGAATTTGTGTATGCGGACCAGGTCAAACGCATTGCAAAGTTTACCCCCACACGGGTCAGTTCCATGATGGGAATAAGCGAACTTGTCCTCATACACGATCAGACCAGCCGAGGCGCTGCCTTTGGTGTAAGTGTATCGGTCTTCCAATGCTGACGGGACATAGGTGTCGGAGAGGAAGGTCTCTATTGCTTCGGGTATGGAGTACGTCCTACAGAACGCTCCTATGAGCCCCCTCTTTATGGTTGGGTCCTCCTGCTTCTTAACGGCTCTGTCGACAGCTTCGAAACGGGACGAAGCTGTGGGCCAAAGTGACGAATCTTTCCAGTCGGCATAGGAGTTGAGAATCTCGTCAGCATCAATCCATGGGCCATCTTGGACCTTAAAATAGTAGTCCATGTCCTTCGGCGTAGAAGGCCAGAACATGAGTCGGTTGGTCTCGAAGGTTGAATTGTCGAAAAGGTCTATCCCGATTATCCCGGCAATTTTTCGGCTTATGGCCACATACTCATCAGCCGTGACCTCTCTGCTCAGTGGCATTATTAGTCGGTACCGAGGAGACGCATCTGAGTGTTTGTGAGTCCCGTGCAGAACAGCTGCATTGTCAAACTGGAGAGTGAAGTCATCCCAGAGGTCTTTGTGGGCAAAGTCCAAGTCGAGTGTCATCAACTGTCTGTGGACCACATTGGCCGGACTTCTTTTGCCTCCTCTCAGGTAGCCTCCAACGTATCCACCTACGTCCTTTATTTTGAGCTGGTCCTCCTTGCTTGCAGAAACAAATTCCCTGAATGTTTCAGTGGTCTTATTCTCCTCCCCGAGTCGACTGACCAATTCAGACCATTTCAGTTTCTTGTTGCTCCATACTTTTGATCTTGCACTCAGTCCGATTGCAATGTCAAGTTCCCCATCGTATGTCATTAGTCTTTTTTATAAAATTTAGTAACGTATCCGTCTGCTTTGAGAGGCAATCCCATTGGCAAGCAGTTCAGCCAAGGAAGATCCTCCCCCATAACTCTACACATAGTCTCCAGACAATCCCCGGCTCGGTCTTCATCTACCTCTGCAATAGCTTCATCATGGACGTGCATTACTATTTCGAAGTCTTTCATAATGCTTAGTCTGTACATTGCTTCGGCGAGAAGATCCCGGGAGATTGCCTGGACTATGTTCTCCACCAGTTTGCCCCCGTAAGTCTCTACCTCAGTCCATCCTACTGACTGGACCATGCCGTCATAGACAATGCCAGTCTGCCCGAACCTGTTGGGTCTCACCCGGGGATTTCTGTAGTATAATTTTCTCCCCGCTGGGAGGGCTATTGTCAGATTGGTTCCGTCATGTTCAAATACGAGGCAACTTACTTTTTTAGTCTTTCTGGTCTGGACGCACTCAATGGCTTTTTCGTTCACCTCAGCCCAAAACTCAACGATTTTAGGATTGGCTCGACGCCAAAGAGCTACGATGGAGTACATTTCTTTTTTGGACAGCTTCTTCTCTTTGTCCATCTTCTCCATTGCGTTGACCGACCCCTCATATCCGAGTGCCAATTCTGCCGTCTTGCCCCGCTGTCTGAGGTCCGATCCTTTCGTAACCTGCTCAATGGGGACCCCGAACATGAGTGATGCTGATGCCTCGTAGATCTTGCCATGGGTGTTGAAGACGTCGAGTCGCCATTTCTCCTGGGCTAACCAGGACAGGACCCGGGCCTCAATAGCACTAAAGTCGGCTACTGCAAACATTTTCCCCTCCGGGGCTATGAAGGCTGTTCGGATGAGCTCGGACAAAACATCCGGGATATTGCCGTAACACATTTCGATAAGGCCGTAGTCTCCTTTCTCTACTATGCTTCTGGCGAGGTCCAAGTCCTTCATGTGATTCTGGGGGAGGTTCTGGAGCTGAATCATTCGGCTCGACCAACGTCCTGTTCTGTTGGCTCCGTAAAACTGGAATAGTCCATGGGCTCTCCGGTCTTTGGCAGCGCAGTTGAGCATTGCAATGTACTTCTTAGTTGAGGTCTTGGACAGTGCAAGCCGACCAGCGAGGACCTCCTTGACCAAGTCGGGAGCCTCCGGATTGTTTTTCAGATACTCGAGAATTTCGGGCTTTCCCAGTGCAGGGAAGTTGAGCCCGAAATTAGTGCTAAGCCACGTCTTCAACTGGGCCAAGCTGTTCGGGTTATCCAAGCCTGTCAGTTCCTTCATTCGGTCAGTCATCTCCTCCGTGTATACCTCGTCGAAAGAGATGGCGTTCCCGGCCATGTCGAGATCTATCAGGATCCCCCGGTCGTTGATGCTTTGGTCTACGAGGTAGTTCCGACGTTCGAACTCCGGGAATGGGAATTGGTCCAGCTGTTCCACGATGTCGCGTTCGGCAATCACGTCATATTCGGCATACGTCTTGAACTCGTTCCACTTGCCCGGGTCGTCGTCCGGCATGTTCCGAGTCCTCATCCCGTTGGACTTGGTTGGCTTGCACGGGGAGCAGAAAAACCGGATTAAAGCTTTACCGGTCGACTTCTTCCCGTGCTCCCCGAGGACCAAAGCTTTGGAGAGTTCATCCAAAGCCAAAGGCAGTCCGCAATAGGCTGCTTTGGTCATTGAGCAATACAATTGGTCAATTGGGATGGGTAGTCCTATACGCTTAAATACGAGTCTCTCAAATACTGCGTTATGCGCCCATTTCTCGATCCCCGGATCAGTTAAAGCAGAAACGAAGTAATCAGGGAGCTCCTCTCCTTTGGCCAGATCTATCACCTGAACGGGAGAGGTGTCAAAGGCGAAAGACACCATAAGGAGTTGAAAGTCCCCCGATTCTATGTATTTATAGGCGCCCGTGGATTTAATGTCCTCCGGGCTATATGTTTCGGTATCGAAATATAAGCGTCTCGGCATGTTGACTATTGTTAAATTTGTTGCTGGGCGGGGATTCGAACCCCTAATCCCAAGTAAGACCCAGCATACCAACCTACATAAGGTCGTCGTCGTCCCACGGGTTCTGGCCGAAGTCCTCCTCTGCTGAAGATCCCCCGGAGAGACGTTCTCCGTCAGCCAACTTCTGGAGGTTGTTCAACCCGCAAGCAACGCCTTTATTGCCATTCGTGTTGAAGGCGTAGAAGTTGATCGACGCCCGGCCGTAGCATCCAGAGTAGAAGTCCTCTCTTTCGATGATGGGGTTGAGGTTGATGTCCACGATGCCAGGACGGTTGTCCGAGTTGGCATTGACGAACATGTGCCCAGCATACTCCGGATTGTCCGGTCTTTCGGTGTCCCCGTCGCGGAGGGGGTTCTTCCACGTGGGAGGAATCTTGCCACCCAATTTGGCGATGCCTTCTTTGAGAGCCGTGTCGATGGCTTCCTTGACCCGAGCCAGAGTTGCCGAGTCAGTCTTCGAGATGAGAATGGACACCGAGTATTTTGCTCGGTCGGAACCCTCCATTGCACGGGGTTCCCATACGTTGGCGTAACTGAACCGGACTTTGCCGGTAACTACTTTGGTTGTTGCACTCATAATTGTTGGAGTTTAGTTATTTGAAAAATCGAGTTTTGCTTGTTCTATGCCCATTGCCGGACGTTTGTCAGACTCAGGGACGAGAGTGGGTTTGCCAGGAGCTTTGATGACGAGGTCCCCGACCAGTGAATCGAAGTTCTTTTTGAGGAGCTTCTCGATAGCCGGGATTCCAGCCAGTTTGACAACTTGGAACTGCTCCGGAGTGTAGTCGCATGCGGTAAGAACTTCCTGAACTGCACTCTCGTCAGTCCATTTCCGTATTGACCTTCCTTCGACTACCTTATATCCCGGGATCTTCTCGCCCGAGATGGCTTTGGAGAGCAGGTGCTCAGATACAGCATTTACCCATTCTTGGAGCATGGGGGCTTGCTCGAAAATCTGAGCGAGCTCCTCAGTGGTCAGGAGTTCGGGCTCTTTAAACTCGTGTTTGGCCAAGTCAAGATTGTGGTCTGCCATTTTGCGGCACAAAGCTTTGACTCTGCACCACCTGCACCAGTGCCCGACTTGGAATTCCCCCTCCCCGGAGTAAGCGAGAGCTGCTTTGGGTTTCACTACCTCCTCACCCCATTTGTAGAGGTCTTCGGGGGTAATCTCCCATGACGAGATTCGATCCTGCCGGGGCTGGACGATAGTCAACTTTACCATGTTGATGTCGTAGACCATCTCAAATTTGGACAATGCCCCAAGAGCATACAGCATCAGCTGAGCATTGTTCTCAGCGAAAACCGGCACGCCAGTGCCAAACTTGAGGTCTATGATCTCCATGACCCCGTCAGCGATAATGCAAGCGTCTCCAGTGCCGAATCCTTGTTCGACCCAAGCCGAGAAGTCCAGTCGCTCCTCCAGAAGAACGAGTGCGTCTTTGGTTTTTCGTAGAGCTTCCGTATATTGGTCCGTTACGTACTGGCAATAAGCCATTACGGGCTCATCCATGGCCTCAGTGTAGAGGTCACTCTTCTTCAGCTTCCTGAGTTCAGCAGACGTAACGTCAACAGGCGTTATGCGGAACCTCGCTCGGAGGTAACATTCTGCCATCTCGTGAGCCAGAGTACCCTCTTCGGCATACTTGGAAGGCTTACCGGTTTCCTCAACCTTTTCCTCCAGTCTGGCACTGGGGGTGCAGTTGATCCACCGGTCTGCCTTTGATGCCGAAAGCATGGCGTGCTTACGAGATGAGTGATTCGGGGCTCCCATTACGCAAGGTCTTTGAGGAATTCGTAGAACGCGTCGTAGTTTCGGGCATCCAGTCCCGTCACATTCTTCGCTCCCAGTTCAGTGAGCTTTGCCCGGATAGCTTCGCGGTGATTGTCCACCTTACTTGCAAGGAGAATCCGGATGTCCTGAATGGAGACAGCGGGGTCGGAACCCAAAGAGGAGTTCGCATCCATCGGCATGGGTTCGGGTTCCTCCGTCTTTCTGGGGACTGATTTCTTGACGCCAGTCGTCTTAACTGTCACGGGATTTGCTCCGATAACCTGACAGATCTTGCGGACCATTTCGAGATCCTGAGGCTCTTCGAGGTTTGCCTCGAACTTAATTTCTACTTTCATTGTCTTGGTGATTTTTAATTATGGTGTTCAGAAGTTCAATGTACTTGCTGAGAGGTATAGCTGGGTCATGGAGAACAGTTTCATGAAACAAGGACCCGAGATGGAACACCTTCGTCTCTCCTGTTTTGACTGATAACTCTGCTCTGTAGTTTCCGTTTGTCAGAATACATGTCTCTCCATTAAATTCGGAGCTCCATGCTCCTCTGTAGAGGTCGTCGACAGATACACGGAGCCAAGCTGCTAAACGGGAGACTTGCTCCGAATTCAACAAGGTTTTTCCGTTCAGAACCCGGTTGAGAGCTGCTCGGGGAAACCGGTTATCAGGGAACAGAAATTCTGCCACTTTTTGAAGTCTTAGACCCCTCTGTTCGATTAGTTCTCTGAGATTGATAGTCATTGTGTTGTCCATGTTGTTTATCCCAAATATAATCAATTTTTCCCACGTATAAAAATTTTTCAATCTTTTTTGTGAAAATTGTTTACTTAGTGAGGAGGTATATCACTTGAGCAATAAACATACTCCTTCTGCTTGGACTGAGGCGATTGTATGCTTCTCGTATAGGCTCAATGGCTTTCTCGAGCTTGAGGTTTTTTCCTTTCCTCTCCAGTTCCTTGATGGCTCTGTAAACCCTGGTCCTTTCCTGCCACTCCAGAACATCTCCCTTACCTGGCCACCAACCCGCCACGGGGACGAATTTGGAGTTGAGCACATAAGCCGATTTGCCGTCCTCCGAAAATGGCTGACGAGTGATAGCTCCCGGAGTACAGTTGGGGTTGATCTTCTTCCCGAACGAGATGGGCTCCATGTATGTAGGTCCCTCTCCTGGAAGCTTGTCCATTATCATGTAGTGAAATCCGAACTCGTCTTCGTACTTGAACACTACGTATTCTTCAATCTTTTCCATAATAGTTATATGTTTAAGGTTCTTGCTGATATTCTGCATTTCTTGCCGAAGTAAGTGAAGGTCTGACCGTTAACTGCAATGTCTTTCAGTTCAGTCTCAGTGTAAGGCTCGTACTCACCTTCAATGTTGATTCGAGTGGCTCCCCGGGAGTTAGCCAAAGCTCTGAAGGAAGTGAAGACCCCCTCAATGTATCCCATTCGAGTGACGATGAGTACTGATTTCATTGCTCTCATAGTTGTGTAGGTTTTTTGCGGTAAATACTACGATAAAATCAGCATTTTTTTCCGTTTTTAAGAATACACATAATGACCGTTTCGATTGGGTCGGGTGAAGCTGGTTTTGTCCGGATTCCCCCCCCCAATCTCTCCCATATTAAGCCAGCCTTAAACCCGATGAAAGCCAGGAGTTTCTCCTTTCTCGTGAGGGGCTTGTCGCTTTTAATGCCTAACCTGTCAAGGATGGTCTCAATCCCTTCATTGACAAAATCAGACTGATTCTCGACTGACTCTCTGCGGATAACCCCAAGGAGGGTCTCCGCTATATTGCGGGAGTCTTTCAGCTCCTTGGATACGATTCCGTTGTAATAGTTGTCCGATTTGGGGTCCGGGTCTGCCGGGAAGTCCCAGTTGAATTTTTTTTCCATAGTAGTTGGCTTGAATTTATGTTCTACGTGTTCTATTTTTTCAACTCCATTACCTGATTGAGGGTTAACATTTCTGAAAGTTATTTCTCTGGAGGAAGTCCTGGAGCTCCTCTTGTGTGTAGCAGGTGGAGATGATCCCGTTACTGAAATAGAGGTCGAAAGCACCCGTAGTGGTTGAGTTTATGCTCCAGGAGCTGGGGTTTCATGTAGCCCATGTCCAACCCGGTTCCTATCATATTTACGAACGGGATTCGGCTGGTGATGAAGACCTCCATCTCGGATCCCCCGGGATCCTGTACCTATTAATAAGTACGTGCTCCTCCGTGAGGGGGTCAAACCTGTCTTTTACATTGGCTGCCCATTTCCGGGTCATCCCGTTTTTCAGTAGGATGGTCCTGAGTTCCGTCATGGTGTAGCAGAAGGTGTGGACTCCGTTGTTGAAGGTAAGGCTGAATGCCCATTTGAACTGCCCGGAGGAGAATTTGTTGATCTTGAGTTCGAGTCCTTGATTGTTGGTGTAGGTGATAGTTTTTATATTGTAGTTTGTTTTTGTTTACCCTACAAATACAATACTTCTGCTGCAAATACTACGATAAAATGCTGGAAAAATAGCAGAGAAACAATAAATTTTTCATTGTTTCTCACCTAAGTGATTGATACCCAATGGGTTAGGTCCCCAATTCTCCTCTCGAGAAACAATGTAAACAATGTTTCTATGCACTCTATTTTGTGATTTCTCATTTCCTAAATTGGTCATAATCTCCTCTCATATTTCCTATTCAGGTTTTTCTCCTAAATTATTGTTTACATTGTTTACAAGGGCCTAAATCATTGATATTCAATCGATTATCGAGAAACAATGATTGTTTATTATTGTTTCTCATTGTTTACTGCTGTTTTAATTTAAGTGATTGATTATCAATGATTTGGGATTTTTTCCATTGGAACAATAAACAATAAACAATAGGGGTCCCCCGGATTTTGGGGGAGGGGCTGTCGAGATTTTTGCCAATAAACAATGGAACAATAGTTTCATCAACTTTTTTAGGGGGGGCTTATCCTCTTTGAGAACCCATATTCCCTACCATTGTTTACTGCTGGTCCCTGCCACGGGGGCCAATATCCCCGGCTTGGGGACACAAAAAACCCGGGCTCCCCTAAGCCCGGGACGGAGTAGTTTCCTAAAATTTCCAGCTAAAGCCGACCTCATACCCAGATCGGGTCAGCTCGAAGTCCCGCATATAGGATATATCTACTCCGAAATTCCTGTAATATATGCCTCCCCCAACCCCAACCTGCCCGAAGGAGTTAGCCGAAGCTCTCAGAAAGGGGGACCATTTCCGGGACCTCGTTTCTTTGATCTGTTCTCGGACGGGGGTATACTTGTACGTAAGATGCTGGAGAGTGTTGTATTGGACTGTAGCCTCCCAGTCAAATTGGCCAATTTTGGGATCTTTGAAGAATGTTCCAGCGTATTTCCTGGTCGTATTCCAGTCCAACATTGTCCTTTTTACGCTCTCCAGAGTATCCACCTCCTTTTTGTCCTCCCCAAAACCCCCTCCATTTGTGATTTCTGGGGGTGTTTGGGGAACCTTTTCTTCCTGGCCCTTATAGATATATATCAATTTGATTGGATTCCTAAAACCCTCCCATTTTGGAACCAAATCCGGGACTTTGACCTCCCCCTGAATTGGGGGTAAATCGACGTACTTTATAACGGTCTTTTCCTCGACTGTTTTACGCCCGATTATAAAGCCTATACCTACAAGAACTATTGTGCAGAGTACTCTCTTTAGTAAGTCCATACCGTGTCCTGCGGGAGGGTTTTAGAAGCATCTACGTGGATAAAATTCCCGTCGATGCCTATCCTCCGGATCCGCAATGCAATGGCTGCCTGGAGGATCTTCATCCGATTGGGGCCCGAGGCACACCGGATGTCCACTGCCAAACCTTCGGTGTGAGCACTGTTACCGGACCGTCCTTTGGCCTTATCGTGTTCTTTGGAACGATAAGCGCAATTGAGGACGAGGGGGATGCCTGCTTTTTCACGGAGGTCATCCAGTAGATCGAGAAAATCCTGGTCCATGTCTTCAATGGAGCAGGACGGGTTGCATCGCTCGAATTCTTCGGGCTTAAAATACTTACTTGTCTTCATGGCATTCAAAGTCTATTTGAGCTTTCTTGCTGACCGATCTCTCCATGTATGACCGGAGAGCTCTGAATATGGGGTGATTCGAAATGATTGCGGAGTTCTCCAGAAAGCTCCAAAACTCAGTCCCGACTACAAAAGCAGCGAAGAAGTTGGCAAGGTTGAGACCCCCCAAGTTCGGGAGGACACACACGTCAAGCATGTAGGCCATGCCGATACCGATAATGCTGAGTCCCAACTTCCAACACGTGTCCCACATTTTCTCGCTTTTGAACACATATTTTTGATGGGCTCGTTTGTGACGTTTGTAGTCAGCAATATTTCCAGTTATGAAATCGATGATTATGGCAATACAGACACAGAGGATAAGGACCTGGATCGGAGCTAAAAGCCCCCAAAACCCTACAATGCTCCCGCATATCCATTTTCCCACTCTCATGACTTCATCCTTCATATCTGTTAAACTTATAATTTATTACGTCCTATAATCATTTTACGAGACGGGGACTCCTTGTATTCAGTACATGGAGTCAGTAACCGCAGAGCTTTAAGGTGATTTATAGCCTTCTTGAGGTAGGCTTCCCCGATGTTCCGTGCTTCGTTCGAGCTACGGACGATTATGTTGTCTTCTACTCGAGTGCTGAATTCGCCATCTTTGTACCTCACACCGAAGGCAGTGGGATTGATTGGATTGTTGACGATGAATCGGGAATACGCAATGTATGCAATGGCGATCTTGAGTCCTTCGCTTCGACCATCCCCGGAACAGCCACCATCATAATACCCGCCTTCCATGGCGGCAGTGTACTGATCTTTTGTAATGGTTACGTCCCCGTATTGGAAAGGACCGGGGCCGGAAAAGTCTGTCTCGTCGAGCCATCTGTAGAGATTGGCTCCTATGGCATCCACCAGTCTGAGAGTCTCAGCCTCCCGGATATATGGCTCCAGTCTGGCCGGGTCGTTGATGTTCTCGGCTATCGGCCGAACATTCCGAAGGTCGTTAGAGTTGAGTATCATCGGGCATGAGTTTTATAATCTCCTCGTCGTAAAGCCCATAGATGAGCTTGAGCATGTTTCTCTTCTGAACAGTGGAGAGCATCTGGTCCCGGATAATCTCCAGGACCTGAGTCATGTTGTCCTTGCCAATTCTGTCTGCTATAGACTCGCCGGCATTGTAAGTGAGAGACTGAATAGCGAAGTCGGGATTTTCCAAAGGAGCCCACCAGTACTCAAAAATCGATACGAAAGTCTCCTCCAGCTGCTGACGCTCCCGGACTGTAACAGAGTTGTAGTACTTGTAGGCATTGGTCATGAGATCAGCCCCAAAGTTAGCCCCCACGTCAACAGCTCGAAGAATGGGAGGCTGCTTGAAGGCTTGACCAATGTTCTCCGGGATGACTCTCTGCGTTACTTCGAATGCTTTGTCATAGTTCTCCCCGGAGAACCTTATGAACTGGGGCACTTCATCTTTTGACTTGCACTGGATGTACCACAATTGTGAAGTGTTCTCATCTCCTTGAAATTTGTTAAGTTCTTCTTGGGTCTCATTCACTTGAGACTCATCTTGAGTCTCGTCCTTGATGTCTACCAAGATCCCAGCTGACAAGAAGTTGGAGCATGCGTTTCTACCGGCTACATTGGCAAGTGCTTCCTCAGTTCTCATGTCCGTCATCTCAGCGATGAATATGGGGATTGGGTAAGAGGGGCTGCCTTCCGAGTCCCCGGAGAAGTAGAGGATCTGGCCATTGTAGTTGTCCCAGCCGCCAGCCTCTTCCACCTGGTTGAGAATGACCTCCGGATCCGGGTTGAAGAGGTGAAACCACTCAATGTCAGACGGTGACCACCGGGACCTCGTCTTGTCTCGGTGACCCCAATCCGGATGGTATGCCGTCCGGCCAATAAACCCATTGTCATCCGCCTTCTCCAGTCGGAGGGATTCGAATGGGATGTGGTGGATCGAGCTGACTCGGAAATTCATGTTATAGTTAACATGAATTGCAAATCCATGCCACACCGTAAAATCTTTGCAAACCATGCGGAGGATCTTGTCGAGCTTCTCCCCTTCTTTGTTGACCCGTAATTTGTAGATGCCGGGATCTTTGAATCCGTGACCGTATACGAAGTCATTGTATATGCTCAAGCAGGCATTGCCGGTCTTTGAAGCCTGAACAATCTCGCTGACTGTCTGGGGAAAGTCGTTGGTATCTCCGTATGTTTGGATGCCATACTGTCTCCAGTCCCGGGATTCGAACTGAGGAGCTGATTTGATCTGTGCAACTTTCATACTGGCGTAATTTTAATAGTAGGAGGGACGGGAAGCGACCCCGTCCTATTACCAGTCCTATTCGGACCCTCCTTTTTTGGCTCCTTTCTTGGGAGCCTCCGAAACGGGATTGACTACCCGGTTGTAAGCCTCTTCGATCTCCCCGGCAGACATTTGCGAGTCTGCATAGGCTTCTTTGATGGCTTCCAGATCCATCCCGGCGTCGATGAACTCCTTCACCTCGGTGTCGATGTCGGCGGGTTTCTCCTCGGTCTTCTCCTCGGTCTTCTCCTCGGTCTTCTCCTCGGTCTTCTCCTCGGCGGATGCCGAGTCGAGAATGGCATGGATTGCCTCCATGGCTTTGGAGTACTCATCGAGCTTGGCGTTCAGTTCGATCTGTTTCTTGTTCAGCTCTTCGAGTTCGGCTTTGACAGAATCGATCTGCTTGCTCAGGACCTGAGCCTGACGCTTTTTGATTTCCACGTCCTTGTCCGGCATCTCCTTGCCATAACGAGACATGAATTTCTCCAGTCGGTCATTCAGGTCTTCGGGAACTCGGGTGAAGTACGAGAGCGCATCCTTGTTGAATGCGATGTGGTACAGGCAGAGATCCTCCGTGATGTTCCTCGGGGTGAGGATCTTGCTGAACTCTTTGTTGATCGGGTCATGGAGCAGAGTACCTGCTCTGAGTTCGTAATCGGGGTGTGCTACGTTTTTCATTTGTTGTTCTGTTATTCGTCTTAATGCTAAGTCGGCTTCGATCAGGCAGAAGCCACATCGGGAAACTGACTTATTCAAAAAGTATCGAGAAAGTTCATCTACTTCTCGATGGAGAGCGGGATTTTTTTCCAATTCCAATGTATGGGCCCGATAGGCTTCGCCTTTCAGGGACCCATACTTGGATTGGTAAGCTCTCAGTCTTTCGAGCATGTCAGTCATGAGTGCTACGGTTTAGATCCTTTGGGCAGAAGCCCTTCTACCATGAGGTCTGTGGTGGCTTCGTCCGTGACGAAGAGGCTCATCGGGAGCGAACCTTCCTGAGCGATGGTGCCGTTGGCCAGAGTTACCTGGTATGCGACGCCGTCGGTCATTTCGGTAGTGACAGTGATTTCGGTGAGCTCCAGACCCGAGTCCCAGCCATACACCTCGTACTTGGTGTCCCCTTTGTCTCCGGTGTCGTTGTTCTCGACGATAGCGATGACGCGGGCATTGGTCAGGCCGTTTACGAACTTCTTGGCTGCTTCCGACTTCTTGAAGATTCGGACAACTACGTTGTGCTGGTGAGTCTTGAGGTACGTGCCAGCATTGATGGTGTCCGAGCCTACAGTTGCGTTGGGCAGCGAGTCGACTTCGTAACCAGTGGCATTGGTCTTAAGGATGAGCGAAGAGATAACGTTGTCAGTTACAACAGACTTCGATTTGTCGACGTCCGAGTAGCTGAGGAGAATCACCCTGGCGGTGGTGCCGGCGATTGCCGGCTTACCACACACCTGGTTGATGAATCCTGTTTTGATTTTAGAACAATCAAGTCCTGCCATTTTCTTAGATTTTTAAGGATTAGATACCTACCGAGAACAGATCCGGGTTAGTGAGCTTGGCATCCGCCCGACCCATGAGTTCTACGTAGACTACGCGGTCTTTGTATTCGTACCAGATCCGCATCTTCTCGAAGCTGTCGATTGCATCAACACCTATGCCGAGCACGCTCTTCGAGGTGAAGAGAATTCGATGGGGATTGTTGAGCTTCGTGCCAGTGTCTTCCGACGTAGCGATGATCTTGTCCCAGATGGGCATTGCGATGACAGGGATGCCATTGAAGCTGAGAGCCTCCATGCCATTCAGCAGAGCCAAGCGAGCCGACTCGAGACAGCAAGCGTCCATGAGAGACTGCTGATAGGCATCGTAGACCGACTGGGTAACGAGGATAAACTTGTCAGACTGCTGACGGAGCAGAAGCGGGGCACTGAACACGACCGACTGAATGTATTCCTTGGCCTTGTCCGGAGTAAGCTTCTGAGTTGCGTAAGATTCCCCGGCATTTTCCGTAATTGTTGCTCCGTGCTGGGACGGATTGGCTTTAACCTGGGTGGTAATCTGTTTCCAGAAACCATTGATGATGGTGAAAAATTTCAGGTCGAGACCATCCGTAATGATACCGCTGTCGGTAACGTTCTTGGCGTCTTTGTCGTTGAACCAGAATAGGCGGTACCAGAAATCCATAATGGAGCGCTCCAGAACCTCAATGACGATGTTCATGTAGTCCGTATCCGTGAAGTCCGGAATGTCGACGCCGGTGCGGAGAGAGTAAATAGTTGCCGACTGTTGGAGGTCAGTGTAACACTGGGACAGAAGGATCTCCCAGACACCGGGCTCCCACTTCAGCTTGCGGGTGTTGATGTTCCACGGCTGAGGAGTCGGGTTACACCCGGTGTTGACCACGCCGACCATGCCGCCCTCGCCGATGTAACCCACCTCGGTGTTAGTGACGATGTCGGGGAAGACTGTGTGAATGGAGTTGATGTCAGGACCCTGAATGGTGTCCTCCATAATCATCTCCGAGATTGCCTGAATGACACGTCCACAAAAAGTGAACTCATCCATGTCAAGGAATCCGCCCTTTTTAGCTGCCATAGTTCTTAAAGTTTTTGAGTTTGACTACTTGAGAATCTTTTTGGCAGCGTTGACCTTCTGGAGCTTTTCGCGAGCTTCGTTCTTGAGGTCAGCTGCCGAGGGTTCGGACTTCTTGCCTCCGGGCAGAACCGTCTTGCGGTTCTTCGGGCGGTAGTTGCTACCACGGAGGTTGCGGAGTTCGTTCTCCTGCTCCTCGATGAGGTTCGTTGCCTCGTCGAGCATCGCCTCCAGTGCTGCAACGCGGTCCTCGAGAGACTCGGTGTCCTCCATCTCGATGCTGGTGACGATGTTGTCCTCGACAGTAACCACCCGACCGTCTTCCAGAACGACAGTGCCCGACGTCTCGCCATTGGCGAGAGTTGCCTCTACACCTTCGGCCAGATTGTCCTCTTCACCTACGGTCTGGAGAACGACCTGACCCTCAGCATCCAGATAGTCAAAATTGGCGGGAGAGCCTTTCTTGCCATTCCGGAATGCCTTGACTTTGCTCATGAATTTTTCATAAGCGCTTTTTTCGTTTTTTGCCATAGCATTAAAAATTTGGTTTGTGTTGTATGAATTGATTTTGGAAATGAATCCCAAGTCAAGAAGTGATTTGGCATCATGGATGCGTTCCTCATGCATGACATTGCGGAGCCGTTCCCGGTCCTGACCTGTTCTCTCGACATACACGTCAAGAATAGCCTCCTCCTCCAGAGCAAGCTCCTCGGCAATGCTACGAGCATCGTCGGAAGTGAGCCAATCCCCGACCGGCATGTATACCCGATGGATGAGTGCCCGGCAATTCCTGTTTGCCGACCGGTTCTCTGCCGGAGCTGCCAACAGGATGCACACTGCCATCGAGTGGCATCCCCCGACAATATTTGTATATATCGTCCTCCCACTCATGCGAAGAAGGTCATAAATCTTGAAGCCCTCCTCAACAGAGCCCCCGTCACAGTCAATGTTGATGCACACCTCCTGTTCATCGGGGTGTTCATCAAGTACCCGGCGGAAGGTCTCCACGGAACAGATCTCTGAGGTCCCTCCCCAAAGCTCCATCATGACCCGATTCTCTTCGGAGTCAATTGCGCCTTTTAAGTTGATGAATATCATGTGCCAAATTATTTCGATACAAATATAGTTATTCCTAATAGATATTGAAATACTATTTGTGCTGGACTATTTAAAAATTAGCCCGGTCTTGAATCTGCACGTAGTTAGCATCTCCCCTCCGAATATCTTCGATTGTAGCAATCACTCTCACCTGGCCAAATGCTTTTTGAATTGCCCTCTCCATGTCAAGCCGATTCATAGGTTCCGACGCCTCAGCGAATGATCGGATAGCATATCCCCCGTCCGATCCAACTTTAGTGAACGGTACTCCGCCACCGAGTTCGTTTATGGCTGACAGAAGAGGCAGGAACATGCGGCTCGACTTCTTGTTAATGATGGTCTCGCCTCCTTCCGCCTCAATGTGCACTCCTCCAGCGGCATGACTGGGTCCCTCAATGTATTTACCTCTTGCGGCTTTCGGCAGAGGAGCTGCCCAAAGAGCTGCCATCTGAACTGCTCCCAAAGCCGCAGCTGCTGCAATGAACGGGATAGCCAAAGGGAATCCCATTTTAGCCGATGCCATGATGGAGATGGCAGTATTGATGCCAATCTCGAAGGATCCCATTGCCCTCTCCCGGATAGCTTGTTCCCGTTCGATTTTGGCCAACTCCTTCTCCTTCTGTTTCTCCATCTTGACTTTCTTCTCGTTGTACTGGGCCTCCGTGATTTGACCATTAGCGTACATGTTTGCCAATGCCTGCTCCTCCCGGCTGTATTGTTCTTCTACCTCCTGAGCCCGACGCTCCCCGAGAGCACTGGCCAAATCGTTGAAAGCAGTGGCGAAGCTAGATGCTATTCCGGCATACTCCTGGAGCTTCTCGATTCGCTCCTCCCATAAAGACTCCTCGTTCTCGGCCATCTCGAGTTGGATCTGAGCAATGGCGTCCTCGTTTCCTTGAGCTGCTGCCAACTCTGCCTCCAGATACCTTTTCCTGATCTCATACTTGGACTTGTGATTTAACTCGGCTTGAGCGAGCTCCTTGTCGAGGTCCATTTGCTGGAGACGAAGATTGTTGGCTCGGAGCTGGGCCTCCTGCTCATAGGCTTTCTCCCCGGCAGCTTTCCTGGCTTCGATTTGCTTCTGGAGCATCTCATTCTCGAGCTCCAGCTTCTTCCTTTCGTTGTCCGCTGCCTTCGAGAGGTCCTCGGCATACTGTTCGTTTAGAGTTTGGTTGAACCGGTCAAGTTGCTGTTTGGTAGCGTCCTCGCGGATCTTTTTAATTTCATCCTGGAGGTTTTGTTGGATCTGTTTCTCGAGTTCGGCTCTGTTGACCAGGAACTGCTCATAAGCGGCATACTCTTTCTGGTATTCCTCCTCGCTCATACCTCTCACGAACTGGGGAGACTGAATGTTGGCCAGCTCCTTCATGGCGTCCTGGTACTTCTGAGTAACCTGAGCAATCTGCATATCGACTGTGCCTCCGGAAGCTACAGCCAATATGTTTGCTCTCACCCCCGCAAGGTAGTCATTGAGCTGTTTGGCTTGGTTCTCGTAGAACTGCTTGTCAGACCGAGCCATGGCATTCAGAGCCGTCTGATACTCCTTATTAGTAATTTTGCCGTGAGCTTTCTGGAGAGCCAGACGTTCCCGGGCTCCATCCTGAGCTGCCTTGTAGAGCTTTTTCTCATACTCCATCCGGATGGCAATGTTCGTAGACTGGAATGTTGTTTGGAACCTGAGATCGTCTTCCCGGATCTTCTGCATGGCTTCCGAGTTCTTCAAAGCAACCTCCAGAGCCTTATCGGCAATGGCCTGCTGAGCCTCCCGGTTGGCTATTGCAGTCTCAAGAGCCAAGTTAGCAATTGCGGCTCCTTCATTCTCGATTGTCCGGAACAGTTCTTGGTATCGGCCTTTCAAATCGTCGAGTTCCTTTTTGGCCTCCTTGTATTTGGCCAAGCTTCCTGACCATGTGTTGAGCTCCTCCTCCTTGGCTGCAATCACCTTCTTCAAGGAGTCGAACTCATCCATTGCAGCCATCTGTCTTTGACGAGCTGCACTCATCTCAATCTCGCGGAGCTTGTTAGCTGTTTTAAGCTGAGCTTCGGCGATCTGTTCCGACGTGGCATGATTGGCTTTGAGATTTTCTATTTCTATCTTGCCCCGGATCTCCTCGGCTTTGGACAGAGTGTTCCGCTTGGTCTCGATCTGATCCAGTACATACGTGGAGGCTTCGGCAGCTCGATTGTATGCCTCCATTGCCCGGGTTGCTCTCTCTTGATCTTCCGTGCTACTGTTAAATGCGTTCGTAAGAGCAACCACTCCAGCCACCAATCCGCCCACTGCTGCTGCCACCAATACAACGGGGTTGGCAGCCAAAGCCGCGTTCCAAAGCCATGTGGCAGCTGCTGCTGCTTTGGTGAGGATGTTGCTAGCTCCTTGTACGGCATTTTTAGCAGCTATCGCTTTCGTCTCGGCGAGAGTCTGGTTGATGCCAACCAGCTGAACCAAGTTAGATGCAGCTCGATAAGTGGCTTCGGTCTTGGAGAGAGCTGCTTGGAGAGAAGACAAAGAGGAAAGAGCCGTGATGATGGTTATCATCTTCGTCATGGTAGCATTGAGCTCCTCGTTCTCGCTCCCCAGTACCTGAGTGGCTGTGGTCCAAAGGCCCCATACGGAAGTCAAAGCTGACGTGGCGCTGGTAACTGCCTGTATGGTTTCAGTTCCTTTACCAACGTTGGATATAGCTGTATTGACCAGGTCCTCAGCTCCTTTCAGTTCACCGGCTCGTTTAATCATCTCCTTGAACGTCTCAGAACTCGTATCCCCGGACTGAGCCATCCGGATCAGAGTGTCGGTCAAGTCGTTGAGCTCCTGTTTCAGGTTATCCGTTGCCTTCTCGTAGTTACCAACTGACCGGCGATAGTCCCCGAGTGCCTCCTCCTGAGCTTTGAGTTCCTCGGTGGTTTCTGCAATGCGCTTGCCGAGCTCGGCTTTACGAGCCGCGTCCTTCATTGAGTTGCCCAGCTCTGCAAACTCGGCATTGTCCAAAGCCAGCTGGGTTCTAAGTTTTGATAAACTTGCTTCCTGTTGGTTCTGGAGCTTAATGTTGTTCTGGATTTGCTTCTGGTACTTGTTCGCCTCGCTGTTGATTGCCTTGATCTGGTTGTCAAGCGCATAGTATTCTTGAGCATTCTCCTCAGTTACTTTGCCGAGAGCCTTCTGCTGGTCTCTCAACTCCTGGGACCGGAGTTTCAATTCGGCTAACGTCTTGAGGGCATCCTCAGCTGTTACACGGACGTTGTAAATTGTATTTTTCTGTTCTTCGGCCATATCACATTCGTATTAGGTCTACTTTGGGTATCTTTCCAGCTTGGAAGTTGTTTATTTTCGAAACGTAGAACCAGAACCCATGCTCCTCCAGCCATATCGGGTTGAACAAGTCCAGACTTTGAATGTCGAGCGAGTCCAAAAGAATTTGGACCTGTAGGATCTTTGGTCTTTTGAGTATATTGTTGATGAGCTTGTCGTAGTACTTAGGAACGTAGTAATTCAAATTTTTGAAATACGCCGTGTATAGTCGTACCTGGGTAAGGGTGTGGCCTACCTTCACCTTGGGCCGCATAAAGTCAGACTTATCTATGTGGACGACCATCGGCTTACTTAGAACATTGTACTCCCAAGTCGTCTCGGTCATTTCCCCGTTCTCCATCCGACCTCTATTGATGGTCCAGATAGGGTAGTTAGCAAGTGTATGAGTCTTATTTGTAATGTCCGCATCATAGAGTTTTTGGTTGAGCCCTGCCAAGAACCCAATTTGGAACAGGAGTTTGGTGGGCTGGAGGTTGACGTCCGGGATGCTGAACTTGTACGAGTCAGTAACGTTGTTGTCCTTATTATCCTCTAACTTCATCTCGTTGGACTGGGCATAGCTGGACAATTGGAACGTAAGTTTGGTGTCCTTTCCTTTTATCAGCTTGTCAGACCAATTCTTCCCGGACGAACTTCGTCTGTTGTAAAACTCCTGAATAGAGTATGCTCTTGCTACCTTTGTGACGGGATTAACGTCGACGGTTAGACCAAACAGCTGGACAAATGCTTTGACTATGTCCCCCAAGCTTTTGAATCCAGTAGAGGCCAGGAGGTCATAGGTTAGTCCGGGTTGGGGCTTATCCCCTGGTGAAGTTTCAGGCACAGGAGGAGCAGTAATGCTGACCGGAAATCTCATGTCAAACGAACTGACAGGGTTAACGACCATGGCGAGAGTTCCAGACACCCGTATGTACTCCCCTGCCTCCATCTGGATGTCGACCGAAGCTCTGCCAGAAGACCCCGATGACCAGGACCTTGTCAACACTACAGCACTGGTTCCGTCGTTCTTGTAGTGGGTAACTTTGACTGCCACACTACTCTTTTGGATGGCAGAAATATTGGACCACGAGAATCTAAACGTGATGGTCGTGTCCCATAGAGTCATCCAGTTGAATGTTCCGGCGACCGGGTCTATAGTCAAACGTCCGGCGACCGGGTCACTGAGAGTTACCCCGGGGGAGCCTTTCCATGTCACCTCGGTGGTGCCAATCGAGGGATTCCGGATCCAGCCAATTCCGAATGCTTTCGGAGCCTTGGGGTTGTCTGCCAAAACGGGGTAAGTGCAAGGCAAAAACATTTCGGCTCGGTCGACGGGGTCCACGTCGGTCTCGAGACTGTAGCCTGCTCGATCGAAGATCCATGTCACCAAGTCATACCAGTTGAGGTGGGGGTAGAACTTGTCCAACTCACTGACTTGCCTGATTGCCTCCATGGCGAAAGGGGGAAAGTTCGGGTTCTTTTGTAGAGTTGCATACAGCCAAAAGTACAGGACCTTAACCTTTTCGGGGCCGGAGAGGTATCGCTCAGTCTGTCCCATTGTGTCCGTGTACCACTTGAGGAGGAACATACCATCCCCGGGGTCCTTCGCGTCAGTGTTGTTTAGTGTGTCGAACAGGTCAACGGTTGCCCCGAGGATCTGGACCCCGATCGATGTATCTGATACGTCTACGATGTTCAATACTGCTCCAGCCGGGGATATGAGTGCTCCCTCATAGAATAGTTGGCAAGGAAACTTCATGTATGGCACACCCGAACCTGAGCCAACTACAAAACTGAATTGGAATGCTTGCTCGTTGTGGGTCGTCCTGGGCAGACTGATCCGCTGGGAGTACGAGGCATTCCTGTCTTTCAGCTCCGCCAGATTGTTGATCTGGTAATTCATCGCAGGAGCATCCAGCGGGAGGTCCAGGGACCAGACCTTGCCGTCAATGCCTTTCATGAGTAGTTCGTAGTTCATATTACCACTGAGTTTGTTCGTCAATAAGCTGGAACTCGTAGCTAACAGTGTTCCTGGGAGTCTTGGTGTCCCAAGTTAAGTCCGTGTCATTTACTAGGACTCGTTGCCATACCCCGGTTAAGTCGTTGTGCCTTTGAACAAAAGGCGAGAGAGCAATTCCTTTGAGCAAGTTGAAGTCGTTCTCATCAAGCTGTTCTGCTCCTGCTTGGACTATGTTCTTAAACTCCGGAGCTAACTCGCCTCTCGTCTGTGAGGCATAGGGGACTCCGGAATTCGCTAATACGTATTGGTCTCCCCGGTCAACCTCCTGCGTATACTTCTTGTGTTGCTCAAACATGTAAGTGTCCCATCCGCCTTTCTGGTTTATCCAGCGAATGTAGAATGGGTTGCAAGGTACCTCCGTATAGACGAATATGATGTTCCATGCTTGAGAAGAGTATTCTCCTACAGAAAGACTGAGTTTTACGTAGTCTGCTTCATCCTCAAATTCGTACACAAGGGGGATGTTGAGTCGGGTAGGAATATCAAATTGTTTTTCGACATCTCCATAACGTTTAACCCGAACGTCGATCGATGTAGCGACCCTTGGTGACCCCAAAAACCCTCTCGGGAATAGGGTGACGAAGTACGGATACTCGGGGTATTTTTTTACATACAGATTCCTGTCGTTGTCAGGAACCCGGTCAGTCAGTACGAGTCCTAAGGATGACTCGGTGAAATTAGCTTTGTAGCCTCGAGCCCTAACTCCCCGGGAGGCATATCGAACATTGAAGTTTCGTTCGCCGATGCCTCTGTAAGCATATGCCGATATGAGACTGTAGTCAATGGCAAAGTAGATGAGTGGGTTTGTGTACGGATATGTTCTAAATCTGTCGTCCCGGAATCCGGCTTTTGCCAAGAAACTGAGGTCGTATTTCTTCGTCGTCCCGAATCCCGAGTCTCTGTAGATGTTGATGCTTTCAGTTAGTGAGTTCGCTGCTTTAACTGGACTGGGGCTATAGCTGACAAAGTTATTCCCGTAGGCCAAACTCATACCTGAGAGAGTAACCTTCACTCCAGCTGTTGCTCCTTCAATACCTGCAAAAATGACAAGGAAATCGCGGGGGGATCCTGTTGTATCAATGCGCGGTACCTGAACCTTCCACGTCATGTTGTCACCAATTGGGATATTTGTTTTAGCAATCACAGTGGTAAGATTACCCGAGCTGGTTCCTTGGAACAAAGCAACGGTGAGTGAAGTGGCACCCACTCCAGCCCCGCTAGAAACCCTAAAAGCATACCATTCCCCGGGTATCACCTTTCCACTGAGAGGAAACTTCACAGAATAGTCGTTACTACTACCTCCACTGTTATCAAGTACTTCGACCGCCTCATTGTCTATAATGTTCAACGAGACCATATTGTCCTCGTCAAAGTTCTGAGTCTTGATCTCAAGCCCAGGTGTTGAGTTGTCGGTCTCAACTGGTATTTGCGAATATGCTGAGTATAAAGAATCATCAGCCGGTTGATTGGTAATTGCCATATCGCGTTATATTATATATCCGTGGTCCATATTGTTGTCAGGAGTGAATGCCTCTTCAATGAGGACCTCCATTGTCTTGTCCAAATGCTGAGCCAGGTACTCCTCGAAGTTATCAGCGGGAGTGTCGACCAAGTCAACGTAAATGTGATTGCGGTAAAGCTCTGAGCCTTCTCGTTTTATCTTCCATGCAGTGGCATTTCCGAATCGGACCAGGTCCTTGGGATCCGAGAATGTGATGCCTTTGAGCTTTGCCCACTCCATGATGATCTGTCCCAAATTGGCGGGGATCTTTCCAGGACCTCGTCCCCGGATGAGAGTGTAGAAGTAGTTTGGAGCTTCGATCGTTCCCCAAACTGTTTCCCCTTCTCGTCCCGTCTGGACTGTTATCTGAGCATAGGTTCTGCCGGAGGCTTCCTGCCCGGCGTCCTGTGATGCCCGGATGATCTCGTCCCTCATCTGGGTGAGACCCTCAGCCAATATCTGTTCCAGTCCTACCGCCATTTGTTTCTGGGTTTGCGAGCATTGGCTTTCTGCTGAGCCTTACGCTCCAGTTCCTTGTTCAGTCGCTCCCGGAAGAGGTGACTCTGCAAGTTGGTAAAAAGGAGGTTGTACACCTTCCCGTATTTCCATTCCAGAATCTCATCCGGGTCTTTCGAGTAGTCCTTGGCCAGTGCAGTGATGGTGGCCATCTCGCCAACCACCAAAGAGAATTGAGCAATGCCGGCTGCCTTTTCCTCGGCACTGGGCTCGTACTTGAGCTCAGTCTGTTCTCGCTCGATCCAATATTTAATGCCCAGAAGAACCTCATACCAGTACTCGACAATTTCGGGGGTGTTCCTGAGACTCCATTTGACGCCGAGACATTGCATGCCTTCCTTCATCTTGTCAATGTCGGTCATCTCCTTGTCAGTGATGATCCGGCCAAGCTCTATGCGTTGGCCGAACGTCATCTGACCGCCTTTTATGTCGATTCGCTGTATCATACCATTGTATAAATATCACGGAAGGTCCAGACGTCGGGGAACTCGCCCTCAGGTTTTACTTTGATTTCAGTTACAATTAAGTCTTCTGTGTCCGGGAATGTATACTCTTTGAGCTTCCATTTTCCCTCTGCATATGCTGGGGTTAGGGGTCTTCCGCATAATATGGCTCCATACGGGTACAATGCCGTGACCGGGATCTTCGGATCAATGTTAGCGGTTATATATTCGGAGCCTACAGACTTGTCAACGGGTTTTGATTCAGTATTTTCAAAGGTTATCGTAATTCCCCGCATATTAAATCCTTCGTGGATGATGTCTACCAGCCTGACAGGTTTAGGCTCGGGTGGAGCAGGAGGAATGGGCTTATACGCATCGAGACACCATTCTTGCGTTACAGTTAGCTCCAGTCCTACGCTGACCTCGTTGGCATCGAACCGAGGAGACGGATACATAATTCTAATGGTGTTGAATATTTCTGGATGTCTGAGACCTAATTCCGAAGTCTTCAAGAAATACAGGAAAGGCCGGACCATCTGCTCCTCGATTTGGTTCTTTAACTCCAGTCGTCCGATGGTGGGCGAGTTCTGGCTGAACTTCGTGTCGCCTTTGTAGGCATCGTTGGCCATCGGCTCGAACTTGCAGAAGTATATCTGCATGATGGTCCTTTGCTTCTGGTGCCCTCTGTAAGGAATATCATAGTAGCCAGTGGTGGGCTCCTCAACATATACAAAGTCAGACGATACCCGATTGCCGTCCGAGTCTGTTACGAATCTTTCCATCGTGTCCACTTTGACGTTCAGCATCCGAGCCTGGTCACACTCAAAGACGGCCAGAGGATTGACCATCTTGACCATGTCGCGGATGAGGGTTATGATGTTCAGTATCATCGTTTTGCGGAGATTATTATTTTGGCGGACTTCATGCCAGTCGCCTTCGGCTTGATCTCGAATATCATTCGCATGATGAGCATGTCCAGGAAGTCCGGGGACCTTCCGAGGAGCTGCTTCATGGTGTCCTTGGAGATGAGCTCTCGCTTCTGCTCAGCGGAGTTCGTGTTCTTGGACTTGAGGACCGTCATCTCCTGCTTGATCTTCTCCTGAACTTCGGGAGAGCAGATGATGTGGATCTGGCGCTTGTTGATGAGCTCCGCCAGCTTGAATGCGCACTCCGACTTGATGTTGTTGTACGTCTTGGAGTCAATGGCTGACTGTCCTCCATGAAACTCCCGGATGCCTTTCAGGTAGCTCTCCAAGTAGAACCCAAGTCCGTCAGCGTCAGAGACGATGCTGGACCGGGGGACTTTCAGACCGGTGGCCAATTTGGCGATCTTCTCCTCCATCTCCTTGCCTTCCGAGAAGTCTTTGGCGATGGGGATCCGACAGACCATGCCGTCCCAGGTTCCAACCACCCAACTGTCTCTACCTTTCCCGGCAAGGTCAGTGCTAATGAACCGATTGCCCGTCGGGAGTACGAACTCATTGCTGAACATGTCGCACACTGCATCATAGTCGACCAGCCAATTCGGGTCATCGTCATACTCCCAGTTGCCAAAGACCAGTCGCTCGATCTGCGACTGGGTCAGGTTCCGGAGAAGCCCCTCAATGTACGTGTCTGGGAGAGTCTTGTTGTCCTGGGGCAGAGCTTTGACGAACCGACGCCAAGGAGGCAGCTTGTTCTCCTTCCATGGCTTGTAGTAGTCCGTGTAGAGGAAATTGTTGGACGGGTTGCAGGTGATGAGGAGTTTGGGAGCCAGCTTGTAGACGTCATTCTTCCATCGACCGATAGAAGCTTGGAGGTTGGTCTTCGCCTCGCGGATAAACTCGCCACCCTCTTCGATCCATCCCCGAGTCATCTGCATGGAACCGAACCTCTCATACATGGGGTCACTGGGGTTATACTTGGCATCGATGAGGTAGATGCGGCTTTTGTTGTACAACTCGAAGAAGTTGTATTGGCCATTAAAGTGGTAGTAGTTCTCCGTGATGCCCCAGTGGGTAAATACCTCGTAGATGGAGGGGATTGTGTACCGGACCAGGTCGGCAGCCGTCTTACGCGCAATAAAATAAAATGTCTCTGGGTAGGTGAGGGCATCGCCGGCTATCAAGGAACACCCGAGGTAGGATTTGCCAGCACCTTTCGTGCCGGCATACAGAATGTCAGTGACCGAGTCATCAAGCCATAACCGAGCCACTTCCTTCTGCTTCTCGTTGCCTTTGGTGTCAAATTGAAGCCGGCGTCCCATTTTATTTTACCTCCATTCCGGTTATCTGTTCGAGAGTGATGCCTCCCGTCAGGTTGACATTGGCCTTGCGTCCTTGAAGCACCTGGATGAGGCTGGCAGCGTACTTGCCAACCAGGGCTCCCTCAATTTGCTGGGAATTGATGGCGTCCTCGATGGTGCCACCAATTGCAGCTGCTACCGGATCCCCCGTGAGTTCCCCGTACTCAACAGGATTGATCCCAGCGAACAGCCTGAATGACTCGATGGTCATCGGGCGGGAAATGTAGACGCTGCAGTCGTCGCCATTCTTATTCTTGTGAGCCTGGGAGAAATAGTTATCCTTCATGAATTTGCAATACTCAATGAATGCAAAATAAAGCTCCTCCGCATCGGTGGGCTTTACAAAATCTCCGGCGTCTCGCCTTTTTTGTCCCTCCTCCATATAGGCGAGCGGACTCATTTTATATGTACTTCGTGCCATGCCTCAAATATAATCAAACCTTATACAAATTAAAAATCTATTTCTGCACAACAATCCCCGGAGCGTTTGGCCCCGGGGATCTTTAATTTATTCGCTTACGTGAATGAGGGTCACGCCGAACCACAGGAACTTGACCGAAATACCTTGCGGCCAAATCATGCCTTCGTGGACCGTGGCAATGGACGGGGTCCAATTACAGTACTTGGTATTAATCTCCGAGTACAAAGCCCAGTTTTTCCCGAGCTGCTTAAAGTGTTTTGCTTTCATGCTTGTTTGGTTTTAATTTCCGTATACGCGAGTGCCGTCCAGTATTTGTGGGTCGAGAGAAGTCCCAATTTGGCACCAGTTCTACTGACTCTGTCAGTTCTACTGACTCTGTCAGTTCTACTGACTCTGTCAGTTCTACTGACTCTACTCGCCTACGACTTCTTTTTGAACTTTTGGATCCGTCTCTCCGTTCTCTCCATCTGCTTGATGGATCGGCTCAATATCCGTTTGGGACTATTCCACCATTGGCGGATCCCGCCGAAAATCGCGAACAGGCCGATGATGGCCAACAGGTAAATTGCAATCATTTTCTACGCCTCCTTTCTAATTTGTTTTGTAGTTTGCGGACCTCAACCCAGTCCTCGTGCCGCATCCATTCCGGACGGGATAACAGAGTCAGCTGACCCCGTGCTATTTGCATGGTTGTCTTTTTCAATTTGCGGGCGTAGTCCAGGACCTCCCGCTCCTCTTTTGAATAGATCCCCAGCCATCGCCGGAACACTCCAAGTTTCCCAGTTGGGAGTAGCCCCAATTTCTCAGTTTTTTCCATAATAAACAATATTTGACCAGTAGTAAACAATAAAATTTCTTATTGTTTCTCACCTAAGTGATTGATACCCAATGGGTTAGGTCCCCAATTCTCCTCTCGAGAAACAATGTAAACAATGTTTCTATGCACTCTATTTTGTGATTTCTCATTTCCTAAATTGGTCATAATCTCCTCTCATATTTCCTATTCAGGTTTTTCTCCTAAATTATTGTTTACATTGTTTACAAGGGCCTAAATCATTGATATTCAATCGATTATCGAGAAACAATGATTGTTTATTATTGTTTCTCATTGTTTACTGCTGTTTTAATTTAAGTGATTGATTATCAATGATTTGGGATTTTTTCCATTGGAACAATAAACAATAAACAATAGGGGTCCCCCGGATTTTAGGGGGGGGGCTGTCGAGATTTTGACCAATAAACAATGAAACAATGGTTTTATCAACTTTTGGGGCCGGAGGTCCCACTGATTTGTAAACAATGAAACAATGGTTTGACCAACTTTTGGGGCCGGGGCCCTATTCACCCGTGGACCCGAAGCCCCCCGCTCCTCTCTCAGTCGATTGCGGGAAAAGCTCGGCCTCCGACTCGAGAACTTCCACCCCGGTATAGAAGACAGGCACCACCAAACCCTGAACCAGCTTCATCCCCGGCTTGAGGATGACGATCTCCTTGCCGACATTCATGACGTGCAGATGGATCTCTCCTTGATAGTCTTCGTCGACCACGCAAGCTCCGACCTGGAGCTGGTGCTTGGTGGCAATACCGCTCTTGTTGAACATGATGAGGGCACACCTCCAGGGTATTCGAGCTCGAATACCCGACGGAATGTTGATGCTTTCGCCCGGCCAGATCTGTTTGGCTTCGAAGTCTTCCGGGATGTAGAAGTCCAGCCCGGCGGACAGACCCGTTCCTCTGGTCGGGGTCTTGACATTTCTTACTTTTACGATTTTCATTTTTTAAAATATTTTTCGAGACGAGCTCGGTGTGTTGTGCCTGATGAGAGTGATGCTCCTTCTATGAAATTATACCGAGTATGAAGAGGCAGCTCCTGGAATGCCTTCTTGAACGGTTGATCATCCGATTCAAATATCTTGCCTGCGGGATTTCCGGGGGTGACGTCTTTCATTTTTCGGGACTTGATCCACCGCAGAGCCTCTTCCCGATTTATAGAACAGATGGAAGGTCTAACAGATCCCTTCCGGAGCGTCATTTTGAACCACTGAGCCTCCGTGTTGGAGTCATCTTCTTTAAACCATACCCGGTAATATCCGATAGCTATTGCCATAAGTTGTAGAATATTTCGTGACACTTCTTGCGGTACGCCATCGGATCCTGTCGGATGCTCCGGCACTTGAGAGGCTCTTTGGGTCGGTCGAGAATCTCCTGAGGCAGTACGTCGCTGAAAGCATCTTTGAGAATGCGCTTGTGAGTTCTGTCCTCCCGGGGCAAACGGAGAGCGAACCTGACAACGTCATGTCCCAGGAATGGTGACCGGAGTTCAACTGTGCTCCTCATGGAAGCCCGGTCAAGCCGAGGCATGTGGTAGAACGGAAGCTCTTGGAACACGTCTGAGAGCTGGGAGTCATAATCATCAACTCGGCGATAGCCTCCGAAGAGTTCGTCAGCTCCATCCCCGGTCAGAATGACCTTTTCCTTGACCTTCTCCATGAGTCGGAACTGGGGGATCATGGAGCCCAAGTCGATGGGGGTTTCGTTGTAGCGGAGACACCTCTCCAGGCAATCATCATCGGGGATAGGGCCAAGAGAGGTGATAGAAACCCCTAAGAATTCGGACAATAGCATGCCAAATTTTGATTCATTATTTTCCACCATATAAAGATTAACCCCCAGGCCCATTCGATGAAGAATAGAGGCAACTATGGATGAATCCAGTCCTCCAGAAACCAAAGCTCCGACCGGGACTTTAGAGTACATTGCCCGGCGTTTTACGGACTTCTCGACCAAGCCCCGGAGGACTTCGGCGAACTTGGATTTTGCGAAATGACTCCGTTCCCCTATCCCCCATCTGTAGTAGTCCCTCCGGATAATGGTGGGCTTCACCTTCATGTCATCGAAGGAATAGACAGTATTCGGCATAATACGCTTGACGTTGTTCCATGGAGTTCTGTCATCCCAGTTGTACCCCCATTTGAACACTTCCGACTGATAGTACCGGTCGAAGTCTCGGAAGTCCGACACCAACGGGGTTATCTCCGAGCAGATTTCCCCGAATTGGTTGTAGTAGAGTTGCTTCTTTCCGAGAGGGTCGGTGAAAGCAATAATTTGACCCTTCCTGTACCAGCATATTGCCCACATGCCATCCCAGTGGTTAGCTTCGAGAAGGATGTCCTCCAAGCAGTTGATCCCCGGAACCTGAGCTCCGAACAAGTCGCGAAGATACTCGACGTCGCTGGAATACCTCGTAGGATAGTTGTAGATCTCCCCCACGTAAAGAAGCCACCCATTGTTTCCGGCTAACTCTATAGGCTGAGCCAGGTCATCCCCTGGCTCAGTCTGAATGGGCAAACGAACATGACCGAGGAACCATCCTCCTTCGGCAATCTGGGTGAACTCAATGCCCCGATGCTTGATCTGGTCAATGGCGTTAGCCCTTCTTACTATACTTATTCCGCACATATCACTTGAGTTTGTTTTTGAGAGCGTCCATGAGACAAACGATCCCTATTCCGATTATTACTGCTATTGCCAGCCCGATGATGATAGGCTCCTCACTTCCTCCTGTCATGACTTTTCTTCGAATTTTCGAGGATCTGTTGTGCCTTTCTTTCGATCCAGTTGGTGTAGCACCGACTCCCCATGTGGAGCCCAGTCAGGAGCTTCGAGCATCCCGGACAGAACATGCAATCGTCATATTGCTGATGAGCTTTAGCTCTTGCTTCGTCGATAGGCATAATTTAGTAGATTACCCATTTGGAAAGATCTTCGTTGTATGCATGGAGGGACCCAGCGAAGTAATGCAGAGATCCCTTCTTGAGAGAGGGGTAGGTGGCTGCGAGGATGTTGAACACGTAGTCCATCATGGCCTCCGTCAACCAGATGTCAATTGCGAAGTGCTTGAAGAAGTCATTGCTCCGGATATAATATATCACGTGGAGTCGATTGTTCCGGATGAGGAACTGGTAGCTGACGGAGCAAGGTACTCGGATAAGAGCCCCGGCTGTTGCCCGGGTGTCCTCCGGCTCGAAGATCATGACCATTGCTCGTCTGGAGTGCGGGTCGTCCCGGAGAGTCATGATGACATTATCCAACTGGTGGATCTCGGGACCCTTGTGGAAGATGTGCAGACGCTCCGAATAGGTGTAGTCGAAACGACCCTCCTGCCGAGTCTTGCTCACCAATTTCTGCCACAAGTCCCGGCGGATTTCCCAGCTCTTACCCGGGTTGACTCCGTTCCGGTCAAGCCGATCGGAGAGCTCTGCTCGGCAATACTTCTCGATGAGCTCGGCCTCGTCTTTGAACATGAAATCGAGCATCTCACGTTTGCCGAGATACGGCTTCGAGATGACAAAGCTCACTCCGATGAGTTCCTTGGTGAGCCGGTCGTCCCCGCTGAGTTCCTGGTTTTGGTAATGGTTGACCGGGACCGTGATGCCGGAAACCTTGAGCTCCCGATCCATCTCCCGGATCATTTCGAAACAGTCTTTAAATATTCTACCCATATCAGTATTTGGATTTAATGCGAAACAGATTTACTTGATACTTCAACGACCAGAGCTCTTTGACTCGAGTCTCTGAGAGACCCAAATGCTCGAACATTATGACGAAGTAAGTCCATATCCGCTTGAGCCGGCCCTCGAAAACTATCAAGTCAACCATGTACTGAGATTGTCTCCACTCTCTGTTCTTGAGACAGTTTGCTGTCATGCCGATGTTTCCGATTAAGGTAAGCAGATCTCCCGCAAAATCTTCGTCTTCCAGAACCTGTGCCCATTTAGGCAGCGTCCAGACGAAAGTGGGAGTCATGCCATAAAGCTGGTAAAGCTCCAACATGAAGTTGAATGCGTCAATCAGCTCCTCATTAAAGTGCTCGCCATCAAGTTCCCCCTCGATAGCCTCCCTTGCCTCAGCGAGTTCCTCGACAATCTGCCAACAGAGTTTCTTGAATAGTTCTTGATCCTCCAAAGTGTTAATGTCAAAGTTCGCGATGCGCTCCTTGAAGTATGGCCTGTATGTGAGCTGGAGCTCCCCCTGGAGGGCATAAATCTCTTCCCAGCTCTTAATGAATGGCTTAAAGTCTTGTGTATTCATGGCTTGATGTTTGAGGATGGATCGTACTGTTCCGGATCGTTTTTGTGGGAGTAGTATACAGCTATTCTGCGTCCCTCTTCTGTGAGAACATGTTTGATCTCATGCACCTCGATGGGACTGATCCGGATGAAGTCCACAGCCTCCGAAATGGTTGAGAAGTACGTAGGTACTACTCCCGGAGCTTTTAACGGCTTGGGTTCCTCGAGTTCGTTGTTGATGGCCCCGATTGTGGCTACCATGTCAAGGAGGTTGTCCTCCTTGTGTGCATTGGATTCACGTGCCATTTTCACTGCCACTTGGACCCAAGACACGTCAAGAGCGGTCAGAGGCTTACCGGTAATGACCGAGGCGATCTCTGCGGCCTTCTGGTTGCATTCCATGAATGGTCCGTATTGTCTCTCCTTCTCCTCCGACCGCTCATTGATGATTTGGTCAGCGTGTTTAAGTATATTACTCATGATTTTTAGTATATAGGTTAGACCCCGGGGAGGGACTCGAACCCTCCTGTACCACTCCGGGGTGCCAAGTGGAGTGACGGCTCCACTTGGCGAGGAGTTCTGACTTACTCCTCAGCCGGTGCGTTCTCCGGCTCGTTCTGTTCTGCTTCGGGAGCTGCTTCGTCAGCCTTCTTCCGGCCGCGCTTCGGCTTCTCCTCGGGAACCGGTGCCATCTCGCCGATCTCCAGGGCCTTTGAGTCGATGCCCTTGCCCCAGACGTGCCCGTCGTTGGTCTTGATGCGGTACTGGATGAAGTTGTTGCGGGGGTCGAGACGAACTCCGATGATGATGCCGTCGGTCTGCTCCTTGGTCTTCGTGCAGATGAACTTGCAGAAGCGGCCGATGTTGGCTTTGGCCTTCTCGAGATTGGCTTGGGCCTCCTCAGCCGATACCTCCTTCTTCAGCGGACGGGGTTCCTTGGGCTCCTTCGGGGTCTTTGCCTTGCGAGCCTTCTTCGGCTTCTCCTCGGCGACCTCGTCGTTCTCCTTGATGCCGTTCTCGGCTTTGTACTCTTCGGTCTCAGTGGCGTTGTAGACAGCGCCCTCCTCTGCCGGATGTTCCTGAGATGCTCCTCTCGATGCGAGGATGGATTCGATGGCGTCAAGCTCGTCACCGGTCTTGACCTTGGCCAACTTTTGAAGAACTTTCGAGCTGTAGCTCTTGTACTTCTCGATAAACTTTTCCATAGTGTTTAGTTGTTAAGTGTAGTGTAAAAGTAAGAAAAAATGTCCAATTAAAAAAATTTTTCACCAGAAAAATTGAAATTATTTCAATCCAATTCGACTGTGATTATGTCCAATATGTTGGAGGTCCTCATGCTATTGACTACCAGTAAAGCCCTTCGGATCCCCAAGTCCTTCATTGCTCGTTTTGCTTGAGCAATAGCCCTGGTTTTGATTCTTCCGTCGGGGATAGCTGCTTCGTAGCTATTGTAGTCCTCGTCCATTAATTCGTAGTAATACCGTTTCATTGTCCTTTTGTCTGTAGTATAAATATATGATAAAACGGAAGAAAGGTAGAGGCTAAGCCTCTACTTCTTCACCTTTGTAATTTACGAATTTAGCATCCTGATAGCCGAAGAATCGGAGGGACCCGAGGTCTTTGGTCATCGTGTTCAATATCTGGGCGAGCTCCTGGTCGGAGTAGTCTTTGCAGGAGTTGACTGTGTCTACTGCCCAATAGTTCGACTGTCTAACTGAGGTGTAGCCCTTCTTCCCGACAGTTACTATGAAAGCGTTGGGCCGGTCGGATAACTTGTTCTCTTTGCTTCGGAATATGACCGAGACTTTTTTGTTGTTGGGACAAGCAGCTTTTGCCAGACTTTCGATTCGATGTTTGTTCTCGTAGTTCATAGTGTTATCGTTTTGTTTGTATCACAAATGTAATACTTCTGCTACAAATACTACGATGTTTTGCGATATTTTTTCATATATTTTTCGACCCTCGCTTTTACAGCTGTCTCTTATACACATCTGACGCTGCCGACGAACTCTAGGGTGTA
>ENA-OYZX01000150-OYZX01000150.1-human-gut-metagenome-genome-assembly--contig:-NODE-150-length-36757-cov-13.425263_pt1 | contig 36757 bp, 22 predicted proteins | sample MGYA00243296_ERZ653489 | MGnify/ENA primary metagenome ERZ653489 (study PRJEB26926, sample SAMN06165098) | human gut metagenome | biome: ENVO:00009003; feature: ENVO:2100002; material: ENVO:00002003... | reverse complement strand
CGAGATCTGCGCATGTCTCGTGGGCTCGGAGATGTGTATAAGAGACAGATCCTAAGTAGATAACACTTGAGATTGGATTTGGGTACTATTACAAAAAATGAAATAGGAAACAGTTGGCCTATAATAAATCTTTTTTGCTATAAGCCTTTGCAAGCAGAATAAACCACAATAGTGTGGCAAGTAAAATGATAACAATATGAGAGACTTTTTGGCAAAGATTTATTTCTACCAACTGGGTGGGAATAAATATGTACGTGTCAAGTCCCATTACCGTTTTCGAAATGGTAAGAGGGAAATAGTGACAACATATTATCGTGCCAAATGGGGCACGAAACGTTAAGTTGCAGAATTTGTCTATTTGATAGGCAATAATCCTCCCATGCTGTTTCCTATTTCAGGAACCCGATTGTTTCCGGCAGTCGGGTTCTATTTTTTATATAGATATATGATAATTATACTCAGATAAAAACCAAGTGTTCCAAGTATCGTATTGGAAGCACTTGGTTAATGTTTAAATGAGCAATAATTTCAGGATATATGTATATGATAATTATACCCAATTGTTTTATTTAAGTGTCTAATTTTTAATCACTTATGTTTTATATGTTAGAATTTTTTATTATATTTATATAATAAAAATAACATGTCAATTGGAAACAGAAATAATCAATATTGTAGAAATAATAAAGAAGAATAAACAAATGCGAGAAGTAAAGTCATTTATTGATTTGATGAAATCCTTTTATGATGAAAAATCATGCAGAGAATTTCTTGAAGATATTAAATGGCGTGGAGAACCGATTTGCCCACACTGTAATTGTCAAACGAAAGAGCATTATAAGTTAAAGTCTAATGGAGAATTTAAAGGACTATATAAATGTAAACGATGTAAGAAAAGATTTACGGTTACTATTGGTACAATGTTTGAAGGTAGTCATGTATCATTAAAGAAGTGGTTCTATGCATTGTATATATTCTTAGCCCATAAGAAAGGAATAAGTAGCATACAATTATCTAAGGATATAGATGTAACACAGAAAACAGCTTGGTTTATGTTGGAACGAATAAGACATAATTTGAAAGACAAGCTTGTAGTTCAATTTAATGATATGACACAAGTTGATGAAACCTATGTCGGTGGTAAGAATAAAGGTAGAGTAAAGAATGCACAAGGAAGAAGCCTTAAAGTTAAGACTCCCGTAGTAGGTCTGTTATCTAATGGAATGGCATATACAGCCGTTGTTCCAAATACCGGTGGAAAGGTTTTGAAAACGATAATCAATACTTTAGTCAAGGAAGGTTCTACCGTTATAACAGATGGATGGAAAGGTTATACTGGAATATCGAAAAATTATATTCATAAAGTAGTTGAACATAGTACTGGTGAATATGTAAAAGATGGATTCCATACCAATAGTATTGAGGGATTTTGGTCACACTTGAAACGTGGAATATTAGGAATATATCATAAAGTAAGTCCAAAGCATTTGGATAAATACTGTGATGAATTTGCATTTAGATATAATACGAGAGGACTAACAGATGTTGAAAGATTTACTTATTTTACGATGTCAGCATATAAAAGATTAAAGTATCAAAGTTTGATTTCCCCATAAGAATAGGTAAATTTGAATTGAAAATAGAAAAAGAGCAGTTCGCGAAGTAGCATTTTTGCTAAATAGTTCCTATATTTGCATTGTCCCAAGTGGACAGACATAGTTTAGGAAGCGTTTAGCTTATTCCTTGTCAATGAATCTGGACAATTCACCTGCACTGAGGAATATGAAAGAATGCTCCCTTTGGTTTGCATATATAGCACTGATGTGTTGATATACAGCCAAAGGCGTGAGCTGTTTTCATTTTTCGGTGCAGAGGTAGTCCAGAACCCATTGACGGAATTTGATAACAGTCTTGCGCCTTCCCTATTTTAGAAAATGCTTTCTTTGAGACTGGGGAGCGCAAAGTGATTGTGTATGAGAACAGTCTTCTGCAATGATTGTCATTTGTCGGATGATATTCCAAAGTTAGTTGCTGATGAATTGTTAGGTATTCAGCAATTAGATATGTTAAAGGCTCGTTATAAGCAAATGAGAAAGTGCTATGACTTCTCGTATGCAGAATGGCAAAAAGAGTTTTCCGATGATTTGAAGCCTTTTAATGGATATACAGATACTACATCTGTTTGTATTCCCATTTTGAATCCATTGTTTAGAAAAGATTTTGCGGATAAAGGTGCAATAGGTTTAGATTTGCCGACTTGGTTTAATGTTCAAGTCGATAATGTCCGAATTATGCTTATTGCGCAAGACCCGTTACGTGATGCGAAATGGTATGAAGAATGCCATGATGCGATAGTGTCAAGTCCATTTGGGATGCATGATGCAACCCATAGAAAAAGTGGAAGTGGTGGCAAAATGGCTGACTTGTTGATTAATGGTTTGATTAAGAAAGGGTTTGCAATATATCTGACTGATGCGAATAAGTATTTTGTACATGATAGAGAAATGTCTAAAACCTATTCAGAAAGTAAGTTAAAGGTATATACTGATATATTGCAAAAAGAATTAGACTTGGTGAGACCAAATCTTTGTGTTTGTTTAGGCAAGAAAGCGAAAGAGGTTTTAGATAAATGTGTGGTAAATGCCAAATCAATAGTGTTGCCACATTTGTCGGGAACTGCACGAGGAGCGATAGTCAAAAGGTTTCCAATATTAGAAGACATTAAAGCAACAGCCGAAAATGTTGCAAATGTATATGTAGATGAAATTGTTGAATCATTAAAATAGTAGAATTATGGGTTGTATAACATTCGTATTGTTAGTATTGAATATCATTGCATTAGTTGCAATAGATATTATGTTTTGGGCTGAAAGTGCAGCTTCGGGACTTGCTGGAGTATTTGGTATTATAGCATTCTTTATAGGATATGCTTTGAGTGTGGAAGTAACGATTGCTCCAAGAGATTTTTGGGTAAATTCTGCATTTGGTATCTTTATAAAGAAACTTGGTGTAGCCAATATGACAGCTTTTGCAGTGTGGTTTATTGGAAATTTGATAATTGGGTAAAAACATTAAAATGAGAAGATATGAGCAATAATGAAAATTCAGTTTTAGAGTATTTGAAAGCAAACAATGAAGTATTGTTTGATAAAATCGTGAATGCTTTGCGTAAAGGAAAGCAAGTTAATTTTACGGATATTAATCAAAGTGATATTATCATTTTGAGTCCACAGAAAGCATTTGAATATGCAGGAGAAGAAGGCGATAAGTATTTTAAAGTTTGGATGGTAGGGAGTACTATTGCTTGGTGTACTTGGGCTAATTCAATGGTTGATAGTGATTTCCGTTGGAATGCTAAGGCGAGAAATGAAAACAAAAGAGATAATAAGGACATTTTGGGTAATGAACCTTATGTTTCTGCTTATTTGAAGTCTAATTCTGCCATTGAACAATGTTCAGTAGTTTATATGTTCCCGTTTGAAGCCTTTTCCAAAAAGAAGGTAGAAGTTGTGAAGAAGGTGGAAGAAAAAGAAAGTAAAACAGAAAAGGTCGTTAAAAAGACGACAAGTGAATCAGAAGATAAAAAGATTGAAAAGATTATTGATGAACTTTCAGATTTAACGAAAGATATTTCAGAAAAATTTGCACCTAGTCCTACAATGCCCGGATTAGGTATGATTACAAGGGCTATGGATAAACAAGAACTTCTTGGAGAACGTGCTGAATTTGATACTAAATTAATGCGTTTGAAATGTTTGGATGAGCATAATAAGATGATACCGTATTTCGAGAAGAAAGCTCAAGAATGGGATGAAAAGAAAGCTGGAGTGTTTGAAAAGATAGCGAAAGTGTTAAAAAATAATAAGTAGTATAATAATAAAAGCCAACCGCTTTATAATTAAGTGGTTGGCTTTTGTTTTTTTCGGAAAACATTCATTGATATAAATGTTTTCCGAAAGCATTTTAAAATTAGAACTTTTTTTGTATTTTTGTATTTGAAAATCGTGCTTTAATGACCCGCAAAGTTAAAAAGCACCTAAAATACGATAAATATGGATGAAAAGTTTCAAAAATTTAAAAGCTATATTAGTAGTTTTTTTAATAATGGTGATTGTGCAATATCACAGTGTATATCAGTTGTCAAGCTTCTTGATGAATGTGTAATAAAAGGCGATTGTGGTCACGGGTATGGACATAAAGAAGTTCGTAGATGTATATTAGAATTATACAATGAAAAGAAGTTTAATTGTTATACTACCGAAGATGATACATTAGTATTAGTACTTCCTATGTAATTTATTTGAATATGTATTTTGCAAAAGATTTTAAAATAAAAGCCGCACATAAGTTTGAATTTGGGTGCGGCTTTTATTTTTGTGTGATTGGTGTATTAAAGTATATAATTGGGTTTTTGAATTTAAATTAGTGAATAGATGAAAAAAGAAGAGATCTTTTCTAGAAAAACACAGAGCAGGTATCTGAGCGCAGCAAAGATAATTTGTCTCTCTTTCTTGTTTTCGATTCCTGTGACGCAGGCTTTTGCGGAAAGCATTAGAGAGACTGCTGCAATGAATGTTGTCCAACAACAGAAGTCAGTGAAAGGAACTGTGGTAGATACGACCGGAGAACCTGTGATTGGTGCGAATATAAAGGCACAAGGAACTGATACAGGAACGATTACCGATTTGGATGGAAATTTCAGTCTGGTGATTCCGGCAAGTGCTAAACTCGAAGTTTCGTTTATAGGATACGTCACGCAAGTGGTGAGTGTGCCTGCGAACGGAATTGTAAACGTGACTCTGGCTGAAGATTCCAAACTTCTGGACGAAGTGGTTGTGGTAGGTTACGGTACTCAGAAAAAAGCACATCTTACTGGCTCTATATCCACGGTTAACCCCAATGACCTAAAGGAAATGCCCTATAGCAATATGGGTGCCATGCTGGCAGGTACGGTAGCTGGTTTGAATGTAAGCGGCGGTGATGGTCGCCCTGGTGTCGGTGCAACGATGACCATTCGTGATCCGTTCTCTACCGGCGTTTCGGGAAGCACGACTGCGCCGATTTATGTGATTGATGGTGTCATTCAGTCTGATAATCCGCGTAATGGAATATCGGCTTCGGAAGCGTTTAATAACCTTGATCCGAACGAAATAGAATCTATATCTATCTTGAAGGATGCTGCTGCGGCAGTGTATGGAGCACGTGGCGCACAAGGTGCCATCATTGTTACTACGAAGAAAGGCAGCAAGGACGGAAAACCTCGCATCAGTTACACTGGTTCGGTGACGATGAATGATGAAATTTCACGTCCAAAGATGTTGGATGCATATCAGTATGGTCAATTCTGGAATGGATTTAAAGGTGCTGACGGCAATGATGCTATCGGTAATCGTAAAAAAGACCTTTTCCAATTGGACGAGTTGGAAGCTATGAAAAGCATGAACTATGACTGGCTGGACAAAGCCTGGTCGGCTGCCTATAGCACGAAGCATAATGTGAATATCAGTGGCGGCGGAAATAACTCATCTTATTTCGGAAGCATATCTTATCAGAGCCAGGAGGGTAACCTGAGCATGTTGGATTATGACCGTTGGAATTATCGTGTAGGAATGAGTACAACAGTGGCTAAGCATCTGAAAGTGAATTTATCTATTTCGGGTAACTATGGTGACCGGAAAACAACTTTCAATAAGATTGGCGGAGAGAAGGATGATAATGATTACCTGGCATTGCTGACTACAACCCCGCTATGTGCCATGGTCTGTAGAAAATGATAAAGGCGAAGATATCTGGTTGTTGAGATATGGACCTAAGAATACCAACAGTAGTGTTCTCGGAAACTCGAACTATTTGCGTTACAACTATTTCGCTGTTGAAGATTTAGGTAATCAGAAACAAACCAAAACTCAGGATATGACCATCAATGGTTCATTGGAGTATGATTTTGATTGGTTGGAGACATTGAAAGGTTTGAAACTACGTTTCAGCTATGCAAAAAGTATCGGTAATACGGAAGGAAGACAATTGGGATCTAAATATAACGGTTATTATTTTACCACCCGTGGTGGTTCAGGTAATCACCTTTATATTGATGAAGGTGCGCCAAGTAATAACCTGACTTTGCCGTCTAATATGAAAACACAGTCGGTTGATAATGGAAACCGCGTACTGCGTGACTTCGACCGTACAGACAATTATCAGGTCAACTTCCAGGCAAGTTATGCGCGCGACTTCGGAAAACATTCGGTAAGTGCCATGTTCGCTATGGAAAAGCGTGAAATGAACTACGAGTTTTCACGTATTCTGAAAGAAGGTCCGCTGAATGGTGATCTTGCTAATGGTGAAACCAATACAGCTACAGGTTCGGTAAGTTCCAGTAGCCAGACGGCGAGAAGTGAAAGTGGTGACTTATCTTACATTGGTCGTGTTAACTATGCCTATGACGGTCGTTACCTGTTTGAGTTCCTGATTCGTTCTGACGCTTCAACCAAATTCTCGCCGGATAACTATTGGGGAGTATTCCCTTCCGTATCTGTGGGCTGGATTGTTTCAGAAGAAAAGTGGTATAAGCTGGATTGGATGGATTATCTGAAGGTACGTGCCTCATTCGGTATTTTGGGACAAGATAATACGGCAGCTTGGCTGTGGCGTCAGCGATATACGTATCAGGCTAATTATGGTGCAATATTTGGCACTTCACCGAGCAACAATTTAGGTTGGGCTTTAAAGACTGAGGCTGCTCCCAACTATGATGCGCACTGGGATAAAGACTACAAATTCAACTTAGGAATTGACATGAAATTCCTGAAGAACCGTTTATCAGTAGGTATTGACGCTTATTTGGACAAGAGAACCGATATGTTGGTAGTGCGTAGTGGTGTGCCTGTAACTGTAGGTGCCAAATCGGCTGCCGAGAATTTCGATGCGGTGGATAACTATGGTGTAGAACTTTCATTAGGCTGGCGCGATCATGTGTCTGACTTCAACTATTCCGTTCAACTGAATGGACAATGGCGTGACGCCCGCTATCGCAAAAAAGACTGGCCGGCCATATCAACATACAAAGATGTTTATCGCAATGGACCGGTTGACATGGGGCAGTGGGGATATGACTGTTTGGGAATGTTCCGTAACCAAGCTGAAATTGACAAGTTTGTTGAGGACTACAATATAACGCAGTATATGGGCTATAAACCGGATCAGATTAAACCGGGTATACTGATATACCGTGATGTTCGTGGCGAACAGAATCCGGACGGTTCTTATAAAGATGCAGACGGTATCGTAGACGATAAGGATATGGTTCGTTTGAGCAGAAGAAAGAGCAATCCTTATGGCATGTCTCTGATTCTGGGTGGTAGCTGGAAAGGTATCTCTTTGAATGCCAACATCTCTAGTTCATGGGGTGGATATTCTACGTATGCGGGAGGTTCCTATATCTTCATGAACGAGAATTCACTGGATGGTGCCAACCTTCCGATATATTGGAAAGATATGTTCGTTCCCGAAGATGTAGTGGATGATGGAGGCAATGTGGTCGTTAAACAGAATTTGTCTGCCAAATACCCTAACATGAAATACAGTATGAATAATGAAGCGTCCAATTTCTGGCAGATTAGTTCATTCCGCATGTATCTTCGTAACGTATCCTTAGGTTATACATTGCCTAAGGAATGGCTGAGCAAAATAGGAATCTCAAGCTGTAAGATCAATGTGACGGGAACCAATCTCTTCAGTTTCTTCAATCCTTATCCCGAAAGTTATACGGATCCTCTGACCGGTTACGGTACGTTCCCGGCATTGCGCAGCTGGACTGTGGGATTGAATCTTTCTTTTTAAATGATATAATTGATAAACAAGATTAGAATATGAAAATAGATAATATCATACATAAAGGTGTGGGGATAGTTGCCTTCAGCGCAATATTTCTGCTGGGCAGTTGTAGCGATGACTTCTTGAGGGAGAAGAAGGATTATAATGGCTTCAATGACGAAATATACAGTAATTTCAGTATGGCGCAGGCCAGTGTAGACTATATTCACAGGCAGGTTGAACCCAAAGTAGGTGGTGTAAGCGCATTGAATGGTAGCACAGGATCTGCCGATGAATTTTCTAAGTCTACATTAGAGTATGCCGGTTCTACACAGTTTGTGGGTTTGGCTGAAATACTTTCCAGTAACGTGAATTGTTATTTCAACGGTTCCAATGATCCGGCTAATAATAACGGTGTATGGTTAAATGTCCGTCGTTGCAATCTATTTCTCGACAATATTGACAAAGGAACATTGTCGGAAGAGGAAAGAAATCTCCTTAAAGGACAAGTTTACTTCTGGCGTGCATGGTTGTATTATCGTTTGGTGACTACTTATGGTGGTGTTCCTATTATAAAGAGCGCGCAAAATCCGACAATTGGAGACGGTACAATAGAAGAATCGACTCTGAATGTTGAACGTAGTTCTACGGATGATTGCGTGACGTTTGTCTGCGAGGATCTGGATAATGCGGCTTCTCTGTTGCCATCTGTTTGGGCTGATCCGTCGGTAAATTACGGTCGTGTGACTAAGGGTGCGGCTATGGCTTTGAAGGGACGCTTGCTGCTCTTCTATGCAAGTCCATTGTTCAACCGTTCCAACGATAAGGCACGCTGGGATGCCGCCTATACTGCAAACAAGGCTGCTTATGATGAACTTACTACCAATGGTGACAGAGAATTGGTAGGTGCAACGAGTAAAAGAGCGCAGGATTGGGAAAAAATGTTTGTGAACCCCTTGTCTAAAGAGGCTGTACTGATAACATTGTACAATAATATCTCTGATGATCAGTTCAAGTTCAATAACAGCTGGGAACAAAGTGCCCGTCCCAAAGACATCAAAGGTGGTGGTGGTATCGCTGCCACGGCTGAAATGGTGGATTTATTCCCCATGGCTGATGGTAAGAAACCAGGTGAAAGCTCATTGTCTTATGACCCGTTGAAGTTCTACAAGGATCGTGATCCACGCTTCTATCGCACCTTTGCATTTAACGGAGTTTGCTGGCCTTATAATACCAATAAGACATATACGGTATGGAATTATCAATGGTTTAAGGATGCTGCCGCAGCCGTTGAAGGCAAACCGGGTAATTCAGCGCTTTATGACGGTGATGTCAGTTCAAGTATCTTTGTACGCAAACGCACGGATCCGAATGCTTACAATACTTCCAATCTCAGTAGCGGAGTATTTTCGCAGAGTAGTAGTCCGTATATGGAAATACGTATGGCGGAAGTTATTCTTAACGTAGCGGAAGCAGCTTGCGGAAAAGGAGATAATGCTACGGCATTGACTTTCCTGAAATATATTCGCGAACGTGTAGGCTATACGGGCGATTGCGGCTTTTCTTCTACTTTAGCGGGTGATGCCTTGATGGGTGCTATTCTTTATGAGCGTCAGATAGAACTGGCCTATGAGGGAAAGAGATTCGATGATATGCGTCGTTGGCTTTTGTGGGACGACAGTTTTGGTACTTGCACACGGTTGGGTGTTGAGCCTATCAGCGGAAACCAAACGCGCAGGCATGGTATTATCCTGGCTGTGAAACCTGAACTCTATACGAATAGCAAGGCCGGCAAGGATTGTGATCCGTTCAATCCGGAAGCTTCAGAATACTTGGGAACATCAGACCGTACAAAAATCAGTCTTGATCCGGATGCTTCAGACTCAGACTGGGAAAATCAGATTGCTACCTTGGACAATTTTTACGAAAACAATCTGAATCGTGTAGTAAACGATCAGCTTGATGGTACAAGTACGCCTACATTCTATATTACTCACCTGAACAAATACTATTTCCTAGGTATCAAGCAGAATGTATTGCAAAACAGTATTAAGTTGCAACAGAATATTGGCTGGACGGATTATTATGGTTCCGAAGGAACGTTTAATCCTATCGGTAACGGTAGTTTGCTGCCGTAAGTTGGCTTTTAATTTTTTTGTGAGATAGTTAAAACTGCCGGGTGATCCTTCATCCGGCAGTTTTTTTAGAGTGGTTGCCATCATTCTATGGATTATTTTTCTACTAAAATAGTTTCATGTGATTACAAAACATTTTTATCTTCGTCTAATAAATACAATTAATTAATAGATACGAGAATAATGAAAAAGAAAGCATTCCTGATAGTTTGTACAGCTGCAATGCTGGCTCCGACCATTGCATGGGCACAATACCCGCAATTGACCGATGAAGCCAAGGAGACTTATAAGAAAATGATAACTGAAGAACGCCGGCGTTCGGATGAAGCTTGGGCGAAAGCATTGCCTATCGTTGAGAAAGAAGCCAGAGAAGGGCGTCCGTATATCGAGTGGGCTTCCCGTCCGGATGATCTTCCTCAAGCCGGTATTCCCGCTTTTCCCGGAGCTGAGGGTGGGGGAATGTTCACTCCCGGTGGCCGTGGCGGCAAGGTAATTACAGTAACTAATTTGAATGATCGCGGCCCGGGCTCTTTCCGTGAAGCTTGCGAAACCGGTGGTGCACGTATCATTGTATTCAATGTGGCTGGTATCATTCGATTGGAATCTCCCATTATTGTCCGTGCTCCATACGTAACGATAGCCGGACAAACAGCCCCAGGTGACGGTGTATGTATTGCCGGAGAATCTTTCTGGGTTGACACTCACGATGTAGTGGTACGTCATATGCGTTTCCGTCGTGGTGAAACGAAGGTTCATCACCGTGACGATTCATTTGGGGGTAATCCGATTGGTAACATTATGATCGATCACTGTTCCTGTACTTGGGGGCTGGATGAGAATATTTCTTTCTATCGTCACATGTACAGTCCTGGTGAAGGATATAAAGATGAGAAACTTCCGACTGTCAATGTAACCATTCAAAATACAATTTCCGCTAAGGCACTGGATACATACAATCATGCTTTCGGTAGTACATTGGGTGGTGAGAACTGTGCTTTTATGCGCAATCTTTGGGCCAGTAATGCTGGGCGTAACCCGTCTATTGGCTGGTATGGGATTTTCAATTTCGTGAATAATGTAGTCTACAATTGGGTACATCGTTCAGCTGATGGTGGCGATTATCGTGCTATGTTCAATATGATAAATAATTACTATAAACCGGGTCCTTTGACTCCGAGAGATTCTCCGGTCGGTCATCGCATTCTGAAGCCGGAAGCCGGACGTAGCAAGCTGGATTATAAAGTATATGGCCGTGTCTTTGCAGATGGCAATGTGATGGAAGGATATCCTGAAATCACAAAGGATAACTGGGCTGGTGGTATTCAGATTGAGACTCAAAAGGATACAGAGGGGTATACCGAGCAGATGCGTACGTATCAACCTTTCGTAATGCCTTATATTAATATTATGTCTGCAAATGATGCTTATGATTATGTTTTGAAATATGTAGGTGCTAATATTCCTTGCCGTGACATTGTTGATGAGCGGGTTATTGAGGAAGTGAAAACCGGTCAAGCTTATTATGAAAAGAAACTTCCGAAAGATGCCTATGGAGATAAATGGGGATTAGCTCCAAAATCTCAGGATGAGGAAGGTTATTTTAAATACCGTCGTTTGCCGAAAGATTCTTATAAACAGGGTATTATAACTGATATTCGCCAAATGGGTGGCTATCCGGAATATAAGGGAACTCCTTATGTGGATACGGATGGTGACGGTATGCCGGATGAATGGGAAATTGCGAATGGTCTGAATCCAAACGATCCGAGTGATGCCAATAAAGATTGCACTGGTGATGGGTATACTAATATTGAGAAATATATCAATGGTATCAGTACGAAGAATAAGGTAGACTGGACTGATATGAAGAATAACTACGATACATTGGCAGAAAAAGGTAAATTAATGTAATGTCAATGAAAAAGATAATATTAATTTCTTTATTACTGGTTTTCGGTTGGTTATCAGCCGGAGCGGTAGACTTGAATAAGGATAATCGTGATCCTCAATATGTGGAATCTATTGTTAAACGATCTCAGAAGATCGTAGATAAACTTGGGCTTACAGATGTAAAGGTGGCTGAAGATGTTCGTAATGTGATTGCCAATCGGTACTTCGAACTGAATGATATTTATGAAGTTCGTGATGCCAAAGTGAAGAAAATAAAGGAGTCGGGATTGAGTGGTGCTGCAAAGGATGATGCCTTGAAAGCGGCTGAGTATGAAAAGGATGCGGCATTATACCGTTCTCACTTTGCATATCCCGCGAATTTATCTCTTTTTCTGGATGAGAAGCAAATAGAAGTGGTGAAGGATGGGATGACTTATGGCGTTGTGAAAGTGACGTATGATGCTACAATTGACATGATCCCTTCTTTGAAGGAAGAAGAAAAAGCACAAATCTATGCCTGGCTCATAGAAGCCCGTGAGTTTGCCTTGGATGCTGAGAATTCGGATAAGAAACATGCAGCCTTTGGTAAATATAAGGGGCGTATCAATAATTATCTGGCTAAAAGAGGATATGATTTAACAAAAGAACGTGAAGAGTGGTACAAGCGTGTGAAAGCACGTGGAGGCTCTCTCTGATAATTAGGATAGATAAAAACTGGTTAGTTATGTGATGTGAAGGGTGGCTGAGAAGTCACCCTTTTCTGTGTTCTGATTTTTGGAATATGGCGAATCTTCCATTATCTTTGAGTACAAATTCGTCTTATTGCCGTCTCCTCTGTATACAGAATACGATATAAAAACAAAAGTATTATTTAGAAATGAGAAAATTAAGAAATACATTAGCTGCAATAAGCATTTTGTTCTTAGCTTCTTGTGGAGGAAACAAAGACTACTATATGTTCACTTCATTCCATGAGCCGGCTAATGAAGGTTTAAGATATCTATATAGTGAAGACGGCATGCATTGGGATAGTGTTCCCGGTGTTTGGCTGAAACCGGAATTGGGACAACATCAGTTGATGCGCGATCCTTCGATGGTACGTACTCCGGACGGTACTTATCATTTGGTTTGGACCACCAGTTGGAAAGGTGATTTGGGATTTGGCTATGCATATTCCAAAGACTTGATTCACTGGTCGGAGCAACAAATGATTCCGGTAATGGCCCATGAACCGACGACCGTCAACGTGTGGGCACCGGAGATTTTTTATGATGATGAGGCTGAACAATTCATGGTGGTCTGGGCATCTTGTGTTCCGGGGCGTTTTGAAAAGGGTATAGAAGAAGAAAAGAATAACCATCGCTTATATTACATCACTACAAAAGACTTTAAGACGATATCCGAAACCAAACTTTTGTATGATCCGGGCTTCAGTTCAATTGATGCTACCATCATAAAACGTGCAAAGAATGATTATGTAATGGTGCTTAAAGATAATACACGTCCCGAACGTAATCTGAAAGTTGCTTTTGCCGATTCATTGACAGGACCTTATTCGCCTGCATCGCAACCTTTCACGGAATCGTTTGTAGAAGGCCCCTCTGTAGAGAAGATAGGAGATGACTATCTTATCTATTTCGATGTCTACAGGAAGAAAATATATGGCGCTGTGCGTACCAGGGATTTTCGTAATTTTACGGATGAAACCGGAAATGTAAGTGTACCCACAGGCCATAAACATGGGACTATTTTCAAAGCCCCGGAATCGCTCGTTAAGGAGTTGTTGAAAGAAAGCAAGAAGAAATAATATATAAAACAGGAACAGATAATGAACAGCCCTATCAAAATACTTTTTGTTCTGGCAACTGGATGGCTGACACTAACGTCGGCTTCAGCACAAGACAGGATACATTACACTGGAACCGAACTTTCTAATCCCACCTATCATGATGGACAATTGTCGCCGGTAGTGGGAGTGCATAATATTCAATTGGTACGTGCCAATCGTGAACATCCGGATGCGTCGAATGGTGGAGGATGGACTTATAATCACCAACCGATGTTGGCCTATTGGAATGGGCAATTCTATTATCAATATCTGGCAGATCCGTCGGATGAGCATATTCCGCCTTCCCAGACTTTTCTGATGACTTCTAAAGACGGATATAACTGGACAAATCCGGAAATCGTGTTTCCTCCTTATAAAGTTCCCGACGGATATACGAAGACTTCCCGTCCGGGTATGCAGGCAAAAGACCTGATTGCCATCATGCATCAGCGTGTGGGCTTTTATGTATCCAAGTCCGGCAGACTGATTACAATGGGGAATTATGGAGTTGCGTTGGATAAAAAAGATGATCCGAATGATGGAAACGGTATTGGTCGGGTAGTTCGTGAAATTAAGAAAGACGGTTCATTCGGTCCCATCTACTTTATATATTATAATCATGGATTTAATGAAAAAAATACCGATTACCCTTATTTCAAGAAAAATAAGGATCGTGAGTTTGTAAAGGCTTGTCAGGAAATTCTGGATAATCCATTGTATAGAATGCAATGGGTGGAAGAGGCGGATCGGGAAGACCCGATTATTCCTTTGAAGAAGGGATATAAAGCGTTCAATTGCTATACTTTACCCGACGGGCGTATTGTCAGCCTTTGGAAACATGCACTGACTTCAATCACTGAAGACGGTGGCTATACTTGGGCGGAACCGGTGCTTCGTGCCAAAGGATTCGTTAATAGCAATGCAAAGATTTGGGGACAACGCCTGACTGATGGTATGTATGCTACCGTGTATAATCCTTCGGAGTTTCGCTGGCCGCTGGCTATATCGTTGAGTAAGGATGGGCTGGAATATACGACCTTGAACCTCGTGCATGGTGAAATTCCGCCGATGCGTTATGGAGGAAACTATAAGTCGTATGGTCCGCAATATCCCCGCGGTATTCAAGAAGGAAATGGAATTCCTGCGGATGGTGATTTATGGGTTGCTTACAGTGTGAACAAAGAAGATATGTGGGTATCACGTATTCCTGTTCCGGTACAGATACAAGCCTCTGCACATGCAGACGATGATTTCTCAAAAGCCGGATCAATAGCTGAGTTGACCGACTGGAATATTTACTCTCCCCTTTGGGCTCCAGTCACTTTAGACGGAAAGTGGCTGCGTTTGCAAGATAAAGATCCTTTTGATTATGCCAAGGTAGAACGAAAAATACCGGCTTCTAAAGAACTGAAAATCTCATTTGATCTACAGGCCGGACAAAACGATAAAGGTACTCTTCAGATTGACTTCCTGGATGAGAACAGCATTGCTTGTTCCCGGCTTGAGCTGACTCCTGATGGGATTTTTCGTGCTAAAGGCGGTTCCCGCTTTGGGAACCTGATGAAATATGAACCGGGAAAAAACTATCATGTAGAGGCTATCCTTTCAGTGACCGATCGTAATATTCAGGTATTTGTGGATGGTAAGAGAGTAGGATTGCGCATGTTCTATGCACCGGTACCTGCTATTGAACGTATTGCGTTCCGTACAGGAGTTCCACGAATATTTCCCACTGTAGATACACCGGCTGATCAGACCTATGATCTGCCGAATGCCGGTGACCAGGAGCCACTAGCTGAATACCGTATCGCCAATGTGAAAACCTCTTCTGTGGATAAAGATGCGACTGCTGCTGTTTTGGAGTATGCGGATTTCAGCCATTATGCAGATTATTTCAATGGTATGGAAGATGAGAATATAGCCCAGGCCATTCCGAATGCAAAGGCTTCGGAATGGATGGAAGAGAATATACCGTTGTTTGAATGTCCGCAACGTAATTTTGAAGAGATGTACTATTACCGCTGGTGGTCGTTGCGGAAGCATATCAAAGAAACACCTGTGGGATATGGCATGACGGAATTTCTGGTTCAGCGTTCCTATTCTGATAAATATAATTTGATAGCCTGCGCGATCGGGCATCATATTTATGAAAGCCGTTGGTTGCGCGATCCGAAGTATCTGAATCAGATTATTCATACGTGGTATCGGGGGAATGATGGCGGGCCGATGAATAAGATGAATAAGTTTAGTTCGTGGAATGCGGATGCTGTGCTGGCACGTTATATGGTGGATGCTGATAAGGATTTCATGCTGGATATGAAGGAAAATCTGGAAGCCGAGTATCAACGCTGGGAGTGCACGAACCGTTTGCAAAACGGATTATATTGGCAAGGAGATGTACAGGATGGCATGGAAGAATCAATCAGTGGCGGACGTAAGAAAAAGTATGCCCGCCCCACCATTAATAGCTATATGTATGGTAATGCAAAAGCTCTTTCACTGATGGGAATCCTTTCGGATGATGAAGGAATGGCTATGAGATATGGTATGCGGGCGGATACATTGAAAAGGCTGGTACAAGATAAGTTGTGGAATTCACGTCACCAGTTTTTTGAGACAATGCGTGCGGACTCTTCTGCGAATGTACGCGAGGCTATCGGATATATACCTTGGTACTTTAATTTGCCGGACACAGTGAAGCAATATGAAGTTGCCTGGAAAGAGATTATGGATGAGAACGGTTTTTCTGCTCCTTACGGATTAACTACTGCCGAGCGCCGTCATCCGGAATTTCGTACCCACGGAGTTGGTAAATGTGAATGGGACGGAGCAATCTGGCCGTTTGCTTCTGCCCAGACATTGACAGCAATGGCTAACTTTATGAATAATTATCCACAGAGAGTATTATCCGATAGTGTGTATTTCCGTCAAATGGAATTGTATGTCGAGTCGCAATATCATCGCGGACGTCCTTATATTGGTGAATATCTGGATGAGGTGACAGGTTATTGGCTGAAAGGTGACCAGGAACGGAGTCGTTACTATAACCATTCTACCTTTAATGATTTGATGATTACCGGTCTGATTGGATTACGCCCGCGCCTGGATGATACGGTAGAAGTAAATCCGTTGATACCGGCAGATAAGTGGGATTGGTTCTGTCTGGATAATGTTTTATATCATGGTCGTAACCTGACAATTCTTTGGGATAAATATGGTGATCGTTACCATCGCGGAAAAGGATTGCGTATTTTTGTAGATGGAAAACAAGTTGGATATGCAGATAGATTGACGAGAATCATTTGTGAGAACGTCTTGAAATAATGGTTACTACTGAAATAGAAAAAAACGAATGATGTTTTTAAAAAGATATATTTTCTTTCTTCTTTGCTTGCCGTGTCTGGCACAGGCAAAGAATATAACGGTCAGCCATCTCACTTGCGAAATGCAGGAAGGGCTGGTGCTCGTTGAAGCCTATCCTCGGCTGGGGTGGACCATGGAGTCGCCGGAGAATGGGACGAGGCAGACTGCTTATGAGATTGAGATTCGGGAAGCCTGCACCGGACGTACGGTTTGGAATACGGGAAAGGTCCAATCTTCGCAAAGCCAGTTGATACCGACTCATGGAGCGAAGTTTCTCCGATTTAGTTTCTATAACTACATCTGGCGTGTACGGGTTTGGGATGAAACGGACGCGCCTTCCGAATGGAGTCGAGAAGCAAAGTTTCGTTTAGTTCCCCAAGGTTTTTCTTCGGCTGAATGGATTGGGGCCATCACCCGTAAAGACGCACGCTTGCCCGAAGGACGGAAATTCCACGGAGGCGAGTTGAAGAAGCCGGAGGTAAAGGCGGCATGGGAAGACGTGGATACATTGGCAAAGAAAAGCATTTGCTTGCGTAAGACGTTCCGCACGGACAAAAAGATTGCGGAGGCTACCGCATACATCTGTGGCCTTGGATTCTATGAGTTCACCTTGAATGGGAAGAAAGTCGGTGACAGTGAATTTGCTCCCCTCTGGAGTGATTATGACAAGAGCGTCTATTATAATATGTATGATGTAACGGAACTGTTGCAGGAGGGCGAGAATGTGGCGGGAGTTTTATTGGGAAACGGGTTCTATAATGTGCAGGGCGGACGTTACCGCAAGTTGCAGATCAGCTTCGGGGCACCGACTCTTTTATTCTCACTGCTTGTCAATTATGAAGATGGAACACGGGATGTGGTTTGCTCTGACGACAGTTGGAAATATGACTTAAGCCCCCTCACCTTTAATTGTATTTATGGAGGCGAAGATTATGATGCGCGTCGCGAACAAAAAGGGTGGAACCGGGCAGGTTTTAATGATGCGTGTTGGCGCCCGGTAGTGGTTCAGGAAGCTCCGAAGGGAACGTTGCGTCCGCAAATGGCGGCTCCGGTGAAAATTATGGAACGTTATGGTGTCCGGAAAGTGACGAAACTGACCCCGGAACAGATTGCCTCTGCCTGTAAATCGACCAAGAGAACCATCGACCTTTCCGCTTTCGTACTGGATATGGGGCAGAACCTTTCCGGTTTTCCGGAAATTACCGTGCGTGGTAAACGAGGTCAGAAAGTTACTTTGGTGGTGGCTGAGGCTCTGACGGAGGAAGGAGCCTGTAACCAACGGCAAACGGGACGTCAGCATTACTACGAATATACCTTGAAGGGTGAGGGGGACGAGACCTGGCGTCCCCGTTTCTCATACTATGGTTATCGCTACATTCAGGTAGAGGGTGCCGTACTGAAGGGGGAGAAGAATCCCCGGAAATTGCCTGTTCTGAAAGATATTCAATCCTGCTTTGTTTATAACTCGGCAAAAAAGGTGTCTGCTTTCGAGTGTTCCAATCCGATATTCAACGCTGCCCATCGTCTGATAGAGAAGGCGGTTCGCAGCAATATGCAGTCTGTGTTTACCGATTGTCCCCATCGGGAAAAGCTGGGATGGCTGGAACAGGTGCACCTCAACGGGCCGGGACTTTTATACAATTATGACCTGACAGCTTTCGCTCCGCAGATTATGCAGAATATGGCGGATGCCCAACATCGCAACGGAGCCATGCCAAGCACCGCACCGGAGTATGTCGTGTTCGAAGGACCGGGCATGGATGCCTTTGCCGAATCTCCCGAGTGGGGAGGTGCTTTGGTCATTTTCCCGTATATGTATTACGAAACCTATGGGGACGATTCGCTGATTAAGAAGTATTACCAGAATATGCGCCGATATGTGGACTATCTCTCTACCCGCGCAGATAATCATATCCTTTCTTTCGGTTTGGGCGACTGGTATGATTACGGTGACTTCCGTGCAGGATTCTCCCGCAATACGCCTGTCCCGCTGGTGGCTACGGCACACTATTACATGATTGTCGAATATCTGATAAGGGCTGCTCGCATTGTGGGTAATGCTGATGATGTCAGGTATTACAATTCGTTGGCGAATGATATCGTGGTAGCATTCAACGAACGCTTTCTGGATTACGATGCGGCGCAGTATGGTACGGGAAGCCAGTGCAGCAATGCTTTGCCGCTTTTTCTGGATATGGTTCTGAGTAGAGGCCATTCTGGAGGTTATGAAACGGATCGTCATCTGGAGCGCAAAGTATTTAAGAACCTGATAAAAGATGTGGAAGCACACGGCAATCGTCTGACTACCGGAGATGTGGGAAACCGCTATCTGATCCAGACATTGGCCAATTACGGAGCCGATGAACTCATCTATAAAATGTTCAACCATGAGGAAACGCCCGGATATGGCTTTCAACTCAAGTTTGGTGCAACGACTCTGACTGAGCAATGGGACCCTCGTCAGGGCTCCTCTTGGAATCATTTTATGATGGGGCAGATTGATGAATGGTTCTTTAACTCGTTGGTCGGTATCTCTCCGGACGTGAAGCATGGATACCAGAAGTTCAGAATCGCCCCGAAGCCTGTCGGTGATCTGAAATACGTGCAGTCATCTTATGAAACCCTTTACGGTAAGATAACTGTAGACTGGACCCGCGAGAACGGCCGGTTTAAGCTGAAGTTGTCCGTTCCGGTAAACACTGTGGCGGTGGTTACACTTCCGGGAGAGAAAGAACCGAGAGAGGTGGAGAGCGGGAAACATGAATTTGTAGTGAACGAACAACAAACTATAAACGAACCATAAACAACCATACTATGACCATGAAATATAGAATACTTCTTTGTTCACTCTTCTGCCTTTGTGCGGTTACGGTGCTTCGTGCAGAACGTGTAGATATGCTGAAAGCAGGAGCGAAGGTGGATGGAAAGACGTTGAATACCAAACTTATCAATTCTACCATCGACCGCCTGAACGCGAACGGTGGCGGTACCCTTTTTTTTCCTGCCGGCACTTATCTGACGGGAAGCATCCGGATGAAGAGCCACATCACTTTGGAGTTGGAGGCGGGAGCCACTTTGCTGTTTTCTGATAGCTTCGATGATTATCTTCCCTTTGTGGAGGTGCGTCATGAGGGAGTAATGATGAAGAGTTTCCAGCCTCTGATTTATGCCGTGGATGCGGAAAATATAACAATCAAAGGTGAAGGTACGCTGGACGGGCAGGGAAAGAAGTGGTGGATGGAGTTTTTTCGTGTGATGATTGATCTGCGCGACAATGGCATGCGGAATGTGAATAAGTATCAGACGATGTGGGACCAGGCAAATGATACAACGGCTATCTATGCTGAAACAAACAAGGACTACATCGGTACATTGCAACGTCGCTTTTTCCGTCCTCCGTTTATACAGCCGGTTCGTTGCAAGGACGTGAAGATAGAGGGGGTGAAGATCGTCAACTCTCCGTTCTGGACGGTGAATCCCGAGTTCTGTGAAAACGTGAAGGTGAAGGGAGTGACCATTCATAATGTGCCCTCGCCCAATACGGACGGCATCAATCCGGAGTCCTGCCGGAATGTACATATCAGCGACTGCCACATTTCGGTGGGAGATGATTGCATAACGATCAAGTCCGGTCGTGATGCGCAGGGGCGCCGGTTGGGAGTACCCTGTGAGAATATAACCATCACTAATTGCATCATGCTTTCCGGTCATGGTGGTGTAGTGATAGGCAGTGAGATGAGTGGAGGCGTGCGTAAGGTAACTATTTCCAATTGCATTTTCGATGGAACGGACCGGGGCATTCGTCTCAAGTCCACCCGGGGCAGGGGAGGAGTGGTCGAAGATATCCGTGTCAGTAACATTGTGATGCGCAATATCAAGCAGGAGGCTGTGGTACTGAATCTGAAGTATAGCGGTATGCCTGCCGAACCCAAGAGTGAACGTACTCCGCTGTTTAGCAATATACATATCAGTGGAATGACGGTTACGGATGTCAAGACTCCTGTTAAGATAGTTGGGCTGGAAGAAGCTCCGATCTCTGATATTGTACTGCGCGACATCCATGTGCAGGGAGCCGGTGAGGAATGTGTCTTTGAGGATTGCGAACGCATCACGATGGAAGATGTCATGGTGAATGGTAAAAAGATGTATCCAAAGGAAGTCGATGAAAAGTAAACAATAATATATAGAACAATGAAACGTATTCTTTTCTCTGTGCTTTTTGCTGCATCTCTTTCGGCTGAAGCACAAACACAAACATTTGAAACGGCCTTTGCCCGCCCTTTGAACGAAGTTCTTACGGACATACAAAATCGTTTTGGTATCCGCCTGAAATACGATATTGATACGGTCGGTAAAGTGTTGCCTTATGCGGATTTTCGTATCCGTCCTTATTCAGTGGAAGAATCGCTGACGAATGTATTGTCCCCTTTCGATTATAAGTTTGTGAAACAAACCGGCAATATATATAAGTTGAAAGCTTATGAATATCCTCGGCGGACAGATGCTGACGGAGAGAAAATGCTGGCTTACCTTAATACGCTTTATGCAGATAAGGAAGCTTTTGAACTCCGTGCCGATTCTTTAAGAAAAGAAGTCCGGCAACGTCTGGGAATTGACCTTTTACTCGCACAATGTGTGGAGTCGAAGCCGATTCTTTCCAAAGTGAGGAAATATGATGGCTATACAGTTCAGAATTTTGCACTTGAGACGCTTCCAGGGCTGTATGTTTGCGGTTCTGTTTATGCCCCTAAATTGAAAGGGAAGCATGCGCTGATCATTTGTCCGAATGGACACTTTGGAGGAGGTCGTTATCGCGAAGATCAACAACAGCGTATGGGAACCCTGGCACGTATGGGGGCTGTTTGTGTGGATTATGATCTCTTCGGTTGGGGAGAGTCAATTTTGCAGGTTGGCAGTGCGGCACACCGCAGTAGTGCAGCTCATACCATTCAGGCGATGAATGGTTTGCTGATTCTCGACTATATGCTTGCTGCCCGTAAAGATATTGACAGGAAAAGAATCGGTGTGAATGGTGGTTCCGGTGGTGGCACGCAAACAGTTCTGCTGAGTGCGCTGGATGATCGCTTCATGGCTTCGGCGCCGGTGGTAAGTTTGGCTTCTCATTTTGATGGAGGATGCCCCTGTGAAAGCGGTATGCCTATTCAATTGGCGGCGGGTGGCACATGCAATGCCGAATTGGCAGCAATCTTTGCTCCCCGTCCTCAATTAGTAGTGTCTGATGGTGGTGATTGGACGGCAAGTGTGCCTACACTGGAATATCCTTATTTGCAGCGTGTTTATGGATTCTACGATGCAAAAGATAAAGTGACGAACATACATCTTCCGAAAGAAAGACATGACTTTGGTCCTAATAAGCGGAATGCTGTCTATACATTTTTTGCTGAGGTGTTCGGCTTGAATAGAAATATGCTGGATGAAACAAAAGTCACCATCGAACCGGAATCCGCTATGTATAGTTTCGGTGAGAAAGGAGAACTTTTGCCGGAAAGCGCAATTCGTTCGTTTGATAAAGTAGCTGTTTATATTGACAAGAAAGCTTTTGCCCAATTAAAGTCGGATGCTTCTCTTGAGAAAAAGGCAATGGACTGGGTGGCTTCCTTAAATATGGAGGATGATAAGAAAGCGGGCTTTGCTGTAACAACTATCTATAATCATTTGCGCAAGGTTCGTGATTGGCATAATGAACACCCTTATTCCACTGTTCCGGAGGGTATCAATCCTGTCACTGGTAAATCTTTAAGTAAATTGGATCGGGAAATGATTGCCGATTCCGCCATGCCGAAAGAAGTTCATGAAAAGCTGATGAAAGATTTACGCAGAGTGCTGACGGAAGAACAAGTAGAGCAGATTCTTGATAAATATACTGTAGGCAAAGTAGCTTTCACTTTGAAAGGTTATCAGGCCATTGTCCCTGATATGACGGAGGAAGAAACCGCTTTTGTGTTGGAACAGTTGAAGCTGGCTCGTGAACAGGCTATTGATTATAAAAACATGAAGCAGATATCTGCCATCTTTGAAATCTACAAGACCAAGTGCGAACAGTATTTTAATGAGCATGGTCGTAACTGGCGCCAGATGTTCAAGGATTATGTAAATAAGAGAAAAGCGGAAAAGGCTCAGAACAAGAAATAAAAAAGGAAGCCCCGGAACTCAGATCATAATAAGAGTTCCGGGGCTTTTTTCTTATATTCAGATATATCCAGAAAAGCCTTATCGAAGTTTTGATAAATCTATTTCCGCATATTTAACTCGCTGCCTTCTCCATGTATAAACAGCATGCAGCCTACCATCTTTTCCCTGAATAATACTTGGATAGGAATATTGACTGATAGGGCTGTCTTCCAATGTAAGCACAGGTTGCCAATTTATACCATCTTCTGAAATGGCTACACAGAGAGGAGTTCGAGGTCCTTTGGGAGTGCCGGGTAGTGTCGAGAAATTATTGTAGATGAGTACATGGCGACCGTCCTGTAATGTTACGGCATCCGTTCCCGAATTATTATTCGGAACATCCAGAAGTGTTACTTTGCTCCAGGTATCGCCATTATCATTGCTCCAGGCTGTGGCAATCCGGGCATTGCGTGTGCGGCACAATACTTGTAATCTTCCGTCTTTGTGCATCAGTATGCTGGGCTGTATCGCATATATTGGTTTTGGACCTTCACCTTTGACGGCTTCGCCACCTTCCAGATCATCTACGTTGACACTTCCTTTTTTACGGTGCTGAGTAAGTACGGAAAGCTCCGCAGCCAGTGATTCCGTTGTCTTCCAGGTCTTGCCGTTGTCATCGGAAATTTCGAAATGAATGCGCCATCCCTTGCCACCTTCTCTGCTGGAAGGACAGATGATACGACCATTAATGTACTCCGGTTTATTCTTGATAGGACCGAGGAGTCCTTCCGGCAACGGTTCACGTTTACTCCAGGTCTTTCCTCCGTCGCGAGAGCGCACGAGCCAGCCAGTCCAGTCGCCTACGCTCAAGCCTATTTTATAGAAGAGAATCAGATCACCTCCCGGAATTTGAAAAAGTACCGGGTTCCAGCAAGCTTTCCGGCGGGCAATCAGTTTTCCCCGGGCATTTGTCACAGGAGTACAAGTGGAATCAATGCCTGCCAAGGTTGCCTGCGCATCTTTTATTGAAAATACGCCGTCGGCAGCGAGTTGTGGAGAGGTCCATTCTTTGGCACCTTTCGGCTTGCGACACACCCAGATGCAACAATCCGGATTGCGCTCTTTGGTACCGCCGAAAAATGAAGCGACAAGATCCCCGTTTTTCAATTCTACGATGGTGGCTCCATGACATTCCGGGAAGGAGGCTTTCTCATATAGGAACTCGTCACTCAGGATAGCTACATTCCGGGTAGGGATATCTACACTGAAGTGATGCTTGCCCGAACCTACCATTTCTTTCCGCCCGCCGGGAAGATATACTTCGCCTGTAGTGTTGGCGGGGAGTTCAATGTCCCATTCCAGATGTGTCGAGGTCTTTTTCCACCGGCTGGTTATTTTTCCGTAGATGCTTGTGTAGGAGGCATCTACATTGCTTAGTTCCTGAATGTCAAAGGCAGGCTGGAAGATGATATGTTTATAGCCGGGCTTCCAACGGTCGGCACGGATACCTGCCAGATTGTTGAAGCACCAGGGAAGCAGGTCGCCTAAGAGCATGACGTGATTTCCACTGTTCATTCCGGGATTTGCTTTGTCGCCATTCCAGAGTTCCCAGATGGTGGTGGCGCCTTGCGCGGCCATATATCCCCACGAAGGATAAGTCTTATTAGTGGCCAGAAGATAGGCGACATCGGCATGACCACGGCGGCTTAGTTCGCGTAGCAGCCATTGTGTACCGATGACTCCGGTGCTGATATGTCCTTTATTGGTAGTGATAATGGTAGCCACGGTATTCTTGGCAACTTCGTCCATGTACTGTTTGGGGACAAGTCCGAAAGCAAGCGGCAGAATATTGGCGGTAACCGTATTGTTACCGTAGAAGATGCTGTCCGGATATAAAGCATGTCCGGGTACGGGGGAAGTACCTTCCTTCACATGAAGGAAACGTGCGTTGAAGGCATCTTTTATCCGGCCTTCCAGTGCTCCCCATTCTTCGGCTTCGGCGGTTAAACCTTGCAGGCTTGCAAAACGATGCATCAGTTGCAGGACTTTCAGATAGTAGGCAGTAGCTATAAGCGCACCATCCGTTTTGCGGGCAGGGTCATTGCTATGAATCATTTCCAAAGACTCGGGAGGTACGCACCAGTCACCGTATTTGTCTTTGGTAATAATGAATTCCTTGGTCAGGTAATACTCGCGGATATGAGATACCCATTTCTTTAAAGCCGGATAATTCTCTTCGATTGCGCGCCGGTCACCGTAGTTGGTGAAAAGCATGTCGCATACCAGGGGAAGGGTAGCTGGCCAGGTGACATTATCCGAATAGTAATTCCAGTAGGCCGGAGCTACATCCGGGATGCAGCCGTCCTCACGCTGTGCTTCACGAATATCACGTGTCCATTTGTTGTATAGGGCATGATTGTTGAAAAAGAGGCTTTCACCCCAGGAACCCATCGCGTGGTCTCCCAACCAAGGTTGGCGTTCGTTGCGTTGCGGGCAGTCGACGGGCATACCTTTGTAGTTACTGCGGATACCCCAAAAAGCATTGCGCAATACCTGATTGAGTGTTTCATCCGAGCAGGTGAAGGTCCCGGTATGAGCCATTTCGTCATCTACTACTTCAGCTGTAAAATCTTCGGTCTTGGCATTGGGATAACCGCTGATTTCCACATAGCGGAAACCGTGGTATACAAAGCGGGGAGCCCAGGTGGCATCTTGTGGTTCACGTCCGCTGACAACATATATATCCGTGCAATGTGCGTCGCGTAGATTCTTCGTAAAAATTTCGCCATCCGGTTGCAAGCGCTCGGCAAAGCGGAGACGGATACTGTCTCCTGCCTGGCCTTTGATACGAATACGTAGCCATCCTGCCATATTCTGACCGATGTCCAAAATCTGTTTGTCTCCCTGTTTCCGGATAGAAACAGGCTTCAGGCTTTCCGTTACTTTCATGCCCGGCATCATTTGCGCACGCAAGGTTCCTGAGGGAATGCTGACGCGCCCGGCGGGTATCCAATTCGTATCATCATAGCCTGTCCGATTCCAGTCTCCTAATTCCTTGCGTGCATCGTATTCTTCGCCATCGTACTCATTATTGCTGCGGATAGGGCCTTCGGTGGTTAGTTTCCAGGAAATATCCGAGGCGATTGTCTGTCTGCTGCCGTCCGTATATTCAATAATCAGATTCAGACGTAGTTTGGGATAGCCGAAAGTAGGTATCTTGTAGGGTTTGTAATTCTGGCGCATGGTGTAGAAGCGCCCGTTGCCAAGGATGACACCGATGGCATTTTCTTTTTGGAGTTGGGGGGTGATGTCATACGTGTTGTACAGGATAGTTTTCCGGTAATCGGTAGGGGCAGGTGCCAGGACTTGTTCACCGATGCGCTGACCGTTGATAAAGAGTTCGTAAAGTCCCATTCCGGCAATGTGTACTGTGGCTCGTTTCACTTCTTTGGTCAGTGCAAACTCTTTGCGGAGATAGCGGGCGGCAAGGCGGCTCCATTGTGTCTCGCTGTCACCGGGGGCAGGGCGGTCCAGGCCGATCCACTGCCCTTGCCAGTCTGCTTCATTCAGTAATCCCATACTCCAGGAGGCGGGTTCGCTCCAGTCGGTTTCATTAGTATGGGTATAGACTTTTACTTTCCAGTAGTAAGGGGTGTTACGCTTCAACGTTTCACCTTGATAAGTGATCCATTGGGAAGCGTCTGTTTTCACCTTGCCCGAATCCCAGCAGTCTCCTTTGCCTTGTGCCAGGAGTTCAGGGGAGGAGGCTACAAGAATATGATAGGCGGTCTGCATTACATTTTGTTCGTCCGATTCGATACGCCAGCCCAGACGGGGGTGGCGGATATCGATTCCCAGTGGATTCTTCAATTGCTCTGTTCGCAGGTCGGTGACGCGCAAGACTGCGTGTGCCGTACTAGCGAGGATGAGGAGGTAAAGTAGGGATATTAATATCTTCTTATTCATATTGATTACGTTATGATATTGAGTAATAGTTCAAGATTACTTTTATAAATGATAATTTGTAAACCTGTTATAAAGATTAGGCGCGGATTACACGGATTACGCGGATTTTTTGATGAAATCGATGTAATAGCGCAGCCTTTAATCTGCGTAATCCGTGTAATCCGCGCCTAAAATTATCATTTATGTAGTGACGTTGTACTTACTTTTTCTCCCATCGCTGTTGTGCATCGGGCAGTTCGTCCCATTCCTTATTTACATAGTCTTTACTGCTGTCCACTACAATCAAGATATGATCGTTTCCGCTGCTGTAGCCACTATCGTGCTGGAAATTGTGTATTCCGTTTTCAAACTCACCGATATATTCCAGTTTGCCGTCTTTGGTGGTATACCACCAGGCATTCTTCTTGGCACCGCTGATTTTGCTGAAATCTACTTTCATCGGACGTCCGGTGTAGTTGTACACCATCAGATAATCTTTGCCGCGTGTAGCGATGGCGCGGTCGTAGCGTTCCCCGTTTGTGCCGGCAATGATGGACTGGTCAGGTACACGTTCGAAAAATGGGAAAGTCAGCATCAGGTTTTTGAGATACTTCATTTGGTTGAAGCCCGGATTGTTCAGAGCATCGTACCAAGGTTCCTTTGCACCGTATGCACCGCCAACACCCGGTTTAATGAATTGCATGATGGAATTATTACCATAGGTATGTCCAAAAGAACCGGCAAAAACCGACCAGTAGGCATAACGGCGCACATCGTAATCTTTCCAGCGCAGTTCATTCTCATCGTGCAGACCGTGAGGAATTTCCTCGTAGATAGGTTCACCGTCAATTACGGGTTTCATGGGATTTGTGGCCATACTGCGTTCTACAAAGCGCCAGTTATCTTCTTCGGTATTCTCTTCGATTGGATAATCACCGTCACCAAAACGTTGCCCGTAGCGGCGATGCCCGCTTTGGAACATGTTGAAGTCCAGCCAGGGGGCGGCATTGAACCAAGTTGAGGAAGTGGTACGGCCGCGTGGGTGGAAGGTCATCAGGTGATTCTTGTCTATTGCTTTGATGGATGTGGCGAGAGCTTCCCATTCAGCGGTTTTTACGTCACCACGAATATCGCCTCCGATAAACCAGATGATATTCGGCTCGTCTTTATAGCGTTCGGCGAGGAATTTGCCGTAAGCCTTGGCTTGCTCTACCGTCATTTCTCCGCGACTCACAGGACTGCCCCAGATACAGACCATACCGATATAAAGTCCTTTCCGGGCAGCTGTACGGATAATGTAATCCATGTGGTCCCAATAGCCGTATACGCCTTTCTGATTGATGTTTTTGAAGTTATATCCATCAGTCATAGAATATTGTCCGTAGGTATTTATGGAGGGGACATTATTCAGGGTCTGAACTTGAATGACGTTATATCCCCGTTGTTTACATTGTTCCAGATAATACTCGGCTTCATCGCGGTTCAGACGTTGAGGCAGTAGCCATCCGGTTTCTCCTAGCCAAAAGAAAGGAGTGCCGTTTTCATGTTTCAGATAGCGACCTTCTTCGGAGACCATTAGTTTACCATTGTTCCAGGGGATATACGTTTTCTGTGTTTTCTTCTGTGCAGAGGCGGGCATTGCCATAGTCAGCAAAAGCAGAAGAAAAGGGATTAGTTTGAATGTTTTCATTGTTATTGATGTTATTATAATTGTTTGCTTAATCACTAATTCATTCGTTCATATTCAATTGCTGCCAATATGAACGCCCCTACGGATTTGGGATCATTTTCTATCACGGGTTCGCCAATATAATACTCGAACGAGCCGTCACGATACTTTCCGGAGTTCCCGCCCAGTCCGGCTACGGCACAACAATGGGTCAATGTGTAAGTGCCGTCTTCTTCAAGACGGGTGAACTCACGGATCATGCCGTCGAATGCTTTCTGTACAGGGGTGATGTATTCGTTTCCGATATATCCCTCATTGATGGCTTTAGCAAGTGTATATATGAACAGGGCTGTTGCCGATGATTCCAGATAATTACCCTTGCGTGCTCCCTGGTCGGTCACTTGATACCAGGTTCCGGATTGCGGGTCCTGATACCTCACCATTGCCTGTGCCAGGCCTTGTAGAATTTGCAGTACGCTGTCGCGTCCTTCGGTTTCCTGTGGCAAGTAATCCAATACATCCACTATGGCGGCTCCATACCATCCGATGCTGCGACTCCAGAAATTCGGTGAACAACCTGTTTCCCGGCTTGCCCATTTCTGCTCGCGGCTTTCATCCCATCCGTGATAATAGAGTCCTGTAGCCGGATCATAAGTCTTGCGGGCTATAAGCAGAATTTGTTTCACAGCTTCGTCTTGCAGGGTCGGCTCCCCAAAAGTGGCGCCATATTGCGCCAGATAAGGAGAGGCCATAAAGATACCGTCCAGCCACATCTGGTGCGGATACCTCAGCTTGTGCCAAAAACCGCCTTCGCTTGTGCGGGGCTGCTCCCTCATTTGTTTGCGCAAGGTGTCCATGGCTATTTTATAGCGTTCATCTCCCGTTTGGGCATAGAAGTCGAAAAGAATCTTTCCGGCATTGACGTTGTCTATATTGAATGAAAGATATTTCATGGTTCTGATGTGTCCATCGTTATCAATCAGACTGTCCGCATAGATTTTGGCATAATCGTAGTAAGTGCTGTCTCCTGTATGCTTCCATTCTTCGAGCATGGATTTTACTACAAGTCCGTGTGTATATCCCCAGTGCGGTTTGCTGGCCTTTTCAATCATCCAGGGTTCAGGAAAACGCTTCATTTCGGAGCGTGCCATACGCTCGCTCCATTTTTCGGTCTTTGGTTTTTGGGTGGTTGTGCAGGCCATGAAACAGGTAATCCCGCACACCGTCAGTAGTTTCAGTGAGATACGATTCATATAAGTTCAGTATTTAGTTTCCAATCAATGTATATTCTTGTCCTGCCCGGGTGGGCAGATCGTATAAATAGGTCTTTGCTATTTCCACTTTGTTCAATTTGGCTTTGGGGCTGATTAACGGTTGGGCAATGACGGGAACTGCATAAAGCGGGTTGGGATTCTCACCTTTGGCACGTTTCAGACCTTTGCCTGTCAACGGACTCGTTGAGCGAAGGCGGCAATTGCCTCCTTTATGGGATTTTACAACCAGACGCTCCACTTTCCCGTTTTTCCAGCTTAGTTCCAGTTCGAAACCTCCGCGGGCGATGATTCCTTTCACAGTTCCGTCCTTCCAAACAGTCGGTAATGCGGGTAGCAGATAGATGAAACCGTCATGGCTTTGCATCAGCATTTCGGCAATGCCTGCGGTACAACCAAAGTTTCCGTCAATCTGGAAGGGTGGGTGTGCATCGAACAGGTTGGGGTAGGTACCTCCTTTCTTTTTTTCATTACGCACCAGGGTCAGTTGGTCTGTAATGAGCTTATAGGCATGGTTGCCGTCGAGCAGACGTGCCCACAGGCAAACTTTCCATCCCATGCTCCAGCCAGTGGATGGGTCGCCGCGATGAATGAGGGAAGTGCGGGCAGCGTCGAATAATTCCGGGCTGCGGTAGGGAGATATCTGGTTGCTTGGAAACAGTCCGTACAGATGGGAAACGTGGCGGTGTACATCCTTCGGGTCATCCCAGTCGAACATCCATTCCTGCAACTGTCCCCAGCGTCCTACCTGCATGGGAGCCATTTCACGGAGGCGTTGTGAGAGTCGGGCGGCAAATGCCCGGTCTGTATCCAGGATGTCCGAGGCGGCTATGATGGCTGTCCAAAGGTCGAATATCAATTGATTGTCGAGGGTGCATCCGGCAGCTGTGGTAGACTTGCCGTTACTGCCCGAATGTACATTTTCGGGTGAGTTGCTGGGACAGACCACCAGCCAGTTGTGCGCAGGTTCTTTCACCATGATTTCGTCGAAGAAGCGTCCGGACTCTCTCAAGATGGGATAGACGGAGCGCAGGAATTCAGTGTCTCCGGTGTAGAGGTAACGTTCCCAGAGATGCCGGCAGAGCCATGCGCCGCCGCTGGGCCATAAACCTGACGGAGCTTTGTCTACTGCGCCCGTGATGCGCCATATATCGGTGTTGTGATGTAGCACCCAGCCATTGGCGCCATACATGATGCGAGCGGTTTCCTTACCTGTTTCGCTGACTTCGCGTATCAGGCGGAACAGGGGGGCGTTCAGTTCGCTCAGGTTGGTGACTTCCGAGGGCCAATAGTTCATTTCCAGGTTAATGTTACAGGTATATTTGCTGTCCCAGGAGGGGAAAAGCTTATCGTTCCAGATTCCCTGAAGATTGGCGGGTTGCCCGCCGGGTTGGGATGAACAAATCAGGAGGTAACGTCCGAACTGGAAATAAGTAGCCACCAGATGTGCGTCATTGGTCTGTTTGAAGTTCTCCACGCGCTTGTCGGTAGTCACGTGTTCGTATCGGTTGTCTCCTAAATCCAGGGAGACGCGTGTCAGGTATCGGCGATAAAAGTCCGTATGGTTCTTCCGGGCTTCAGTGAATGAATGTGTCATAGCTCTTACCAGATAATCTTTGGCACGTTCGGCCGGATTGCCTGTGATGTCCTGATAGTTATTGAAGTTGGTGGCGATGGAGACGTAGACGATGGCTTCATCGGCTCCTTCTACTGAAAGCACACCGTCGGCACATGCCATCCGGCCGCCGGTGTTCCGGGCGGTCAGTCTTCCCTGAAACTCCACTTTGCCTTTCAGTCCTTCGTGCAGGGAAGATACGCCGGAAAGTGTTACGCAGTTTCCCTCTTCGGAAGTGACGACGACATCCTGATGAGGGGAGGTGAGTTGAGCGTTGAAAGTAATCCGTCCCGGACGGTTGGCGGTTAAACGTACCATAATTACCTGATCGGTAAATGAAGTGATGGTTTCGCGCCTGTATTGCACCCCATCCACTTCATAGCGGACGAGGGTACGGGCAGAGTCGAGACTTAGTTCCCGGTAATAGTTCGTGTAACGGGTATGTCCGGGAAACGCGATCCGCAGGTCGCCAAAGCTTTGATAGGGCATTCCCGAATTGCTCTTTGCCATGACCTTTTCGGTGGCGAGCGTCTGCGCTTCCAGATATTTGCCGGCAAATACAAGGTCGCGTACTTTCGGAATATACTCCAGTGCATTGGGGTTAGCGTTGTTGTTGGGGCGTCCCGCCCAGATGGTTTCTTCGTTCAGTTGTATCTGCTCCGTGGCGGGCGTACCGTATACCATAGCTCCCAGACGCCCGTTCCCTAAGGGGAGGGCTTCCGTCCATACTTGTGCGGGGCGGTCGTACCAAAGTTTGTATTCCTGTGCGGACAGGCGCGACTCCTGTGCAGAAATATTGCCTACGGATACCAGTACAAACAGATAGCCGAATAATCTCTTTTTATTCATCTTTTCTAATAGCTTTTATACTTTTAGAAAAAGACGGTTAAAGATAGCTTTTGTACCCAGCAAATAGGTGATAAAATGTCGTATTAATCCGGTCATTGCATGTAATAGCGCTTGCTGGACCATTTCTTGTTGAGTACAAAACGCGCCTCATTGCGTCTCTTCTTTAAAGATATTGTATGAAATTTCAGATGATTCATATTCATGAGACAGATTAAACTGATACTTCTTTTAGCTTCCGCCTCCGTCACGGGAGCATTTGCACAGAACAACGGACTGACGGATATGAGCCGGAGCCGCTACGCCCGGATGGTGAACACCGGCATTGATGCCGTACATTGGACGGATGGCTTCTGGGCAGAGCGCTTTGATGTGTTTAGCCGCACCTCCCTGCAAAGCATGTGGAACACTTGGAACACGCCCGAAGTATCTCACGGTTTCCGTAATTTTGAGATCGCTGCCGGCATTTGCGAGGGTGAGCACTGGGGACCACCCTTTCACGATGGGGACATGTATAAATGGATGGAAGGAGTAGCCTCAGTTTATGCAGTTAACAAAGACCCCGAACTGGACAAACTAATGGACCGTTTCATTACTTGCGTCGTAAAGGCTCAGCGAACAGATGGATATATCCATACCCCGGTTATTATCGAAGAGCTTAATAAAGGAATCGATACTCATACTCTGGAAGAGCCGCATAAGCAAACAGTCGTCGGAACCAAGGTAGGATCCGAAGATGAGAAAGGCGCCTTTGCCAATCGCCTGAACTTTGAAACCTACAATCTGGGACATCTGATGATGGCCGCCATCGTTCATCGTCGTGCCACCGGGAAGACCACTCTTTTTGATGCAGCCGTCCGTGCCACCGATTTCCTTTGTCATTTCTATGAAACCGCTTCCGCTGAATTGGCCCGTAACGCTATATGTCCTTCCCATTATATGGGGGTAGTCGAAATGTACCGCGCCACGGGGAATCCACGTTATCTGGAACTGTCGAAGAATCTGATTGACATTCGGGGGATGGTGGAAAATGGTACGGATGATAATCAGGACCGCATTCCTTTCCGTGAGCAGTACCGGGCGATGGGACATGCGGTACGTGCCAATTACCTGTATGCCGGGGTGGCGGATGTCTATGCCGAAACCGGTGAAGAGCAATTGATGAAGAACCTGACCAGTATTTGGAATGACATCGTTACCCGGAAAATGTATGTGACCGGGGCTTGCGGTGCCCTTTATGACGGTACTTCGCCCGACGGCACCTGTTATGAGCCGGATAGTATTCAGAAGGTACATCAAAGCTATGGTCGCCCTTATCAATTACCCAATAGTACAGCTCATAATGAAACCTGCGCTAACATCGGCAATATGCTTTTTAACTGGCGCATGCTGGAAGTGACGGGAGATGCCAAGTATGCGGAGCTAGTGGAAACATGTCTTTATAACAGTATTCTGAGTGGTATCAGTTTGGATGGAAAGAAATATTTCTATACGAATCCGCTCCGTATCAGTGCTGATTTACCTTATACACTTCGCTGGCCGAAAGAACGGACGGAGTATATCAGTTGCTTCTGCTGCCCGCCTAATACGTTGCGTACACTCTGCCAGGCACAGAACTATGCTTATACATTGGGTTCCGAAGGTATTTATTGCAATTTGTATGGTGCGAATACATTGACTACAAACTGGAAAGATAAAGGAGAAATTGCTTTGACACAGAAGACCGCTTATCCTTGGGAAGGCAATGTACGTGTAGAGTTTGACCGGGTGCCCCGCAAAGCCGGTGCCTTCTCCCTTTTCCTCCGTATACCGGAGTGGTGTGAGAAAGCTATGCTGACAGTAAATGGAGAGCTGGTTCCGGTTGCCGCAAAAGCAAATACGTATGCGGAGGTAAAACGTACCTGGAAGAAGGGGGATGTGGTAGAGTGGGTGATGGATATGCCTGTCCGCCTGCTTGAGGCTCATCCGTTGGCGGAAGAAATACGCAATCAGGTAGTGGTGAAGCGCGGACCGTTGGTATATTGCTTGGAGAGCATGGATATGAGAGGTGGCGGAAGCATTGATAATGTACTGATCCCTGCTGATATCAAACTCATTCCAAAGAAAGTGACGATTGAAGGTAGTCCGGTTGTTGCTCTTGAGGGCAAGGCTCGTCTGATTTCATCCAATTCCTGGGAAGGGATACTTTACCGGCCTGTCAGTTTCGCCGGGAAGACGGTGGATATCCGTTTGATTCCTTACTATGCTTGGGGGAATAGGGGGAAAGGAGAAATGACCGTTTGGATGCCTCTGGGGAGATAAATACAGATACGCGTCGTCCGCGTATCTATAATCAAACATTATGTCGAATAGAAGAATCATACTAATAACTGCCTTGTCGCTCCTCACCTTTGTAGGGCATGCAGGCGATATTTGGGTTTCCCCACGTGGAAATGATCAGAATGATGGTACCCGCCAATCTCCGAAGGCAACACTGACCTCCGCCCTGCGTCAGGCACGCGAGTGGCGCCGGACAGGAGATAATCGTGTGCTGGGAGGCATCACAGTGTATATGGAGGGCGGTGTTTATTCCCTCTATGAACCGGTATTCATTCGTCCTGAAGATAGCGGGACAAAGGGTTCGCCCATCGTTATTCGCTCCGTTCGTGGCGAGGATGCCGTATTAAGTGGTGGTGTGCCTATCAGGAACTGGAAAAAACAAGGAAAACTATGGGTGGCGGATGTACCGATGTTCAATGGCCGTCCGCTGGATTTCCGCCAACTGTGGGTGGATGGACAGAAGGCCACACGTGCCCGTGATGTGGAGGACTTTGAGAATATGCATCGCATTTGCAGTGTCGACGAGAAGACTGAAACTCTTTATGTGCCTGCCGCCGCCGTTCGGCAGATTACGGATGGGAAAGGCGCGTTAAAGTCAAGATACGCCGAAATGGTGCTTCACCAGATGTGGTGTGTGGCTAATCTTCGGATTCGTTCTGTGCAGGTTTTGGGAGATAGTGCGGCAGTCCGTTTCCATCAGCCCGAGAGTCGTATCCAGTTTGAACATCCCTGGCCGCGTCCCATGGTAACGACCGATGGACACAATTCAGCTTTTTATCTGACCAATGCACGTGAACTGCTGGATGTTCCGGGAGAGTGGTATCATGATATAGATACCCGTAAGCTTTATTATTATCCGCGTGAGGGAGAAAATATGCAATCAGTGGAAGCGATTGTGCCTGCTATTGAGACATTGGTGCAAATTGAAGGTACTTTGGATCGTCCGGTTACTAATCTTCGTTTCGAGCGGATCACTTTCTCATATACCACCTGGATGCGTCCTTCCGTAAAAGGGCACGTTCCTCTTCAGGCTGGTATGTATCTGACGGATGGGTATCGTATCGATCCGAAAATGAAACGGAATTACAGGAATCATCCGTTGGATAACCAGGGCTGGTTGGGACGTCCTGCGGCGGCAGTTCGGGTGGCTGCCGCTGGGGCGATAGACTTTGAACGCTGCCATTTCGAGCATCTGGGCTCCACGGGGGTGGATTATGAAGAAGCGGTGCATGGAGGAATCATCCGTGGTTGTCTTTTTCGTGATATTGCGGGGAATGGTTTATTGGTCGGGAGTTTCTCCCCGGCTGCTCACGAGACACATCTTCCGTACGATCCTGCCGACCGTCGTGAAGTGTGTACACATCAACGGATTGACAACTGTTATTTTACGGAGACGGGTAACGAAGATTGGGGTTGTCTTGCCATTGCTGCGGGATATGTAAGCGACATCCATATCGTGCACAATGAAATATGCGAAGTGCCTTATAGCGGTATCAGCCTTGGCTGGGGATGGACTCAGACAGTGAATTGTATGAAGAATAATCAGGTTCATGCCAATCTGATCCATCACTATGCGAAGCATATGTATGATGTGGCAGGAATTTATACGTTAGGTTCCCAGCCCAAGACCTATGTAACGGAGAATTGTGTGCATAGCATTTATAAGCCGGGTTATGTGCATGACCCTAACCACTGGTTTTATCTCTATACCGATGAGGGTTCGTCTTTTATCACCGTCCGCGATAATTGGACGGAAGGGGAGAAGTATCTGCAAAATGCGAATGGACCCGGAAATGTGTGGGAGAATAACGGGCCGGGAGTGGATGCGGCTATTCGTGAACGGGCAGGGCTGGAAGAGGAATATAAAGACTTGAAGAATAAATGATAATTTACCAGCGTAGCGCTGGAGCAAGGTTCTCCTTCGGCGTGCAA
>ENA-OYZX01000122-OYZX01000122.1-human-gut-metagenome-genome-assembly--contig:-NODE-122-length-40161-cov-24.167581_pt1 | contig 40161 bp, 35 predicted proteins | sample MGYA00243296_ERZ653489 | MGnify/ENA primary metagenome ERZ653489 (study PRJEB26926, sample SAMN06165098) | human gut metagenome | biome: ENVO:00009003; feature: ENVO:2100002; material: ENVO:00002003... | reverse complement strand
AGACCCGCGTTGCCGAAGGAGCTACCGTTGCAGGAAAAGCAATGTTTGTCTGCTCTAATCGCAAGATTGCATACGCTTTTTATCAGATTATAGTTGGAATGAGACCGGAATGGGCAGAGAAAAAGGTTTGCCCTGACGGGGTTCAACTGACGGAAAAAGAGAAAAAGGAACTCAAACCCATCGAGAAGATCAAGCTCATCATGACGCGAAATAAAGATGATGAGCCTGAGCTTTATGAAATGCTGGGAACGAAAGATGATCGCAAGGAGTTTGACCGTCAGTTTAAGAACGTTAAATCAAACTTCAAAATTGCCATCGTTGTTGATATGTGGCTTACCGGCTTCGACGTACCGGCACTCGACACAATCTACATCGACAAGCCCATCCAGCAGCACAGCCTTATCCAGACGATTTCCCGCGTCAACCGCGTCTATACCGGCAAGGACAAGGGCTTGATCGTGGACTACATCGGCATTAAGAAAAACATGAATCTCGCCCTCAAGAAATACACCAACTTTGAGAGCGATGAGTTTGAAGGCGTCGAGCAGTCTATCACGATTGTTAAAGACCAGCTCGATGTCTTGGCTCAGATGTTCCACAACTTCAATAACACGGATTACTTCAACGGCTCACCGAAAGAGCAGCTTGCTTGCCTCAATCGGGCTGTTGAGTATGTACAGCTCACGGAAGATTTGGAAACTCGCTTTATGGCGGCAGTCAAACGCATGAAACAAGCGTTCAACCTATGCAGTTCAAGTGAGGCTATCTCTGATAAAGAAAAGGACTATCTGCACTTCTACTGTGCTGTGCGCTCTATTCTTTTCAAACTCACAAAGGGTGATGCCCCTGACATTTCACAAATGAATGCCCGTGTCCATGAACTTCTTGAAGGTGCAATTCAATCTGATGGTATAGAGGAACTGTTTGAGACGGGAAAGCACATCTCTGTTGATATTTTCAGTGACGAGTATCTGGATAAGATCAATGCAATCCAATTACCGAACACTAAAATCAAGGTATTGCAGCGGCTTCTCTCTCAGGCGATTGATGAGTATAAAAAGGTCAACCGTATCATGGGCATGGAGTTCTCTGACCGTCTCAAGCGGGTTGTTGATGAGTACAATAATCGCCGTCGTGATGAGGCTTTCGCTAATGAAGTTCTTGACGATGTAGCAGAACAACTTGCGAAGCTCCTTGAAGAACTCAAAAAGGAAAAAGACTCCTTCAAGGGTATGGGGATTGACTATGAAGAAAAAGCCTTCTATGACATCCTCAAAGCGGTTGCCAGGAAGTACGAGTTCGAGTACCCGGACGATAAGATGATTGAATTGTCAAAGCGAATTAAGATCATTGTCGATGACAAAGCTAAATACACCGACTGGTCTACCCGTGATGACATTAAGGCAAATCTGCAAGTTGACCTCATACTGCTACTGGATGAATTTGACTATCCCCCCGTAACCATTGATGATGTCTACAAGGAGGTTCTGGAACAAGCAGAAAACTTCAAAAAGTACGCTCAATAACCCACGTTCCATCGAAAGGAGTAGATCATGGGCAATTCAGTCATGTTGAATGGCGTCGAATATGCCGGAGAACAGATTGCCTACAAAGACAGCACCTATGAGCTTGTGTCAAAGGTTGCATACCTGATCGGCGTCCCGCTCCGTATTTTCCAAAATGAACACGAGCCGCCGAAGATAGAGATATATGACCGGCTTGAGCAGGATAAGAATGCCCGCATCATCCGAAATCTATGTATCATCCGCACCGCCATTGAGCGCAATTACCGGAAAATAAATGACATCATGCGGATGGAATACCGTGGGCTTCTTTCGATGCCTGAGATCCTTCCGATGTCCAGTATGCAGCAGCTTTCAAATGACGGAATCAGCTTTATCAAAAAGTCGAGTACAAAGCTCTGCCACCACATTATCGAGATCAACCGGCTGATTTCAGACCGCATTAACAACTGCAAAAGCCTCTTTCCAATCTGGATTAACTGGGCGTACATAAAAGAGCTGTTCATTATGCCAAACGGCTTGACAGAGGACGGAACGAAAGATGCTGCGGACATCTATTACGCAAGTCTCTCCTACTACCCCTATCAAATGTACATCAACTGGGTACCGATGGACGAGGGTAATGTCCTCTATAATGACAAGAAGTTTGCTACCCTGCTTTATCAATGGCATTGCGACGCCTTCACTGAATACAGTAAAGTCTCCGATGCAGGGGCTTTTGTAAAAAACAATATCTACGACTTCATAGATGACAGCGAGAAGGCCGTATTGGTAGTGGACTGCGAAAACTCCGACCCGTACAAGCTGTGCGCCACGCTCAAAAATCTTGATTATGAGGTCATGCAGAAGATTACGGCGATCATTCTCTTTGATGACGTACACACCGCTACGGCATGGCGGATTCTTGAAAACTACACCCGCATCCCCGTTGAACATATCATGATTGAGCGGATCAAGCAGAACAAATCACTGGTAGACATCAAGCTCACCGCAAGAGCCTGTCAGGAACACTACCAGAAGCAAGTGGATTCCTTCGTCATCGTCTCAAGCGATTCCGACTACTGGGGGCTGATTTCTTCCTTACCGGACGCCAGATTCCTTGTCATGATTGAGCGGGAAAAATGCGGACCGGATATGAAGGCAGCACTTGCAGAATCAGGGATATTCTACTGCTATCTGGATGACTTCTACTCCGGCAACAGCGAGGACATCAAGAAAAACGCTCTGTTCAAGGAGATGTACCGCTGGATTGACAACTCCGTTCACCTGAATGTCAACGATATGTTTGATGCAGCTCTGCGAAACACGAGGATCGAAATGTCTCCCGCAGAGCGGCGGCAGTTCTATGAGAAGCACATCAGGCACATGACGCTGACTATCGACGAGAACGGAAACGTCAGCATTGAACTGAAACGCGGATAGCCTTGGTTTCTATTCCGGGAGGAATGTGGATGGACAACAGATTCTATTTTGGATTCAATACATCGGAGGAACGGAAAAAGCGCAGAAAAGCAGAGCTGTACTCCATGAGTGAGCAAGTCAGCACCTTCTTTTGGGATGAAGCCCCGCAGCATGGCTTGGAAATGCGTGAAGGGCAGCAGGATATGTCCTTTGAGATTGTGGACGCCCTCATAAACGATCAGCATTTTGCGATTGAAGCTGGCGTGGGCATTGGAAAGTCCTTTGGCTATCTTGTGCCGGTGCTGCTGTACAGCAAACGCATGAACAAGCCGGTTATCATCGCAACCTCGACCATTGCGCTTCAAGAACAGCTCTGGCGCGATGTCCACGCGGTAATGCCCCTTCTTGGGCTGAACAGAGATGTTATCCTCGCAAAAGGACAGACCCATTATCTCTGCAACAAACGCGCAGATGAGTATATGTGTGACCCAAAAGCAGACCCACCGGACGCGCTCAAAGAAGGAATCAAGCAAGGGTATGAGGAACGCAAGGATTTCCCGGAGGTTTTGCCGCAAGGAGTCTGGGACAAGGTAAACGTGCAGCGGTTCAGCATGAAGAATTGTGGCTCCTGTGAAAAGAAGTGCAAGTATTACAAAGTCCGCGCAGCATTAAAGTTTACGGATGGAGTGGTACTGTGCAATCAGGATTTTCTAACCCAGCATCTGATGAAACTCCGGCGCGGTCAGGAAGGGCTGATTAACGCCGCCGCTGATCTGCTTGTCGTGGATGAAGCACACAACTTGGATGATAAGGTGCGGAGTGCCACAACGGAGCGTTTCGGGCAAGGTATGCTCTTTGGAATGATTAAGAGCGCATTCTATGAGCTGCGATCCTTTGACCAGAGCAGTGTGTCAGGTGAAAAGCGAGAGGCAGAGAGCGCAATCATCGCCTTCTATAACTGCCTGAAAGCACAAGTCCAAAAGCAGATCAACGAGGCAGAACAGGATATGCGCTACGCTGACCGCTTTTTCTTCGACAACAATGGCAGTGCGATTGAACTGCTTACCGAGATGAACGCCACCATACACAACCTTTCGTCCAGCATTCAGATTTATTCCAGCATGGATTTCAGAAACAACCGTTCCTTTGCTGCCTCTGATGATCTGGATGCCGTCAGCGAGTCCCTTTCAGAGCTTCTTGACCGGATAGATGATATGCTGATCTGGATTGAGCAGCACGGCAGCAACACGGAACTCGTCTATTGCCCTAAAAACACAAAAGAAATTGTGAGCCGCCTATACTTCAATGGTGATGAAAGAACCATCTTGACCTCTGCCACGCTGACGAACGCCACGAACGGGTCTCTGGAAGAACAGTATTCTTACTTTATCAGCAATACCGGCTTTCCCGCTGGTGACCGCGGCTGCTTATCCGAGCCAAAGCCTTCCCCATATCCATACGATGAACACGCCATGATCTACTATTGCGACGATCTCCCGCACCCGACCAGAGAACATGAAGCCTTCATTGAAAAGGGTGTGGAGCGACTGCTTGAGATCCTGAGCATTTCCAACGGAAAGGCACTCGTGCTGTTTACGGCAAAGACCGACATGGAAGAGGTCTACTCCATTCTCAGTGAGAAAAATCTTCCGTACAAAATCTTGATGCAGCAGCCGGGATCGTCGCAGGACAAGGTGCTGAATGAGTTTAAGGAAGATACGAACTCCGTGCTTCTGGGGACGGGTGCATATTGGGAAGGTATCAGCATTGAAGGAAAAAGCCTTTCCAATGTCATCATTTTCCGGCTTCCGTTCCCTGTCCCCGATCCGATTATCGAGTATAAGTGTTCCGTTGCTAAGGATGCTCTGATGGATGTTCGCGTTCCCGAAATGATTATCAAGCTCAAGCAAGGCATCGGGCGATTGATCCGCAATTTCACAGACACCGGCATTGTCTGCATCATCGACCGAAGACTGCGGGATGAGCCGCCGGAACGCTATCATGACATTACATGGGACTCCCTGCCTATCAAAAATCGGACAAGCAGTTTGGGCGAACTTAGGAAGTTTTACGAAGGTCTGCCCTCAGCCAAGGAATGATGATACAAACGGCAGTCTCTTCGGAAACATAGAGCAGCCCCCCAAAAAACGACAATCAGAAAACGGAGGTGTATCATGTTGTACAATGAAAATCTGCACGAAGAAGAACAACATCTGATCCAGCAGATTGCCGAGCAAACAGAGAGAGGAAAAATCGACTGGGAACTAACAGAGTACAATCCGCTGTCCTTTCTGAATGAGGACAAGATAGACAAGAACCCAGCAGTAATCTGTCAGTCCTTCTCCTTTGAGGCGATCATCGGCGGCTCCCGTTACGAGCTTGATGTCATGGAGAATATTGATGTGCCGTCCGGTATGGGAGACTACACCATAACCTTGACGCGGGATGAAACCGAAAATTATCTTAAAATTGAGGATGCGCTTTCCTTTGACTGTGACCGCTATGAATGCACACCGGAGGAAGTCGCAGAGCGATTTGCGGACAGCCCCATTGTCCGTCTCTGCAACGCCATCATTCCTGCCACGCTTGGGCAGGAGGATTTAGAAGAGGTCTTCACATGGGCAAGGTTTTTCAACGAGACTGGCATTTCTGCAAAGCTGATGAATCATCCGCTGACCAAGCTCTGTGAAAAGCTGTTCGACGAACACCGTCTGATGGACTTCCATCGCTGCGTCTTGGATGTGGGCTATCGAAAGCTGCTCCTAAATGAACTGGCTCATAACTAAGACACGGAAAAACGCCCCCGACACTGTGCCAGACGCACAGTGCCGGGGGCGTTCCCGTTTCCAGCGATTTATTTTTCTCTCGGCAAGGGACTGTTCATAAGGTGACACTTTCCGTTTTACGAAGCCGTGAAAATTCGATGTGTTCCGTGGAGATGTTCACTGGGCAGCATACGCCGTACACGTTTCCAATAATCACCGAGTAGTGCAATGTGTATTCACTATCGGGAAATACTTCACGGTTTTCGCAACGCTTGATTCAGGAGTGGGATTTTTGCCTTATTCCCGCGTGACATCAAGGGAAACCGGATTGATAACGATGATAGATTTGCCCTTTTTGTGGGCATATCTCACGGTGTTCCCGGTACCGCTGGGGCATCCATTCCATACTGCGAGAATATAATCGGCGTGATCGACCATGTACCGATTTCTCTTGTCCATGCAGTCCGACGTGTACTCCCGTTGCAGCATGGTCTCCTTGTCACACTTTGCCGCGATATTATAATACCGTTCCCGTGAAGCCACAGACCATTTGATCGCTTGTGTCTCACAAGGGATTGCACTTTCCAGAGTAATGTGAGGGTATTTTGATTTCAAATCGAGTACAATTTCCGCAGCGTACATATCGACGCCAAGAGCCATGCCGGTAATAAAATGCGTGACGCCCTCGTTCTCGATGAGTGCTACAATCTGATCCCGCATAACAGATTTCAAAGAAGTACAACGCTTATCGGATTCATCAAAGCCGAACGGAAGACTCTGCGGTCTATGACCGGTAAACGCACAAGTCTTGCCTTGAACGGATTGCTTTTCAGCTTTTTGAGCAGACTTTCTAAACTCAATAATGCGCGACATGACACCCCTTCTTTCACTCTTTTGGTAGGTAACTCCATTCTATCACCCTCATCACGGACAGTCAACGCATTGTCGTTAGTAAAATTAACGACGGCGTACCGTGGATAATGACACCGCCGTTAGGTACACTAAATGCAAAGGTGGTGAGGCTATGCGAGAGAAGAAGGACATCAATATTGAAATCGGCGGCAATATTCAAGTGGCAAGAGAACAGGCGGGCTATACGCAGGACACGCTCTCAGAAATGCTTGGCATGACGCCGAATCACCTGAGTGCTATTGAGCGTGGTGCTTCCGGTATCTCTCTTGAAGCCTTGCAGCGTCTTTGCCGTTTACTCGGCGTCAGTGCGGACCGAATTATCTTTGGGACTGATGCGCCAGAAGCGGAAGCCCTTGCGCTTGCCAGACGTATTTCGGATATAAAGCCGGAATACCGGCAACAGGTTCAAGAGCTGCTGACCGCTATTTTGAATATGTCATAAAAAAAGAGCCTCTGCCGACACCCAAAACGGGCATCGACAGAGGCTCTTGGTTCGTTTTCCGGGCATTCAAACAAGTGCCGAAATCGACCCTTATTCTCGCTCTATTGCTGGAACTGCGCGGGGAATATAATCACACTGGGCGGTCATTCCTCGTCGCTCTGAGGCTTGCAATCACAGGCTTTTTCGACCCCTAACTGTCTACACCGCGATGCCTTGCGGGAGAAGTGCGGACAGGCGATGAGATCCGCACGGAAGCTCTGCTTGCAGCTATGGACGCAGCGGACGCAGAAGCGGTTATACTTCCGGCGTCCGCTATCTCCTATGAAGAACGACCACTCCTGCCGCCACTTCTGACTTCTGCTCACAGCTCAATCTCTCCTTTGTGCTTTTGGGGAGGGCAGCATTCCTTCTGCTTTTCAGCCTTTGCGGACTTGAGCCTGTCCATGATGGAGGACTTTTCGCCCCTTTCGGGGGCTTTGACCTCTGCGGTCTTGTCCTCCTTCGGACCGTTGTTGATGATCCCATCAATCATGCCGTAGTCATCCTCCATCGACATCTCCGCCGCCTTGAGGTAGTTTTCCTTCTCAAGAGCTGCCATCCAGCTTTCCTTGCTGATACCGAGCATTCCACCCTTTGCCGCATGATCGGCAATCTCCTTGGCATCCACGCACAAGCCCTCGGTGTTATCGGAATAGAGGCGGTAAACCTCGCAGCCCTTCTCCAAAGCCTTCTCTGCCGCCTCCTGCCCAGCGGGAAGAACGCCAGCCCATGCGTAGCCGTAGTCCTTCATATCCTGAACGGAGAGCGTGGGATCGGGCATTTCCGGCACTTCCTTGACCTCAAGGTCGAGAAGGCGGAGCGTGTCATCGTCGAAGCCGTTGTAGACATCATCAAGGACGAGCTTACCGCGCTCATCGACGATGATGCAAGCCGCCTCATCGCCGTAGGCGTCATGCTCCATCAGGTAAAAGCTGTGACCGCCGACTTCGTGCTGGTCAATGGTGTGCCACGTCCCGATGTGACCGGCAACCGTCAGACCGGAGGTATCGGCGTTCATCTCAAAGTCCTTCTGCTGGGTGACTTCCTGTTTCTGCTGTTCCTTCGAGATCATGGGGATCGCAACAATCTTATCGCCCAGCTTGACAAACTGCTCCGGCACTTTGAAGTGGTCAGAGAACTTTTGCATCTGCTCTACGGTCAGAGAGCCGAAGCTGTCATCCGTCAAGCCGACTACCATGAATGTTCCGGCAACAACGTCGTAGATGTCACCGTCCTCATCACGCAGAGCGCGGTTCAGGGGCAGTCCTTCCAACTTGCCTTCCTCATTACAGACTAAGGCAACCGGGTCTTCGTAGGGGTAAATCGCCTCGATGCATCCGCCGACCTCATGCTGCAAGGACTTGAGATCCGAGTCAATCTCCTTCACATAAGGCTCCTTTCCCGGCTCAACAACGAGAACAGCGATGGTGCTGTCACGCTCGGCGGCTTCCCCTGAGCCGGTGATTCGGTATTCGTCGGGAATATCATCAAGCTCCCCGTCAAACTGCCTGTCCCAGCGTTCGCTTGCGACACGAACATAGCCCTCATCGGTGAAGCGACCCTGCTCATCCATCGCAATGTCGCGCCCATAGCGTTCATAGTCGATGTAATTTGCCAGAGGTCCGAGATCCTTTTCAGAGTAGATACCGGCTTCGTGGGCGTAATAGTAGCCGAGATCGGATTCGTCGTTGATACCGGGCATGATGTCGTAGCAGTCCAGATTGAACGTCAGATTGATGAGATCGTCGATGTCGCTGACCTCATCGCAACCGGCTTCCATAATGGCAACGAGCTTTTCCTGATCGCTCAGGGAAAGCTCGTCAATCAAAGCAGCGAGATAGTTGAGCTTATCAAGGCTCTCGTACTCGCCAAGCATCTTCTGAACGCCATAGATCGGGCATTCGTAGTCGGTGATAAACCACTCTTCGTAGGGCTGACCGAACTCATCCTGCTTGCCGATCCCGATGCGCTCAAAGACCTTCTGCATCTCTTCTTCGGTGGTGGGCAGCTTCACCCACTCACCGACCAGCATACCCTCGTTGTACTTGCCGAGATTCGTGACGAAGGCTTCAAAATTACCGTCTAATACGGGCATAGGCATCCTCCTTTCAGTCATCCACCATGCCGTCCGGCATGATATACAGTTCCTCAAACTCCGCGTCGGTCATGGCTTCGAGCTTCCGGACGGTTTTGTACATCAGCTCTGCGATCTCGCCGTCCATGTCGTTCAGGGTGACGCCCTTCATATCGTCGATCAGCCGCTTCCGGCTGGACGTGTTGAAGCAGCACATCAGGTTGATTTCTTCCACGGTAAAGTTTTTCATATCAGAGTTCCATATCCTTTCCTTTGTTTTTTTGCGGCTTCGGTGTGTGGGACGGCTGTGCTTTCTGCGCGGATTTCAGCTTGTCGCGGATGGATTCACGGGCAGCGGGCTTCTTCGGGATGGTGTCGTAGATGGCAGTTCCGGCATCCTCCACATAGGAGCGGACATACTGGATGCTTTCAGAAAAGCGGATGGGGCGGTTCTTATCCTCGATGTTGGTCAGCCGGACTTCATCAGCGGCAAAATCAACCGCGTCAATTCTGCACCTGATCCCATCCACATTCAGCGTCGCGCCGACGGGAATGTAATCTGCTGCTTTGAGTTCCTTGAAGGTCTCACCGTCCTTGCTGAGAAAGACATCTGCGCCGGACTTCCAGAGCTTATGAGAACCGGCTACCCATGCGCTTTCACGGAAGCCGGTCACCGGCATGGAGGGCTTGCCGCGTACCTTCTTCTCAAGGAGCTTTGCGCCGAGAAGCGGCGCGGCTTTCTCCGCGTCCTTGCCGTACAGCTCAAAATAGCCGTTCTGAGCAAAGCAAACCAGCGCGTCCGGATGTGCCTTTTTGACCGCATCGTACTTCCGAAGTTCTGCAACGGGCAAGGGTGAAAGCACATCTGTCCTCTCTGCATCCGGCAGTCTGTCACGGCGGCTTTTCTGCTTGGACAGCACTTCCACCAGAGCATCCGGGTCTTTCGGAAGCGTCTGGTGGATTTTGACGCCGCCATGCTCACCAACCAGAGTCATTGCTGCATCGAAGCTGCTGCGGCAGGGCGCGTCCAGCACAAAGCCATCTGCAAAGGTTAGCCGGTCATGATCCGGCGCAACCGCGTTCTGCGCCACATTTGCCGCCTGTTCCCGGTAGTTGATCTCAAAGACATCTCCGAAGACCTTGCCGCGCTTAACGGCTTTCGGGATGATGATGCGGGCAATGCACTCGTCGTAGGTCTGCTCCGCGTAAAAACGGAAGGTGTTGTGATCCCGCGTTCCCTGAATGAAGACCTGATTTTCATTGAGGCAGTGCGTTCCATGCGGACGGCAGAACCACATCAGCGTCCTGTCTTCGGGATTCCGGCTTTCGGCAGCGTGGCGGATGATGCGCTTGTCGATGTCGAAGTCTTCCTTGTAGCTGTCTACATGACTGTCCACGAGCTTCTGAAGCTCCGCGATAATGTCAACGTCTGTGTATTTCTTCATGCGTCTCCTTTCTCACAACTCCATGTCGTGTGTTTTGGATTTGACCGGGGATTTCTTCTCCGGCTGTGTTTTTGCGGCAGCTTTGAGCTGATCGCGGATGGAGGGCTTTTCCTGCTTCTGCTCCTGCTTAATGTATTCCAGCGTCGGCATCAGCTCACGGTAACAGCCCTGTGTTTTCCGCGCCGCATGACGGCGATGGATTTTGAACAGCGGCTCACCGTTCTGCGTGACCGTGTTGCCCTCAATCCTGACGCCGTTCCGTGCCAGCAGATTGAAGGAGTGGTTAGAGGCGCGGTAGGAAGCCCGCATTCCGTCATTGTTATAGGCGATCTGCCCCTTGAGCGTGTCCATGACGGCGGCTTTGATCTCCTTCTCTTCGGCAATCAGGCGATGCGCCTTCGGTGTTTGCGCTGCTTCCTCCGGCATGGGGGCAACGGGAGACTTGACCTCCACGGTTTTTACCTCAATAGAGGTAATCTCATCGTTCTCCCATGCAACGACCTCCGGGTCTCGTTCCTCTGTTTTCTCAGGTGCGATTTCCTTCTGCACTTCGGTCTGCTGACGGAACGCATCGACGAAAAGTGCCGTCAGTCCGGGATTGGGTTTATCCACAAGGAAGCGCGAGGCGTTCTCCGGGCAGACATCAACGATCTTCGCCCATTTCTTGAGGGGCTGCGGAATGCGCCCGTCAAAGTCTTTCTGCTGGATGGTGTTTGCGAGGACATATCGGACGCGCTCCGGAGAGAACTGCTCAAGGACGCTTTTCACGGCGGCATCCGCATTCAGCCGGTTGTCTCCGTAGTTGGAGCTGATCGCCGCTTCAATCGCACTGCGGCATTCCACATTTGCGGAGAGAGAAGCACGATATGACTCCATCTCACCGGCTTCATAGGCATAATTCGCCGTCTCACGGTAAATGGGGACTTCCGGCACCGCTTCCACGGGTGCCTCGGCTGCCTTCTCTTCGGCCTGTGCTTTTTCTGCCAGCAGCACCTTGAACTTGGCGTCAATGCCCTCGATCATCTCAGCAGCCGTCTTGCGGATGGTGTCCAGAGAGCTTTTCAGCTCCTTGGTTTCCTTGCCGGATGACCAACCGGCGATATAGCCGAAGGAGTAGTCCGAGGTTTCAATGCCGTAACGCTGGCAGACCGTGTAGGCAACGCTTTCCGCCTCAACCTCCTTGGTGTGCCGATCCTTCTTATCTTCTGGCGCGGCTTTCTCATCCGGCTTGACGGCGTGGAGCTTGGCATGAGCAATCTCGTGAATGGCGGTCTTGACCGTCTGGATTTCGCTCATGCCCTCCTGAATTGCAATGCGGCTTTCAACCGGCGAGAAGAATCCCTTTGCACCGCCCGGAATGTCCTCAAAGGAAATGGGGACGGGAGATTCCTGCTTGAGCGCATCGAAAAACGCCTCATAGTTTTCGACGGTGCCTTTCAGCTCATCGACGATGATGTCCGGAAGCTCCTTGCCGTCCGTCTGGGAAACATCAAAGACACTCACCACTTTGAAGGCAGGACGCAGGACATCAACCGTTTCCGTGACAGCCTTCCCATCTGCGCCGATCACCGGCTTCTGCGTTACGGGATCAATCTTCTCACGCTCTTCCTGCGCCTTGTACGGCGCGGGTGCAAGAATCTTGATGCCCTTTTCGCCCTTCATGACCTGACGGTCAAAGTTGCGCTGCCACGAGGTATAACCGGCAACATAGGTTGCCTCCGGCTTCTGCATCGCAATGAGCAGCGTGTTGTTGAATGAATAGTTGTAGAACTTGGACATCGTGCGGAGATATTCCTTGAACCGCTCGGATTCAAAAAGCTCCTTGATGCCCTGTTCCAGCTTGTCCGTAATCTCGCGGACTTGCTGTGCATTTTTGTTTTCAGCCATCTCAAACCTCCATTTCTTATTTGCTTTTGGGAGAAGAAAACCCCGTCTGGGATTTGCTCAATAAACGAGCCTTTACCTCAGACGGGGTTTCTCTGCGCGTCATCCGACGATGGAAGATGTTATCCTCGTTCTCCCATTCAATCAGTCGGTCAAACATCTCAGAGTGCTTCGTGACCATGTGCAGCAGTTCTTTATCACTTGCGTTGGGGCAGAACCAGCAGCCGTTTCTCCGGCAGTGATCGTAGATTGGGGAAAGCAGCCCGTGATCCTGACAGAACTTGTAAGCGTCCGCCTCCGTCATGCCGTACTTGGCAAGCAGACTGACCTTCTTCACTCCGTCCAGACGCGCAAGGCGTTTGGGTTCATCCTCTGCGATGCCGACATAGCTCACGGTGTCCGGCGAGAGCGCGGCATTGTACTTGCGGACGGGCGGGATTTTGCAGTCCCGATTGACCGCGCACATCCCGGCCCACGCAAAACCGCGAACCTCTCCCTTATGAGGTCCGCGGGTGATGACGTGATGGAACACGTCATCGTAGGTCTTGTCTGCATGGAGAATGGTGAACTTGATGCCCAGCTCCTTTTCGCAGAAGGGCTTGAGCCGGTCATAGATGAAGTCCCGGTGTTCCGGGACTTCGCCGCTTGTGTCCGCGTCAAACATGACCTCGCTGAAAACCGTCTCGTCCAGCGGCTCATTGTGCTGTGCAGCCAGCAGGAGCGTCGCTACGCTGTCTTTGCCTCCGCTGCATGAAGCAACATACTTTGGGCGGGTCATCGATCAAACTCCATCTTGAAGCTGACGTATTTGCCGCCGCTGTCATCCAGACGGATCACCGCGTCGTAGAGCTGAGGCTTCTTCGGCGTGTAAAGCCCAGTCACTCGGCACCAGCCCTTGTCCAGCAGCTCCTTTGCGATCTTCTTTGTCAGCTTCTTTTTCTTGCTGGAAAAAAACTTGTTGTCTTCCCACAGGCAGAAGGAGCATTCCTTGTCCGAGCAGTAGAAATTGCCCTTGCCGACGTAGACCGGAGAGCCGCAGCGGGGGCATTTGCCGATTTCCTCCTTGCCCGTGCCGAAACGCTGGGCTTCGGCGTCAGAAAGAAACGGGTAGGCTTTCACGAGATCCCCGGTCATCTGGACAATGCCGCTGAGGAAGGCATCCGCATCCGCATTGCCGCGCTCTATTTCCATGAGCGTGTTTTCCCATTCCGCCGTCATTGTGGGAGAGGTGATCTGTTCCGGCAGGACACAGACGAGGTTGCAGCCGTCCTTCGTGGGAATGAGGGATTTGCCCTTGCGCTCTGCAAAGCCGGACTTTACCAGCTTTTCAATGATACCGGCACGGGTCGCGGGAGTGCCGAGACCTTTCTTCTCGGTGTCATCGTCAAACTGATCGTTTCCGGCAGTCTCCATTGCGGACAGGAGCGTGTCTTCCGTGTACTGCTTCGGAGGCGTTGTGAAGTGTTCGGTGACACTGGCAGATACACCATCCAGAACATCGCCCTCATGGACTTCGGGCAGGGACTTTACGGGATCGTCCTTTTCCTTCGTCTTGAGAGATGCCTTGAACAGCTCTTCAATGGCTTTCCAGCCGTTTTGAACGACGGTCTTGCCCTTGGTTTTGAACTCGTAGCCCTCGCAGGAGAGCGTGATCTGCGTCTCTGCGTAGGTGTGCTTCTCGCCGGTCGCACACAGAAGGCGCATCCCGACAAGATTGAGGATTTTCTGCTCCGACTGAGGAAGCGCGAAAACATCCTGCTTTTCAAGCTGGATGGTCGGGAGAATGGCATGGTGATCCGTGACCTTGCTGTTGTCAGTTACGCGGGCAATGTCCGGAGTAATCGAGACGCCGGAGAAAAGCGGAAGCTGGCGGCAGACGATGGAAATGACCTGACGGGCAGTGTCCTCCATATCGTCCGTGATGAACTGGCTGTCTGTGCGCGGATAGGTCAGGAGCTTTTTTTCGTAGAGCGTCTGAACGAGATCGAGCGTCTGCTGGGCAGTGAAGCCGTAGTAGCGGTTTGCCTCGCGCTGCAAGGTGGTCAGATCGTAGAGCTTCGGGGGATTGATGGTTTTCGTCTCCCGCTTGAGAGAAGAAACGACGGCTTGCTTTTTCTCGCAAGCCGCCGCAATTCTTTTTGCTTCCTCTTCGGTTTTGACCTTTTCCAGATCAGCGGTCAGATCGCCCTTGCCGACATGGACGTTGAAATACTTCTCCTTCTGGAATGTGGAGATTTTCCCGTCACGCTCCACCAGCATTGCAAGGGTCGGCGTCTGGACGCGCCCGACCACCAGCTTCTTGTGATAGAGCGTGGTGAAAAGGCGGGTGCCGTTGATACCGACAATCCAGTCTGCCTTCGAGCGGCTGAGTGCCGCTTCATAGAGGCGGTCATATTCCTTGCCGTCCCGGAGATGGTTGAAGCCTTCGCGGATGGCGGAGTCCTCCAATGAGCTGATCCACAGACGCTTGAAGGGCTTGGTGCATCCGGTTTTGTCGTAGACCAGCCGGAAGATCAGCTCACCCTCGCGTCCTGCATCGGTTGCGCAGACCAGCTCGGTGACGCGCTTGTCCTTCATGAGAGCGGACAGCACCTTGAACTGCTGTGCTTTGTCCTTCGTGACCTCAAACATCCAGCTTTCCGGAACAATGGGCAGATCGTCATACCGCCACTTGGCATACCGCTCATCGTAGGAGCTGGCGTCTGCCAGCTCCACCAGATGACCGAAGCACCACGAAACGATGTAATTGCCGCCCTCCATATAGCCGTCCTTTCGGGACGTTGCGCCCAGAACCTTTGCGATGGACTGGGCAACGCTGGGCTTTTCAGCAATGACTAAGATCAATCTTCATCACCATCCGTTTCAGCGTCCTCCGCAATCTGCGGCTCTTCATCCTCGTTGATGTACGGCTCTTCCTCGTAGCCTTCATCATCAAAGAAGTCCATGTCCTCATCCTTGGGCTTTCTGCCCTTGACGAACTTGATGTAGTAATAAGTTGCACCCGCAGCACCGGCAAGGGCAAAGATGACGAGGATCATGCCGACGTTGGATTTCTTTTCGGGCTTAGGTGCGGGGACATCGCTTTCTGCATCCTTGTCCGGCTCAGGTGTAACGGGGGCTGTGCCGGTGCATTCACTCATGTTGGTCTTGCAGACCGGGCAGTCGGTGTTGACCTGACCGACAGCGCACTTTTCCTTGCAGTTACAGGTGGTCAGAGCCGCCGCAGTGTCATCATCCAGCAGTGCAAGCAGATCGCTCTCATCGACCATGTTCAGGAAGTACGTCTGGTACTGTTCCTCATCCTCGTTGATGGGCGCATCGTAGTCGATGACAATGAAGAAGGTGTTGCCGTTTTTCGTCTGAATGGTGATGAACTGCTTGTTGGTTGCCTTGTCATAGAGCAAGTCGCGGGTGTAGGCGTTGCCCTCATCGTCAATCGGCTCACCCTTCGGCTTTTCCGGCGTGGGAGTGACTGTGGGCTGCTGTTCGGGCTGAGTTGCCTCCGTAACGGGAAGGTTCTGCTCGGTATCATCGGCGTAGGCAAACGCCGTGACAGAGAAGCAGGACAGAACCATGACGCAGACCGCAAGGATGGTCAGAAAACGAAACTTCTTACGCATTGTCGATTACCTCCGTATTTTCAGCGGGCTTGGTGCCGCCCTTCATGGAAGACAGGAACGCCATAATCTGATCCTTGTCCATCACCATAGAGCGCACGGTATTGATGATTTCAAGGTTTTCCAGCTCCGTCTTCTTGTCGTACAGCTCCTTGAGCTGTCCTTCGATTTCGGACTTCTTCTTTTCAGCCTTCTCAATGTCGGAGAGGACTTTCTGATACTTGGGATTCATGAAAAACTCCTTTCTTTTAATAGGCGGGTCTTCCGAAGGCATAGAAATGCTGCTGCCAGTAGGAAGAGTTGATGGATGTGTACTGAATGGGGTCGCCGCAGTGGATCATGACGCCATCACCAACGTAGATGCCGACGTGAGACACACCGGGGGTGTCATACGTCCCGACGAAAAAGATAAGATCACCGGGCTGTGCATTCGCCTTTGAAACCGGCGTACAGACATTGTAAAGCCCCTGTGCGCCAAGCCGTCCGGTATTCACAAGTCCGCTGTTCGTGAGAACATAGCTGACAAAGCCGGAGCAGTCAAATGACGTGTCGGGATTGGAGCCGCCCCACACATACGGATAACCGAGATACTTTTCCGCCTCGGTAATCAGCGTTGCAAACTTCTCGTCGTTCAGGTATTCCGGGTTGACATCGTAGTCGGCGGGAGGATTTGTGATGTACTTGTCCACATAGGGAGAGTCACCGAACAGATCCTCACGGTTGCCCAGCACCGACATATACGTTGCGTACATGGAAAGCTGTTCCTGAGACATGATGTAGACCGGGACGTGGGAGAGATTGAAGTTTTCGAGCTTCACGTTGCAGATGTAGTAGTCATACGGGACGCGATAGGTTTCCGTGTGCGTGTTGCCGTCTGCGTCCGTCCATGTGTCGGTTTCCGTGCGGTATCTGGTTTCGACGATAACCTCTTCGGTGAGGATGTACTGCTTTTCAAACAGCATTTGGAGCGTACCCTGCACCTCATCCAGCGTGAACTCGCCCTCGTGGAGAGCCGAGAGGATGGAGATCAGCACATAGGGGTCATGCTCAATATCGTCCAGATCGAAGTGATATTCGTCATAGTCATGAGTGCCTTCATAGTTATCCAGATAGCTTTGCAGCTCTTGCTCCATCTGGCAATACTGCGCCTCCGCGCCAAGCATCGCGTCATCCTCACTAAGATAAGAGGAAGCGATTACCGTCGAGCCGGTAGAAGTAAGCATCGAACACGAGCTGATTCCGGCACCGAGCAAAACGAGAAGGGCAATTCCGACGCCGATCCAGATGAAGACCTTCTTGTTTTTCTCAAAAAACTCCTTGATCTTGTCGGACGCCTTTTCACCGAGCTTCTTGCCGGTATTCTTTGTGGCAGTCCCGGCAGTCTGAGAACCGGCATTTCGAGCGGCGGCATATTCCTTCTTGATGTTCTGCTTCTGGTAGTGCTTGTTCATGTTCTGCTTCTTCATCTCAGGATGCTCCTGCTGATTTCTCTCATATTGGAGCTTCGCATCAGCTACATCCGCCTTATGTTCCAGCTTAGAGACCTTCTCATAAGGCTTGTTGACGCTGCTTTCCCGATGATGACGGAAATGCCTCGCAGCGGTCTCGGCGGCGATCTCCGTTTTATGCGCCGCCTCAACCGCTGAGTTTTCCTGCTCGACCTCATGGATTTTGCCGTGAATGCCGGAAGCGAGGGTGTCACCGACCTTGCGGACGGTTTTATCCGCTTCAAATTGCAGCTTGCCTTTGCCCTTTGGTTTTTTCAGCTCATCCTCAAAATGAAGGCAGGTTTTGCCCTTGCCGGTTTCCTCATCAAAGACACGCTCTTTCTTGAGAACCTTGTGCGTGGGCAGCTTTTCACGGGCGGCATCCAGCCGATCATGCGCCTTCTCAGATTTTCTTTCGAGCTTCTGCATCCGCTTCGTGGGCGGAACGGCATCGTCCGAGACCGGCTTCGCAGAGGCAGTCTCCGCCGCTTGAGAGAGAACGGTGTCTGCATCCACGGCTTCAACCGCAGAGGTCTTGCGCAGCTTGTGCGTAACAACCGTTTCGGCAATCACCGTGCCGGTATGAGAAGAAACGCCGTGCTGCTCCAAAGCAGGAGGCTTGAACGGAGTCTCTGACACGGGCAGCGGTTCGGGTGCATTCTGGGGTGGATTTTCTGCCTTTTTCTCTTCTGTGACGGACGTTTCCGAGGGCGGCTTAGTGTCGTTATCCTCGGTGTGTTCCGCCTGAAACTGATGCTGCTGACGGCGCATCTGCACCTTTTTCTGTTCCTCCGGTGAAAGTGCCTCGGAAGGCTCGGCTGTTTCAGCGGGCTTCACCAGCTCTGCATCTTCCAGCCGTTTTGACACGCGCTGCTCGGTGCCAGCCGCCAGGTTTTCCTCAACCGCGCCCTCCCGCTTCATCCGCAGAACAACCTTGTCGCGGGCTTTGAGTTCCGGTTCCTTGGACATCAGATTTCACCTCCAATCCGCTTGTAGGCAAGCTCGGTGTATTCAGGGTTCAGCTCTATGCCCACGAAATGACGCCCCATCTGTGAGGCAACCATACCGGTTGTGCCGCTTCCCATAAAGGGGTCAAGCACAATGCCGCCTTCGGGACAACCGGCGAGAAGACAGGTTTCAACCAGCTTTGGAGGGTAGGCGGCATAGTGACCGCCCTTGAAGGGGACGGTGTTGATCTTCCAGACATCGCGCTTGTTGCGGAGGGGATTGATGTCACAATCCTTGATCTCGCCATGCTCACGGGGGCGGTTGATGGATTGCGGCTGAGGCTGACCGGGAACGGGCTTTCCGTATTTGTTGCCGCCCTTCATGCCGCGCTTGAGGCGTTCTGCCGTTGCGGGGGCAATCGGCTCGGAGATTGCCTTGTAGTCGAAGAAATACTTCTTGGACTTGGAGAACAGGAAAATATGCTCGTAGCAGCGGGCGCAGCGGTCTTTCACGCTCTCCGGCATGGGGTTATCCTTCATCCAGATGATGTCGTTGCGCAGATACCAGCCGGTATCGCGGAGGGCAAAAGCAAGCATCCACGGAATGCCGATCATGTCCTTCGCCTTGCAGCCCTCAACCTTATTGTTGAGAGCCACAGCCTGACCGTTTCTGCCGTAGGGGTTCTTCGGGTCAATGAAATCTCCCTGATTGCCCTTTCCAGCGTAGGTGTCCGAGATGTTCAGCCAGAGCGTACCATCCGGACGCAAAACGCGCCTGACTTCGGTAAACACTTCCGTCAGGCGCGAGATATATTCCTTCGGCGTTGTCTCTCTGCCGATCTGAGCATCCATGCCGTAATCACGGAGCGCGTAATACGGAGGGGACGTCACACAGCAATGAACGCTGTCATCGGGCAGGGTTTTCAGGATTTCAAGGCAATCGCCGGTACGAATGATGTCAAGTTGTATGGTGGTGTACCTCCTGTTCTGTTGGATTTGTGTTTCCGTTGAAATGTTGGCTGTGAAACCCGACAACATTTCAATGGGCATCAGTCGGAGTAATACTCGTCCGGCTCATAGTCCTCATCTTCCATGAAGTCCTCATCGAGATCGTCAATCTCGTCCGCCCAACGGTCGAAGATTTCCTCGGCTTCCTTCGCCGCCTCACGATAGAGGCTCAGGCGGTTCTTCTCAAAGGCAGCAAAGGCGGGGACGAACTTGCCGAACTCGCGGATTGCCTTCACATCCTGCGTGCGCATATCTGCGACGCACTGAATGATTTCGGACATCGTGAGCAGATCGTCGATCATCAGCTCATACTTGTCCTTGGGGATAGATACGGCTTCATCATCCGCCGCGTCAGCGAAAGGGGTATTCTCATCGCTGTTGCTGCTTTCGGGAACATCAACCTTGAAATAGAAACCGATCATATCCACAGATACCTTGGTCATAATCTGACGTGCCTCCTTGACCTTTTCGTCGATGTCCTCCCTCACATGGAGGTAGGCGCGGTGATGCTTCTTGAGATCGCTTTCCAGTTGGATCAGATCGGTCAGCTCCCACAGAGCCTTAAACAGCGCGGAGGTGTTCTCTCCGTATTCGATAGCGTCCGCGTAGGGAATGGTAATCATCTTGTTGTTCATATTCAAAAATCCTCCTATCAGTTCTGTACGGTTTCTTCGGGTTTGGTGGTCATGATGCGGTAAAGCTGGGTGTCCTTCGGGAAATCGTCCTTGAAGGGAACGATGGTCGAGCCGTAGAAGATCAGTCCCTCACCGGCGTTGGAGTTGGTGATGTAGTTCTGCTGGCTGGGCGAGATGTTCAGCGCCTTCGAGAGAATCTGCCGGTCTCCGGATGCCTGATTCAGAAGGTAGACAAAATCCGAGTTTTCAAAGATGTTCTCTACCTCGCGGGACGCAAGCAGATCCTTGACGTTCTGGGTAATGCCGGTTGGGATGCCGCCCCACTTTCTGAAACGCTTCCAGATTTCCACGCTGTACGCGGCGGTCTGTTCTTCCTTCAAGAGCAGATGGAACTCGTCCATGTAGTAGCGCGTTGCCTTGTGCTGGGCGCGGTTGATGGTAACTCTGTTCCACACCTGATCCTGCACGATCAGCATACCGAGCTTTTTGAGCTGCTTGCCGAGTTCGCGGATGTCATAGCAGACGAAGCGGTTGTTGACATCCACATTCGTTCTGTGATTGAAGACGTTCAGAGAGCCGTGAACATAGATTTCAAGGGCAGTTGCGATGCGCTGCGCCTCCGGCTCCTTCTGATTTCTCAGAATGTTGTAGAGGTCTTCAAGAATCGGCATTTTCTCCGGTTTGGGGTCTGCAAGGAACTCCTGATAGACCATGCGGACGCTGCGGTCAATGATGGTCTTCTCAACCGGCTGCAAGCCGTCCTTGCCGCCGACAATCAGCTCACACATGGAGAGGATGAAGTCGGATTTCAGCGTCAGCGGGTTTTCCTCTTCGGAGTAGTTCGTGTTGATGTCCAGCGGATTGATGTAATCCGTGCTGACCGGCGAGATGCGGATGACCTGACCGCCGAGCTTCTGCACGAGGGGGAAATACTCGGCTTCGGGGTCGCAGACGATGATGTCATCCTCCGTGATGAGGAAGGCGTTCGTCATTTCACGCTTGGCGGAGAAGGACTTACCGGAACCGGGCGTACCCAAGATCAGCCCGTTGGGGTTCTTGAGCTGCTTGCGGTCAACCATGATCATGTTGTTGGACAGTGCGTTCAGCCCGTAGTAGAGAGCCTCGCCGCCCTGAAAAAGCTCCTGCGTGGTGAACGGCACGAAAACCGCCGTGCTGGAAGTGGTCAATCCGCGCTCAATTTCCACCTGATTGATGCCGATAGGCAGAGAGGACATCAGCCCTTCCTCCTGCTGGAAGTCAAGACGCTTGAGCGCACAGTTGTACTTCTGGGCGATGGCGGCGGTCTGGAAGACCGCGTTTTCGAGCTTCTGGCGGTTGGTTGCCGTGTTCATGATGAGGATGGTCACGAGGAACAGTCTCTCGTTGCGGGTCTGGAGATCCTGCAACAGACGCTTTGCCTCACCGCCGAAGGTGGCGAGGTCAGACGGAATGATGTCCATATCGTAGCCGGAGCGGACTGCCTTTTTCTGCTCTTCAATCTTCATCTTGTCGAGGTCGGTGATCTTCGACTTGATGCTCTTGATTGCCTTCGCCTGGTCAATCGTCCGGATATGAAAATTGACCGTGATGTTGCTGTCCATCTCAAGGAAGTCGGCAAGCATACGGTCATTGAGTTCCGGCGCGAGGATTTGCAGGAAGCTCACCGCGCCGACGGTTCTGCCCATCTTGAAGCACTTGCCTTCACGGAAGTCAAAGGAAGTGGGAGCGATGAAGTCCTTGCTGGAAAGTCCTGTCCGGGCAACCATGTCGAAGGAAAAGCGGAACGGCTCATTGCTGTCCATATTGAACACATCATGAAGCACTTTGAGCCGTTCGTAGCCGGACAGAGGCTCGGTTTTCACGCCGAGGGTTTTGAAGTTGTTGAGGATGTCGGTTTCAATGCGTTCGAGCTTCGGCTTTGCCGTGCGGAGGGAGTCCGCCTCAATGCCGAAGGTGATGTACTTCTTCTTGATCAGCCCGTTGTTGCCCTTGGTGAGCTGGCTTTGCAGCATTCCGGAATACTCGGAGCGGATGTCGTTGAAGGCGTCCTCCTGTGCCGGGATGTTGATGCGCTTGCGGAACTCATTGAGGCTTGCCTTCTGATTGATGAAGGAGAGCTGGACGAAAATCGAGCTGTCAAAGTAGTTCAGAAAATCGCACCAGTTCTCAAAGATGGCAGTTTTGTCCTCGTTCTGCGCGAGCTGGTAGTTGATGTCCTCAAAGGCAATGGACTTCGTGTAGAGGCGGCTGTTCACCTTGCAGATACCGTCACGGCACATCTCCACATAGGGGATGGTCTGCTGGGCGGACTTGCGGACTTTCTTTGCTTTCCTGTCCTTTTTCTTCTGCATGACGATCCGCTTCTTTTCCTGAGCGGAAAGGGCATCGCCGTAAACAACACCGTTTTTGACGGTCATCTTAGGCTTTGCCTTTGCTGTGCTGTTGTTCAAGCTGCAATTCCTCCTGTTCTTTGATTTTCTGCTGAATTTCGGCGTAGAGATTGTTTGTGCGGTAGGGACGCACCTTGTCCCGAATAAACATGGACTGTACGATGTGGTACAGATACCTTTCGGCGGGCTGACCATCCTTCTCGTAAAGCGCGAAGAAGATAAACGGGAGCATGATAACCACCATCAGCATTGCCGCCGTAGACAAGTCGAGATGCGCCTTTGCCAGAAAGAAGATCGGGACGCCGACCGCCGCAGCAACAGAAAAACAGATGAGCTGCCGCTTGGTCAGGTTGAACATGACCTTCGTTTTAACGCGGTTAAGATCCTTCGGGACCGGAACAAATGCCATTGACTGTTTCCTCCTTTCTAAGCTGCTTTTCATAGCGCAGCTTCATTTGTGCGGGATATTGATCCTCCTTCGGTTGACGCTTGCCCGTCCAGCGAAGCCCGCCCGCTTTGCCTTGACAGATCCAGCCGGAAGCACGGAGGCTTGCACCGTTTTCACTTTCCAGTGTGTAGGTGATGATACGCTTATAGCCCATAGCCGCAGCAGCTCTTGCCGCCGCGCCGTAGAGAAAGCTGCAAGCGTTCTTCTCTCCGTTGGTGCATAGCCTTGTAACCTCCAATGTGAAGCCGTCATCCAGATACCGGCTGACGGGACGCCCGGCGATGATTACACCGACCAACGCACCGTCTGCTTCACAGCCGATGGAAAACTTGTGACCGGCAACCGGCTTGTGGTGCCGGTGATGCTGCCGGACATACTCGTTGGCGTCTCGAAGAGAGATGGGTCTTAGCCGCAGCATGGTGTTTCCTCCATAGGAAGATGAGCCGTGCATTCGACCTCGTTGCCCCAAACATCCCAGCCTTCGGGAGACTGACGGGCAAAAAGCTCTACGCGGGGAAGGTCTCCCATGAGCCGAACAATGCGCTCCCGCGCTTCATCCGGCTTTTTGGAATGCTCTTCGATGTGGCTGAGGATGACCTGACGCACACCGGCGTCAACTCGCTTCGGGTGTCCCTTTGTGGCAAGGATGCAGATTTCAGCGTTTGCCCTTGTCCAATACCCCATGCCAGTGAAGAGGTCATCGTTCCTGCGGTTTTGCTTCACCCATACAAAAGCCACAGTCTTATAAGAAAAGCCCCATGCCGTCAGCACTTCGAGTGCTTCACAGAGGCACGGGAACGTGATCCAGAGAAACAGGGCGCAGTCCTTCGCGGCAAGCTCACCGACCGGAAGCGCCTTGATGTCCTCAATGCACATTGTTGGGTAGTGGCTTTCTGCCGACCGTCCCTGTCCCTTCTTGGAGTAAGTCCGATACGCCCAAGGGGGATCGGCGTAGATGATGCTGTACTTCTTCATGCTGCCGACCTCCTTAGTGCGCATGGAAAATGGATTTTGCGAGGCTTCCGGTCTTGAACAGCGAGAAGCACAGAATAACCGTGTACGCTGCCACAGAGAACAGAGCCGAATGAATGTTGTCTGCGATAATCATGCCGTTGATCAGCACCGCATAGATGCCAACGCAGACCATGATGAGAAAGCCCTGAAATGCCAGAGCAAACAAGCCTTTCAGATAGTTCGTGCCGATGCTGCCCCATTCGCGGTTGCTCATGGTTGCGATGGGAATAGGCGCGATGCTCACGGTGCAGTAAATCTCAATCATGCGCCCGTAGAGGATGACCGTAATGAGGATTGCCATAATTTTGAGGCACAGGCTGATCAGAAGAGTTTCTATCGACAGTCCGAGCAGTTCTCCGACGCCCATGTTCTCCATGCCGGTACGCATCTGCGCAATCGTCGAATCAATATCAATACTGGTGTTGCCGTGGATGACTCCGGCTGCACCGGAAACCACGTTCTGCCCGATGTCGAATACTGCCATCACGATGTCAAACGTGTGTGTCACGAGATAGATCGCCACAGCCGCCTTGAAAAACCACTTGAAGAACATCCAAGTGTCCATGTCATGAAGGTTGTTTTTCTCGGTGATCATGGAAATCAGCTCGTAGCACAAAACGAAGGTGATGATGATACCAGCGATGGGGACTATCACGTTTTCGGATAGTCCCCGGATCATCTGGTACACGCCGCCGTTCCAGCCGGACGGTGTTTGCCCAACTTCGGCGGCAATCGTTCCTACCTTCTCGTTGACATCGGTGAACATATTGGTCAGGTTGCTCTCGATCCATCCGATCAGCATATCCTTGAGAGCTTGTTCGATCTTTTCTAAAATGCTGCCCAATATTTCACCACCCTTCGGTTAAGCTGGGCTTGCCGTGGATTAGCCGAACAAACCGGAGAGCAGGGGGATGAGGGTCGTGCCGATCAGCACCACACCGCCGCCAGCCATGAGCTGCTTGATACCCTGAGATTTAGCCGCAGGATTATCGTTTCCGTAGCCTTCCATGAGGTTAATAACACCCCACACTGCGAGACCCGCGCCGAGGGCGATAACAAGCGTCTGGAGAACCGTAACTGCCTGATTGATAAATGCCATACTTGAATTTCCTCCTTAAATCGTTGGTGAATTGTGAGGGGCGAGTGCCTTTTCCAGCACCCGCCCCGATGGTTACTTCTGCGCGGCTGCCGGATTAACCGAACAGACCGGAGAGCAGAGGGATGAGGGTCGTGCCGATCAGCACCACGCCGCCGCCAGCCATGAGCTGCTTAATGCCCTGAGATTTAGCCGCCGGATTGTCGTTGCCGTAGCCTTCCATGAGGTTGATAACACCCCACACCGCGAGACCGGCACCGAGGGCGATAACGAGCGTCTGAAGAACCGTGACAGCCTGATTGATGAAAGCCATAGATTTTCCTCCTTGATTTGAAAAAGATTGGTTGTGTATTTTTGAAAATGGGCATAAAAAAAGAAGCCCCGTCGCTGTTCTGCTTTGGGAGCCATCAGGCTTTACCCACTGCGCAGTGCAGCGACGGGGCTTTAATCCGCTTCGACCTCGCCCATATCATAGAGGTCGAATGTGTCATCGGGCTTGACTACCAGCTTGTGCTGCCGGTACTTCTCGATGTCGAAGGCGTTCCGCTTGTTATAGTCGGAGAGCTGCCTATACTTTGGATGCTTCGTGATGTCGTATTTGTTACTGAGAAAAGGTCTCACGCCTCGAAGCTGTAAAATACACTTGCCTCCGTCCATGACGGCGATCTCATCCTGAGACATCAGTTCCTTGCCGGTCTTCTGATAATTCAAGCCATAAGAGTTGTTGTTGGAACGGGTTTCCGAGGTGTTGTAAAGGTCGATTGTCTCCTTGCCCAGCACCTCGCTGATTTCCTTGAGCGTGGATTTCTCCTTGCCGCCAAGAAAAAGTGTGCAGTCGCAGTTGCCCGTGATGGTGTCCGCCGCATCCTTGTAGATGGTCTTGAGCTGAGACTGAGACTGCAAGATGATTGACGCCGAGATTTCCCGGCTTCGGATGGTTGCGATGAGTTTATCAAACTTCGGGATTTGACCGATGTTCGCAAACTCATCCAGCAGACAGCGCACATGAACGGGAAGCCGTCCGTTGTAAATGTCATCTGCCTTGTCGCACAAAAGGTTGAAGAGCTGGGAATACATGATTGCCACAACGAAATTGAAGGTATCATCGGTATCGGAAATGATGACGAACAGCGCCGTCTTTCGGTCTCCGATGGTGTCCAGCTCCATCTCGTCGTAGCTCATCAGCTCCCGCAGCTCTGCGATGTCGAAGGGCGCAAGCCTTGCGCCGCAGGAAATCAGGATCGACTTGGCGGTTTTGCCCGCCGCCAGCTTGTATTTGCGGTATTGCTTGACCGCAAAGTGGTCAGGGTCGCGGGCTTCCAGCTCGTCGAACATGACATCCACAGGGTTCTTGAAGGTCTCATCGTCCTCTCTGGCTTCCGAGGCATTGATCATTTCGAGCAGGGTAGTAAAGTTTTTCTCGTGATCGGGTGCCTCATACCAGATGTAGCCGATGAGAGCTGTGTAGTAGAGCTTTTCCGCCTTCACCCAAAAATCTTCGCCGGACTTATCGCCGTCTCCCTTCGTATTGACGATGATCGTATTGACCAGCTTGAGGATGTCCTTCTCGCTGCGGATGTACGCGAATGGGTTGTAGTGCATGGATTTCCGGAAATTGATGGTGTTCAGCGACTTGATGACATAGCCGCCCTTTTCGAGCATCTTGCCGCACTCCACCAGTACCGTACCCTTCGGGTCAGTCACAACATAGCTACTGTGCATCTGCATCAGGTTAGGTTTGACGAAAAAGCGCGTCTTGCCTGAGCCGGAACCGCCGATGACGAGGATGTTCTTGTTGCGGGCGTATTTTGGCTGCTTTGGACGGCTGTTCATGGTCAAGAACTCCGTCTGCGTCAAGATGACGTTGTTGGAGAACTCCGGGTCCATGTACGGCTTGATGTCCGCCGGCTTGCCCCAGCGGGCAGATCCGTATTCTTCGCCCTGCCGTAATTTCTTGCGATTCTTGCCCTTGACGTAGACCGCCAGCTTGAGCAGCGCACCGGCAATCAGCCCGATAAGCAGATCGACGGGATGAAAGCTGGGCAGCGGATTTGCAAAGGCTGTGCCGAACACGGCAAAACCGTTTGTCAGCTTGTCGATGAACTCTGTGCCGGGTGCGAGACGGAACACAGCGGCGATCTTATCTGCAAAGTAGAAGGCGAAGACATACGGAAGGTTCAGAAGAACGAGCTTCTTCACATCGGGTTTGTTCACAGCTCCACACCCCGATCCTTGGTTTTGACCTTGACCTTCTCCTTGTGCTGCGCCTTGCTCTGAGCTTTCTCCTGATCCAGCTTGTGCCGGATGGACGGCTGTTCCTTCTGCTTGACGGTTTTTGCGGAGAACTCCTTGAAGGCGGCGGTCATCACATCAACGTCCCGCCCCTTGAAGAAGACAAGATAGCTGGGCGGCTCAACGGAAACGTCTTTCTTGAGCGCAAAGTCCAGACCGTATTTGCTGGCGGTCCGCTCAAAGGATTTGATGTTGCCATCCGTCACTTCGATGTTGGAGATTGCGGCATTCTGGCTCATTAGATGCTTGATGGACTGCTTGCCGCGATAGGTTTTTGGCTGCTGCATCTGCTTCTGCGCCTTCTCAATCTCCTGCACGAACTTGTCCAGTGCCTTTTTCAGCACCTCGGCTGAGATTTTGCCGCCCTTGATCATAATTGCAACAACTTTGGTGTTGACTTCATCCTGCATTGCGGCGTTTACCTCCTTTCGTTGGAATGATTATGGGGACTGCTGCCGAAGCTAAGGCGGCACAATCCGGCGATAGATGATTTTCATTTACACTGTCCTCCTTTCCGAGCATTGCTTACGATGGTATTCATTAAAGAGTGTCTTCACAAAGGCTATAATCGTAGGTCTTCGGCTTCTTTGACCCTGCCGATCTGTCCTGCCCGTAGAAATCATGGTTGACAAGCGCAGAGTAGTAATTGTCTATCGTCAGAGAGGCGTTATACAGAGCGGTCAACAGGTACGCCCGGATATTACGGATGTCTGACGGGTTCTTGTTCATTGCTTCCAGAACGTACTCAATGTGGCTGCTATTCAGCTTGAGAAAGCGGGACTTAACCACTTGCTGCGGCATATCCTCGCCATTGATACGGATGGTCGGAGCGGTAGAGCAGACGGCATCCAGCATGATGTCCATGATCTCCCGGAAGCGGTCTTTATCGAACTTCGGATCCTGACAGAGAATGTCGTAATCAAGATTCTCTTTGATAATCTCTTCATACTCGCTTCGCTCATCCATCCTGTCCATCCCATCAAGATTGATGGATTGATAGTTCTTTGAGAGAGTATTTCTTTCTTGGGTAATTACTTGATCAGTATTTATTTGTGCGGACTTATCCCCGCGTGGATTATCCACATCTGGCTTCTCCACACATGGATTTTCCGTGTGTGGCTTTTCCCGTTCTGGTGTAGACTCCTGCGGCTCTTCGTATATCTCAAAGATTGTGTTGCTCATCCTGCCTTTACCGTCTCTCTGCCGGTGCCGGACAAGGTAGCCGTGCTTTTCAAGCTCACGGAGCGCGGAGAGAATGGCATCCGGACCTTCCTTGCAGATTGCAGAAAGTCCCTTGGTTGAGAACTTCCAGCCATCATTAAACGAGAGCATCTTTGAGAGAAGACCGACTGCCTTGAGTGACAGGCTCTTGTCTCGAAGGTGGAAGTTCGCCATGACCGTATAGCCACGATTCTTGTTTACGCGATAGACTGCCACAGAAATCACCTTGCCATCTTGGAAAGCAGCTCTTCGCCGCACTTTTTCTGGAACTTCATTCGGATGACATCCTTGCCCTTCGGCGTGAAGTAGGTCTGAGAACCGGTGTAGCAGTACGTCACAAAATCGCGGACGATAAACAGTCCGGCATTGCTGTCCTTGTTGTAGGGAAGAAGCTGACCGGAGGGAGATCGGAACAGGTACTTCTCCCTGAGAAGAAACTGGACGAACTTGCGCTCCGGGATTTTCAATTCCTTCGCCGTCGTTCGGATATTGGTGCAGTCATCCGGATTGATGAATGCGTCGTAGTAATCTGCTTTGGGCTTTGCCGTGTTCAGCTCACACTCAAGAGCCTTTACGCGATTCTTTTCCAGAATCAACGCCTGAGCAAACTCCACAATGACCGCTGGTTCCTTCTGAATACGTTCCAGAAGGGAGTCCGTCATGTAGCCGCCGGTCTTGCGGATCATGGGGATGACATCATGTGTGATCCAGCGTTTGAAGGCTTTGGCTTCGGGCTTACGGCTGCTCAGAATAAGCGTGTAAAGTCCAGGTTCGTTCACCACCGTCATGTTGGGATTGCCTCGTTTATTACCCTCATTTGAAATGAGGGTAATCATCTTCTCGTCCGCATCCAGCCGTGAAATGGCTTGTGACGAATTGCCGATCTCCAAAGCCCTGCACACGTCTATCGCCACAAACCACGGCTCGTTTTCAATCAGGGCTGTTCGGATTTCTCCAAACTGTTCATTCTTGAAGACTTCGATTTTGTTATCCATGATTGACTTCCTTTCCGGCAGCAGATGTGCCACTTTGGTTTTTGAGGGTAGAAACGGGATTGCAGCAGTAGGGACACTCTGCAAACACGCAGGACTGATATTTCCAGAAGGGGCGATGAAAGCGGCAGCTTCGGCACTCAGGGAGAATGCCATCCGCGCCGCTGTCAAAATGCTCAAAGCCGGGTGTGGTCTGCATCAGCAATTCCAGTGCTTGCAGATCACCGGCTGTCATGCGTTTCATGCTTAAAAACTCCTTTCTTTCGCCGCATCGCCAGCAAATACTCCGGCTTTTGGGCAACAAAAAAAGAGGGTTTGCTTCTTACTCCAAATTGGAGAAGAAACAAACCCTCTTCGTTTACGATGTAGTTCAGATGATTTCTCGGATGGTATGAATGATACCGAGCAGCAGCCCGATGAAGAAGGCGAGTCCTCCGATGAGACCGCCTATGATTAAGTTCAATGCGAAAATGCCGACTGAGCCGGAGATGCCGTAACCGCTTGGAACGAGCCAGAGGCACATCCTCCGGATGCCGAATGGCAAGCCGACGCAGATCCACATTAGGAAGTAGTCGCATACGCCGTCAGGCATATAGATCGGCTTGAGAAATGACGCGAGGCAGAACGCAAGCGCGATTGGAAGCACAACTTCCTTCAAGAAGACTTTGATAGCACCCACTATATCCTCCTTCTGCCGGAAGTGTGCAGCGGCACCCTCCGGCTTGCTTGATTATTGTGAAAGTCCTTTGTTTTCGGTCAAAAAAAGAAGGGACTAAGCCAGAATGCCTTGGTTTTCAAGGTCTTTCTGATTTAGTCCTATTATCGCACAATAATCCTTGACGATGATGCAGTCGATTTGATTGGCCCGCACCAGCTCAATGAGCTTCTGTACCTGCGGACGCTCAAAATTCGTGCCGCTGTACCCGTTGTCGATGAACTCCATGATCTCCGCGTTCAGGGCTTCCGGCATGGAGGCCGCATATTCGTGGAGGACAAGACTCTGGTTTTCGATACTCAGACTGTCATACTTGTAGTCCTCAATGGAGAGGCGGATATAGAGAGCAATCACATATTTCTGCATTGTTCCAGCACCTCCGCATAGGTTTCAAACTCGCTCTGGAAACGATAGCGCACCGTGATTTGCTTATCATGGGACACCTCGATGCGGTCGATCAGCCGCTCGATGAGTGCGCCGGTCAGCGCCCGGTCGGTCTTGATTTGTGCGGCATCCTGTTCCAGCGCCCGGTGCTGCTCTGCTTGAGCATCCATCGTTCGCAGGCCGTCCTCCAACTGTTCCATTTCCACGGCGAGGTCGGCAATGCGGCTTTCGTACTTCTCCTTGTAGTCAAAGTATTCATCCTTGGTGAGAACGCCTTGGACGAGGTTTTCATATAAACTCCGCACGATACTGCGAAGCCGCTGGATTTCCTGTTTGCGGCTGGTGATCTTCTCCCGCAGCTCAGCGCGGTCAGCGGCCTGCCGGGGCAGCTCCGCAAGAGAGAGGGTGTATTGCCCCAGCGCCGTATCAAGCGAGTCCTGAAGCATATCTGCCAACATATCCAGCAACGCATCCTCGCGGATGGTCACGCCGGGGCAGGCATCCTTGCTGATTCGGCTCTGGCTCAGACAATGGTAGAAGTACACATCGTCGGACTTCTTGCGGATGTTTCTCTGCCGGTGCAGGCTGCCGCCGCAATGGGCGCAGAACACCTTGCCTTTGAGAAGATTCGGCGTGTAGGCTTTGACCTCCCGTGCCTTGGCGCGGCTGGCGGTCTGATTGAGTATTTCCTGCACCGCCGCGAACTGTTCCCGGCTGATGATGGCCTCGTGGGTGTCCCGTACCACCGTCCATTCCTCGGCATCGGCCTTGACCTGCCGGTGATCCACGGTTTTGGTCTGCCCCTGAACGAGATCTCCGGTGTAGACCTCGGAGCGGAGAATAACGCCGACTGTTCGGGTTTGCCACTTGCCGCTGCCGAGCAAATTTTCGTGGGTGATCTTGCCCTGCATCTTCTTATAGTGGCTGGGAGTGAGAACGCCCGCTTCATTCAGCCGCACGGCGATGGTATTGAGGCCAGCGCCCTCGGAAGCCCAGCGGAACATCCGCTGCACCACAACGGCGGCAACAGGGTCGATGATAAGCTGGTGGCAATCGTCCTCGGCTTTCAGATAGCCGTAGGGAGTACGCGCCCCGATGAACTTGCCGTCCTTCATGGCCTGCCGCTGCTGCGCTCTGATCTTTCGCCCAATGTCCAAAGCGTAGGCTTCGTTTATCATGTTCCGCAGCGGAATGATGATACCGGAATGGGCGTCCTCCGGGGCGACGGTATCGAAGTTTTCATTGACCGCAATAAAGCGGATGTTGCGGATGCGGAAATACTGCTCAATGTAGTAGCCGGTGTCGATGGTGTTCCGCCCCAAACGGGAGAGGTCTTTCACAATGACGCAGTTGACGTGACCAGCCTCAATATCTGAGAGCATCTGCTGAAAGCCCGGACGGTGGAAGTTTGTCCCGGTCGCGCCGTTGTCAATGTAGGTATCGTACACGCTGATCTCCGGGTACTGCTCCAGATAGCGGGCAATAATCATCTGCTGGGTTTCAATGGATACGCTGTGCGTGTGGGTATCCTCCACCGAAAGGCGGACATAGATCGCGGCGCGGCAAGCGGCGTCAGCCTCCTGCACGGCCACCGCAGCCGTTTCTTTTCTGCTTTTCCTTGCCATGCTCAGCCCACCTTTCTCTGTTCGTAATCTTTCTGCTGCGCTGCCAGCGCCAGAAGCTGCAACGCCTTTTTGTATTCGTCCTCATGGGTAAAGGTAATATCCAGCTCCTTCTTCCCACGGACGCGGATGCTCTGTACCATGTGAATGAGCGCCCTGCGGTCTAAGGTTTCCAGCGTGGAGAACTGCGTAAACTGTGAAATCCAGCGGTTGCGCTCACTCCGGTTTTCCAGCACCTCCGTGAGTTTTTCCTTGAGAACGCGGACGCTTTCTCGGATGTCCTCGGCCTGCTTGGTGTACTTTGCCTTATAGGAAGCGTATTCTTCCTTGGTAAGCATACCCCCCACAAGGCTCTCATAAAGCCGTGCCTTGAACTCCAGCACCTGCTCCAACCGGCGCTCGTTGTCGGTGATGTGGTCGCTGTATTCCTTGGCAAGCGCCTGATTGATGCTGGTCTGGTCAATGCCGGTCAGCAGCGCCTCCAGAGAAGCAATATTGCCGATATAGGCTTTCAGGCTGTCCCGCACACAGTCGATCAGGCTGCTTTCTTTCAGCATGACCGGATGGGCGCAGCCCTTTTTCTTGCCGGTTGGACAATAATAGTAGTGGTACTCCTTGCCGTTCGCACGGTTGGTCTTGCGGGTCATGCGGCTTCCGCAGCACCCGCAGATCAGAATACCGGAGAACAGGTAAACCGTATCCTCGTTGGGAGAAGTCCGGGTATCCAGTCCCTTAATGCGCTGCACCAGCTCAAAATCCTGACGGGCAATCAGCGCTTTATGGGCATCCGGGACGCGCACCCACTCGGAGGCGGGGCGCTGCTCCATCTGCTTGATCTTGTAATGCGGCGTACCCTGTTTGCCCTGCACCAGCGTTCCGGTATAGGTTTCGTCCTGCAAGATGCGGATGATGGTGGTTGCTGACCACTTGCAGTCGGCTTTGTCCGCGTAGCCCTTTTTCGCGTAGGGCAGACCGTTGTTCTTCTTGTACGCCAGCGGGGAGAGAATACCCAGCCGGTTCAGCTCAGATGCGATCTTGGAGGCGCTTGCGCCCTCCAGCCGCATACGGAAAATGTCGCAGACAACGCGGGCAGCGTAGGGGTCAGGGACGAGCAAATTCTTGTTGTCCTCGGCTTTCATGTAGCCGTACACCGGGAACGCGCCGACGAAATCGCCATTGCGCCGCTTCACGTCCAGAGAAGAACGGGTCTTGATGGAAATGTCCCGGCAGTAGGCTTCATTCATAATGTTCTTGACCGATACGGTCAGATCATCGCCGCTGTCGTGGGCGGTGTCGATGCTGTCGGTGATAGCGATGAAACGCACCCCGTAGGCCGGGAATACCCGGCGCAGATACCGGCCTGTTTCGATGTACTCGCGCCCTAAGCGGGAGAGGTCTTTTACAATGACGCAGTTGATGTTGCCATCGGTGACATCCTGCATCATTTCCTTGAACGCGGGGCGGTCAAAGATGATGCCGCTGTATCCATCGTCGATCTTTTCGGAAACGACCTCAATATCCGGGTTACGCTCTACAAAGTTTTCAATGAGCTTGCGCTGATTGGAAACGCTGTCGCTTTCGCTGGAATGATCGTCGGTGTAGGACAGGCGGATGTAAGCGGTAGCTTTGTATTTAGGCATGAAAAAGCACTCCTTTCTCCCGGACTGCTCCCGCATGAAAAGAGTGGTTATCTGGCTATTAGGTTTTCATCCTTTTCCACACCGATCATAGCACTCTCTGCGGAAAAAAGCGAGGATGTCGCTCAGCGCAAAATGCCTTGCAGACATTCCTCCAACGTAACGCCGTTCCCGGCAAAGCAGGCGTTTACCACAAAATCGCCGCAGCGGAAGCGGTAAGGATTTTTGATCTGGCGGATAAAGGCGACAATGCGTTCTTCCTTGGGAAGATTTTTGTCTACGGATACTTCCCGGATGTCCACCAGTTCATCCGTGTGGATTTGGGTTTCGTTTGGCGTCGGCTGCATCATGGCGATCTCCTTTCTCGGTTTGGTGGGTTTCCTCAAGGTCACATGAATGCGCTGACGGAAAGGCCGTCAGCGCATGGTATCTGACTTTGAGAGGCGGCTGCGCGGGTAGAATTGGAGCCACATAACATAATGGCGAATACCGGCGCAGCCGCTCTGCTTGTCCATTTGAGAAGATCCATCCTATTTGCCACGCGCCCCGGATAGTGGGCATGATGCAGGCCGCCCTTGGCAGGGCTGTCATAACTCCACGATACCGCTGCCTCAAAGAGCTGGCGCATACCGCAGGGTTCCCCCTCAAGTCTGTGGGAGGGCGTGAGCAAGTTTCATTATCCGCCGCGCTGTCATCGCGCCCGATTTGCCGAATCGGGTCTAAGGCTGCGTAGATCGCTCGGATGGCTTTTCCGGAATCACCTCCTTGAAGCCATCGTCGTGGCGGCGCACCTTATGCCGCTATCACGCGGGTTTTGTGCCTGCATCATGGTCTATTCAGTTTTCAACGTTCAACGAAAGGCTTCGTGGAGAATGTCCCTTCACCTATCGCCGATTTTGGGCCACTTTTGCAAGGTGTTTTTGAAAAACCTCAGAAATATTTTTTGATTTTTCTGATTGCTGCTGTAATGTTGAGAGAAATAGCCTGATGCGACACGCCTTCGACTTTTCCAATCTCGTCAATCGTCATTCCATCCACGAAATACATCCACATCCTGCGGAACTGAGTGTCCGTCAGGTGCTTCCTGATTTGCGTAACCTTTTGGGTGCTACGGCGGATTTCCGCCACCCGGTCATGCGCCTGCTCCATGCAGATATCCGCAGCGGGAATAGATGCTGCTTCCTCGGAAAGCTCGTCCAGTGCAAGGGTATGATTAGCGTAGACATGATCCTCTTTCTCGGAAGCATGATAGTCTGCATCCGACAGGGACTTCCATTTCAGAAATTCTTCCTCGCTGGCAAAGTCCTCGCGGGTCAGGCGGATGATGGCTTCGTTGGCATCCATGTAAACGATAGCGTTGGGGTCTTTCTTGTTCAGCGCATAGCTGCTCTTTCTGTTAAACATAATATGTCCTCCGTTTCGGTGTTGGGTGGGTGGTGAACCAGACCAACACCGGCGGAGAACGACAGCCGACAGGAAAACGTAAAAAGGCGCTCGAACAGGCATGATGACCTGAACGAGCGCCTTGCGTGCGAGTGAAAACATGAGTAACGAATACTGTACCGGGAGGGGCTAAATCACGGATGAACCAAACCGCATAAAAAGAGAGCTGCAACTCGCTTTCGTGAGTGCAGCTCGTCTGGGGGATAGCCGCGTGCTTTTTGAAGTGGACGGCTAATCGGTGCTTATGCTTTTTTACATGACCGCGAGCGGCCTTAGCAGTATCTCCTGTTCATCCGTGACATCATAAAATTACCTCCAACTCGCTGAATGTGATTTGCGGCTCATTCAATGTGAGCTTCATGTGTATTTAAGTGAATTGAGGCTCACTCTACAATGTAGTAGAGGTGATTTACAATGAACTTTCTTGACCTGTTCGCCCAAAAGCTTCGCGAAAAGCGGGAGCAGAAAAAGATCACGCAGCGCGAATTAGCGGAACGGCTTAATATGTGTACCCGAACTGTCATTGAGATTGAAAAGTGCAAGAGCAATCCGAAATTTGAAACGGTTGCGCTGATCTCAGAAGAAATGGACATCAGTCTGGATGGAATCGTGTTCCACGATAGAGCGCCGCAGACCGTTGCCAAGTGCGTTCTTGATTACTTTGCAGGAAAGGGTGAAGAAGAGTCGCAACGGTACATAGACCTGTGCATGAGCGCAGATAAGCTGAAGTGATGTACAGGGGAAAACAAAAGGGCCGATGATTGTCTTTCATGTAGAGCAGCCAGTGGGCTTATATTTTCCCCACTGGCTGCTCTTGTCCGCACAGTTGGAACGACGGGCATTAGTATCCTATTTTTCCTGTTTGTGTGCATCCCGGATCTTTTCAAAGGTGTCCTGACTGATGGCGTGTTCAATCCGGCAAGCATCTCGCTCTGCAATTTCAGGGTCAACGCCAGCTGCGATAAATTGCTCTGTAAAGAACTGATGCCGCTCATAAATTTTTTCGGCAACATTCCGGCCTGTTTCGGTCAAATGCAAAACGTAATCACTATCTACCGTTAAAAAGCCCCCTTCACGCAAAGCCGACACCGCATAGCTTACACTGGCTTTTGAAACTCCAACACGCCGTGCAACATCAATAGAGCGGACAGCACCGTGATTCTTTTGAAGAACCAGCACAGCCTCCAGATAATCCTCTCCGGACGCATGAATCATCACTATTGTCTCCTTTATGCAAGGCTCCAGCCGGAGGACTTTTTACGGATATTTACAAAATCCTGATAAATCCCGGCTTTTGCCATAAGCTCGTCATGGGTTCCCTGTTCGCTGATCCGTCCATCAGAGATCACCAAAATCTGATCTGCCTGACGGATGGTATTCAGGCGGTGTGCAATCACAAGTAATGTTTTACCCTTTACCAGCTCATTGATTGCCTCCTGGATATAGCTTTCATTATCGGTATCAACACTTGCAGTCGCTTCATCCAGAATGACAATCGGTGCGTCCTTCAAAATGCATCGGGCGATAGAGATTCTTTGCTTTTCGCCGCCGGACAGAGTAGCGCCGCCTTCACCGATGACTGTCTGGAATCCATCTGGCAGCGCCATGATAAAATCATAGCAGCGGGCTTTTTTTGCAGCCTCATAGACTTCTTCCTCGGTAGCGTCCGGTTTACCCATGCTGATATTGTTGTAAATGGTATCCTGGAACAAGTACACCCTCTGGAAAACCATGCTGATCTGTTCCATCAGTTCGGCGAGAGGTACATCCCGAATATCTGTACCACGGATTGTCACTTTGCCGGATTTCACATCCCACAGCCGCGCCAGAAGGTTCGCAATCGTGGATTTGCCACCGCCAGACGGTCCCACAAGTGCGGTCATGGTATTCTTCTGCATAGAGAAGCTGATGTTGTGCAGGACTTCCTTGTCCTGATAGGCGAAGCCCACATCGCTAAATTGTACTTCTGGCTGATCCGGCTGTGCCTGTGACAGAATATGTTGATTTCCGTTATCGGGAAGTTCGGGCTCGTCCAAAACAGCTTCAATGCGGTCTAATGCGGCATTCATCACGGTCAGTCGGGTTGCTTCTCCATAAAGAGCTTTCAGAGGTCCAAAGAGATCAAAGACAAACAGCAGCACGCCCAAAAGATAAGCCAGGGAGAGTACGCCTTCCTGATGTAAAAAAACGGATAAACCGAAGATAGCGGCAATACCCACGCCATAGAGAATGTTTAAGCCAGTGGTCCACGGTGTCATTTTCTGCTCAAACTTCGTATTGACATCCCTTGATTTTTTGAAGTTTTCCGTTAATTCGTCAGATTTTTCTCCGAGCAGATTGTAACTTTTGATAACCCCAATTCCTTCAGCAAAAGACAAGACCGCATCCGTCAAATTCTCGCTTTGGTTTTGACGCCCGACAGCCTCCTTGAAGGAAACCTTATTCATATATTTTGCAACCAGTGATGCCAGCAAGGTAATGATTACCGCAATCAGCCCAAGTCTCCAATCCAGTACGAACATAAAAACAGCTAAAACCAAAGTAGACAGCATATAGCTCATCATGTTGCCAATGGTACTCATAGAAACTTCCTCAATGAATACCATATCCGTACTGAGAACAGAGCTGATTTTGCCAATATTCCCCGATGTAAAGTAACCCATCGGCATTTTTCTTAAATGATTTCCCAACTCCATCCGTTTATCAGCAAAGATCATAAATCCAGCGGCACTTTGCAGACGGTCGCTCAAATAGTGAACCACTGTCTGAACCACTACAACAGCTAATAATCCAAGTCCGACAAACAGACAGGTCTTTCCAGTCAGCGTATTATCAGCAAACCCGGCCAAGACAATAAACGCCATGAAGATCGGCATTTTGGAGAGAATGGACTCGACAAATGCACATAGAAATGCAGCCTGAATACGGCTTTTATACCTCCCGGAGAGGTTCAGGATTCTTGAAATCAATGCAAACATTTATCTTCCCTCCTTTGCAGTAGATACTTTCCACTCGGCGCTGTCCTGAGCCGCTTTCCACAACTTTTGGTATTCTGGGCAAGCTTGAATCAGCTCCTGATGTTTTCCGGTTGCCACCATCTTTCCGTGATCCATAACGCATATTTGATCTGCGTTCATTATAGCGGGAAGTTTGTGAGCGATAACTACCAAGGTTTTTCCCTTCACCAGCTCCGCAATAGCAGCCTCCATTTTTTCCTCATTTTCTGGATCAGCATAGGCCGTGGCCTCGTCAAGCACTACAATCGGGGCATCCTTCAATATTGCCCGCGCCAGGGAAATTCGCTGGCGCTGCCCCCCGGAAAGCATTTTCCCCGCATCGCCCGCCATGGAGTGAATACCTTGCGGCAGCTTTTCCAGAAACTCCATACACTGGGCTTTCTTCGCCGCCTGCATTACTTCCTCATCGGTAGCATCCAAACGTCCAAGACGGATATTTTCCAGCAGGGAGGTGTTAAACAGGTACTGATCCTGAGCCACATAGGAAATGCGGCTGTTCAATGCCTCCAGGCTCATATCACAAAGTTTCTGCCCGCCAATGGAAATGCTCCCTTTCTGCGGGTCATAGTAGTGGATCAACAGTTTTGCAAGGGTGCTCTTGCCAGAACCGGATTCACCAACTAGGGCAGTTTTTTGTCCTGCTTGTGCCACAAAGGTAATATCGTGGAGGACTTCGTTTTCCGCTATTATCGGTTTCCCATCTGGGCCAGGCTGTGTCGTCTGATACGCAAAGGAAACATGATCGTAAGAAATGTTAAAATCCTGTCCGTGGAAATCATCCTCAGCAGCTTGCAGCGGTGCCGCATTTAACATCTGTTCAAGTGCCGTGATCTTATAATTCAGATTCGGAATCGTCTCCATAAAGCCCAGTGCTTTCAGGAGAGGAATCCCAATGCTGAGGGAAAGGCAGAGGACTAAAATCAAATCAGGTAAAGTGCTTATGCCACAGAGAACAAACCATGCCCCAAGAGGCAAAGTCAGAATAACAGTGCAGGGCAGCAGACTTCCGTATATCGCCATCCAGGGCCAGGCGGCCTTATACCATGCCAAGGTATAATCCCGATAGTCCGTTACATCCTTGCGGAAGTTCTCGTAAGATTCACTCTCCCGGTTGAAAACCTTGACAACCTCCATACCATTGATGTACTCAATGATCGTGTTGTTCATTTTCTGTGCAGACTGATAGTAGGGACCCATGCGCTTCATTCCAACAGAGTACATAATGACCATGGAGAGCAGGCTGATCGGGATAGAGGCCAAAGACATAAGAGCCAGTTTCCAGTCCGCACAAAACATAGCAACATAAATCACCAGCGGGATCAGTAAATTTGCGATACCCTCCGGGACTGAATGAGCAAGGAGCAATTCCAAGCTGTCCACATCATCGACAAACAGCTTTTTGATTGTCCCTGTCCCTTTTTCCTCCACAATGCCAAGGGGAAGTTTCTCAAACTTCTCTTGCAGAGATACCCGCAGCCGGAACAATGTGTTATATGCTGCTTTATGAGAAATTGATAATCCCCATCCATAAAAAAACGCCTGCAAAACAAGACAGATCAAAACCCCTATAACACGCAATAAAACAAATTCTGTCTCAACAGAATCGCCCATAACCAATGGTGAAATGACCTGATAGGCCAGCACAAAAGGCAGGACGCCCATAAGAACGCTGACCAGTACGACAACCGTGGCCACATACATATTTTTCTTA
>ENA-OYZX01000121-OYZX01000121.1-human-gut-metagenome-genome-assembly--contig:-NODE-121-length-40225-cov-6.052577_pt1 | contig 40225 bp, 49 predicted proteins | sample MGYA00243296_ERZ653489 | MGnify/ENA primary metagenome ERZ653489 (study PRJEB26926, sample SAMN06165098) | human gut metagenome | biome: ENVO:00009003; feature: ENVO:2100002; material: ENVO:00002003... | reverse complement strand
AGATCTGCGCATGTCTCGTGGGCTCGGAGATGTGTATAAGAGACAGATCCTCAGACATCAGTGTCAGGGCATAGTCCATGTCATCCTCGTCCAGTATGGTGTTTATCCCGTTCGCCTGCATCAGGTTGTGGATGAAGGTGACGGATATGCGTCTCAGTTCCGGTCCGAGCCTTTCCATGAACTTCGTCGGGAAGTAATACAACGTGAGTTCTCCCCATTCATGACATTTCCAGAGACGGAACAGGAGTCTTTCTTCGTCCTGCTCAATGTTGACATTCATGTCATTGCCTACAAGGTTACACATCTCTTCGTGCAGTCTGGCAATGCTTTCGCCGGGCGTTCGTCCCGGTGTATGTACCGCCTCCTTCTTCATGAGGAGTGCATATCTGAAAAAGGAATCACGCAGGTACTCATAGTTTTCCTGCGTGATAAGATTGTGCGGCTTCCCGTCAGTACCGTCCGTGAACAGTTCCGATGGGGATATCGGCAAGAACGTAGCGTTCAGAAAAGAATTACGGCACCGCTGGGTGCCGCAATCCGTTTCTTTCTTTCCGTGCCGTAATGCACCTTCCTTTCTGTTTCCGCAATGATAAGTCTCGCGAGCTGTTCCGCCTGATATCCGTCCAATGGTACACATGATTTCTTCTTTTTTCTGTTGTCCTTTGCCATATCCTTTATCCTTTTGTTCCGATAGTAGTCTTGAACTCATATTCTGTCATGTCCTCCCTGATGACCGGTCCGTGAACGGTAGCCGTCGTCAGTTCCGGGTACATGTTCGAATAGTAGCTCATGACCATGTCCGGCGAGATGTTCGGATCCGGGTCCTGAAGGGTTATATACTCCGTTCCTTTCTTGAATTTGAATGAGCGTGTCATTCCTTTGATTTCGAGTGCCATGTCTTAAACTGTCTGATAAGGTGAATACTTGGGTTCCAGCATGGACTGCGGGAAATCGATGTATTCCTCGTAGTCCTTCTCACTGTATGCGGGGTGTTCCTGATCGGAGAGGTACGGTTGCTGTTCGTCCTCCTGCATGAACCGTTCTTCCTGCCAGTCCTGAATTTCAGGCTGCGGCGGATATTGAGGTTGGGAAGACTGCTGTCCTCCTGTCCGCTGGACATATTGCGCGTGCGGCTGTATCTGCGGTCTTGCCTGCGGCTGTTGTTGCGACGGCCATATTCCTGGCTGTTGCGGATGCTGCGTGTATGCCTGTTGTGGTCTCTGCGGTGCGGGCTGAGCCTGTCCCGGCATCGGTTGTGACGGTCTCCGCGTGTATGTCTGCTGCGGTGCCGGCTGTTGCGGACGTTGCGGTTGCGGATTTCTCTGTTCCGTTGCCTGTGTGTATGCCGGCTGTTGCTGCTGTACAGAAGGTTCCGGCTGTGCTTCCTGTTCCATCAGGTCGAAGAGGCTTCCCCGGTTCATTTCCGTGTCGGCCGCCTTTATCTTCTCCTCGATTTCCTTCAGCTGGGCGGCATTCGCGTGTGCTTTCGCCTGTGTAAACACGCTGACGGCTTCCCGGTGGTTTCTGGCGGCAGTCAGTTCTTCCGCCTTCTTCATCAGTTTCTCGTACTTTTCCCGTTTCTCGCGCTCCTCCTTCGTTTCCTTGGATTTGGCATCCTTGGCGGCCTTGCTGCTTGCGGCGGCTTTGTCCGCCTGAGCCTCGAACTGTGCCATGTTGGAGATCAGCCCGCAGGCTTTCTGTATCGGTCTTGTGACTGCCTGCAGGAATCCGGTGTCAAGTTCCTGCGGCGTTCCCGTAACTGTCAGCGGCACGATGTGGTTCTGGGCCTCGTCCTTGAGTCCGTTCGATTTGGGCAATGTGGAAACGGTCAGTTGTCCGTTTGTCTTGCGGATGACGATCGTGAGGTCCACGCTTTCCGTCATCATCTGGTGGATTGCTGTAAAAAACATAATTTAATGTATTAAAAGTTATTACTGGGTTTTATTCTTCACTGAACAATTTGGCCAGCAGCCTGTTCCTGTCGGGATGGCGGCTAATTTCCAGTATCGGGTTCAACAGGGTGGAAATGTGTACCGGTCCTGTCGTCCCCCGTGGCGGGAACTTGACGGCAGGTTCGGGTTCCACCGTCCTTTTTCTTCTCGTTACCGGCATGGGCATCCTCATGGGAGCCGGCGGTGCGCTTGTTGCAAATGCTTGGTTCATGTCTCTTTATTTTTTTAATTGTGAATATTCGGGCTTTGGCAGCCCGTGAACTACAAGGGCCTGACGGCAGATGCCTTCGGTAAGGCAAGGTTTTCGGGAAAAATACCGCAAGCCTCCGGCGAGGATGATTTTTTCCGAAACCGCAAGGCTTGACCTTGCCGTCCGAACAAAGGCATTTGCCAATTTTGCCCGGTAGTTTCCGGTATGCCAAGTCTGTGTTTTCATCCCTTTTCCTTTTATTCCTGTCGTTATGGTTTCCGGTTCCACAGAGGGCGGAAAACAAAAAGAGCCGTCCCGGAAGACAGCCCTGTTCTGTAAGGTTCCACTTGATTTTGTATGGCAGTTATGTTTCATGGTCAAATATTGTCAGGATACCAGAAAACTGAGTATGCAGAAAAGTATGGCCGCAGCCACCAGAAGGCAGGCTATCCGGTAGAGGAACCTGAAGAATCCCCTGAAACACACGATGGCTACCGCAGCCCACACGGGGGATATGCCCCGTGTGTACATATAACTGAACACGATGAAGGCGGCAAAGCCCAATGCGATGGTCCGTACCCATCTGTTCGCTTGAATCTTGTCGATATATTCCCTTGTTTTCATGACATTCCGGTATTAACGGGTGAAACAGTCTTTTCCAATTTCACGGGCCGGGATGCGTACCGCCTCCACAGGCAAGGTTTTCGGAGGAAAATACCGGAGCGGCGCGAGGATGATTTTCCCCGAAACCCGGAGGGCCTGACCTTGCCGGTGGAAAAAGGCGGTGCGCTACCTTTGCCCGCGAATTGGAATGACGGTGTTATTTTTTCTTTCCGTTCCCGGTTTTCGGGAACGAGAATACCGTGTTGTATTCCGCATCGAAGGTGACGGCGGCATCGAACGGTACGCCTTTCTTCCCCTTGAACCCCTTGATGAGTCTGGTGGTGCCGGAGGAGAAAAGCTGTTCCATGTGGGTGTCGGTCAGTTCCTTGTTCAGGATGCGGCGGAACACCAGCAGCCCGCACCCGTCATGGTCGCACCTGGCCATTTTGGAACGGAGGATGATTTTCCCCGTCTTGCACTTGGGGCAGGTGAATGACTTTTCCTGCATGGTCGGGAACTCCAAGCGCAGGATCTCAGCGGTTGCCCTGCGGGTGTAATCCCGGATGGACTGCATGAAGGTTTCCGTATCGAGGGTATGCCTCTCCACCTGCGCCAGGGTCTTCTCCCAGCTTCCCGTCAGTTCCACGTCCGCCACACGCATGTCCTTCACCGCCTCATAGATATACATCCCTTTTTCGGTCGGGATGATGCTTTTGCCGGAGCGGGCGATATAGTCACGTTTGACAAGGGTGGTAATGATGGCGGCACGGGTGGCGGGTGTGCCTATGCCCAAATCCTTGATGGCCTCTTTCGCCTGTTCGTCCGTGATGTTTTTCCCGCAGGTCTCCATAGCAGCCAGCAGGGTGGCTTCCGTGTACAGCGGCTTGGGCAGGGTCTTCTTCTGCGCCATCCCGTGTCCCATGACCGGAACAGTCTCGCCTTCGGCAAACTCCGCCGTTCCTCCGTCACGTTCCGGCTCGTCCTTCTCCCTGTCCTCCTTTCTGGCGAACACGCCGCGCCAGCCCGGTCTAACGATGGAGGAAGAGCGGGAACGGAACGCCATTCCCTCGCAGGTACATTCCATGACCAGCAGTTCCTTCTCGCAGGGTGGCGAGAATGCTTCCAGCATCCTTCCGGCTATCAGGGTGTAAACGGTCGATTCCGCCTCGGAGAGCCCTTCGGGTACGATACCCGTGACAATAATGGCGTGATGGTCGGTCACTTTCGTGTCGTCCACGCTGCGGGCATTCAGACTGGACAGGGCGAAAGACTGCCCGTATTCCCTGAATTCCGGCATGGCGGTCACTTTCTCCAACAAGGAAGGAATGTGCCGCATGACATCCTCGGGGATATAACGGCTCCCTGTCCTCGGATAGGAAACCAGTTTCTTCTCGTATAAGGCTTGGGCGATGGAGAGGGTCTTGTCCGCTGTCAGGTCATAATGGACGTTGCAATCTTTCTGAAGCGTGGTCAGGTCGTACAGAAGCGGGGCCTGTTGGAAAGTCCTCTTGTGTTCCGACCCAGTGACTGTCGCCACAGAACCTGAAGTGACTTTCCGGTATGCCGCCTCTGCCGCATCCTTCTCCTTGAACTCTTCCGTGTGGATGAACATGCGGTGCGCGTCCTGCCGTTTCAGCGTGAGGTGCAGCTGCCAGTAAGGGGTGGAGACGAAATTCCGGTTCTCCTTGAAGCGGGCACATATCATGGCGAGCGTCGGGGTCTGTACACGTCCTATGGAGTTGTTCGCCGAGCCGGAAGCTATCGCCAACGCGCGGCTCGCGTTCATGCCCACCAGCCAGTCCGCCTTTGCCCGGCAGTCGGCGGCGGCATACAGGCTGTCGTAGTCGCTGCCGTCCCGGAGGTTCGCCAAACCCTCGCGGATGGCCTCGTCGGTGAGAGAGGAGATCCACAGGCGTTTGAACGGTTTGGTATAGCCTAAGTAGGAATATATCCAGCGGAAGATAAGTTCCCCTTCACGGGCACAGTCGGTAGCCACGATGATGCTGTCGCACCGGTCGAACACGCTGTCGATGATTTTCAGTTGTTTGGCGGCGGCGATGTCCGTCACCATCCCTTTGTCCGTCCTGACCTGGCGGGACACCAGACGGAACGGGTCCGGCAGCATCGGGAGGTTTTCGGCGGAGGTTTTCGTGTAGCCATACGCACCGGGCATGGCGAGCGACACCAGGTGTCCCAACGCCCACGTGACCATATACCCGTTACCTGTACAGTAGCCGTCCTTCTTGTCGGTAGCCCCGACCACACGGGCTATATCCATGCCGACACTCGGTTTTTCTGCTATGATTGCTTTCATGTTCGGATAAAATTTAAGCCGTTCCCCGCTACCGGAACCGGAAAACGGGAAACGGTGGTTTGACATTTTTTACTTGTTATAATGGATGGGCGTTTGTCAGGCCACCGGCTTGACACCGAGGATTTCAATCAGTGCCCCGTCGTCCTTGCGCACCAGTTGCAGGGTGGCGTCCATCACCACGTCCACGCCCAGCAGCACAAGGCTGAGTGACATCACCCTCGTCTTCTCTCCCCGGAGCAACGTGTCAAGTTCCCCCGACATTTCCAGTTCGTCCTTCAGGATACCGATTCCCGCGAGTTCTTCCCAGTTCACGTCTTCCGCCTTGAATGGCGTGTTGTTTTTATTGTTCACGTTCATATTCCAGCTTTTTTTGATTTGACATTCATTTTGATTCATGCTCAGGCTATGCTTGCCCCCTTGGACTTGCGGCCAGCCTGTTCCTGTCCCTGCTTCTGGGCGTTCGCCACCACGTTGCGCTGCGATGCGTCACGCTTGCGGTCCGGGTTCTCGTTGTAGAAGTCCAGCCTGCCCTGGTTGAAGTTCGCCTTGACATACTGCGAGATGGTCTTTCCGTCGTAGCCTTTGATGCCCTCGACCAGTACCGCCTTGCCGCTCTGGAGGTCGGCACGCTGGTTCCTCGTCAGTTTCACGTCCCATACCTTTTCCGGTATCTTGAACTCGGCACGCTGCTCGAAGCCGTCCGGCGTGCGTGAGTAGCTCAGGCGTCCCGTCTCCAGGTCCGCCTTGATGAAGGAGGAGAACTCCTCGCCCTTGCGGTTCACCATGTCGTTGAGGAAGATAACCTTGCCCTCGCGCAGTTGCTGCTGTTCCTCGGCGGTGATCTTCACGCCGCCTATTTCATTCGGGATGTAGATTTCACGAGCTCCCTCCGGGGAATCGGGGTTGTAGCGCGTGTAGGAGGGTCTGCCCGTGGCCTCGTCCAGTTTGACATACGAGGAGAACAGCTCGCCGTCCTTACGCTCCATACCCTCCACGAAGATGGCCTTGCCCGCGTTGAGGTCTTCAATCTGCTGCTTGGTAAGTTCCACTCCGCCCAATGACTGACGGTTGAAGAGCTTGTCGTTCTCGAAGATGTATTCGATGCCCCTGCGCTCGGCGTTAACCTGGATATGGGCGTCGAACTCCTTGCCGCTGTTGGAAATCATGCCCTCGATGAACACCTTCTTGCCTTCGCGCAGGTCGTTGATTTCCTGGTCGGTCAGTTTCACACCTTTGATTTCTTGCGGGATGTAGGCGTTTTCCGCGCGCATGGCGACCACCTCGTTGGTGAGCTTGTCGATGCTGATGAAAGAAGGGATGTATTCGCCGTTGCGCCCTTTCAGTTCCACGACACGTCCCATGTTGCCTGTCTCCAACAGGTTCTTCTTGTCCTCTTCGGAGAAGATGTGACCGAAGTATGGGCGTTCGAGTTCGGGTTTCTGGCGGATGCCGTGGATACCTAATACGATAGGGCCTCCCACGGACTGCTGGAATGACAGTCGTGCATCGGTACGTAATACGGCGGAGCCGAAATTCATGCTGATGGGTACCACCTGGTTGGTCTTGTAGCCCCTGAGCATCTGGTCAAGGAGACCGCGCTCCATGAGGTATTCACGGGAAAGTCCGAAATTCTTCAGTTCCTCCCAGTTGATCATGGACTCGTTGTAGCGGTACTTGGGTTGCTGCGTGCCGTCACCTTGGGCGGCCTGCTGCTGTGTCTCATTTTTCTTTGCCATTTCTTCTTGATTTTGATTGTTGATACTTTGGTTTTCCTTGTCGCGTGGAACGATTTCGTATTTTTTGAGGAAGTCTTCCACGGCTTTTGTCTGCTTTCCGGCGGCGAGGTCTTCGATGGCCTGCTTCACTTCCGGGCTGTCCAGCGTATCCGCCTTGACGGAGAGGATGCCGAAACGGGTCGGGTCTTTGAGCTGGCTCCAGAAGTTTTTCACGAAATTCTCGAACATGTTGGCGTACCGGTCGATTTTCAGGAAGGAATTGCTGTGTTCCTTGTCTGCCGGAACGGTGCTGTATTTCCCGTCCTTTCCGATTTTTGACACCGCCTGTAAAATCAGTTCCATCTTGTCGAGTATGAACACGATGTCACTCATCTGTTCGTTCTCGCTCACTTGCGGCTTCAGGGGTTCGTCCCTCACATTTTTCTTTGCCATAACTTTGAGTTTTTAGAGTTGATAACTACTATTGTCACCGCAAATATATATAGCAAATTTTGATAAATAATTGGTTTACAACACGTTGTACTACACATTACATCGCTTGTCATCACGTTTCACCGCAGGGGTGACAGCACGAGGACAAAAAAAGGGAAAAACGGAAGAAAAAGGGCGGAACAAGGTACGGGGAGGCATAGAGAAACCGAGGCAGGGAAAGGGGACGAAGTAGAAAAAAGGAAACCTGTATTATGCAGAGTTGAGAGCGAGCTGCTTTTGTCCCCACTTCCTTGTATTTTTCATAAGACAGGCGGCTGAAAGGAAAATGATTTAGTAATTAGAAAAATGTTCCAATTGAGACGGCCTGATTTTGTAAAATACCGCCATCAGTTTTTGTCTTGACCTTGTCCTATGCGTCGTAGGTCGCTTCGCTTGCTAAGTCCCGACCTTTTCACCCAACTCGGACGGCGATACCGGAACGTTTTTTCGAAGAAAAATTACCGCAGGGAATTTTTTGCCCGAAAACCGGAGGCCTGAACGTGAAAGGTATCGTCCTCCGAGTTATCTTCTCAAAGGGACTTAGTGAGTGAAGCGTGACTTAGGATGGTTATTTATAGAAGAATATGGAAACAAGCTCTTGCATGATATGGAAAAGTGTAACGGGTGCATATAAATAGTCAGAAAATCATTACTTTCGCATAATCATTGCATGGAAGCGGTACTTTTCATGTTCATTTTTATGGTATAGTTCATTTTTAATGAACATGGCTTAGAAATGAACATCCCCGATTTAAGTCTTATTTTTACGGATTATCCGTAAAAATCGGATAAAAAAGTTGTCCATGAGAAATTAAAACGCTATTTTTGCAGAAAAGTAGCAGAATTATGATATTAAACTTAGAATTTAAGAATTATCGTTCGTTCAAGGGCACATGCTCGTTTACAACCGAACCGACCTCTTCAAAAGCAAAGGTCGAAAATCTGTGTGAGGTTGAAACTAAAGCGGAGGGTAACAAAAAGGCATTGAAAATTTCCTTGATTTTTGGTGCCAACGCTTCAGGAAAGACCAACATTATAAAATTCCTGTACGGTTTCAGGCGTTGGGTATTGAATCTGGATAACCGTGTCGGTGAAGATATCGCTTTGTACCAGCCTTTCAAGTTCGACAGTGCAACGGCAGACGCACCGATAGAATTCTCTATGGAGTTTATTGCACAAAGAGTAAGGTATAAGTATGAAGTCTGTTTTTCCAGACTGCAAATCGAATCTGAGTCATTGATATCCTATCCTAACGGCAAGCAGACGTTACTTTATGAACGCGCATTGCTTCCGAAGGATAAGGAATCGGACACCATCAAGTTCGGTTCAAGTCTTTCCACGTCCAAACCGTTCAACGTATTCAAGAACCAGCTGTTGATTTCAAAGTTCTTGAAGGATACGCCCTGCGAGCCTATAACCAATGCCGCAAAGTATTTGGCGGATATGGTTATTTCCAACGGTTTCCATGAAGATACCGTACTTGGGGAAGACAAGGAAATACTCAGGTGGCTCTATTCCCGTCCTGACAACAAGAAGATGCTTGCTGAATTTCTGGCTTTCGCGGATACCGGACTGGCAGATTTTCAATTGGAAAAGCGAAGCGGCGATGTGGAAGTAACAAGCCAGCATGGGTTATACAAGGATGGCGAAAACATCGGAAAGACTGATTTGCCATTGAAGGAGGAATCCTTTGGAACAAGGGCGTTGTTCATCATCGGTTGCCATATATTGCAGGCGTTGCAGAGTGGCAGTCCGTTCTTTGTGGACGAGATGGACTCCGGTCTTCACTCTTACATTACACAGTTGATTGTTGATATATTCAGGAATGGACGGATAAACAAGAAGGATGCGCAGTTGGTTTTCACTACGCATGATGTAAACCTTCTTGACCAAAATACCATCCGTAAGGACCAGGTCTGGTTTACGGAGAAAGACAAGTTCGGCGTATCGGAAATGTTCACACTTTCGGACTTTGATGATGTGAGGGAAGATACCCTGTTTGCCAAATGGTATTTGAACAACAAATTTGGAGGAGTGCCTTCATTGCAATCATTGGAAAAACTCTTTGTGGAGGATGGCAAGAAATAACGAAAATACACGTCACAGCAACTATGTAATCAGGATAGTGTGCGAAGGGAACAAGACCGAGCCGCTATTCTTTACGAGCCTGTGCGACCTGTATTGTAAAGACAATGACGGCATGGATGTCCGCACCATTCCACAGCCTCACATTCCACAGGATGAAGAAACGGATAATTCCCCCAGAGGCAGTTACAAAGGGAAAAAGCGCAAAATCAAGACAGACGGGAAAGACGCCGCTGAAGATGTGGTAATAACCGGAGCCCCACCGTTAAAGTGGGTCTTGTACGCACGGCAAATCTTGTCGGAAGGGGTTGACGAATCTTGGGCTGTCTATGACAAAGACAAGCATCCGAAGCATGAAGAAGCCTTGGCTGAAGCCGATAAGGTAATTGACGGGAAGAAAGTCAATATCGCATTTTCCAGCCGCAGCTTTGAATATTATCTGCTTCTCCATTTTGAGTACATTTACTATTGTTTCAATGAGACGGAATGCGGGGAAAAGATCCGGGGCAAGAAACACATATTTGAATGCGGCACTGGAAAAGAGCCCGAAAAAGACTGTGGCGGCAAGAACTGCATAAACGGTTACGCAAGAAAACAAGGATATTGGCAGGAAACCAAATCTTCAGAATCAACATTCCCTCTTGTCAAGGATAATCTGTTGAAAGGGATGGTCAATGCTTGCAGGTTAAGGGCTGAAAGTGACGCGAACACGGAAGAACCTGTTTACAACAGAAATCCATATACAAATGTGGATATCCTTATCGGCAGGCTGATTGGCAAGGAAACCGTCAGTTATGACAGCACATTTGAATATAAAGAACATGGCTGTGACTGGTCTGTCAGGTTCGGCAAAGATGGTTTGATTGTGACAAACAGCAAAGACGGGGTTGAACTTTTTAGAAAGGGAATGTTCGTCATATATGATTGGGAAGAAAAACTTGGACGTGAATTAAATGACAATGCGCTTTTGATTCAATCTGGTGAAATGAAACTGCTACCTTGCCAACTGGAACCTACCCAAGTCATTTCCATCAAAGTCACACCCGAGAAAGAGATATTGCTGTTACCTAAATTTGCTATATAGGAATTTAATAGTTGAATTTTGTGGTTTTTCTGCAAAAATTGAATTTTAATTCCGTTAATGATAATTTTTGGTTTTCTGATTTTTGAAATCATGAAACAGCCATTAAAAATAAAGCGAGTCAAAAAAGTGCAGAGGTAATCAGTTTATGATTACCTCTGCACTTTTTTGACTCAATACTGTGTATGGTACTATACAATTTAGGTGTGTATGCTCCACCCGTGAAACGGTCCTCCAATCATTACGGCAAAGGATCGGTCCGGATTGCCATGATAGAGCAGCCCTCCGACAACGCCCTTTGTCCCATCTTTCGCCACTTCTGCGAAACCGAATGAATATGGCGAGGAATCATAGTACAATTCTATTTCGTACCTGCCGTTGGAATTGGCTTCCCATTGCTTGAGCCGCTCGATACATTTATTCAGCGTTTCGTCACCGATGCTCTCAGCATACTTGGTTGTCTTTTCGTAGTGTTCCTGACATTCGATTCTCATATCCGATGTTTTTAAGTTGTTTATAACAGTTCTTCGTATATCCCGAAACCGGAACATCCGGCTATGGTGAAATCTTCCTTGCCCTTGTCCGCCAGTGATTTCAAATCATTTATACTGTCGCAGTAGAAGAATATCTCGTCGTCCTTCTCGTTGTCGGAATCCATAGTCAGCGCAATCCTCACTTCTTCCGTTTCCAACGTGTCACACCACCGAATAGTGCAGTCCGCATAATGTGGTTCACTCCCTTGCTCATTATAGAATTGCAGATAATGGCCACCAATCTCCGTCTTGACTTCATCCGGTTTTTTCCAGGCACTATCATCCACGATTTCAAATCCGAGTCCTTCCACCAACAGGCACGTTCCCTTGTCATACACCATCATGGTACGTTTTCCCATGTACTGTTCGCGTATTTCCGCCCAATTCGGCAAGTCCCAACGCTCAACAGTCCAAATCCCGCAATAATCCTTCGGGATGGAATTGTATTCGCTTAATGTTACCTTTCTCATGGCAGTATGTTCAATTTGTTACAAAAGTCACCTTATAAGTCTTGCACGGTTTCCCGAATGCCGGATGTGGGTTGAATTCCGTGCATGATTCCCAGTCCACGCTCATCGTATAGCCGTTCGGGAAATTCTCACCAGTGAACCGGCTTATCATTTCCAAATCCTCATTCGGCAGGAACAATTCTTCCTCGATGCCGTACTCCAATGCGAAAATCGCCCATTCGGGAATGTTGTCCCAAACGAGCGTCTGTCTGTTACTTTCTTTCATAATGTCGATGTTTATTGCGGTGATACCATAAGGTTATTGATAATACTTTCCAGTTCCGTTTCCCATTTGTCCGTACCGTCCATGGCCGACGGATAGGTTAGCTGTTGCCACTGTCTGTAGTTAAACAATTTCATTCTCAACGGATAGTAGTCGAACAGTTTCCGGTTGCCAAAGAATACTCTCAGGTGGTTGGTTCCCACCTCCATCAGTTTCAGACCATAACGGTCAAGAATCCCATGGAATCTTTTCATTGGTGTGAAGTTGCTCCTCTTTTTCATGTCCTTTAGTTTTTTATTGTTTGAATTTCATTTTGTTTCAACAACACATTTTGTACAGGTCATCATCGGTCAATATGCATAGTTCCTCGTCCGTGCAGTAACCGTCAATCTCCTCGCCCGCTTCCATCGCCTCATAAATGCCGTTACGCATATCGTCCACCAGCTCATCGCACAGGCTTTTTACCGACACCCTGAAAATATCATTGCCGGCTTGGATTTCCCTGATTGGATAAGCCACTCCTTTCCAGTAGGTCTTTTTTATGGCTATTTCATCGGCACGTCCCTTCATGCAGTCCAGGTATTCCTTGATGATGTCCCCATGACAAGGGTTCGGCTTGCAGAAACATCCCAATGTCTTACCCTGCAATTTTCCGATTCGTCTGCGGAACTCTTCATCCGTGCTTAAACGATGGTAGAAATACTTCCTGTAACGGTCCAGCGTGCCGCCCCTTGTCATTGTCACTTCCAGCCTGAACGGATTTCCGAAATAACCGTCTTTCCCATGTCCCGCTCTTCCTATGTAAACATCACAGGATTCCTTGCGGATATTGACTACTCTTGTCTTGCCCATAACCTATTTTTTATTCGTTAAACATTTCTGACCGGCGAGCCGGTATTTTATTTCTTGCCTGCCTTACCGTTCCGTGCCGGATTGTGCAAGGCTTTTCGGGAAAATACCGCAAGCGAAGCGCGGAAGATTTTCCCGAAAACCCGCAAGGGCCCCGGCCTTGCTCAATCCAGAGGGCTCGGGACGACCTTTGCAGGCTGAAATAAAAAAGCGGCCTTTTAATAGCTATTCATTATCCTTGTCATTTTCTTCCTGTAGTATCAGATGTTGCAAATCAGGGTCGTTCTTTATACGCTCCTTCTCAGCTTCGATTATCCGCACCACGTCCGCCTTTATCTGCGAATAATTCCGGTCTATCTGCTGCTGCATGATGTCGTTGCCGTCCGCATCCCTGAACTCGTTGATGACGGGTATTTTCTTGTAGGCTTTGGTTTCCGCCGCCACCTTCTCGTTATCGACAATAATTCTGGCATGGAATATTTTCTGGTCAATCTCTTCCCCGAAGTTATCCGCCACACTGCCCACAAACGTACCCTGCGACAGGTTGGCGATTTTCGATGCAGGAATGAGGGAATCCATCTGCGTGTTTATGGATGTGGAAGTGTCCTGACGGTTGATGGAGATGGATTGCCGCTGCTGGAGTATCTTGCCGAAGCGTTCCGAAAGGTTCTTCGCCGTTTCTCCCACAACCTGCCCGCTGAAGATGTTACCTACCGTATTTTGGATCACCTTCGCCTCTTTCTCGCCGTAGTCACGGGTCAACTGCGAGAAGTCCTGGAAGCCGAGACAGACCGCCACCTTGTTGCTTCGGGCAGTGGCAATCAGATTGTCGATGCCGCGAAAATATATCGTGGGAAGTTCATCTATGATGATGGATGATTTGAGTTGCCCTTTCTTGTTTACCAATTTCACGATACGGCTGTTGTACAATCCGAGGGCGGCGGAATATATGTTCTGCCTGTCGGGATTGTTGCCTACACACAAGACCTTCGGGTGTTCGGGATTGTTCAGGTCGAGCGTGAAATCATCGCCGGTCATCACCCAGTAAAGCTGTGGGGAAATCATCCTTGAAAGCGGGATTTTCGCACTTGCTATCTGGCCTTGCAACTGGTCTTGTGCGCCCCCTTGCCAGGCGTCCATGAACGGGGATAGGTAGTTTTCCAAAGACGGGTACGAGGTAAGAATAGTGAAAATATCGGCATACGGCTTGTTCAGAAATTCTATCGCGTGAGGGAACGTGCAGTATCTACCATCCTGATAGATGCGCAAATACCATATAATAGCCGCGAGGAGGATAATCGGGGATTCAACGAAGAAATCACCCTGCTTCTGTATCCAGGTCTTGTTCAAATTCAAGAGTATGGTGTATGCCGATTCGTAGGCATCACTGATATCCACCATGAATTTCGGGTTGATTGGATTACAACGATGGCTGCGCCTCGGGTCATCAAAATTTATCACATAGAACTCCGGCTTTACCTTGTATTTATCCAAGTTCTTCAGCAATTCGTTATAAGCGATAACGGAAAGGTCATCGAATTTGTAATCATACAGATATAATGCGAATCCTTTGGAAATCTGCTGTTTGATGTAGTTGTTTACCACTGCGTAGCTCTTGCCCGAGCCGGGAGTTCCAAGCACGATGGACGCACGAAAAACATTTACAACATTGATCCATCCGTCCCATTCCTTGCCTTGATAAATAAACTTTGTTGGCAGGTTGACGGAATACTCGTTCTCCATGAGCCGTGTCTCCTGCATGAAACTCTCGTTAGCCGTGTTGAACACATCTTCCATGAGGTTGTGTTTCAACATCCGGCTTATCCACACGCCGGACATCAACAGCAGGATATACCCGGCAGTAAGCGTTGCCGTGTACAGGGCGGCATTGGCCATCGGGGTGAATGGCAGATCAAGCATCCACCAGTTCATGAAGAACAGCACAAGCCCGGCAAGAAAAGAGGCGTATATCTTCCTCCATGTCATCTTTTGGTTCTTTACACCTTTTGTGCCCAAGCACGAGAGGGCGAGGAATATGACGGCAAAGACTTTTGTTATGAGCAGGTTACTGAAAAGCCCTGCTGTTCTCTGGAAATTCAGGAGTATCCTATCGACTATCCCGATATTGATACCCATATCCACGAATGACCGGTAGCAGTACCAATAGACGTGGATGACAATAAACACGATGGATATGGCACGCATGAACTCCATGACCTTGGCCAGTCCTCTTAAATCATCTTCTTGTTGCATAATGAATATAGTTTTAATGGTTGATAAAATCTGTAATCAGGATATTCCGCGGGAACGGCGTTTCTTTTTCTTCTTGCGTTGTAGCCTGCGGGCAAATGCCTCTTCCTGTGGGTCGGGACCGTTGGCGTCAATGCCGAAAATTCCGAAAGCCTGCTCGATGGAACTTTCCATATCGGAGGATAAACCTCCTTGCCGGTCAAGGTCAGGCACAGGCGCATTCAAATCGGGAATATTGACCGGACTGTTGAACAGGTGTTCAAAGGCATTTGCCGAGAATTCCTTGCCGAGCCGCGAACCGTTGTACACTTCCCGGTTCTTGTGGTCGATGAAAGTCGCTCCATAGATACGTCCTTCATCGTTCTCACGGAATACCGCATCAATGCCTTTTCCGGCAAGCAGACGGACGAACTCGTCCCTGTCTCCACGGCATCCGTGCATGGCAAGTGCCACCTCGTTCCGTATCTTCGGTTGCCATTTCTTGTTCCTGTATTCACGGGCGTTGTACTCGATACGCTTTTCCAATCCCTCGTAACCGTACCGTTTCCCGATAAGGGAGGACTTGACAGGGGTGCATACCGGCTTCCCCGTATCGTCAGTCATGGTATAGACGATGCCGTTATAGGGTGTACCATCGAACTCGCCCCTGACCTGTTTCGCCTCGATATTGAAACAGGAGAGCAAGGCACTGAACTCGCCGAAAGACTGGAAACAGTAAGTGGTAAATACACTCTTGACAATATTGGAAACCTGCCGTTTCACATCACCGCTTTGGTAGTCCGCCTTCTTCATGTACGGCTCCAGCAACTCCTTCCGCTTGTCCTCCACCTGCTTCAACCCGAATTTCTTTTCCAGCTCCCGGCAGGCTTTCATCGAGCGGTTCCACTCGTAGGCGTCGTCTATCTTTTCCCCTTTCTCGTTCACGCAGGTAGAAACGATATGGATATGTCTCCGGTCTATATCCTCGTGTACATATACAATGTATGGCTGGTCGCCGTAGCCCATACGCTGCATATACTCTTTTGCCAATTCTGCGAATTGGGCATCAGTGAGGCGGTCATCCCCAGAAGGGTTCAGGGAAATATGCAGGATGGGCTTTTCCGTGTTCTTGTTGGCGAGGAGGTAGTTGTCGAACGCCCAAAGGGTCTGCTGCATGACACGATCCGGATTGCCTGCCACATCGGTAATCATACGGTTTCCCGCAATGATACGCGCGGTGGTGTCATTCACTTTCTGCTGGTTGTAGATGATTGCTCCGTAGAGCGAAGCCCCTCTGTTTATCTTAGCCACCATTCTCTTCCTCCTTCCGCTGTTTTATCAGATAATTCCCTTCAAATTCACGGGTGAGCATGATAATCCGTTTGCTCAACAGCACCAGGTCTATCGTCGCCTTTTCCAGGTTGCGGAGCAGGACGTAGGCTCGTTTCTCCCCGAAGTTCGTTTTTACGGCTTTTACCGTCTGGTTATAGTTGTTGCCGATACTCTGGAACTGGTGGTAGAAATTGGTCAGACGGATGTAGTAGTCCATCGTTGCCTTGTCGATTTTTACTACCTTGATTTCTTTACCGAAAATCATTGTCTTGATAAACTTGGAGCGTTCCTTTAATCCTGATTTTTGGAATTGAATGTCAAAACGTCCGTTCTCTTCCGAGTTCAACCGCACTACATAACGATGCACGGCGGGATCGGGTTTTGGTTTCCTGCCCACTCCTTTTTTTGCTTTTTTCCTCTTGTTTTCTTCCATACGCATTGATATTTTCAGTTTCTAATCTTCCGTCCCGGATTCACGACTTTGGAGTGAATCCTCCCCGAGCCGTCAGGCGAGTGGCAAGTTGTTTTGAGTGCCCGAATTTATTTCGGGTGCCTCAAAACACAACTTGCTATGTTCGCTTGAACATGAATTTTCCTTCCGTCAAATTGTGTTTGACCCTCCAGCCTCATTCTTCGGCTTCGGGAAAGCCCCGCAGCGGTGTCCGTTCCGTTGTCGGTGCAAAGTTACGGCGGTATATACTGTTGTAAAATAGTGAGTTATATGCAACGTGATGACAAACGATGACACAGGTCGTCACCTCCCTTGAAACATAGTGCCGGTATGAAAAAATACCCTTTTATTTGCAGCGTGAACGACGGGATATGTGCAGTAAAGAGTGCCTGAACCACTTACTGACTGACTGTCTGAATGAGTGAATGGATGACTGGAATAATGCACGAATGGAGTACTGCACACAGGCAGTAAGGAATGTATGAGTGACAGACTTGTGACGTGCAGTAATGGCCGTCGGACTGAATGGAGTAAAGACCGTATTACGGCACATGTCCGGTCATTCATTCCTGACTGAAAGACTGAATCCAATTGATGTTTAATATAAAAAAGAAAAAGCAATGAAAAAAGACACAGTTTTAGTTGCCGTTTGCAACCAGAAAGGCGGAGTCGGCAAATCGACCATGACGATTATGCTCGCCGGGTATTATCATTACCTGAAAGGACTGAACGTGGCTGTCATCGACTGCGATTATCCGCAGTACAGTCTGGTACGTATGAAAGAAAGGGATATGCGCACCGTTGAGCATAGCGAGTATTTCAAGCAATTGATGGTTTCCCAATATGAGCGCATCAATAAGAAAGCCTACACGATTGTCGGCTCAAAAGCGGAGAACGCCCGTGATGCGGCTGAAAAACTGAAGAAAAATGGTGACTACGACTTGATTGTCGTGGATTTACCCGGAACCGTGAACTCTTCGGGCGTGATCAACACCATCGTGAATATGGACTATGTGATTACACCGATTATTCCCGACCGTATTGTAATGCAGAGCAGCCTCTCGTTCTCCACCACTGTTTGGGACTATGCCAAAGCGAATAAGGATACTCCATTGCAGAAATTCCTCTTTTTTTGGACCCGTAAGGATACCCGTGCTTCCACGGAGGTCTTTGATGCATACAATATCATCCTGCAAAAATTGGAGTTTACGGTATTAGATACCGTCATCCCGAAGACCAACCGCTACAACAAGGAACTGTCCTTGGCTACCCGGAACTATTTCCGTTGCACCCTGTTTCCGCCTCCCGCCAAACTGTTGAAGGGAAGCGGACTGGCAGAGCTGGCAGAAGAACTATTGACAAAATTAAAACTATAAATACCATGGCAAAGAAACAAGTAACCGTGAATGAAGAGATGATCAGAGGCATTATGGCCGGGGATATACCCAATTATGGGAAAGAAGACATATCCGTGGATGATGCAATGACCACTGATGAATCCGACAGGAATGAGTGCGGATCGGGAAATCCCGAACCTGTACCTGCCGAGAAAAGCACCGGCAGACAAAAGAGACGGAAAGACGGTACGGATTCGTACCGCAAGCAGTTCCTCATGGGAGGGAATGTTCTGCAAAGGCAGCAGGCTTATATAGGTATCAACAATTACCTGTTCATACAGAAGTTCCTGTCGGTTGTAGCCCCCAAGGTCAGTATGTCAAAATACATTGATGATGTACTTACCGCCCATATAGAACAATACCAGGAGGAAATAGACAGCCTCTATCACAATCAAATCAATAATGAACCTTTATACAAGAAATGATTATGGAACAGTCTTTTGACATTTTGACTACCGTTGTCAGCGGTACTGCGGTATTCCTTTTAGTAGTAACAGCCATTCATGCTTCTGCAAGGCTTCTACAAATGACTTTCGGCAAAAAATCCGGTTTGAACCGAAAGGATACAAAACCGGAAAATCATCCTGAAAAAAAGGAAGAGCCACCCGGCATTGATAAGCAGTGTGCCATTTACAAGGAAAAATACCTTACTTGTAAACCTTTGGCAAAGCGGGCACATGTCTGTATCGAGCAGGAGAATGTCAGCCTGATCAAGCAGTTGCTTCTGGTCATCGAACCCAAAGCGAGCATATCCGGCTATATCAATAATATAGTGAACGAGCATTTGGAAAAGTGCAAACCGGAGATTATAAAGTTGTACAAAGAAAAGAAAGCTGATTATGGAAACTAAAATTCATTTCACTGTCAAAGCCTTGTGCGCAGCCTTTATCTTTTACCAGTTGTGGATATTCATCTTCAGCCGGCAAATGTATGACGCATGGGAGAAGGTCTGCCGTATGATGCGTATAGCCCGTATCAAGTTATGGAAATGCCGTAAAGAGTATCGGATATACCGGGAAAAGAAGGCGGAAAAAGCCAGAAAAAAGGCAAGGCGTAAGAAAAAGGTGACGGAAACAAAAGTGGCGCAAGAGAGCCACGGAACAGTAGCGCGGTCATCTCCGGCGGACGATAACGATGTTATCGGCAAGACCAAGATTGTCTATTTGGAAGACCCGGAAGTGGCAAGAAAAACTCCTACACGTTCCGAACCATTGGTTAAGGAACCCATAGAGGAAGATGAAGAAATCAGACCGGAAGATGTGGCGCATGAGGACAGGGGGCTGGCCAAAGAGGAAATGGAAGCATTGATGGCTCCTGTTAATTCCGAACCTGACCCTGAATTCAACACGGCAATGACATTCGAGGAAATGAATAATGTAGTGGAAGTGCTGACTTCTGAGACCAGGGATGAACAGAAAGATTTCCGTGCGAGCATGACAATTTATCACAAGTTATCCGGTACGGAAATATTGAACCTTCTGGAAAATGAAATCGGCTGTCAGCAGAAAATAGAGTCTTTGCTCAACCAATATCTGGATGAAACGGGCAGACTGTTGGCAAAACGAAAGGCCGCATCCAAGAAGGTGGAGGCTTTCAAGATAGATAAATTCGTTTAATTGTTTCTTTTTGCTGTCATAGTTTTTGAAGGCACGTCGATGTGATATCGGTGTGCCTTTTTCATTTTCAGAGAATATCACCGGATAAAATTCAAACAGTCATATCGTTATCATAATGGCAAGATTCGTACCTTTGCAAAAAATGAATGATTATGGCAGTAACAAAAGCGATATTGGAGAAATGGATGGTGGCGCAGAAACGTCATCGCCTTTCCGACAAACAAGTGCAGATGGCCCGTGAGCTGGGATTGAACCCTGACAAGCTCGGAAAGATAGACAACCACAAGCAGGAACCGTGGAAAGCCCCGCTTCCGCAGTTTATAGAGCACATCTATTTCAAGCGGTTCAAGCGTGAGGAACCGGAAACGGTCAAGCCGCTGAAACAGATTCTGAAGGAAATGGAGACCAAGAAGAAACTGCAAAAAGAGAAAAAGGAGGAACGGAGGAAACAGCGTGCCCTCTCTTCCGATTCCGCAGCAGAGTAAACAGCGTTCACATGACATGAAGCGAAGTCTGAAAGCCGTCCGGTTTCCAGGCTTCGCTTTTTTTTGTGATTCGGACAAATTGTCGCTTTTTCATTCCTCATGAAGAGTGCCCGTTTTTTATCTTCTGTTTTTTTCCTTCCATCGCTACCCAAAATCCTCTTTTTCATCGTGTGGAAAATCCCTGCCGGTGTAACGTGATGACATACGATGACATGCATCGTAAGGTTTGTAAATCAATGAATTAAACACTATATATTCGCTGTCGAAATGATTTTTTGTCTCACCAATTAAAATTTTCGACACATGAAAAAAAGATTCTTTTCGGCAGCTTTCATGCTGCTTGCGACAGTCGGGGCTTTCGCCCAGGGTAACGGTATCGGCGGTATTACAGAAGCCACCAACATGGTCACCTCGTATTTTGACCCTGGCACCAAGTTGATTTACGCCATCGGAGCCGTCGTCGGCCTGATCGGGGGCGTGAAGGTGTATTCCAAGTTCTCGTCGGGCGACCCCGACACGAGCAAGACAGCCGCCAGCTGGTTCGGCGCCTGCATCTTTCTCATCGTGGCTGCCACCATCTTACGCTCATTCTTCCTGTAACATGGCAAGGTATCCGGTCAACAAGGGGATAGGCCGCAGCCCGGAGTTCAAGGGGCTCAAGAGCCAGTACCTGTTCATCTTCGTGGGCGGGTTGCTCGCCCTGTTCGTAGTGTTCGTCATCATGTACATGGCAGGTATCGACCAGTGGGTCTGCATCGGTTTCGGTGTCGTTTCCGCTTCGGTGCTTGTCTGGGCGACATTCCGAATGAACACGAAGTACGGCGAATGGGGGCTTATGAAACTCCACGCGCTGCGTAGCCATCCCCGCTACATCATCAACCGGAGGAAGTTCCTTCGGTTGATTTCTCCAACCTCCAAAAAAAGAAAAGTATGAGAAACGTAATGAAAACAGCGACGCTGGAAAACAAATTCCCGTTGCTCTCGGTGGAGCACGGGTGCATCGTCAGCAAGGACGCGGACATTACCGTGGCCTACAGGGTGGAGCTGCCCGAACTCTTCACGCTCACGAAAGCGGAATACGAGGCCGTCCATTCGACCTGGGCGAAAGCGGTCAAGGTGCTGCCGAACTACAGCATAGTGCACAAGCAGGACTTCTTTATCGAGGAAAGCTGCCGTCCCGACATCTGCAAGGATGACCTGAGTTTTCTCAGCCGCAGCTTCGAGCGGCATTTCAACGAACGCCCGTATTTGCAGCACACCTGCTACCTGTTCCTGACCAAGACGACCAAGGAGCGCAGTCGCACGACGAGCAGCTTCAACGCCCTCACGCGGAATTTCATCATCCCGAAAGAAATGACGGACAGAGAGACCGTCACCCGTTTCATGGAGAGCTGTGAGCAGTTCGAGCGTATCGTCGACGACAGCGGTCTCCTTCGCATGACACGCCTGACGGATGAGGAAATCACGGGAACGGACACCTCTGCGGGAATCATCGAGAAATACTTTTCGCTCTCGCAGGAGGACACCGCCTGCTTGCAGGACCTGTCACTCGGTGCCGGGGAGATGAAGATAGGCGACAACTACCTCTGCCTGCACACCCTTTCCGACCCGGAAGACCTGCCCTCGAACGTGGCTACTGACTGCCGCTACGAACGGTTATCTACCGACCGGAGCGACTGCCGCCTCTCCTTCGCCGCGCCGATAGGCATCCTGCTCACGTGCAACCATATCGTGAACCAGTACCTCTTCATCGACGATTCGGCGGAGAGCCTGCGCAAGTTCGAGCAGACCGCGAGGAACATGCACTCGCTTTCCCGTTACAGCCGTTCCAACCAGATCAACCGCGAATGGATCGAGGAATACCTGAACGAGGCGCACAGCAAGGGGCTGACTTCTATCCGGGCACACTGCAACGTCATGGCATGGAGCGATGACCGGGAGAAACTCAAGCGCATCAAGAACGATGTTGGCAGCCAGCTGGCACTCATGGAGGCGAAGCCGCGCCACAACACGGTGGATGTGCCGACGCTGTTCTGGGCGGCGATACCCGGCAATGCCGGTGATTTCCCGTTCGAGGAGAGTTTCCACACCTTCATCGAGCAGGCGTTATGCCTGTTCATCGGAGAGACCTCCTACAAGGACTCGCTCTCGCCGTTCGGTATCCGAATGGTGGACCGGCTGACGGGTAAGCCCGTCCATCTGGATATTTCCGACCTGCCGATGAAGAACGGCACGATTACCAACCGTAACAAATTTATCCTCGGACCGTCCGGCTCGGGCAAGTCATTTTTCACCAACCACATGGTGCGCCAATATTATGAACAGGGAACCCATGTGCTGCTGGTGGATACCGGCAACTCCTATCAGGGATTGTGCAACCTTATCCATGCGCGGACACACGGTAAGGACGGCATCTACTTCACCTATAAGGAAGAAGACCCGATAGCCTTCAATCCTTTCTATGTGGAGGACGGTGTGTTCGACATCGAAAAGAAGGAATCCATCAAGACGCTTATCCTCACCCTGTGGAAGCGTGACGACGAACCGCCCACGAGAGCCGAAGAGGTGGCGCTTTCCAATGCCGTGAACCTCTTTTTAGAGAATATCCGCAAGGACAGGAGCATCAAGCCCTCCTTCAATAGTTTTTACGAGTTCATCCGTGACGAGTATCAGGACATCCTGAAGGAAAAGCGTACCCGTGAGAAGGATTTTGACGTGTTCAATTTCCTGAACGTACTGGAACCTTACTATCGTGGCGGTGAGTATGACTACCTGCTCAATTCCGACAAGCAGCTTGATTTACTCGGTAAACGCTTCATTGTTTTCGAGTTGGATAATATCAAGGACAACAAGGTACTGTTCCCGATTGTGACCATCATCATCATGGAAACCTTCATCAACAAGATGAGAAAGTTGAAAGGCGTCCGTAAGATGATATTGCTGGAAGAAGCCTGGAAAGCCATCAGCAAGGAGGGCATGGCGGAATATCTGAAGTATCTCTTTAAGACCGTCAGAAAGTTCTTCGGCGAGGCCGTTGTCGTAACTCAGGAGGTCGAAGACATCATCTCATCGCCGATTGTGAAGGGTACCATCATCAACAACAGCGACTGCAAGATTCTCCTTGACCAAAGGAAATATGTCAACAAGTTCGATGAGATACAGGCGTTGCTCGGTCTGACCGACAAGGAACGTGCGCAGATCCTTTCCATCAACATGGCGAACAACCCTTCCCGAAAATATAAGGAGGTCTGGATTGGTCTGGGAGGTACACAATCGGCGGTATATGCCACAGAAGTTTCACTTGAGGAATATGTGTGCTACACCACCGAGGAGACCGAAAAACTTGAACTCATGCGGCTTACGGAAAAACTGGGTGGTAATATCGAACTTGCCATCAAGCAGTTGGCGGAAAGCAAACGGGAGAAGAATATTTTATAAATCATCTAAAAATCACAAGTATGTATAGCGATTTGAAATCAGACCAGAGGAAACGCGAGGAAGTCATCTCGTCCCTTTATTGGTCATTGATGCAGAATTGGGACATTCCGAAATTCATTTGTGACCATTACGGATTTACAGAGGATTACCGGCTGTTCCATCAACTTGAAGAGTTTGCCCCCGAAGAATACAAGCGGAAAAGAGAAACCGGTGAAGTTCCTGATATTCTGGAAGTGGATGCAAGGCTGACCCGCACAGTCGAAAAGGTCTTTGAGAGTTTGTGCGGTAAACCTCCTGCACCGTATCTCGACAAGATGAACGGAGAACTGGAGAATCTGGGACGGATTGCCGCCTTGCCGGATTCCGTCCATGACATCCTCCATATCACTCCTGCCTTTCTCGTCAAGTACGGCATAGACAAAAATGCCTCTGCCACGGAACGCTCCTGCCAGGCGGAGAAAGCATATCGGGAACTGGATGCCAGGTTTGTGAAGATGACAGGACGCAGACCGTATGCCGATGAGCTTTTCGCTTCCCTCAGACAAAGGAAGGAAAAGACGCCGGAGGCGAAACGTCCGAAGCAGGTACACAAGCCTATCTTCCGTAACCCACCGTCCAAAGGGCGAAAGATGGGACTTTGACTTTCAACAAATTTTATTCACCAATTAAAACAGTTACATCATGAAAAAGAAAATCCTCATGCTGTGTATGGGCTGTTTCTTCATCAGCCTAACAGCGAAAGCGCAATGGGTCGTGAGCGACCCCGGCAATCTTGCCCAGGGCATCATCAATGCCGCCAAGAATATCGTTCACACGTCTTCCACCGCGAGCAATATGCTCAACAATTTTCAGGAGACAGTGAAGATTTATAAACAGGGCAAGGAATATTACGATGGACTCCGCAAAATCAAGAACCTTGTCCGTGACGCGCGTAAGGTGCAGCAGACCATCCTTATGGTCGGCGACATCACGGATATCTACGTGAACAGTTTCGAGCGTATGCTCAGCGACCCTTATTTCACGCCGGAAGAGCTGAGCGCCATCGCGATTGGTTACACGAAGCTGCTGGAGGAGAGCGCACACCTGCTGAACGACCTGAAAACGGTGGTCAACGAGAACGGGCTCTCGATGAACGACAAGGAGCGGATGGATATCATCGACCGCTGCTACACCGACATGCTGCAATACCGCAGCCTGGTGCAGTATTACACCAACAAGAACATCGGCGTTTCCTACCTGCGTGCAAAGAAACGGAACGACCTGGACCGTGTGATGGCCCTTTACGGCTCACCGAATGAACGTTACTGGTAACCTCTAATCCGATTGGCTTATGGTATTGTTGGCAATAAATTTCGACAACCTGCATCAGATCCTGCAAAACCTCTACACGGATATGATGCCGCTCTGCTCGCAGATGACGGGCGTGGCGAAAGGTCTCGCGGGGCTGGGCGCCCTGTTCTATGTGGCCTATCGGGTATGGCAGTCTCTGGCAAGGGCGGAACCCGTGGATGTCTTTCCCCTTCTCCGTCCGTTCGCGCTGGGATTATGTATCATGTTTTTCCCGACCATCGTGCTGGGTACGCTGAACAGTGTCATGTCGCCCATCGTGAAAGGGACGCACTCGATACTGGAATCCCAGACCTTCGACATGAACGAATACCGGGCGCAGAAGGACAGGCTGGAGTTCGAGGCGATGAAGCGCAATCCAGAGACGGCCTACCTGGTCGACAAGGAATCCTTCGACAACAGACTGGACGAACTGGGGGTGATGGATGCGATAGAAGCCTGCGGGATGTATGTGGACCGGGCGATGTACAACATGAAGAAGGCGGTTCAGAATTTCTTCCGCGAACTGCTGGAACTCATGTTCAATGCTGCCGCCCTTGTCATCGACACGCTGCGGACATTCTTCCTGATCGTGCTTTCGATACTGGGACCGATTTCATTCGCCCTGTCCTGCTGGGACGGTTTCCAGGCCTCGCTCAGCCAATGGTTCGTCCGCTATATCAGCATCTACCTGTGGCTTCCGGTGAGTGACCTTTTCAGCAGTGTGCTGGCACGGATACAGGTGTTGATGCTCCAACAGGACATCGAACAGCTTTCCGACCCGAACTTCATTCCGGACGGCTCCAACGGGGTTTACATCACTTTCCTGATTATCGGCATCATCGGGTATTTCACCATCCCGACAGTGGCCAACTGGATTATTCAGGCAGGAGGCGGTGCCGGCAATTACGGCAAGAACGTGACCCAGACGGCATCCAAGACCGGTTCCGTGGTAGCAGGAGCCGGCGGTGCGGCGGTAGGCAACATCGCAGGAAGGCTCATCAAATAGTAATAACCATCTTAAAACGACATTGGAATGGAATTCAAATCATTAAAGAACATCGAGACCAGTTTCAGGCATTTGCGCCTGTTCGGTATCGTCTATCTCTGCGCGTGTACCCTGCTTGTGGGATATTCGGTGTGGAAGGCATACGGCTTTGCCGAGGCGCAGAGGCAGAAAATCTATGTGCTGGACGAGGGGAAGTCGCTCATGCTCGCCCTCTCGCAGGATCTGGAGCAGAACCGTCCCGTGGAGGCGAGGGAGCATGTCAGGCGCTTCCATGAACTCTTTTTCTCGCTGGCTCCTGACAAGAGTGCGATTGAGGGCAACATCCAGCGTGCCATGTTCCTGAGCGACCGCTCTGTGTATGCCCATTACCGGGACTTGGCGGAACAGGGCTACTATAACCGGGTCATCTCCGGCAACATGAGCCAGCGCATCGGGATTGACAGCGTGAAATGCGACTTCAATACCTACCCGTATGAGGTGGTGACGTATGCCCGCCTTTCCATCATCCGGGAGAAGAGCGTGACGGAGCGCAGCCTCGTCACGCGGGGCAGGCTGCTCAATTCCACCCGCAGCGACAACAATCCGCACGGCTTCATCCTCGAAGCCTTCCGTGTGGTGGAGAACAGGGACATAAGAGTATATGACCGTTAATTTTTGAATGTATGAAAAAGATGCTTGTAAAAATCAGGGACTTGGCCGAAGAAAAACTGCGCGGTGTCTGTGCCGGGTTGAGTCCGGAAAAGAGAGTGATAACCATCGTCGTGCTGACCGTCCTGTTCGCGCTGGGAAATTTCTACATGATTTTCCGCGCCATTTATGACATCGGGCGTGAGGATGCCGGACGGGAAGTCATTGAGATAACACCGTTGGATATCCCGGACTTTGTTCCGGCGGACACCCTTACGGACAGTAAAATCCGCGAGATGGAAGAGTTTTTTAACCAATTCAACAAGAAAGACAATGAGTAACGATGCGAACAAATTGAGACAGAGGCAGGAAATCAGGAAATACCTGGTCTTTGCCGGAATGTTCCTCCTGTTTGTCGGCTGCATGTGGCTGATTTTCGCTCCGTCCAAGGAGGAAAGGCTGAAGGAGGAAAGGAACGCCGGCTTCAATTCCGAACTGCCCGACCCGAGAGGGGCGGGTATCGAGGCGGACAAGATTGCCGCCTACGAGCAGGCGGACATGAAACGCAGGCAGGAAGAGAAGATGCGCACGCTGGAGGATTTCTCCGCGCTTGCCGATGGAAACAGGCAAGACGGGACAACCAGCCCTGTCGTGGAAATACCGCAGGAGCGGGAATCTGAAAGTGCATCATCCTATCGTGGCAATGGAAACCGCAGGAATGGGGCCATATCTTCGTCCACATCCGCCTATAACGACATCAACGCCACGCTCGGCAGTTTCTATGAGACACCGAGGGAAGACCCCGAAAAGGAGGCATTGAAAGCCGAGGTGGAGCAGTTGAAGCAGGCTGCCGCGGTACAACAACCCGCACAGATGACCTACGAGGAGCAGGTAGCCCTGTTGGAGAAATCCTACGAACTGGCAGCCAAATATACACCTGGCAAGGATGGCGCAGGTACGGAAAAACGGGAAGAGACAGGACCTGCCACCAACGGTCGGAAGGCGAAAGCCGTTCCCGTGGGGCAGGTCTCCACACCGGTGGTGTCGTCGCTTCCGCAACCCGTCAGTGATTCCGTACTGCTGGCAAGGCTGGCTCAGACCGGAAATGCGGGATTCCATACCGCCGTAGGAAAAACGCCTGACGGGCATACAAGAAACACCATCCGGGCCTGTGTGCATGGTGACCAGACCATAAGAAGCGGGCAGAGCGTTAGGTTAAGGCTTTTGGAACCGATGCGTGTCGGCAGGTATGTCCTTCCACGCAACTCCCTTGTCACGGGCGAGGGGCGCATACAGGGCGAAAGGCTCGGCATCAGAATCATACAGGTGGAGCACGACGGCATCATCATTCCCGTGGAGCTTGCCGTGTATGACAATGACGGACAGGAGGGCATCTTCATTCCCGGCTCGATGGAAGCGAATGCCGCCAAGGAGGTAGCGGCCAACTTGGGACAAAACCTCGGCACGAGCATATCCATCACCAACCAGTCCGCCGGAGACCAGCTGCTCTCCGAACTCGGCAGGGGCGCCATACAGGGAGTGTCGCAATATATATCCCGGAAGATGCGCGAGGAAAAAGTACACCTCAAGTCCGGCTATACCCTGATGCTTTATCAAAACGACAATCAATAACCCATTAAAATTCAGAGAACATGAAAAAGATTTTTGTAATGTTTGCCCTCATGACGGGCGTAGTAGCGAGTGCTTTTGCACAGAATGCAGCCGATTCTACATCGGCAGTAACCCATAATGCCACGCTGACAGCGGACATTTATCCAGGCCAGGGGGATGGCGACCTCTACCACGGTCTGACCCGGAAACTCACCTTTGACAGGATGGTTCCCCCGTATGGGCTGGAAGTGACCTACGGCAAGACCACGCACATCATCTTCCCGTCCGCCGTCCGTTATGTAGATCTCGGTTCCCCGAACCTTGTGGCGGGAAAGGCCGACGGTGCGGAGAATGTCATCCGTGTAAAGGCGGTGGTCAAGAATTTCCGTGACGAGACGAATATGTCGGTCATCACCGAAAGCGGAAGTTTCTACACGTTCAATGTCAAGTATGCGGACGAGCCTCTGCTACTGAACATCGAGATGAAAGATTTCATCCATGACGGCAGCAAGGTGAACCGTCCGAACAACGCGCTTGACATCTACCTGAAGGAACTGGGCAGTGAATCCCCCAAGCTCGTACAGTTGATCAACAAGAGTATCCACAAAGAGAACAAACGCCATGTCAAGCACATCGGCAGCAAGGCTTTCGGCATCCAGTACCTCCTGCGCGGTATTTACACCCACAACGGGCTGCTCTATTTCCACACGCAGGTACGCAACCAGTCGAATGTGCCTTTCGAGGTGGATTTCGTGACGTTCAAGATTGTGGATAAGAAGGTAATGAAGCGCACAGCCATCCAGGAGCAGATTGTTTTTCCTCTCAGAGCTTACAACTATGCCACTTTGGTAGCTGGAAATAAGGACGAACGCACCGTGTTCACCTTCGACAAGTTCACCATTCCTGCCGACAAGGTATTGGTCGTGGAACTGAACGAGAAAAGCGGCGGGCGTCACCAGTCGTTCACCGTGGAGAGCGAGGACATCGTGAGAGCCAGAGTAATCAACGAACTTAAAGTGAAGTAGCCATGCGTAAAGTCATTTGTAGTTTAGTAACGGTCGTGTTGCTTGCCCTGTTTTCAGGGCAGGCATACGCCCAGCGTTATCTTCCCGGCATGATGGGCGTGGAATTGCGGGGAGGGCTGGCGGAAGGCTCGAAATCACCCTTGAATCACTATGTGGGATTCGCGGTATCGGGATATACCAAGAAAGCCAACCGCTGGGTTGTGGGCGCGGAATACCTGCTGAAGAATTACGGGTACCGGAACATATCCGTCCCGCGTGCGCAGTTCACCGCCGAGGGCGGCTACTACCTGAAATTCCTGTCCGACCCGTCCAAGACGCTGTTCCTTTCCATCGGCGGTTCGGCCCTGGCCGGTTACGAGACGGTGAATTGGGGAAATAAGATGCTGTATGACGGTTCCATGCTGCTTGCCAAAGATGCCTTTATCTATGGAGGGGCGATAACACTGGAGCTTGAGACATACATTACAGACCGTATCGTGCTGCTTGCCAACATCCGCGAGCGTGCCTTGTGGGGAAGTTCCCTGTCCGTGTTCACCACACAATTCGGTCTGGGCGTAAAATTTATGATTGATTAAAACATCACGGCTTATGAACATAGAGGAAATAAGACAGATTCCCATCACGGATTTTCTGGCACGGCTGGGGCATGAACCTACCGCGCGGAAAGGAAACGAGTGGTGGTATTCCGCCCCTTACCGGGAAGAACGGACGCCGTCGTTCAGGGTGAACATCCAGAAAAATGTATGGCAGGACTTCGGCATCGGACGTGGCGGGGATATATTCTCGCTTGCAGGAGAATTTACAGGAAGCGGTGATTTCAAATCACAGGTCGGATTCATTTCGGAAGCGTTGGGTGGTATTGTTCCGGAAACAGTTTTCCGTCCGAAAGAAAAATGTTTCGACACCACACCTGGTGAAGAGAATTGCTTCGTGAATGTACGCATTGAGCCATTGAACAACAAAGTCCTGCTCAATTATCTGAAAGAGCGTGGCATTTGCAGCGATGTGGTATTGCCGAACTGTGAGGAAGTCAGATATACCTTGCATGGCAAGCGGTACTTCTCCATCGGATTCAGGAACATCAGCGGTGGATATGAGTTGCGCAGCCGCCTGTTCAAGGGCAGTATGTCGCCGAAGGACATATCGCTCATCAACAACGGTTCGGACACCTGTAACCTTTTCGAGGGGTTCATTGACTATCTCTCATGGATGGTGCTCGGCTTGGGATGCGGCGATGACTACCTCGTGCTGAACTCGGTAGCGTTGTTGGAACGCTCGTATGGTTTCCTTGACAAATACGACCGGGTCAATTGTTACCTGGACCGTGACGAGGCGGGGCGAAGGACACTGGAAGCCCTCCGCAAACGCTACGGCAACAAGATAGAGGACTGTTCCTCCCTGTACAAGGGATTCAAGGATTTGAACGAATACCTGCAATATTGGGAAGGAATTATTGAACAATAGAAACAACAACCATTAAAATGACAATGAATATGAAAAAGAGAAATAAACAAAATACGTTTGCCGCTATCTTTTCGGCAATACTTGCGACTATAGTGGCAATAGCCCTGGTATCCTGTGACAATGAGCTGGATGTGCAGCAGGGATATCCCTTCACGGTGGAAACAATGCCCGTACCCAAACGTATCGTGAAAGGCGAGACCGTGGAAATACGGTGCGAACTCAAACGTGAGGGTCGGTTCTCCGATGCCCGCTACACGATCCGTTACTTCCAGCCTGACGGCAAGGGCTCGCTCCGTATGGATGACGGGATGGTATTGCTGCCGAATGACCGCTATCCGCTTGACAGGGAGGTGTTCCGGCTGTACTACACTTCCGAATGCGAGGATCAGCAGACGATAGACATCTACTTCGAGGATAACAGTGAACCGGCGCAATTGTTCCAATTGACGTTCGATTTCAACAACGAAACGGAAGAGGAAGATACAGCCGTGGCTTCCGTCGGGGAGGGGTTTCCGGTAACTGTTGCCAGACAATAACCCTGTGCGCCTATGAGGATAGAAGCGAAACTGTTTGCCCTCTTTGCCGTGGCCTTTTTCCCGGGAATAGCTTTGCAGGCGGGAAATCCGGTAAAAGAAGAAACGGACAAGTTCAATCTCGCCATTGAGTGCATTAAGCGCCATGAAGGTTGGCATGGGGAAAAAAGACATTGGCCCTATATCGGATGGGGGCATAAGGTCCTTCCGGGGGAAACGTTTACCAACGGCATTTCCAGGGCACAAGGTGATTCAATCCTAAGGGCTGACCTCCGCAAGCTGTGCCGCATGTTCAGCTATCTGGGACGTGATTCGTTGATTGTCAGTGTTCTTGCCTACAATGTGGGAGCCTACCGTATCAAAGGGTATGGCAAGATGCCCAAAAGCCGGCTGTTGAAGAAACTGGAGGCCGGGAACCGGAATATTTACAACGAGTATGTCTCATTCCGGTGCTACAAGGGGAAAGTGGTACCGAGCATTGAACGGAGAAGGAAAGTGGAATACATGCTGCTGTTTAAGAAGTAAAAAAGAAGAGGGAGAATCATTCGGCATCAGACCGTCAGGTTCTCCCTCTTTTGTGATTTCAATGGAATCCATCCGTTCAGCCTACCGGTATGGCGTCCATGATTTCCGCTTCTTCTGGCAGGCGTGACAGCAATAGTTCCGCCATCGCCCCGTTCTGTGGAATCAGAGCCGGAAAATCCGTCTTCCCGGGTTTGTATATCTCCGTAGCGACATTGTAGAGGTCCCAAGCGGTAATCTGTCCCTTTGTCATTACCAGCTTCAGCACCTCTTCCGTGAATACCGATATCTGCCCCTGATTCAAGGGATAGGTTTCCACGGAGGAAGAAAGGTTCTTGTCCGCACTGTCGTGGGAAACACGCAATGCCGTCAACAATCCTATATACATATATATTTCTTCCAAAGAGATAACTCTGCGTTTCAATCTCTGTATCCGTTCGATGTCCTCGTTCATGTTCACCTCGAAGTTTGCCATCCAGCCGTCCACGGTGACGAACAACTCTTCCGTAGTCACCTTTTTCTTTCCATAATTGCATACGCTTCTTTCCGGAGAAAGGATGCACTGGTTATGGCAGATTTTCACACAAGGGCCTATGGCCGCCTGTACCCCGTCCTGATGATAAGCCACGACAAGCGTGGTTGTCAGTTCGTCGGTTTCCCAGTCCTTGATGCGGATGGTGGTGAAGATACGGCGGAGTATATGCGCTTCCACCGCCTTTTCCCCGTGGATTTGTTCCACTTGCGGGAGTATGCTCACGCCGGGTTGTGTCTTGTTCCTGTTTTGCGCGGCGAAGATTTCCTCCACCTCGTAGTCAAGGTTGTGCTTTTCACAGATATCCATCATGCGCTGGATGACCTGGTAATGGTAGATGCCCTGTACCGGATTGTTGTAAATGTCATTCTCCTTGTAGGTACGCTGTAATGTCTCGAAGTCCATCACTTCGATTCCGTTCTGCTGGAAATCAAACTGCTGTTGTCTTTCCAATACTGCCAGATTTGCCATAATCTTGAAGTTTATGAAGTTAATACTATGTTGATATTGTTCCTTTTGTTCCACTCAGGTATGTATCTGCCATCCGTGGAACGGTTGCAGGGTTACAGCAAAAGACCTGTCCGGTATTCCATGGTAGAGCAGACCGCCCACGATGCCGATTCTTCCGTCGGGATAGCGCTGCGTGAAGCCGAACGAATACGGGGCATGGTCATAATAGAGGGATATTTCACAGGGACGGTCGGGATTCTCCTCCCATTTTCTCAACCTGTCCAGACAGTTCTGGAACGAGGTGTCACCGATAGATTCGGCATAACGCTTTACATTCTCGAAATGTTCTTCATTCAGGATTTTCATGACTCTTGCATTTTATCTGTTAGACACGTCCGGCTCCGGGAGCCGGTATTTTTTATTTCTCGCCTGCCTGACTGTCCCGTGCCCGTATCCGGCAAGGTTCGGCGAAAGAAAATACCGCAGCCCCGGCGAGGATGATTTTCTTTCAGCCGATCCCGAAGGGACTTGACCTTGCAGGGTACATAGGGCACGGGACTACCTTTGCAGGAGGGAAATGAAACATACCATTTTGGTATGGGCTTTCTGACTTTGTCCCTTATTCATCGTATGACATCATTTATTATCTCTTCCTCGTCTGTTTTCCCTTGCAGGAATGCCAGCAGGCGTGGAAAAAACAAGTCCTCACAGTCCGTCCCGGTCTGGGAACTTTCACCGCCTTTCGTTGCACATGTGGCAAACCTGCCCAGCCCCAGGCTTTGCGATGGGGGTACGATATGGAAAGAGAGATTTCCCGTGGCATTGATATGCAGTCCGCCACAATAGGTGTAGAATGTTCTTGGCTCGCCGTTATCCGTTTCAAGGGTGACTTTTCTATACCCGTTCATCTTCAAAAGTTTTATCAATTCTTGGTTGGTCATAATCAGTTGTGCTATTTGAATGTGTTACATTGATTTTTCCGCATGGCTTCCACCTCGGAGCGTATTTCATGTTCCTGTACCATATCGGAAAGGATTAAGTTTCAGAAACGTGATTCAGAAAAGTCTGGTAAGCGGCAATCGCCTTGTGGCAGCCGGAAAAATCGGGCGTGCGGCAACCACGCTTCTTGTAGAAACGAATGCTCCCGGATTTATTCAACCCGCATACATGACGGTTCAATGTCCCTTTGGTCCGTATATGGATTTCGAAGCCGTCCCGTTTCGTTATTTCAAGGAACATGTTCGCCGGAATATATTCCCCATTCAGAAACTTCTGTTTCCCCTCGTCAAGTTCCTGTTGCCACTTCGCTTCCTCCAGCCTGCGCTTCTCTTCTTCTTTCTCTTTTTGTTCCAGCCGTCTTTGCTCCTGCTTCTTCTGGTACGCTTCACGGGCTTGCAGCAAAGGAACCGTATCAAGCCCGAGTTCTTCAAAGACACGGATAGACAGCAGGGATACATGGTTCCCGTTTTCCGCATCCTGAAGCGTATTCGCAATCCAGTTTTTACAATACCCGACAATCTTGTCTTTTTGTTCCTCCCTGCTAAGCATTTCCCGGGAATACTGCCCACAGGAGAAATAGATGTTTTCAACCTTGCAGACTACATGGAAATAATCATAGTTCTCATTCCCGTATTCGTTCTTGTCCGATAACGAGAGATAGACATTTTCAGCATACGCTTCCAGCTCCATATACGGAGCCACGACGGTATTCCCGTCAAACTTGTATTTCAATACTTTTGCTTTCATGATTCATTCTTGTTTTGTCAGTTCGTACATATAGTTTGATATTTCCCTCTCGATATTGTCGTACATCCGGTTGAACTGTTCCTGGTATTCTTCCAGGAAAGCCCCGTCCGCATCGCACATATCTTCAAGCGTTTTTCCGTTCACGCGGCACAGTTCCATGTCAGCCAGCTCGCAGACTATCTCGCTGAGCATCGGCCGCTCCTTGTCTTCGGGTAGCAGCCTTCCTTCTTTCAGGCAACAATAGTTGCGGATGGCGATTCGTAAAAAGAGATCGCACTCTTCCCAGCGTTTGTCCGGGAAGAGCGTAAATGCCTGCTTCAATTCATCGGGCTGTCCTGCCCACCATTCGTTCAAGTTGTTCGGTTCCATATTCATAAGTTTTTAGTTGGTTTGCGGTTGTCCGGCCTGCCATTGTCTATGGGCGATGATAAACTCCTGCCGTTCCTGTTCCATCCTTTTTTCCGTTTCAGGAGTGTAACCGAGAAATTCTATGTACCCTCCGTTGTAACCGGTCAGTTTGCACCGCATACCGGCTTCCGAAAGTTTGTCTATCCGTTTCTGTGCGCTCTTGGCGCTGGAATATTGTTTCGGCCAGAAATAATGTTCTCCCGTGGAACCATAAGCATCCTCGCCGAGAATCAGCTTCCCGGAATATCTTTGGCTCGTTATGAAGTCAAAACGCGCCTTGCCCAAAGCCTGCCGCAGAGCCTTGTGCGCTGAACCTTCGGGATGCTTGAACACATCCGGTTTGTCCTTTCCCTTACAGGCGAGTTTCGGCAGTTCTACCTTGTAGGGCCGCTTATAACTGCCTATGCCCAATGTCAGATAGAAATTGGTATGGAAATAGTCCGTCATCGCATCGCTGTCGTCGAAGTTGTATGACATGACAAAGTCGCATACATTCATCATCACCTCCTTTGCACGGTCTGTCAGATCGGGATTCCGCTCTATGTTATAGTGGTTGATGGTGTCCTGTACCTTGCCGGACTCCTTGGTGAACGCCTCGAAATCCGCGCTCATCAGCTTGATGTAAATGGAATGGTAGTTCTCCCGTCTGACAGAAAACCTGTATTTGGGGTATGTTTCCTTGAGCCATGCACGTACCAGTTCCACAATCTCCGGGGTGTGCTGTCCCTTATAATTGCGACCTTTCCACCGGTATTCGTTATATACGTATTCGGTGTATTCCTTGGCCGTGGCCCCCGAATAGTCGTATTCATATCCGGTGGAACAGCCGGACACCACTGTAGAGTCCTTCCAAACTTCATAGAGCTTTCCAAACTCAATGTTCACCTGTTGCATGACGGCAGTGTCACCACCCTTATCCGGGTGGTGCTGCAATGCCAGGCGGCGGTACTCCTTCTTCAAGTCCGCCAGAGTGTGTATGTTCTGAAAATAAGTCATAACCGTAAGTTTCTATGCCCCTGCAAGGCGGTTGATAAAATATTCCTGATAATCAAGGTCAAGACCGAGATTGCAGCAGGCTGCTTCTATGTCTCCATCCCTCAAGTCATCCACATCCTGCAATTCGCGCAGGTATTGAAGTTCGGAATCCAGATATTCTTGCGCTTCTGTCTTACCGCAACTGCATGAGTTGCAGATCAAGGTGATGATGTCTGTTCTCATATACTTGTCTTTTAAGAATTTTCGTCAGATTGTTTCTTGCGTGTGGCTCTTCCGTCATAGAGCGCAACGGCACGTTCCACCAACAGTCTTTGGTTGTTCTCCGACAATTCGGAGTAGAACCGTTCTGCCGCGCCATAGATGGACTTTCCTGCTTGTGCGTTCCATTTCTCCCAGAAATGCTTGTACATTCCTCCGAACACGACCTTACATTCCTCCTTGCTCCAGGCGTTCCACATATAGTAGAAGAAGCTGGAGACTGCATTTTCAGCACTGTATTTCATGATTCTTCCGTTTGAAATTCGACATCCTTTTTCCCTTCCAGTTGCTGCCATGCGGCATCATACATCCCTTGGAGCCAGTCGATGTTACTCGCTCCGAGTTCAAACGGGCTGTAACATTCCACCTCGTCACCGCTTTCTTTCTCTGCGGCAAGAACGGTCAGGCTGCTGTCCGTTACACGAAGTCCTGTTACCTTGCATTCATACGGGTCGCCGTTCTTGCCAAACCATATCACCCAGACCGGATCGTATTCATCTTCTTCCAAGAAGCGTATTTCTTTCATGCAGTGAGAATAGAGCAACTGCCGTATGGTATCTATGATCTCCTTGCGTAGTTCCTCGATTCTTCCACTGAAATCAATGGCTTCGGAGGCTATTCCGTTTCTTTGGATCACGGAAAGAATCTGCATGTCAGGGTGGGTGCCGAATTTCCAGTCCAGCACTTCTTCATCGTCAAGCGTCGTGTGGATATTGCCGCCCAAAACCAGCCCGCAATCTTCCGACACCATTTGTTTTGCTTCGTCGTGGTCTTCAGCCACCACCGTGTAAGTGCCTTCGAAGGCATACCTTACTTTTACATCGTACTTTGTCATAATTGTTATGATTGGATTATTGAATTGATACTTGATTTGTTTGCCCGAAAAATTGCCGGGCATTTAACATTGTATTGAAAGCCGTGGGATTCAGCCGATAAAGCATAGGCAGGTTAAGTTTGACCATCGGGTAGTTTACCCAACCGCTCCTGCGTCTGTAGCCTGTGTCTTCCGCCAGACTGTTTGACAGGAGGAACTCCATGGCTTCGGGATTGTTGTTGATGTCTATGAATGCCTTGTCCGGCAATGCAAATGCAGGTTCACATTCCAGATTGACCGTCAAGACCGTGTATGGTTCGTCGGTTTTAGGGTCTTTCAGGCATAATGCCAACCAGCCGTTATGATACATTTCCGGTGCGATTGACAAATACCGGCCATGATAGGGGAAGGTCTTGCCGGAAAACGGACGGTTGCATTTTACGATTTCAAAATCATTTTCCCCGGCCGTGAACGTCATCATCGGAAAGGAGACATCTACAAAACTGTCTTCTTCCTTGTAACAGAGATATTCTTTTCCTTCTGAAAGGATTATGGCAAATTGAGTGTTCATACTATTAAATTGTTTTGTGATCATTCATTAAGCGGTTTAGTTGGCTACCAGGCTGACAGTGTTCCCGAAGAAGGAGTCATCCACGCCATACACGTGCTGCACTGAATAGTCATACTTGTTCTTTTCATTGTCCAGACGGAAATGGAAACTGTGATAATCCTTGACCTCTAATTTCAATCTAACATCATTCTTTAGCTTCATCTCAAGGAGGCTTCCGCCACCGAATGTTGAGCTGAATAGCCCGCAGCAGTTCCCTTTGGGGATGATGACTTCCTTCAGCGAGAAATTGGCATCATACAAATCCTTCAAACTCACCTTGCCGATATAGACTAACAGGTTTGCGCTACAACAGGAATTGAGCATTTCCTCGTAAAACTGTTCATAGGATACCTGTTCCTTGCCATCCCTGGATTTCCGGTTCGGGAAACGTCCGTAAACCTTGTAGCCATGCCCCGTCAGAAGTTTCTTCACTTTTGCCGGATTGAGGTTCAGGCAGTCTATCATGTCTCCGAAATAGGATTCAACGTACCTGTATCCGTTTTGAGATTCAAACCAGTTGGAGTTGATGCAGTCGTTATTGGAAAGCATCTCTATGCGGATGGGAATGTCATCCGTGTTGCTTATCAGCTCTTTCATTACGTTAGAATCATTCCGGCTGTAAATCTCGTCACGGATTTCATCCTCGTGCTCATCGAAAAAAGCATCGGTCTTGTCTTTCTTGAACTCATGCCACCGCACGCATACTTCCTTTAGTTTTTCTATAATCTCACGTACCGCAGACCATTCCGTATCGCAATACCAGTCATCTACCTTTTCCCACAGACTATCGTCATTCCGTTTGTCAAGGCATTGTTGGATAAGGTTATGCTGGTTGTCGAGATTGTCGCGGTAATCCGTCCACACCAGTGTGTAGGACTGTTCCATGAGGGATTTCACGAAATCCAATGTAAGCGTTTTCTGTTCTTCCATTTGTCTTTACCTGTGTACGGCAGGATTCTTTTTCCCGTACATACCGTTATAAATGACAGGAGCGACCTTCCGGCCGCCCCTGCGTGATTTTCTACCCATACAACTCTTTCACTATCCTGTCGTATTTACTCTTTTCCATCTCCGTATTCCGGTTGAAATGGAAACGTGCCGTGTACCCGTAGCCCGTTCTCGGCTCTCCGCCGCATTGCTGTATTGCCATGTCGATATCCCAGTCGATGTCTCCGATGCCGAGCGATATGCTTGTGTTTCTTAAGAGGTTTCGGGCAAGCCGCAACGCGGAGTCCGTCTTGTTCTCCTTACTCAGCTTGTCGAAAGCCATCATCGCGATTTCCTTGTTTTCTATCGTTATTGTACTCATATTGCTGATCAGTTGAATGTTAAACTGTTCCTTTGCCTGTCTCTGCTTGCCAGCATACCGAAATGGATGCTGAATATGCGTTGCCCGAAACAGACGGGTGAATTGTATTCCATGCGTTGCCACAGCGTGAAATGGTTGTCCGAGTAGGACCAGCGGAAATGTCCCGACAGGGAGCCGAAAGCGGGATTGACGTTTCTTCCGATAAGCCTCTTGTTCACATCCATGATATTGTTCGAGGTCAGGATGATGTTCAGGATTTCCACGAAGGCCATCTGCGTGAAGCAGTCTGTCGGGAATACCGGTCCGAGAAAATTGATATTCATAAGCGTTTGATTTTTAATCGTAATTGTCATCGAATACCTCGAAACGGGGAATGCCCGTGTCGAAGTAGTTGCCTGATATGCCCGGAAAGTACAGCAGGCTGTTGTCCCCGCTGTCCGGGCAGGGTTCATCGTCTATATAGGTCGCATTCCCGAAAAGCTCCAGGTAATGCGCTACCAGCAGGTGGGGGTCTTCCGTACTGATGTTATGCCCGTAATGGGCGCACCAGTCAAAGAAACAATCCTTGTCTGCCTCTTCCAACTGTTCCATCGCCTCCCTTATCTCGAAGAAGTTGGGGCAGAGCCATTCCCTGTTGATAAGCGAATCCGGGATTTCCTCCCATCTTGTGTACCTGTATTCCGGGGCTTGCTCTTCGGGGAAGAGGTCTGAACAGGTACAAAGGAATTCCCCCATGTCGCCGAAATCGGACATTTGCAGCAGGCTGTCCTTTTCCTGCCGGATGTCTATGAGATGCTGCGTGGTCACTGCCACTTCTGCCTGATTCAAATCCATAATCCTTTTTGTTATAGTTAATGATGCGGAACCGGGGATTTCATTCCACAGGCTCCAAAAGGTCCGCGCCCCAGCTGTGCAGGGTTTTTCGGGGAAATACCGGAGCCTCCGGCGAGGACGATTTCCCCGGAAACCGCTTGCGGCGTGACCTTGCTCAGCCGGTAAGGGGGCGGAGTTACCTTTGCCTGTGGAATGGAATCTGCGGTTACTCATGTTTTTTCATTTTTAGCTTGTTATGCGCTGGCTTCCCCAGCTGATATGTATCCTGCCCTCCCGGTCGCGTTCCCTGACTAATAGACTCTCGATGACGGACATGGTAACGTCGAACTCCTCGAAGATTTCCGACTGTTCCTTTACCTCGCCGCTCTTGATGAACTCGTTCAGCCGTTCCTTGGTAAGCACCAGCGCCATCAGGTTCTGCTCCACGGAATCCTTGTAGGTGACGTAATGCACGTCTTTCAGGTCCTTGGAGTCAAGGCGTATGAAACGGAAGTAGAACTGTTCCATCTTCGGGATGTTCCATTGGAGCGATTCCAGTATCACGTCGTTGCAGGTGGGGATGTTCACCGAACTGCTCAGGCTCTGCTGCGTGCAGACCAGTATGCCGTTTACGGTCTGTCTCTTATACACATCTCCGAGCCCACGAGACATGCGCAG